>OFEY01000029.1_pt1 | contig 143550 bp, 136 predicted proteins | sample 1521251 | NCBI WGS metagenome assembly OFEY01 (sample SAMEA3504100, study PRJEB24116) | mouse gut metagenome | biome: mouse gut; feature: mouse-associated habitat; material: faeces | place: Denmark | collected 2011
ATCGCATGTGAATTATAGTGAATTACTCCAACTCGCAAAGGGCTGGGGTAATTTTTTATCTGACCGCATTATTATTTGGCGGTTACGATTTATCTGTTCCCCAAAATGTTTTTGGGGTTTATGAAGATGTAAAATCCTATCCGTTACAGACATGGATTAACAATGCGGGCTTTGGCAATTATGACAGCGTAAGCCATCAGGACTTGGGGAAAATCAGTCAGATGTTGCACTTGAATGTAGAAGCCCTCACTATCCTTTCGTATTATATAAGTTTATGAAAGCGAAAAAAATCCACCCTATTATTCAGCGCTTACTTTTCATTTTGTAAAAGTGCTATGTATCCCATCTCCAATCGTTCCATGTAATGTTCCTGCCAGTCTGGTATCTTTTTTCGAAATATCTTCCAGTCGCGTTCTGATATTTGCATTCCTCTATGACTCCTTTCCAAAGGTCAATCCCATAAGTTCCATTGCTATTTTTTTGCTTTGAACTCTCATCATGCTATCATCTGCATTGTTTTCAGCCAAGAGATTCATACTTCCGTACCACACAATTTCCTGATTCATAATTACAAAATGTTCACATGGTTCTTCTACTGTTTTTATATAAAAACCCAACTGGCGCATTTCTTCATGTAATTGCATCCAAAAGCGACATCACCAAAACCATATGAGTCCGGTTCCCATGTCACAATTGTAATTTCAACTCCCGCCAGCTGCTTATCACGTAATAAGCTAATCAGTTCATATACTTTCGCACCACTGATTACCGGACTTGATATAATAATATTTTTATCAGCCTGCAATAAATCTTTTCTATATACTCCACAATAGTTCTCACTATCAAAAATTGCATTTGTGATATTCATAATCTTCCCAAGATATAATTGCACTTATAGGCTCAATCAATAACATTTCAATCCTTCTCTTAACAAACTATTTGTTAAAATTTCTCATCTCCGCTTTACTACAAGTTTTTCCAACAGTCTCTTACATGAACCAACACTTTGACAAACAATTCATTACTGCTTGTCCACTTCCGAAAAGAAGTATTCCAACGTCTCCACAAACATATTATGTTCAAACAGTTCCTTAATTTGCCCCCGATTCATCCAAGTAACCTGTGCCACTTCATCTGTTGTGGCATTACCCAAATCAACCTCTCCATCATACTCAAACAACCAAACATCCATAATGTCATTAAATATTTTACCATCTATGATTTTTCGTGTTTTTGTAAAAAGAACTTGTCCTTTTTCCGGATTCAAGTCAACACCAACTTCTTCTTTGGCTTCCCTGATTGCTCCTAACAGGCTATCTTCACCTTTCACAACCGAACCACCTACACATTCCCACATCAACGGATATGTTGGTCTATTTGCAGAACGCTGCGAAATCAGATACTCTCCTTTGGAATTGCGAATCCAAACATGCACCACCAGATGGTATGCGTCTATCGGTAACTGCTCACCTCTGACATATTCCCGTCCGATGAGTATCCTATTTTCATCATACAAATCCCAAATTTCCGCATCCGGTACATACTCCACAATATCCCCAAAATCTGCATTCAAAGTCTTACATATCTTGCTCAGAATCGTAAGACTTACTTCTTCATCACGTCGCAATTTTGTCATTGTATTTGGAGCAATTTCTGCCTTTTTACGTAAATCAGATTTGCTCATTTCTTTATCAACCAATAATTTCCATAATCGTTTATATGATACAGCCATAATAGCATCTCCCATTTCTTATTTCCGTTATCCTACCAACTTGTCCAACATCTCTATAGTCTTTTTCTTTTCACCGCTGCCATTTGTTTTAAATCTCAGCAATGGAATTTCATACAGCTCCATTTCATCTTCCATTTTTACAAATCCATATTTTTCATACAATGGCCGTCCCATATCTGTTGCCTCTAAGGCAATCTGTGACACACCCAGTTCCCTCGCATCATTTACCAATAAATCCAATGTGTGAATTGCAATTCCCTGTCTTCTATATTCCAGTGCAGTATACATATTCATAATATACGCTTTTTTGCCCGTCGGATTATGATATGTCGGCATTACCTGATAAAAGCTGACACCGCCTGCACCGATAAATGTTCCGTTATCATACACCAGATACGCAATATGTTCACCGCTTTCTAATGCACGCTTATAATATGCATAAGATTCCTTTTCCACCACTGACATATCCATATCATCCGGCAATTTGTTGGCTGCACGAAGAACAAATCCAAGCGTATCCATCTATTAAGTGATTTGATATAAACTGCATTTAACGCATGAATACAAAATCCGGTTTCTGGTACATCACCCAAGGTAAGACGCTGATAACAAATACCTGCTGGTATTCCACATGCTCGAAGCAACGCAGCAAGAAGATTTGCCTTTGCCCAACAAATACCAACGCCTTGTTCCAACACCTCTGTGGCAAATTTGGTCACACACTTGTCCTGAACATCCCATGAATGTTTTATATCATCACGCACAAACTCATAAATTGCCTTAATCAAAGATATTTCATCTGTATATTTTAGTTTACAATTCATCCGCTTTTGATAGGATGCTGTTGTTCTTCCAGTTTATGTATTTTGAGACCGATAAGTATTCTTCTATGGTATCCTTGATCATTAGTTTTTTCATTTCTTCCACCTAAAACAATCTATATTATCTGCCGCTTTCTCTGTCTGTAAATTACTTCCTGCAATCCTACTTCTTCTAACAAACTTCTTGCAGTCTCATAATCTGCACCAATGTCCTCCACAACATGAGCATCTGAACCTATCGTGACATATTTTCCACCGTTAGCTTTATATATCTCCAATAATTCTTTTCCTGGCATAGTCTGCACATGCCCCTTTCTCAAAGAAGATGTATTAAGTTCTATGACTAAATCCTTTTCTAACAGATTGCGGAATATTTCATATATGACAGCTTCCTCATAATAGATTTCTCCATAATAACGCTTGGGAAAATCAATATGCCCCAGCACATCAAATCCTCCGGTCTGAACCGTTTTTAAGACTTCTTGCCAATACAATGTATAAAATTCTTTGGCAGAATATTGTTCTCTTACCTTTTGACAAGGAAACATATCTCCTATCCAATGAATACTCCCAATCACAAAATCATATGGATATTTTGTCAAATCCTTCAAGCATCTTTCATACAAATGCGGTTCACCAAATTCTATTCCTGCTAATATTTCCACCGGCACATCTACATTATTTTTTATCTCGTTAAATTGCCTCCAAAATCCATCAGCACAATAATAATTATAGCCATAATCATTTGTATTCATATCGACATGGTCAGTAAAGCATATTGTCCCTATTCCTCTCGTTTTTGCCTTCTCAATATAATCTTCCATTTTCGCATCCGAATCACAAGAAAATTCAGTATGTATATGCATATCTCTCATTTCACTAATTCCTTCCTAACACAGCATTTTTCAAATAATCTGCAATTCCATCATGATCATTGTCACCTATCATGCTATCTGCAATTACTTTTACTTCATCAATCGCATTTCCCATAGCTACTCCGATGCCACATAATTTAAGCATCCCAATATCCGCATAATCGTCTCCAAACGCTATAATATCATCTGTAGTAATTCCGCACGCTTCACACATATGTAAAATCGCATTTTCTTTTGTAGCTGTTTTCTTTGTAAATTTATACCAGTATCCATCCGAGAACCTGACGCAATCACATTCCGGCAATTTTTCCTGCAACATTTTTGCCGCATTTTCATCAAAAATTTCTACACACATTTTCAAAGATGGCATTTCAAATTCAGTAAAGTCCGTATAAATACTGTCTCCCCAGCTTTTATCTTGCTGTTTGGGGTCTATCTTATAATTCCAATAATGTTCGTCCACAGTATCTATGGTAATCTCGCATTCATTACCACAGGTTTCTCTTGCCATCTTTATCAACTCTTTTGTTTCTTCTGTTGAAAACTCTGCTTTATAAATATATGTTTCCTTATATTTTACCAATGCTCCTGCACTGGAAATCACTACATCAGCATTCAGCTTCGCTATAAATTCCATGGAATTTTTCTCACTTCTGGAAGTCGATACCCCAATCATGATCCCCTGTTTCCGACAGTTCTCCAACTCCTGCATTGTTTGTTTTGATATCGTTTTATCTGTTTGTAATAATGTTCCGTCCAAATCAAATAATAAAAGCTTACAATTCATAATCAATACCTTTCATTCACCATTTCCATTTTTTCTATACTTCACATATCAATCCATTGAATAAACGCTGTCTTATCCGAACTGTTATATCCTGCATTTCTATAAAAATTTAAGGTACTTTCTTCCTTGGAACCAGTAAGCAGCATCATCTTATAGCAATTGTTATCTTTAGCAATCTGCTTTGCATAATTCAAACAGGCTGTAGCATATCCTTTCTTACGATAGTCTCCGTGTGTTACCACATTTTCCACAAATGCATATGGACGGACAGTTCTTGTAAGATTAGGGATAATCACACATACGCATGATGCCACAATCTTATTATCCACTTCACAAACAATAAGATGATGATTCACGTCACTAATAATACTTTTCCATGTGTTTCGTAAATGCTCTGTATCATCCGGAATACTTTCCTCGTGCAGATACAGATATAACTGCAATATTTCATTCAGATCATTTGTGTTTGCTTCTCTGGCTATCATTTATTCCAAACATCTCCTATCAAAAATTTTATATCATTTCTTGTCCAACAAATAGCACAAAATCGCTTGCTGTACAGTTATCAAACATTTCTTGAATCCATACCCCACAAAATAATCACTGTTGATTACATCCTCTGATACCTCTTCTCCTCGAAAGAACGGTGGGCAAGGATTCAAAATTGCTCCCTGATTAGCTTTTTCCATTTGTTGCAAGGTAATTTGATATTCTTTAAAATCTTCCTTCGCCTTATTCAGTATGGAGTCAGTACATATAATATCTTTTCCAATAACCGCTTCATCGATATTTGTATGGAAATTAATATTGTCTATCTCATATCCAACAGGACAGCATTGCTCCAACTCAAATCCCATTAGTTGAGAAGCTTCTTTCCATGTATTCCCAATATTTCCTTTTGCTCCCACAAACAAAACTTTCTTTTTTCCAATATCTTTATGAATCTTTGACAATGCATATAGATCCGTAATAATTTCACACGGATGATTTTCTGAAGTCATAGCATTAATTACAGGAATCCTTGCATGTTCTGCCATGCTCTTTGCAATCCCAATATCACTATGGCGTACCACAATAGCATCAACCCAGTTTTCTAAATACCCTATCACATCTTGGATTTTCTCTTTTTTATCAAGTGCTTCCGGCGGAAAAAGTATCGTCTTACCGCCCAACTCCTGAATTCCTTTTTCAAACGTTACTCTTGTGCGAATACTACTCTCCGGAAAGAATAATACAACCGTCTTTCCTTCTAAAGGTTTCACCTGACTCACGTCATCTGCAAACTCATCTGCCAATTTGAATATTTCATATATCTCTTCTTTGGAAAAATCATCTACATAAACAAGACTTTTACTCATTCTTTTTGTTCCTCCAACATATTTTACATCTCAATCTCACTATCAAAATACTGTTCCTGAAAATGAATCTGCTCCATGATTTCTTCTTTTGTAAAAGTCATCCCCGCAGGTGTAACAACCCATTTTTCTTCCACATCATCATTTCTATGAACAACAGCAATAATCTTACCAGTAAACTTTTCTACTGCTTCGTCCACACCCAATATATAAGCGTCCTGTTCTTCTCCATCCGGTGCCATAATACCTTCCACATACCCATAATTTATCGGATAATACATATCCTTATGTTCAGGATGATAACTTCCCAATGGTCTGTCAACCGTTATTGTCACTATATTTCCAACAACTGAATCAACTCTCAACTGTTTCCTTATCCGTTCTGCTATCTCCGCATTCACAGCCTTCTCTTCACTACCATAAGTCCAGCCAAAACCATCTCCCACATATCTTGGAAAGATATGCATATGATAGTGTCCAACATCATTGAACTCACCACCATTTTGCATGATACTATAACCATTTGGATTATACATCTCCTTTAATGCTTTCACTATCTTCTTCGACACAAGCATCAAATACGCCAATAAGTCATCCGGAATTTCATCCGCATCCAAATAGTGCTGTTTCGGAACCAATAATATATGTCCTTCATTAATCGGTTCCATATCCATAAAAGCCATTACAAGCTCATCCTCATATACAAAATCTGTTATAATCTGTTCTTTATGGCAAAATACACATTCACACATCATTTTTTCTCCAACTAGTTTTTATTCTACAGACATTACATATATCTGACACGGATTCGCCTCATCCCATAACGTCGGAAGCATTTCAAATTCCTTGAATCCAAGGCTGATATAAAATCTGTTGGTATCATCATAATCTTCATATTTACCCATTTGCACTGTCTTTACCTGTTTCCTTCAAGCACAGAAATCCAATATATTCTGCATCCTCAATTGCTCCAATACAAATCTGGTCCACACTCTCCCTTATATACTGCTCTCTGCCTTCCTCCATTGCAAACCAATCAGGCAGTGCTTCTAATATTTTCCGCACAACAGTTTCTTTCATCTGAGGTTCACATATTTGTTCAAATGTCATTTTCTTCACCTTTCATTTTCAAAACTGCCTCTCTGACAGCACATCTACTCATTCTGCACAACAAACACATATCTTCCATCAGCGTATTCAAAACCATTCTGGCTATAATATTTAAGCAGGGGTTCATTTTCCGCAATCAAAATAATATACAGATAATCCTTGTATTTTTCCTTGATTCTCTGTAGCAATTTCTTCCCAATACCTTGTCCCTGATATTCCGGATCAACACATAAATAGTGAACATACACAGTCAATTCACTATCGTCAATTGCATTAATAAGACCAACTAATTTCCCATCATCCCAAGCAGTAAATACTGTTTCACTATTATCTATTGCCTTTTTCAAACGTTCCAGATAATTAGCAGAAAGCCATCCAACAGACTGAAACAAATCCTGTAGATCTTTTGCTATATAATTTTTTGTATCTCTATATGTAATCTCCATTCTTATTCTCCATTCAACCTATAAACTCTATCTTTTCTATGATATTACAACATGCGTTCTTTTTCAATATACTCTCGCAATTTCTTGCGATTATTTCTTGCGATTATATCTCAATCTGCAATACCAAAACAATACTTTGATAAAGCAATTCAGGTGCTACAGCATCTGCCATAGCACCCAAATCATTAATTCTATCGGCTATTTCTATCTCGCTCAACCTTCTTCTCTCGCATTCCCTCCTCATAAATCCTGTCAAACAGTTCATACCGCCCCTGCTGATTCATATCAGCTCCCAGTCTGTCTATTACCTTGTTAAACAGCTTAATCCCTGCAAAATATTCCATATCCCAGAATCCGAACACTTCAGACAATACATCCGTTGAATACTCTGTAATCCTACCTGCATCAATACCCAACAACTCCATCGTTCCTATTATCCGCTCTGTTCTCTCTTGGATAAATTCTTTTGTCCTTTGCTCCTCATAATAATCTGTCAGAAGCTTAGCTTCCTCATAGACTGTATGAAAATCCGTATCCAGCCCTACAGTTTCAAAATAAGCCTTTACCATCTCAAATGTTGAATCTGTTCCCTCAATATCAAACAAATAACAGCAAACTTTTTCAGCTACACTCATGCCCATATATTCATCCTTATTGGATGGTAATCTTACCATTTCTTCATACTCCTGAAAATCATCCTGCTTCAAATCAGGCTCAACATCCTCAACCGTAGATAGCAATTCATCTAATCTGTCACTCACCAACTCATAGCTAGAAACAACACCTTCGACTGCATGGTTCTCTACTGTACCAACATCATAGCCTCCACCAATATCCGCCACATCCCTAGCCACTACATCCACAACATCTGTTTCCACAACATCATCTGCCACCACTTCCGACACAGTCACATCCTCTTGCACCTGATATGGATTTTCTGGCACTTCAACCTTATACATCTCCTTAATATCCCCAAGTTCATCTACTGGTACCCGAAGTTCCAATTCTGCCTCCTTGAGACTTCCATCTCTTTCAAGACATCGCTCCACTGCTTTTAGTTTCTTATGATTATCCTTCTTTTGCATCTTTATCTGCTCCAGCCTATCCCGGTAATCATTCTCAGATTTCTCAAAAAAAGCCATATCCTCTGTAGTCTTGCACGACCTTTTCTGCGATGCCCTATCGCGATACAATTCCTTCTGTACCTTACACAATTCCTCATCCACGTTCTCTAATCTGAACTTTAATCTATATAAATCTCCAAAGGATTTCACATCATAGTTTACAACCAGCAGATATTCCTCCTGTAATTCATGCATTTTCCGTATCTGCTCATACAGATAAGCTGAGCCATAAGTAAATCGCTTCACCCCGGCACTTTCACGGCAATGTGTTCACCTGTCTTTATCTCAAATCCCTGCTTTTCAAGCAGAAAAATGAAATGCTCCATACCACCTGCATTAAGTGCACAAAATCTGGCATCCTGTTCAATCCACTTGGAAAATACCTGTTCCCGCTCCCATTGTGGTCTTGCCATATTTTTAGGCTCTTTGCCGTATTCTGCAGGAGTAATGTACAGTCTGTATTCGTCACACAGCTTATTGGTAATCGGCTGGAATTTATATTTCCAGTCACCCTCGTGATACTGAAACTTATATCCCGTTACCATATTTACACTGTTTATTACAATGTGGGCATGAAGATGATTTCTGTCTGTGTGAACAGCCACCACAGCCTCATACTCTCCACCAAATGCCTCCTCTGCAAACCGCATGGCTATATCATACATAATCTCCGGTGTTCCTTCACCCGGCTTCAGTGATAATACAAAATGATATCCCTGCCTGCCGCCGACTTTACCAAACATCTGCTTGGTTGCCTTCATCTGCTCATATGCAGTATCCGGCAGGCAGTTAATACTGCCCGCCAGATTGGCATTCCCAAGCTTTTTCGGTTGCAGAATATAGTTGATGGCATGCTCCAGATGAATATCTATCCTTGCCTTACAACTCGCCTTTATGTGCACTACTGGCTCTTACCGCTGCCGATATCAATCTTGTGGCAAAACAGATTGATATCAACAAAACGTATCAGCGTCTGAACGGAAAGGATATCACCACTCCGCCTAAGACAAAGAAAAGCAAGCGGAAAGTTCCAATCCCTGACTTTCCGTGTAAGGAGCTGCAAAACTTTATCAATACCAGATATATACTTGACCCTAACGAAAGACTATTCCCGGCTACCAAGCACTTTCTCTCTCATGAAATGGAGCGGGGCTGTAAGAAAACCGGCATTAAGCGGATACGAATTCATGACATCCGCCACTCGCATGCCAGTTTACTTATCAATCAGGACTGTGATACACTTATCCTCGCTGACAGACTGGGACACGAAAAGGTATCCACAACACTGAATACTTACTCCCATCTGTTTCCGCACAAACAGCAGGAACTTGTCAGCAATCTGGAACAGCTTGCAGCAACCGTTGATGTTACACCGACACCAGAACCGCCAACAAGTAACCCTTTACTTGAAACTATGGGAATTTCCTATGATGATGGCGCGGCTGACAGTTCAGCAACTTCGGATGCAGCATATGCCAATGCAGGACTTCCATACGGACCAGCGCCACTGCCAAAGGAAACAACACCGGGAAAAGTTATCCCTATGCCCCAAAGAAAAGTTATTTGATTTTCCAGACACTGTTCGGAAAATGCAAGCTTATAATAAAACGATGCGAAACAGAGTAGCTGCGTTTAGTAGCCAAATAGTAGCAGAGCAAAAAGAAAAGCCCGGGAACACCCTGTTTATAAGGCTTCTCAGACTCGTAGCGACTATTCGAACTCTATATACAAACTGCCGCTTCACGGTCTTTTATCGTGAAAGCGGCAATTTATATTCGCAGTTTATATTGCCAAAGTATATGGCATTACTTTCTATCAAATGTTTTTACCATTCTAAAATGCAGGTTCCCCAGGTCAAACCTCCTCCAAAACCTGACATTACTATCTTATCGCCCTCTTCAAGCATCCCTTTCTTATTTACCTCGTCCAAAAGGATGGGAATACTTGCCGCGGAAATATTTCCGCAATGGTCAAGGCTGATCGGAAACTTTTCCATCGGGGCATGGAGCCTTTTTGCCACGGATTGTATAATACGGATATTGGCCTGATGCAATAAGAAATATTTGATCTCTTCTGTCCCTACCTGCGCTTTTTCTAAAACTCTTTCTATTGAGGCCGGCACTGTCGTCACCGCAAACTTATAGACTTCCTGCCCGTCCATATGTACATAATTAGTTTCAGGATTTTCCTGTACAAGCGGATTGCTGTTTGCTCTTGCGCGGCAGGCAAGCACGCTCCCCTTTACGCCGTCCGATCCTTGCTCAAACCCGAGTATGCCCCCCTGTCCTGCGCCAAGCACTGCGGCGCCTGCACCGTCGCCGAACAAAACGCAGGTGCTCCTGTCGTTCCAGTCCATGATCCTTGACAACGTTTCGGCGCCTATGATCAATGCGTTTTGATAGATCCCGCTTTGTAAATAAGCATATGCCGAATGCATGGCAAACATAAATCCCGAACAGGCTGCATTGATGTCGAACGCCACAGCCGCCTTGGCCCCGATTGCCGCCTGTACCTCACAGGCGGTAGACGGAGTAATATCGTCTCCCGTAATCGTTCCTACAATGATAAGATCCAGTTCCGCTGCCTGTATACCGGCATCCAAAAGCGCATTTTTCGCCGCTTCTACAGACATTTGTGTTGTCGTTTCCTTCTTCACCAGATGCCTTGCCTTTATTCCCGTGCGGCTGCTGATCCATTCGTCCGAAGTATCCATGATAGTTGATAAAAAGTCGTTGGTTACGACGCTCTCCGGAAGGAAACTTCCCGTTCCTAATATTTTAACGGACATATCCTTGTTTCTCCTTTTTGAAAATTTCTTTATGCAAATTCCTGCATAATATCATGTACCGTTTCCATCTTCTCCGCTCTCCATGCATTTTCCCCGCAGAAAATCAGACCGTTATCCAAATCTCCTTTTACCGCGTTGACCAAAGCGTCCGTGATGCAGTAAGGCGTTTCCTCCGGTTGGCATGTTTGCACGCAAAGATGACATCTTCCATGGGGAATCCTTCCCTCTTTTGTACGTTTGATAAACGGATTATTGATTGCCCGCCCCGGCATACCTACCGGACTCTTCACGATCACAATATCTTCTTTTCCGGCATCCAGATATGCCTGTTTATATGCCTCGGAGGCGTCGCACTCCGGCGTTGTTACAAAGCGGGTCGCCATTTGTACCCCCTTAGCCCCTAATGAAAGCGCATGTTCCAAATCTTCCCTTGTATAGATTCCTCCCGCCACTACTACCGGGATCTCGCCCTTGCCCTGTTCCTTTGCAAATCCATCCACTTCTTCGACAATATGCCGGATTTCCGTATCATAGGAAAGCGCCTCTATATTTTCAAGCTGTTCATTGGAAAATCCTAAATGACCGCCTGCCTTTGGTCCTTCAATGACGACCAGATCGGGAAGTCTGTCATATTTTTTCAGCCAATACCGGCAAATGACTTTTACCGATTTTACGCTGGAAACAATGGGCGCTATCTTTGTTTTCGCGCTTTTTACCAATTCAGGCAGCGTCATGGGAAGTCCCGCTCCCGAGATGATCAGATCCGCTCCCGCCTGCACGGCCGCTTTCACATAATCCTCGTAGCGTCTGGTGGCAACCATAATATTAACGCCTACTATCCCTTCTTTTGCCTTTTTCTTCGCTTTTTCTATTTCCGCTTTGATCGCCCTTAAATTTGCCTCAATGGGATGCTCGTCAAAATCCGGCTCTCTGTACCCGATCTGGGCAGTGGATATGATTCCCACTCCGCCTTCTAAGGCAACGGCCCCCGCAAGCCCGGAAAGGCTCACACCAACGCCCATGCCTCCCTGAATCACCGGGATTTTTGCAATCAAATCTCCTATTACCAACGGTTTTGTTTTCATTCGCCTTCTCCAACGGCAAAGGTAAGCTCTGCCTGCGTCACTAATTTATCGTTCACATAGGCCTTAGCGCTGCCTACGCCGATAGGCCCTTTCATTTTAATAATTTCGGTTTCCAGACGAAGAACGTCTCCGGGAACTACTTTTCCTTTAAATTTCGCGGAATTGATCGCGCCGAAATAAGCGGTCCGCCCTTTAAATTCAGGCTGGCTTAAAATCGCTACCGCTCCCACCTGTGCCAATGCTTCTACAATAAGGACACCCGGCATGACCGGTTCCGCCGGAAAATGTCCGGCAAAAAAGGGTTCGTTATAAGAAACACACTTTTTTCCTACTGCTCTTTTTCCCGCCTCCAGTTCTTCGATCGTATCGATCAATAAAAACGGCTGTCTGTGCGGAATAATTTCCATGATCTGCTTCGTATTTAATATTGACATATTCGTCCTCCCTTCTTGTTAAATTCCAAAATTTCATATTAATCTCCATTTCGCCGCCTTCGGCTGGCGGCACAAATAGTAATGAAAGTTCTACTTTCTTTCACACTAACTCCCATCTGCCTGCTTCAGCAGGCAGACAAATCCGAATCAGGAAATCTTTATTCTTTTCCTTAATCTTCTTTGTATCTTTTTATCAAAATACATGCGTTATGCCCGCCAAAACCGAGTGAATTTGACATTGCATACTCAAACTCTCCCGTTGCCGCTTCTTTACAATAATCCAGATCGCACTCTTCATCCGGAACCTGATATCCGACGGTAGGATGAATATAACCTTCTTCCAATTCTTTTACGCAAGTAACAAATTCCACTGCGCCTGCCGCACCCAAAAGATGCCCGATCATGGATTTCGTGGAATTGATCTTTATCTTTTTCGCCTGTTCGCCAAAAGCAAGCTTAATCGCCCTTGTTTCGAAAAGATCGTTATGGTGCGTACTGGTACCGTGAGCATTGATATACGTTATCTCCTGAGGGGATACACCCGCATCTTCCATCGCAAATTCCATCGCTTTAGCCGCCCCTGAACCGTCCTCTACCGGCGAAGTAATGTGATATGCGTCAGAGGTACAGCCGTACCCTGCTACTTCCGCATAAATCTTAGCGCCACGCCTTTTGGCATGTTCTAATTCTTCCAGCACTACGATACCGGAACCTTCTCCCATAACAAATCCGCTTCTCTCTTTATCAAAAGGAATGGAACACCTTGCCGGATCATCCGAAGAAGTAAGGGCGGTAAGAGCTGCAAATCCCGCTACGCCGATAGGGGTAACGCTGCTTTCCGTTCCGCCTGCGATCATCACATCCGCTTCTCCATACTGGATCGCCCGAAAGGCTTCTCCGATAGAATTTGTTCCTGTTGCACAAGCAGTCACCACATTAATGTTTTTTCCTTTTAATCCGAACTGAATGGATACATTTCCCGCCGCCATATTGCAGATCATAAGCGGAACCAAAAGGGGATTCACTTTATTCGGCCCCTTCTCCAGCAGTTTACTGTGTTCCCTTTCCATTGCCTGCAAAGAACCGATACCGGACCCTACCGAAACGCCCACTTTATAGGCGTCCTCTTTTTCCATATCAAGGCCCGCATCCTCCATGGCCTCTTTTGTTGCGGCTACCGCATACTGGCAAAAAAGCTCCATTCTCTTTGCAGCCTTAAAATCCATGTAATTTTTTCCTTCAAAGCCTTTCACTTCCGCTGCCAAATGACATTTATATTCAGAAGCGTCAAATTTCGTAATCGTTCCAAATCCTGTCTTTCCCTGTTTTACACTGTCCCAAAACTCGTCGACCCCAAGTCCGATCGGGGTGATCGCTCCCATTCCGGTTACTACTACTCGTCTGCTCATTTTCTACCATACCTTTCTGTTTTCTCACTATGGGAAACTCTTCCTTTTATATTGCCATTCCGCCGTCTACGGAAATGACCTGTCCCGTGATATACGCTGCCTTATCGCTGGCAAGAAACGCCACGGTTTCCGCAATCTCTCTTGGCTGCCCTACGCGTTTTAAGGGTATCTGCCCAATCGTTGCCTCTTTCGCGCTCTCGCTCATCGCCTGCGTCATATCCGTATCGATAAAACCGGGAGCGACTGCATTGACCGTTACATTCCTGCCGGCCAGCTCCCTTGCCACACTTTTGGTCAGACCGATCACGCCCGCTTTCGACGCCGCATAATTCGCCTGTCCTGCATTTCCCAGCACTCCTGATACGGAAGACAGGTTGATGATCCTTCCGCCTTTCTGTTTTAAAAATGCGCGGTACATACATTTTATTGTATGGAACGTTCCTTTCAAATTCGTATCGATCACAACGTCAAAATCTTCTTCACTGATCTTCATCAAAAGATTATCCTTCGTAATACCCGCATTGTTCACTAAAATATCAATGTGCCCAAATTGAGCAAGCATGGAATCGATCATTTCCTTACAGGCTGCTTCGTCTGCTACGGAACACTGGGCGCATTCCGCCGTTCCGCCCTTTTGTACGATCTCTTTTACGACTTCTTCCGCCTTTTCTTTCGATCCGTTATAGTTCACAATCACGGCTGCGCCGTATTCCGCCAGTGTAAGAGCGATCTCCCTGCCGATTCCCCGGCTCGCTCCTGTAACAAGCGCTACTTTTCCGCTTAACATATTCATAGCTTTCTCTCCATTTCCGCACTGTTTTATTGCATAAATCTCCGGTACATCAATTTCCGGCAGTTCCAAACCCCAATCTAATCCATAGTACAGCCAAAGAGATACTTTAAAGCGTATCCAGCTTACTCAAATCTTCCAATTTTTCTATATTAATGACTGTTACGTCTTTATTGATCTTACGCATAAATCCTGCAAGCGTCTTTCCCGGCCCGATCTCAATGAAAGTGGTCGCGCCGTCTTCTATCATCTTTTCCACGCTCTGCTGCCAGCGCACGGAAGACGCCACCTGTCTGGCCAACAATTCTTTTACCTGTCCCTTATCCGTCACATAGTCGGCGGTCACATTTGCAAGATACGGTACTTTTATTTCCCTTACTGTTATGCCGGCAAGCACCTCTTTTAACTGTTCTCCTGCGCCTGCAAGCAACGGAGAATGGAAGGGTCCGCTTACTTTTAACGGCACGCATCTTTTTGCCCCCGCACTAGTAAGCGCCTCCGCAGCCTGTGCGACGGCCTTTTCTTCTCCTGTGATCACGGTCTGTCCCGGGCAGTTATAATTCGCTACGCTGACCTGTCCCGGCGTTTCTTCACATACTTTTTCTATCGTTTCCGTATCCAGCCCCAATACTGCGCTCATGGCCCCGCCCTGCGGATATGCCTCCTGCATAAAAATTCCCCTTTTCCTTATGACACGGAAAAGATCTGCTTCTTCCATCACTCCCGAAACAAGTAACGCCCCGTATTCTCCCAAGCTAAGCCCTGCCGCCATATCCGGCCTGACCCCTTTTTCCATAACGGCATGATAGATCGCCGCCTCTGCAGCTAACATAGCGATCTGCGTATACTCCGTAATATTGATCTTTTCATTTTCTTCGAACATAAGCGCCTTCATGTCAAGGCCGCTTACCTCTCCCGCTAAATCGATGGTTTCCCGGCATACCGGTACCGCATCATAAAAATCTTTTCCCATTCCGACATACTGCGCACCCTGTCCTGGAAAAATAAACGCCGTTTTACCCATATAAATAACCTTCCCTTCCGCATACTGAAATTGAAATAATAAAACAATGCATATTTCCTGTTTTTTATTTTCTATTTTTGTTTGATATTCAAAGTATTAAGACGTGAAATTGCTGCCACATACCTTATGCAGCAGCCTTTCTCTTAATTTGGATTCAGTCTTTGATTTGATCTCCGGTTTCCCACAATCTTTTTTCAAAGTTCCGATAACATAAAATTATTTTTCATTTATATGTAAAAGTTCCATAGCCTCTTTCATGATCTCCTGTATCATTTCTTCACAGGTCTGCTCTTTCTTGATCAGTCCGGCAATCTGTCCTGCCATAACGGTTCCGTTTACCACGTCTCCGTCCATAACGGCTTTTCTCAAAGAACCAAGGGTCAAATATTCCAATTCTTCAAATGACGCGCCCTCTTTTTCCATTTTCAGGTATTCCCGCGTCATTTTGTTCCGGATCTGACGGATCGGATGTCCGGAACTTGCACCGGTGATCTCCGAATCGATGTCTTTGGCTTTTAAAACACGTTCCTTAAAATTGGCATGTGTGATCGCCTCTTTGGCCACGGTAAAGCGGGTTCCCATCTGTACTGCCTCCGCACCGAGCATCATGGCTGCCGCAAAGCCCCTTCCGTCGCCGATTCCCCCTGCCGCAACAACAGGGATCTCCACTGCGTCCACTACCTGCGGGACTAACGTCATGGTAGTCGCCGCACCGATATGTCCGCCGGATTCCATGCCTTCCGCCACTACGGCGTCCGCACCTACTCGTTCCATCATTTTGGCAAGCGCCACGCTCGCTACCACAGGAATGACCTTTACTCCGGCTTCTTTCCACATTGCCATATATTTGCCCGGATTACCGGCTCCTGTAGTAACTACTTTTACGCCTTCTTCCACAACGATCTTTGCCACGTCATCCGCGTTCGGATTTAACAGCATGACATTCACGCCAAAAGGTTTATCGGTCAGTTTTTTTGTTTCCTGAATCTGCTCCCTCACTACTTCAGGCGGCGCGCTGGCCGCTCCGATCAGCCCAAGCCCTCCGGCGTTTGCCACAGCGGCAGCCAGATGGTAATCGGCTACCCAGGCCATGCCCCCTTGAATAATGGGATATTTTATTCCGAGTAAATCGGTTACTCTTGTTTTCATTTATGCTTCCACACCTTTGTTTTTCATATATTCAATAACAGCGCCGACCGTGGTGATCTGCTCTAAATCCTCGGATGGAATTTCAATTCCGTATTCTTCCTCAAAAGCCATAACGAGCTCAAATAAGTCAAGTGAATCTGCTCCTAAATCGTCTTTAAAGGAAGAACTTTCCGTAATTTCCACTCCGTCTAAGTTTAACTGCTCCTGAATGATTTCTTTTACTCTTTCCAACATTGCTTTTCTCTCCTTTATTTCATAGTTGTTTTATTTAAAATAGTTTGATATTCAAAGTATATGTGGACTTATCCTATTTGTCAACAGTTATTTTTCATATCTAATGACAAAAATTATACCGTTTGTTACTTTACGTTTATTTTTCCCTTTATTTTTCCGATATATTTTATATAACTTCATTTGTTCGCTTTCAAAACAGGCAAATGCAAATGAGTAACCAATCATATATTCGGAAAACACAAGGATGTGATTTTATGTATACAGTCATGAGGACAGGATATATCAATGCCTATCAAAACGCTATGGATTTATCCCCAAAATATAAGGAAAAGAAAAAAGAAACCGTCGATGCCGGAAAGGACGGATCCATTTCTTTTTTAACTGATGAAGCGGAAAAAGAAGACGATTCCCTGACCCTGCAGGAACAAGAAAAACAGGCAGAAGAAAAAAAGCCTTTTTCCACAGAGGAAGAGGATTCCCAACTCAAGACAATGGAAGAGTTTATCCGCCGGATGCGGGAAGCTACGGCTTCTATTAAAAATACCCGCAACGGTTCCGGCAAAACCAATCTTTATGACGCGACCATGGACCTGACGCTGATCGCCAACGCCGAAAAGGAACCTTTATTGCGCTCCATATACGCCAGACTTTTGTTTAAGTCAAAAATGATACGCACAAGCGGCGCGGACAATGATCAGATCCGGATCGCGCTCCGCAAAATAGGAAAAGTCATCGGAAAAACAAAAGGCAAGATCAAAAAACTGCAGAAAGAAGAACTGATCGAAAAGAAAAGAAAAATAGCAGAAGCGGAAAAACGGCGGAAAATGGCGGAAGAACTTCAAAGAGAACTGGATCGGAAAAAAAAGATCCGGAAAAACCGTGAGCGGCAGGATATAGAAGAGAGTAAAATGGGAATGGGCGCTAATTATGGCGGCGACTCTTCTAACGTTTCCCCTGCTCCGAGTGTGAATACCGGATCCGGCGCAGCCGTCAGCGGATCTGCGGATATCCTTTCTCAGGTTGACAGCGTCGATATGTCCCCTATCAGCGCCCCGGCAGAATATGTAAACGGCGCCGTTCCCGTTGAGGCCTCGGTAGGATCTGCGGTGGATGTGTTTTTATAAAAATTTCCTCACTCAATTGAAATCGGTATCACTATGACGATATTATTTTCAAGGGCTATACTGTTATAGTCCTTGAAATATTTTATACTCTTAATCAATCATACCGGCGCATTTATTTCCGGACAGGATCCGTCCGGATTCCCTAAGGGCTTATATCCAATATTTCTATCAAACGCCCTTGTCCAGCAAGTACTGATAAATATCCCTCTTGCTGACTCCCCGGTCTTTTGCCACTAATTTCATGGCTTCTTTCCGTTCCGTTCCCTGATCCTCATAATATGCCATATGCCTTTCAATGCTCATTTCCTGCCATTCCGCCTCTTTTTCACGCCTTTTTTCCTTAAGCCCCTTTCCTTCCAGCACAAGCACATATTCTCCTCTGGGTTCTTCCTTTTCGTAATAATGAATCGCAGATTCCAATGTGGTGGACAGAACCGTCTCAAATTTCTTTGTCAGTTCCCTGCATAGTGTGATCCGCCGTTCTCCAACCGTCTGATACAATTCCTCCAACGTCTTTCTTAAGTGATGGGGCGCTTCATATAAAATGATCGTCCGGCTTTCTTCTTTAATCTCATGTAAGACTTCTTTCTTTTCCTTTTTATCCCCAGGAAGAAATCCTTCAAAGCAAAATCTTCTCGTACTCAGTCCGGAAAGCGTCAGCGCAGTAATACACGCGGCCGGCCCCGGCAGGGAAGTCACTCTGATCCCTTCCTCGTAACACATCTGTACCAGTACTTCCCCGGGATCGGAAATGGCCGGCGTTCCCGCGTCGGTTATAAGCGCCACCCGTTTTCCCTCTTTCATTTGCAGAACCAGCTCCTTCGCCTTATCTACTTTATTATATTCATGATAACTGGTCATCGGCGTATGTATGTCAAAATGGTTCAACAGTTTCATGCTGTTGCGCGTATCTTCCGCTGCGATCAGATCCGCCTCCTGCAAAGCCTCGATCACGCGCGGCGTCATATCTTTTAAATTCCCGATCGGCGTGGCACATAATATCAATATGCCGGAGGCCAATTCCTCTGTCATCCGCATTCCCTCCCTGCCTTTTCCTTTTTCCAGTTTTCCCTCTCCGTTTCCGCCTCTTCATCGGTAAGCAGGGAATCCCTCTCATATCTGACCGCCGCATTCCACAAGATCCATTCTTCATATCCGGCGTCATAAGCTCCCTTTATCTGTTCTCTGATCTGTGCCCGCCCGTAACTGATATGCCCGGGTACCCAGCTTGCCGTAAACCCCTGCAGCCATACGCGTACCTTCGCCTTTTCTTCCTTTATACCGGCAAGCGTTTCGGCAGAAGAACTCATGGCAGAAAAAATCGTCTGATACGGTTCTGCATCGGGAACGGAAATCCCGTATGCTCCGTTGACATAGTGGGACGGATACACCATGGGACAGATATAATCCAAATGCCGTGCCATCTGCCCATAGTCCTGACCTACGATGGCCTGATCCGTCTCATTATCGATCACTGTGCCGAATACATCCGCCGCCACAAAAACCCCGAGGGGCGACAAGGTTTCATAAGCATATTCTGTAAATTGTGTAATGATCTCTATCTTACTGATTCCTTCCGCCTCCGGTCCGAACGTCGTCTCTCCTGCCTTTATATCCGTAGAAAAACGGATGTAGTCAAATTGTATCTCGTCAAATCCGGACTCTATCGCTCCTTCGGCAACTTCCATCAAATAATCCCAGACCTCTTTTTTATACGGATTTACCCATGCAAGGCCGTTCTTGTCCCGAAAAATCTCCCCTGTTAATGTTTTTACCGCAAGTTCAGGCTTCTGCTCCGCAAGATACGGATCCCGGAAAGCGACGATTCTGGCAATCAGATAAATATCCTTTTCTTTGCATTTTTTGACAAGCGCATCAATATCCTGAATATATCCGATCCCTGCTCCGATCTCCAACACCGTGTCCGACTGCATTTTATAAGTGATTCTGCCGTCGTCGTTTTTCACATCGATCACCATGGCGTTTAACTCGGTCTCCTCTACAAGCGAGATCAGTTCCTCCATTCTCGCATGTCCGGCAATCGGCCCGCTTACATAGATCCCCCTTACTTTCACCGGTTCCTTTTTTACGGCTCCGTTTTCGCTTTCCTCTTCGTTCCCTTTCCCGGTTTCACTCCGATTCCCTTCTCCCGCAATAGTTTCCTCTGCATCGGCCGTTTCCCTCTGTTCTCTGATCCTGCTCTCATTTTCCTGAGGATCTGTTTCTTCGTCGGCATTCCTATCCGTCCCTTTCGGTTCTTCCGTTACGGTTTCCATATCATTTCCCGATACATCCGACTGCAAAAAAGTATCCACATCTTTTGTTTTCTGCCCACAGCCGTTCCATAAAAGGATAAGCATCCCGAGCAATGCCGTTCCGCAATAATATCGTAACCTGCGCATGATGCATCCGCCTCCGCGATTCCTTGAAAAATATATTTGATTTCTGACCGGATGCAGTGCTAATAACCATATACTTCATAGATCTCGTCCGTATAAACTCCCTGTTCCCTATATACGATCAACGGTTTTTCCACAGTCATTCTTGCCCTTCCTCCCCGGTTCGCTTCAATCAATACCATGTTAGGCTCTTTGTCCGCAAACGGATGAACAAAACGCATCCTCTTCGGTTCCATTTTATATTTCACCAATAAAACGATGATCTCTGCCAAACGGAACGGTCTGTGTACCATATAAAAATTCCCGCCCGGTCTTAATATTTTCGCCGTTTGACTTATCACATCTTCCAGTGTACATAAAATCTCGTGTCTGGCAATGGCTTTCGGCGTGTCCGGATTGGTGAGCCCGTGCTTTCCGATCATATAAGGGGGATTACAGGTCACAACGTCAAAAGAGGCTCCCCCAAATATCTGTCCTGCCTCTTTTATATCCCCTTGTATGATATTGATCTTTTTTTCCAATCCGTTTAAAGCAACGCTTCTCCTTGCCATATCGGCGCTTTCTTCCTGAATCTCTAAACCGGTAAGGTGTTCCGCCTGTGTTTTTGCCTCCATGAGGATAGGGATGATCCCCGTCCCTGTCCCCAGATCCAGTACCCTGTCTCCCTGCTTTGCTTTTGCAAAACCGGAAAGCAATACTGCATCCATACCGAAGCAAAACTTTTCCGGGTTTTGGATAATACAATACCCGTTTCTCTGCAGTTCATCCAGCCTTTCCTTTTCCTTTAAGAGACCCTTTTCCCGGGCCGCCATGTCTTCCGGTCTAGTTGTCATCTAATTTGGATTTTCCTTCCTGCTTCTCTAATTTCTCCAGCTCCCTGAGTTCCGCATCCGATACGTCTACTTTTTGATTTTTATTATGTCTGCGTTTAAACTTAAGCTGGTTCACCTTATACTCATGGATCTCCTTTTCATCATTAATCTCTACGATCACTTTCACTAACTGCCTAAGTACGTTTACACTCTGTACCTCTCCCTTTAACCCATCGTCCGTAGTCACAAAATCACCTACATTAGGAAGCCTGCGGTTCAATTCCTCGTAAGTTTCTTCTTCATGCTTTAGGCAGCACATCAATCTGCCGCATACTCCGGAAATTTTAGTAGGATTCAAGGAAAGATTCTGCTCCTTCGCCATTTTGATCGAAACCGGAACAAACTCAGAAAGATGGGTATGACAGCAGAGCGGCCTGCCGCAGATACCGATTCCGCCTAAAATCTTCGTTTCATCCCTGACTCCGATCTGACGCAGCTCGATCCTTGTTTTAAATACGGCCGCCAAGTCTTTTACCAGCTCCCGGAAATCAATTCTCCCGTCCGCCGTAAAGTAAAATAACACCTTGTTATTATCAAAAGTATATTCCGCATCGATCAATTTCATTTCTAAATTATGTTTTTTTATCTTTTCAAGGCAGATCTTAAAAGCATCCTTTTCTTTTACCTTATTGGCCGCCTCCTGCTCCTGATCTTTCTGCGTTGCAACGCGCAAAACCGGCTTCAGCGGTTGTATTACTTTGTCGTCTTCTATTTCCTTAGGCGCGCTGACGACGGTACCGAATTCGATTCCTCTCGCCGTTTCAACAATAACGTTATCTCCCTTTTTTATATCCAGCGCAAGGGGATCGAAAAAATAAATCTTCCCCGCCGTACGAAATCTGACTCCTATTACTTTAATCATCTATATACCCCCTTGCGTGCCTTTACACGCATTCTATATAAAATTTATGAATTTTCTTTAATAGTCAGCAGCAAAAGCTCCATCGTCAAGTCGAAATTCACATTTGCACTTAAACGGTTTTGAGCTTTATCAAGCGCTTTCAGAATCTTCTCGATTCCATGATAAGAGCATCTGTCCGCCACTTTTCTAATATACTGTATTTCCCCCCTGAAAATCAAGTGATTTACATCATTGGTAGCTTTAAACAGCAGCACGTCCCTGTACCAGATGGATAAAATATCCAAATAATCATTTACATCGAATTTATAATCATTAATCTTTTTGATTGCGGCTACGATCTCGCCAATCTCCATATCATTGATATATTTTAAAAGAGTGACCGCTTCTTCCTTTATATTGTCAAATTCTTCGCTGGAGGCCAAAAGTTTTGCCTTGCCTACATTCCCTCTTGCAAAGGCAACGCATAGATCCGATTTATAGTCCGGTATCTGAACCGTTTCCATCAAAAATTTCTTGATCAGCTCATCCCTTACCGGTTTCATATTCAGTACGACGCATCGGCTTAGAATCGTAGGCAGAAGCGCATTCACATTTGTTGTCAATATAAGGATGACCGTATATTCCGGCGGCTCTTCCAATGTTTTTAAAAGGGCGTTCTGGGCCTGCACGGTCATCTTCTCGCCCTCGTTCATAATATAGATCTTCCGCGGACTGCTATATGGCTTGATTGCAATAGTACCGTTGATCTGCGTCCGGATATCCTCCACACCTATCGTATTCGGTTTCTCATGCATGACTTTGATGATGTCAGGCTGATTCCCGGAAAGCGCCTGTTTACAAGAATGGCATTCCTGACATGGTTCTTCTTCCTGCCGTTCACATTGAAGCGCCATGGCAAATACATGGGCGATAAATTCTTTGCCCGCGCACCTTTCCCCGTTAATGATATATGCGTGTGAAACTTTGTTTGTGGCGATCGCATTCTGCAAATGCTCTTTGATCTGTTCCTGTCCTATGATATCCGAAAATTTTGCCATATCCTTTACCCTTCCCCTCAGTCCTTCAATTTTAAGTGAAAATATCCAAGAGCAATCCCCTGATCTCACCGATCTTATTCAGGATCGCTATGTTGTCCTGTTCCTCTTTTACAAGCTCCTGCGCCAATTCGTCTAAATTTTCATCTATCAGCCTTATGATTCCATATACTCTATGGCGTCCTTTCCGATCCAGAAAGTTTTCTCTTGAAAAGGAATGGGAACGGTTGACGATCTCGTTCAGAAAATCTTTGATCAGCCCCCTGTACTTTTTCATATCTTTGATGTCCTTTTTCTTGGAGATCTTTTCACCCTGCATAGTGATCTCCTCCATCAGATTCGTCAGCCTCGCCTGCAGCTCCTGCTCTTCTATATGGCTGACCAGCGTAAATTTAAAAGTACCGTCCGTGGGCTGCGCTTGCTTGGTCTGCTGAACCGGTGCAGTCTGCTGTAATTGATTTACTTTTATATCCATTTCGATCCATGTCCCCTTTCCCATGTCTGCAAATCTGCACTTTGCCTGCAACTTTCAGGATACCTTTATAAGTTTCCTTTTAAATATAACATAATTTCCCGCAAACATTCCTGTAAATCATTGTTAACAAATTTTTTTGTGATCCCTGCGGCTTTCAGTTTTTCTTCGCTAAAGTCTTCTTCATCCGCCAAGAAACGACGGCACATCTCGTTATACCTTGGATGTTCCTGTATTTTTTCCCGATCCAGCGCCCGTTGCAGCCTGACGCCGTCGTCAAGTTCAAGCATGACCGGAATCATCTTATCGTCCCCGAAAAATTCTCTTGTTCTGATAAAAGACTCCAGCGTTCCTATCATAAGATAGTTGTTATGCTCCGGATCAAGTTGATCGTCCATCACGGTGAAATATCTCCATATCCCCATACAGGTATGATACACTCTGTCTTCGATCAACCGGCCCGCTTCTTTTAATTCCAAAAACCTGTCCTCATCCGTAAAAAAATATTCCATGCCGTTTTTTTCCCCTGCCCGGATCGGCCTCGTCGTATAAGGAATGATTTTTTGAAATTCGATCTCTTTATTCTCCAATACCTGCTTATATACGGTATCTTTACCTGCGCCGCTCTTTCCCATCAGGTACACAATCTTTCCCAACTATTCCTCCTCTTGGGTGTAGCAGACCGCACAGCGCACGGCGCGTTTCCACCCTTTCACTTTCTCTTCCCTTTTTTCTTTCGGCATGGCAGGTTCAAAAGTTTTGGAAAGCGCCCAGTTTTCTTTGATCTCCTTTGTATCTTTCCAAAAACCTGCTGCGATCCCTGCAAGATAGGCGGCGCCCAATGCCGTTGTCTCTATACATTCGGGACGCAATACTTTTTCCGATAAGAGATCTGCCTGAAACTGCATCAGAAAATCATTGGCGCTGGCGCCGCCGTCTACTTTCAGGCTTTTTAATAAAATCCCCGAATCTTTCTGCATCGCCTCAATGACTTCATAAGTTTGGAATGCAAGGGATTCCAGCATAGCCCGGATCACATGTTCCTTTTTTGTCCCCCTTGTCAGTCCGACCATCATTCCTCTGGCATAAGGATTCCAATAAGGCGCACCCAGTCCCGTAAATGCAGGAACAACATAAACGCCGTCCGTATCCTCTACTGCTTCGGCATATTCCTGCGATTGCGCGGAGGTTTTGATCATACGCATTTCATCCCGCAGCCATTGTATCGCCGCGCCTGCGACAAACACGCTGCCTTCCAGCGCATAATGCACGTCTTCGTCCGTACTTGCCGCAATCGTTGTCAAAAGCCCGTTTTCCGATGTAATCGCCTTTTTTCCTGTATTCATCAATAAAAAGCATCCTGTTCCATATGTATTTTTAGCCTCGCCCTCCTCAAAGCAGCACTGGCCGAACAGCGCCGCCTGCTGGTCGCCGGCCGCACCGCAGATCGGTATTTCCCCTCCGATCACCATTTCGTCCGTGACCCCGTAAAAACAGCTTGAAGGTTTTACTTCAGGCAGCATACATTTAGGAATGGAAAGTTCATTTAATATTTCGTCATCCCACTGCCTTTTATGAATATCAAACAGCATGGTTCTCGACGCGTTTGTATAATCGGTAACGAAAACCTTTCCTTTTGTAAGATTCCATATCAGCCAGGTATCTACCGTACCAAATAAAAGCTCTCCTGCCTCCGCCCGCTTTCTCGCGCCTTCTACATGATCTAAAATCCACTTGATCTTTGTGCCGCTGAAATAAGCGTCGGGAATCAGGCCCGTTTTTTCTTTTATGACTTTGTCAAACCCTTTTTCCGTAAGGGCGCGGATCATGTCCGCTGTTCTTCTGCACTGCCACACGATCGCGTGATAGACCGGTTTTCCGGTCTGTTTATCCCACACGATCGTAGTTTCTCTTTGATTGGTGATCCCGATCGTAGCGATCTGGGAGGCGTCCACCCCGATCTTCCCCATCGCTTCTACCGCCACACTAAGCTGGGAGGACCAGATTTCCAACGGATCGTGTTCCACCCAGCCCGGATTCGGATAGATCTGCGTAAACTCCTTCTGCGCCGAAGAGCATATTTTTCCTGCCTTATCAAAAAGAATACATCGGGAACTTGTAGTCCCCTGATCAAATGCCATTACATATTTCCCCATAGTGATCTCCCATTCCTGTCTGCTGACCGGCGCCCATCCTTACGGTACGCCTTATCCCTCGTGATTCCTTAAACGACTGTATTCTTTTATTACGCTGCCAATATCAATACAGGTTACGCTACCTCAATCACGCGGATCATATTGGTAGTGCCTGACATACCAAGGGGTACGCCTGCCGTAAGCACTACGCGATCCCCTGCTTTTATATATCCCGCCTCTCTACATACGCGGATCGCTTCTTCAAACAACGCTTCTTCCGTTTCCTCTTTTTCCATTAAAAGCGGCGCAATGCCCCAGCTTAGATTGAGCTGCCTGCACACCTGCGGATTTACGCTGCAGCCGATCACCGGACAGTCCGGTTTATATCTGGATACCATTTCCGCAGTAAATCCTGACATGGTAACCGTAATAATCGCAGCCGCTTTTAACTCCATTGCCGTAGAACAGGTCGCATAAGAAATACCCGTGGTAATATCTATATCTTCCGGCAAAGTCCGTTTTTTAAGCCGTCCCTTGTAATCGATGTCCTGTTCCGCCCGCTCCGCGATCCTTGCCATCGTCTTAACCGCCTCTACCGGATACTGGCCCGCCGCGCTTTCTCCCGAAAGCATGATCGCCGTTGTCCCGTCATAGATCGCATTGGCAATATCCGTTACTTCCGCTCTGGTAGGTCTGGGGTTTTTGATCATGGACTCCAGCATCTGTGTCGCCGTAATAACATGTTTCCCCTGTGCCTCCGCCATATGGATCATGCGTTTCTGCAAAACCGGAACTTCTTCCATCGGAATCTCCACGCCCATATCCCCGCGCGCTACCATGATTCCGTCGGAAACACTTAAAATCTCTTCCAGATTTTCGATTCCCTGCATATTTTCGATTTTAGCGATGATCTTCATCTTACTGTTATGCGCGTCCAAAATTTCACGGATCTGCAAAATATCTTCTTTGCTTCTCGCAAAGGAACAGGCAATATAATCATATCCCGTCTCAATGCCGAAAAGAATATCGCTCCTGTCAACTTCGCTGATATAGGGCATGGAAAGAACGGCGCCGGGTACGTTAACGCCTTTATGGTTGGAGATCGGCCCGCCGTTAATGACCTTGCATACAATCTCCGTACCTTCTATTTTTTCTACTTCCATTTCAATCAATCCGTCGTCAATCAGAATGGTCACGCCCTCTTTGATATCGCCCGCCAGATTTTTATAAGTAATGGATGCTCTTTCGTTTGTGCCTAGTATCTCTTCTGTCGTTAATGTAAAGGCCTGTCCGGTCTTTAACTCCGTTCTGCCGTTTTCTATGTCCCGCAGGCGGATTTCCGGCCCTTTTGTATCGAGCATGGTCGCAATCGGAAGTTTCAGGCCACGGCTTACTTTCAACACGCTGTCCAGTCTTTTCTTCTGGTCTTCATGCGTTCCATGAGAAAAATTGAACCGCGCCACATTCATGCCCGCCAGCATCAGCCCCTCCAATTTATCCTCGCTTTCACAAGCAGGTCCTAAAGTACATATAATTTTTGTTTTACGCATTTTTCCTCCATTCTGCACTTTTCTGTCAAGCGCTTAACATGCTACAAGACATTTTCAATGCCCCGCACGTTGATATGATAACGGTCCATCCTGTGCCTGCTTCCAAGAGGCGCGGGACAAAACCGCTGCCTTTCCTATTCTTCACATTTTACCAATACTTGCATTTTTTCATTGATCCCTTGAACCGTCAGGTTTTCCCGTTTCCACCTTTCTATATGAAAAATCATCTTTTCATGATAGATTTCTCCCGGTACCACAACCGGGATTCCCGGTGGATATAAGTTTACGAAATCCGCCGCTATCCTTCCCGCGCTATCCGAAAGCCCGACCCACTCTGTCTTCGCATCTATTGCTTCCGCGATCCTGCAGGATGTTTCCGGCCGGACGTCCGTTTCCCAAACTCCGGATCCTGTTCCGGGCTGCTTCATGGACATCTGCCCGTCTAACTCCAGCAGCGCCTCCGTGATCCGGCCGTATCCTTCCTCCGTATCCATAACCGTAAACATGGCAAGCACATGATCTTCTCCCGCCATCTCGGGCTGTAAATGATATTCCTTAAGAAGCGCCTCATATAGCCGTTTTCCGGTCCATTCGGTTTCCCTTGTGGATATTACAAGTTTTCCCACATCAAAGTCTTTCATACCCTCCGCTAATACATTCTGTCTTTTCCATATGCGAAGATGGTTACACTTCTCCAGTTTCCCCAGCATGTCTTCCCAGTTCTCATACATCCGGTTAAAAAGCCTGCCCCCATCCTTTTCCATCATGTCAAAGCATAATTCTATCCCCGCCATCAGCGGATAGGAAGGGCTGCTGCTTTGATAAATACTTAAATAACGCTTCAGCCTGCTCCTGTCTATCAACGTTCCCGATACATGAAGCACCCCGGTCTGCGTCGGCGCAGGCAGCGTTTTATGCAGACTGTGTACAACGATATCCGCTCCCGCTTTCACAGCGCCTGACGGAAATCCTTTATAAAAGCTAAAATGGGCTCCATGAGCTTCGTCCACAATGAGCGGAATATGGAAAGCATGCACGATCTGCCCAATCTTTTCTATATCGGAAACGATCCCTTCATAAGTCGGGCTTGTGACCACTACCGCCGCAATTCCCTTTTCCGATTCCAATGCCTGTAAAATCTCCTGCGGATCAATCCCCATAGCGATCCCGAACCGCTCCGATATTTTGGGATACAAATACCGGACTCTATAATTTTTAAGGTAAATCCCATGATAAACGGACTTATGACAATTTCTGGCGACCAATATTGTTCCGCCCGGTTCCGCCACACAGGATACTGCGCTTAATATCCCTGCGGTACTGCCGTTTATCAAAAGAAACGTTTCCTCCGCACCGTATATCCTGCTTATCCGTTTTTCCAGATCCAATAAGATCCCCTCCGGCCGGTGCAGATTATCAAAACCGTCTATCTCTGTAATATCTGTTTTATAATACTCCGCTAACGGACAGCCTTTCATATTGCGCTTATGCCCCGGCATATGATAAGGGTAGTAATCCGATTCTCCATATTCTGCAAGTTTATCGTATAGCCTGCCCATCAATTACCTCTTCTGTCGTGATGTCTTCTGTTATGCCCCTTATGCAGCCTTACCGTCTCCATAAACGAGCAATACTTATCCGCAGCCGTTACGATCCATGCCTCCCTGCACATGGGCGGCACTACCGTAAGCGGCCACATATGCTTACCGATAATATCTTTTTCCCTCGGCGTCAATTTATATTCCCTGTCCGCATTACGCAGCGCAATGCCCGGATGATAGAAGCCATGCAGCGGCTGATAATCTTTTCTGTCCTTATCATGCCAGTCGTAAAGGAAATAGTCATGGAGCAGGGCTCCCCTGATCAGATCCCTTTGGCTGCACGCAATCCCCAGCTTTTGGCTCCACGCCACGCTGTATTTTGCGACATTCATACTATGTTTGCTTACGGATACTGTTCCGTGCTGCGTATAATCCTTTGTTTTCTTAAAATTACCGGATTGAAGAATGTCCTTCCCGTTTTCTTCAATCAATTTATACAGTTCTTTCTGCCTTTCAAAGAATTTTCTATATTTTTCGGAATGTTTTAATTTTTTGGATAATTTACTCATTGTAGTACTCTCCGCTATATAGTAACATATGTAATCAGTAATAACATACGACCGGAAATCCCTTGCCCACATACTCGTATATTTGAGCTGCGGCATCATAAGGGAGATTAATACAGCCATGAGAACCGTTTGCCAAGTAAATGTCTCCTCCAAAACTCCCTCTCCATGTAGCGTCATGCATCCCAATGTTTCCGTTAAATGGCATCCAATAATCTACCGGAGTCTCGTAATTTTCCCCGCGGAGCACCGCTTTTTTTGTCTTATATGTAAGGCCGAATACTCCGGGCGGCGTCGTCCATCCCCGCTGCACGTTGCCGGATACCAGATCGCTCTCCAAAATGATCTCGCCTTCTATATACAAATATAAATGCTGCGCGCCTAGATCAATCTCTACATAAGAGTTCCCCACATCGTCTTTCCCTTTTTGCGCACCCATGCTGCTATAGACCGGTTCCTTTTTTACCGTTTCTTTATTCCGTATCGCCGCAAGCAATTCTTCGGTCGTTTCCTCCCTTGCCGTTTTCCAGCCGTATCCGCCGCTCTTCAGCTCCAGCACCCTTCCGTCCGTCGTCGTAAAACTCCGGTCCTTTCCGTAAGTATCGTGCTCTTTTGCTTTCTGTGCAACAAATTCGGCAGCTTTTTCCGTATCCAAAGATACTTGTTCCCCGTTCCTGATAAGCCATCCGCTTATCACGCTGCCGTCTACGGTCTCCGTACTGCCGTTCCAGTCATAGGTAATTTTAGCAGTCACATATGAATTTAATATGTCTAATTCCTTAATTAAATCTGAATCGTTTCTTGTTATTTCCGCCTGTTTATAACAGCCTTCCCTTTCTAAGTATACAATTTCCTGAAGACCTTTCACCTTTTCAGAAAGCACCTCCGTCATTCTGGCGTCTTCCGGTTCGCTTCCGTCTTCTTCCTCTATGATCGTAAAACCGCCCGTTTCCTCATTATAATCTCCAATATAAGCATTTTGGGCCTTTTTTATATTCGACTTATCATAAAAAGCAAGGCTTTTTACTTTTTCCTCAAATAAAACCGCATCATAATCGGCCGCATCCGGTAATTCAAAATCATAACCCATAAAAAATGCGGTAAACCACAAAAAGGGATTCTCCTTCTCCCGCACCTTCGCAAGACTTTCGTCATACACAAATTTTAAGTCTATATCGTCGGCGCTGATCGTATCCCTTACCTGATCTTTCCCAATGATCTCCAGCTTATAGAGAGAAACCTTTCTATTGATGCGCCGCCTTACCTCGGAGTCGGTCAAAAGGCTGCAGTCTTCTCCGTTGATACGCGTCTTGTAGAAGTAATGACGGGAAAAATAATAGACGCTGCTTAAGTAAGCAAGCAGTAACAGAGAAATAAAAATAACGCTAAACAATATCTTTTTTCTTATCTTTCGCTTTTTTACGGTCTTTTTCTTCCCTTCTTTCTCATCCGTCATCATGATGTCAGTTTCCATGTCTTCCATACTATCGTTGTCTTACCCTTCTAGAGTGTGTTTGAAAATTGCTTTCCCCGAGATGTGCGTCACAGTTTGGGGGAATGAATTTTCAAATGCGCTCTAACTATTGAGTATAAGTATAACATTTTTTTTTCGAAAAAACAGTATTACTTTATAAAAATTCCCGTGTAAATTCATCTTTTAATATGTCCATGTAAATATCGTCCCAAAACCTTCCTTTGGCATAATAAGCCTCCCGCCTCCTGCCAATCTCCTGAAACCCTACCCGTTTATAAGTATGGATCGCCTGCTCGTTAAAGGAAAACACCTTCAGCATGACATTGTGCAGGTTCAGCGTATCAAAGCAATATTCCAAAAGAAGGGAAAGCACTTCTTTCCCATATCCTTTGTTGCGGTTTTCTTCCTCCCCGATGAACAAGCCGATCTCCGCCCTTTGAAAGGTATGGCTCACTCCCTGGATCCCGCAGTTCCCGATCAACGTATCGCTTTCCTTTTCGATAATGGCAAATTGATATTCACCTGCATTATCTTCTATCCAGTTCCGTTCTCCTTCTTTTGAAAAAACCATTGTCGAACTTCCCAGACCGTCCGTGATCACGCTGTCGTTCATCCATTTTGTATAAATATCCGCATCCTCCTCGCACATAGGCGATAGATAAATATGCTTTCCCGTCATCTTTTTATAATATTTCATAGATCATGTACCAGTTCCTTTCCGGCCGTATTCAATTTGCATTTTGCAAACACGCTCTAAGGCTCTATAGAGACAGCGTAATCCAAAATTACATTACCTTTTTCGTCAGGGACCGTAAATCTTGGACAACAATATCTTTCAAAGCACCAATCGTCTTCTTTACGTTTTAATCCAAGTGTCCTTAATTCTTCTAAACACATATTATGAGTATCCATCGTATAAAAATCACCGCTGTTTTCTTTATCATACAAATAACATACAGCATATTCCAAAGGTTCCATATCAACATATTCAAACCCATCCGGCACAACGGCGTCAATTGGAAAAAACATTCCGATCCAGTATTCAGGCATACCGTTTACAATATGTACCGCTCCAATATAAGCATCGCCATTTAAGGTAAAGCGTTCCTGTGACTCCAGAATTGAAAACCAGTCATTTTGCCACCATTCGTCCCAATCAGGTCCTTTTTCATACCTTTTCCCGATAAACCGCACGGTGGGAAAACTCTCTTTTTTCACCTCTAAAATTTTAACTGCCATATAAAATACCTCCCCCAATTCCTAAATTTGCTACACTGATTATAACACAAAATGACGATTGCACAAATTTGTTTTATGACAGAGAATTTTCTTCATTGTTTGATCCTCCTTCCTGATTCTATTTTCTATTTCTCTTCCGTATCTTCATTATATTTACAGACGGATAAAAAAAGAAAGCAGCGTTACTTTACATTTGCCCTATTGTCGTTTACAAATCCCGTGATTTCCACTATATTGACGTGATTGGGTGCATATGATATTATGACACAGATGCTGTCAGTTTTTACGGCAAAATTACATAAAAATACAAGGATAAAAAAGAAACCAGAAAACGGTCTATATGGAGGGCAGGCGTATGGATTATTCAGGAAAACTTTTTGACCGGGCCGACGAAAACGCTCCGGTCAATGGGGTTTATGAACATCACAGCAGTATACAGAGCGTTCAGAATCTGGAAACTGTCATCAACGAGGGTCTTCGCGTCGCCCTGTTGGAAGAAACTCCGGATCAATCGTTGGAAGTACTGCTGGAACATTTGGGAAAAGCGTTGGACGGAGAACGGACCTATATATTTGAGCAAAACAAATCCGGCGGCGATGATAATACCTATGAGTGGGTAGCTGACGGAGTGGAGCCAGAGAAGGAAAACCTTCAAAACCTCCCTCCAGATGTGTGCGCGAGCTGGTATCGGAATTTCAGCATTGGTAAGCATATCGTTATTGAAAATTTGGAGGATATTCAGGAGACCGATCCCCTTCAGTATGAAAATCTGAAACGACAGAATATACATTCTCTCGTGGTTGTTCCTCTTTATGACGGCAAAAAAATTATCGGTTTTTACGGTGTGGATAATCCGCCTGTGAAGTCGTTGGAATATGCATCGAATATGCTCCAAACTGCGGCATATTTTATTGTTTCTTCCCTGAAACGGCGTAACTTGTTCCGTGAACTTCAAAAACGGAGTTACAACGTTCTCCATGCCCTTAGCGTAGACTATATGGGAATCTATCAGGTAAACTTCGACACAGGTGAATGCGAGATATACCGGGACAGTGAACAGATGAATATAGATTGGGCCGCCAATTTTAAAGACGGTTATGAAACCGCTATGGAACGATATATTTCCCGGTATGTGATTCCTTTGGATCAGGAGCGGCTTCGTGATGTAACAAAAAAAGACTATGTACTGGCCCAGCTCAAAAAAAATAAAAAGTTTTATGTCCGGTATCAGGTAAACGACGGCGCTCACGGGCTGAAACATTTGGAAATGCATTTTTCCGCCACAGAGGCGACGGAGACAAAGAACTGTGTGATCTTTGCCCAACGGGACGTTAACGCCGTAGTGGAACAGGAAAAAAAGTACAAGCTGGAGGCAAGGCAGAGTCTGGAGAACATCTTAGAAGGAGCCAGAACCGGTATTTGGACAATCGAGCTGGAGGATGACTGTCCGCCAAAAATGTACGCCGACCGGATCATGCGGATTCTTTTGGGAATATCAGATGAAATCGAACCGGAAGAATGCTATCGGCACTGGTTCAAAAATATTGAACCGGACTATGTAGAGATGGTGCAGGAATGTGTGGGGGAGATATTGGAAAACGGGCGTTCCGAGGTAATTTACCCTTGGAATCATCCAAAGCTTGGGAAAATTTTTGTACGCTGCGGCGGCGTACAGGACAAAACATTTGAAAAACCGGGGGTCTGCCTGAACGGATACCATCAGGACATTACTGAGATCATGGTAGCGAAAAAGAAACAGGAACAGGCCATTATGGAACTGTTAGAAAAGGTCCGGCAGGCAAATTCAGCAAAAAGCGAATTTCTTTCCCATATGTCCCACGATCTGCGTACACCTATCAACGGGATCTTGGGAATGCTGGCCATTATGGAGAAAAAACCAAACGATTTGGCAAAACAGCAAGAATGTCAAAATAAGATCCGTGTATCGACGGAACATCTGCTGTCTTTGGTCAACGACGTTCTTCAGGTCAGCAGGCTGGAAAGCAAAAGACCGACGACGGTAGTAGAACCCTTTGACATTCATGATACTTTGGATGATTGTATTACAATCACGTCTGTGCAGGCAGAAGAGGCGGGAATCCGGCTGATTTTGGAAGAGGTGGATCTGCAGCATGGCAAAGTGATTGGAAATCCGCTGCACTTAAAGAAAATTCTTATGAATGTCTTAGACAATGCTCTCAAATACAACCGGCCCAACGGTTCCGTATTTGTTCAGGTAAACGAGGTTGGTTGTCAGGGCGATACCGCAAACTACCGATTTATGATTGAAGATACCGGAATCGGCATAGGGGATGATTTCAAAAAGCATATTTTTGAACCGTTTACTCAGGAGCACCCGAGCGCAAGGACTCACTACAACGGCGCCGGGCTTGGTATGTCCATTGTGAAGAAACTGGTTGACGAAATGGCTGGAACCATTGAAATAGACAGCCAGATCGGCAAGGGAAGCGAAGTACGGATCACATTGCCTATCCAGATCGATACAGCATGGAACACACAGCCTGTAAATGAAGAACGGAATTTACGAAGCAACATTGCCGGAATGCGCGTCCTTTTAGTAGAGGACAACGAAATCAACTGTGAAATCGTGGAATTTATGTTAAAAGACGCGGGAGCGGAAGTCGTGACTACCAATGACGGGAAAGCCGCCGTGGATGCGTTCATGGCATCCGATCCGGGAACCTTTGACTGCGTACTCATGGATTTGATGATGCCTGTTATGAGCGGATATGAGGCAACCCGTGTGATTCGCAGTCTGGATCGGCCGGATGCGGGAGTCGTACCCATCATAGCGCTGTCCGCTAACGCATTTGAAGAAGACGTCACAATGGCAAAAGACGCCGGAATGAATGAACATCTGGCTAAGCCGGTGGATATCAAAAAAATGTTTAGAGTCATGAGCCGGTTAAGATACCTGCAGGAACAATGAAACCAACGGTGATTTACACAGGAAAATGAAAAAAGTAACTGGTTAAAGCAAGAAATAACAGAAACGGAGATTCTAAGAATGACAAATCAAGAACGGAGAGACGCGGGATTAGCATACATTTCGGATAACAGTATTTTTGAGGAGCAATCCATATGCAGAAAGATCCTGCAGAAATTAAATTTTATGGATCGTTCTGACTTTACAGGAATTCAGGAAGTGGTAAAAGAACTTTTAGGAAAATCAGAAGGCGCTTTTATCAATCCGCCCTTTTACTGCGATTACGGAAAGCATATTGAAGTAGGTAAAAACTTCTTTGCCAACTATAACTGTACGCTTTTAGACGTAGCCAAAATAAAGATCGGTGACAATTGCCAGATGGCCCCTAACGTATCGATCTATACCGCAGGGCATCCGGTTCATCCGGTCAGCCGTAACTCCGCTTATGAGTACGGAAAAGAAGTGACCATAGGCGATAATGTATGGCTTGGCGGCAGCACGGTTGTCTGCCCCGGCGTACATATCGGTAATCATGTTGTGATCGGCGCCGGCAGCGTAGTAACAAAAGATATTCCTGACTGGTGCGTTGCCGCCGGAAACCCATGCAGGGTAATCCGGAAAATTACGGATGATGATAAAAGGAAACTGTTCCGTGACGAAGAGATCGACGATGAAGCATGGAATGATATTATAGAACGGATGGGATAAGTTTACACATTCCTACTTTTTTACTTCCCTAAGCGCCCCATCTATACTGCTTTCTCCTGTTGCTTCAATAATCGCCACCATTTCCGCAGGGGTAATAATAAAATTCCTAAATGGATAATGTTTCTGATTGCCTGTAACTAAGCAGGCATCATCATCCCTCTTTTCCATCGCTACTTCATAAAATACCAGATCATCCATATCAATCAGGACTGCCCCTGTGGGTTGTGGAAACACTTCAACCCCATACTGCCTGACCGCATCAAGAACTATCTGTATCAATTCATATCTTATCATGATGCACATACATCCTTGTCAGTTCTTCTTCACCGTCTCCCTGAACCATACACAAAAATTCCCATCCGTACCGCTCATAAAAAGAAGTATGGTCGGTCACAAGATAAAGTGTAAGAATCCCCTGCTTTTTCATATCTTCACAGATAAATTGCAGCAATTTTCCCGCAATCCCCCATTTGGGGCAAAACCATTCGGATGCCTGGCCAATCCATTCTACATGATTCCGAATTGTGATCATATTATATTCTCCCATAATAATCCTCCATGCTACGGCTCTGCCGCGACTCAAATCAGGATGAGAAATACCGTAATCTGCCTGCATTTCCTTTCCGTGCATATCTTCTGTAAACTTTTGAAATAAATAATTTCTGTCTAATATTTCATGATATACTAATACATAGGGCTAAGTAAAGAGAACCCATTGTGAAATATTTTTTCGGTGAATATTTTTATCTAAAATAACACAAAGAAAGGAATTTTATGCTGAAATTATTAAAAATCGCTGTCGGAAGCGCATTTTCCATTTTTTTAGCCGATGCACTCGGTCTGAATTACGGAACTTCTGCAGGCATCATTACTCTTTTGACCATACAGGATACTTCCAAAGAAACCATTGCCATTTCCGTTAAGCGGGTTTTTGCTTTCCTTTTGGCAACGGCGCTTTCTTATGCCGTATTTCATATGATCGGTTATTCCGCTTTTTCTTACGGGGTCTTTTTATTTCTTTTTATATTATGCTGTAATCCCTTAGGCTTAAGCGCCGCCGTTTCCACCAACGCTGTGCTCGCGACCCATTACCTTTTGGCAAAAGAGATGCCTCCCGCATTAATAGGCAACGAATCCCTTCTTTTATTAATTGGCGCCGGTATCGGTACTCTGCTCAATCTCTATATGCCGGGAAAAGTAAAGGAGATCCGTACTACCCAGCACATTTTGGAAGAGGACCTAAAGGCAATTCTTTTTCGTATGTCAGAATATATCAAGAAAAAAGACCGGTCGGACTACACCGGAAGTTGTTTTGATAAGCTTTCTTCAGATCTTTCCGACGGTAAAAAACTGGCCTTTGCCTATATGAACAATACATTTATTCAGGAATCAAAATATTTTATTGAATATATGAATATGAGAGAACAGCAATGTACCGTTTTAAAAGATATTTATAAAAAAATCATGAATATCCGCTCGATCCCCACACAGGCTGAGCAGATTTCTTCCTTTATTTTTGATATCAGCGTATCCTTTGGGGAATCTAACAATGTAAAGGACCTGTTAGACTCCCTCTCGGAATTATTGGATGAGATGAAAGGCTCTTCTCTGCCCGTTACAAGAGAAGAGTTTGAAAACCGCGCTATTCTTTATTCTATTTTAATGGACTTAGAATATTTTTTATTATTAAAAAAAGAGTTTGTAAATTCCCTTTCAGAAGAACAGGTCAGACGGTATTGGTATGACGACAAAGCCTCTATGTGAGCCGGATTCTATTTGCCCCAGTGTTGTTCCTTGCTTCAATTACAGCAAGTAATTATTTTCCCGGTTTGCAATCTGTAAACCGACTAATTTGTAGGTTGCATATCCTCCCATAACCAGCGGCTCTGATTTGCAAATATCTTCTGCTTCTTCACGGCTCTCTGTTCTTAGGATATACATACCTGCCATTCCCGGATAGCCTTTAAAAACACCGCAGATTTCCAGCTTTCCTTCATCGTCCAACTTTCTTATGTTCTCAACGTGTTCCATAACTACCTGTTTTGTCATTTTATTATAGGTCTTGCTTTTCTCAATCATCATCATGTACATCAATTTTTCCATGCGCTTTTCTCCTTTACATTCTATGGGGTTCACTGAAGTTATTATATTTATCCGGCAAATCTCACCTCCCATTATATAGCCTGTCCCTTTTCAATGGCGGCGATTCGGATTCCCTCTTTCTTCCACATGGGACATGCAGGGTTTCGTTTTCATGCCATATTGAATTTGAAACATAAATAGTTTATCATAGAATAGTGACAAGAGCTGTCACCATTCGGAAAGGAGTTTAAAAATGTCAAAGGCAGAACGGCTTATCGAAATGATGATAACAATAAATGCAAAAAAGGATTTTACAGTAGGCGAATTGGCAAATGAATTTTCTGTATCAAAAAGAACCATACTGCGTGACTTACAGGAATTGGAACAGGCGGGTTTCCCTCTTTACTCCGAAGTCGGGGCGGCGGGTGGCTATCATATCTTAAAAGAACGCATTTTGCCGCCTATTGCTTTTTCAGAAAGCGAAGCAAAAGCTATTTTCTTTGCCTGTCAAGCCTTGCAATATCACCGTGACTTGCCGTTTGAACAGGAAACCATATCCGTCCTAAAAAAATTTTTGAATTGTCTGCCATTAGATGTACAAAACAGTATTACGCAGATTCAAAACAAGGTAGTATTTTGGATTCCAGACAGACATTGCGATTCGCCATTACTTAAATCAATGTTCCTTGTTGTGATAAACCGTCATGCCGCAACAATACGGTATTCGTCAACATATTCTGAAAGTACACGCACAATTATACCTATCGGCTTATATGCTATGAATGGACTTTGGTATTGCCCCGCCTATTGTACAACGGCAAATCAAATCAGAGTATTCCGGGTTGACCGTATTAAAGAAATCATAGAGGAAAAGCCCTATCCAAAAGGGAAATACCCTATTCCTACGTCTATTCAAGAATATCTTGAAAAAACAGATGTTAGGAATGATTACCATATGAAAATCCAACTAACGGATATAGGCGTTAAACGCTGTGAAAGTGAATGTTTACTTGCAAGCGGATTAACAACATTTCCAACGGGCGGCGGGATAATCGACATGGAAATAAATCATGCAGCTTTAGAATGGGTTGCCGATTATATATTGCCATTTGGGAACAACGCCACTGTGTTAGCACCATTGGAGCTAATAAAACTAATGCAGCAAAAAATATATGAATTACATCAGCATTATTGCAGTTTGGAAACAAGTATGAATGAATGAGAGGGATTCCGTCGTCATCGGCATTGTGGGAAAATCCAAAAGTTTAGATTTTCCCACAAATCCAAACTTAGGAGAAATCCAAACTTTTCCGCAAATCACTTGAAAATAAAGGATTCTTCCAGAGAAAAGTTTGGATTTCGTTTTAATGATTTCAGCGTTTCAAGCCACAGAAACCAGCCAGTGAGCCACTGCTGTCTTTCCATTTTTTTGTGACATTCTTTTCTTTTTCGCCCTCCAGCGTAGCCAGCGCTTTCCGTTTATCATCCGTTGTTATGTCCAGATAACGCATGGTTGTATCCAAGCTTGCGTGGCCAAGGAGAAAACTGATCTGTATGATATTCATGCCATCTTCCAGCCAGTGGGTAGCTTTGGCATGGCGGAACTGGTGGGCGTGGGTATCCAGCGGAACCTCCGGGCATCTTTTGCGGGCATCCGCCGCATATATTTTTATCCGCTTGTCAATCGCAGGCTCTGTCAGTTTCACATATTTTCCCCCTACACGGGAATAGAATAAATACATTTCCGGTTCTGGCTCTGGTTCATGGAACGCTTTCATATAGATCCGGATATGTTCAACAGCCCTTGGAAGAAGGTACGCCGTCCGTATCTTGTTACCCTTGCCGTACAGGTTGACGTAAGGCTTATCTGCATCAAGGTACAGATGCGAGAGCCTGATGGATAGGATCTCATCAAGTCTTGCGGCAGTTGCATACAAAAGCGTCAGAAATACCAGGTCTCTTTTCCCTGTCCGTGTGGAAGGGTCTGGTGCTGCCAGGATTGCTGCGACCGCTTCACGGGTAAGCCCTTCCACTTTCCTTTTCTGGCATTTCTGGCGTTTGATAAGTTTTGCCTCCTGATATAAGTACAGAAGCCCGACCTCTTTGTTTCCCAGGAATTCCAGAAATGCCCGGAGAGAACCGAGCCGTATATTGCACGTTTCCGGGGAGCTGTGCCTTACATCCTTCAGCCAGATAATCCATTCCTCGATGAAGTCTCTCTCGAAGCAGTGCCTTCCAAGGCTGTCATGCGTGATGCCTCTTTTTTCGAGGAATACGATATAGAGTGTCAGCGCATCCCGGTAAGATTTCAGTGTATGTTCGCTGGATGTTAGAAACTGTGGGGCATAATCATGGAGGAATTCGGAAATATATCCTGCCATGCGGGCGGCTTCTTTATTATTCTTCATAAGCCACCTCCGGTACAATGCTGTTGAAACCTTCCTCTGTTTTTTCCTGTATCATGTCTGCAAGCCTTGGGACAACTGAATAATAATACAGCGTAGACTCTGTGCATCGGTGTCCCATTGATCTTGCCAGATAATGGAGGCGGTCATTAAATTCAAATGTGTCATCTTTCCAGCTGTTGATGTTTGCAGTAGCGTAATTATGCCGGAAATCATAGGCGACAGTATTTCCCTTTTTTCCGTTCGCTTTTTCCCACAGCAGGGAAAAGTTATAAGATACCCATGCACGTGAATAGGGCTGTCCTTCCGGAGATTCAAAAAAATATGTCCTGTCAGGGCAGAGCCTGTCCGCCGCCCGGTCATAACGTCCCAGCAGTTCTGTCATGCTTTGATGGAGGGCTACATAATGCTGGTCATAGCCTTTCGATTTCTGTATATCAAGCACGCCATGCCCAAAGTCAACACTGCGGCGCATCAAGAGCCGTGCCTCTGTTGTACGGATTCCGCTGCTGTAAAGGAGCCGAAAGAATACGGGGCACGTTATCCTTCTTAATTCAGAAGCATAAGCCATCCGCCCCTTGCAGGGTATGATACTGTCACATTCATGGAAGAACCGTTCCAGTTCTTCCTGGCTGAACGCATGGGGGATACGCCGCTTTTTATTCTGTTTTAATACTGGCGGCGGAAGGACGTCCGTCTGGCCGTGTCTGTGGAGGTACTCGATAAAAAGGCGGATGACCAGTGTCCGGGTGTAGCAGGAATTCACATTTTCCGTTTCACGTTTGGCGCACCATATATCCACCATTTCCTGTCGGAGTGTTTCTGTGGGGTAATGTCTGGCACAGTAATGGTCAAAAATCCTTATATTCAGCCCAAAAACAGTTTCATTCCATGCGCCTGATATTTTACGGCTGTTTACAAAAGCTTCTACACTGTCCGAAAATCCTGAATGGTAAATACTCATAACGGCAACACCTCCTCGCTGACGGGAAACGGTTTAATGCTGAGTGCGTACTCCCGGAGGTGCTGTATGTCAGCTGAAAGGTAGCAGTCGAGAGATTTCGGGGCAGTATGGCCGAGAGTTTCGCTGATCACAGGACGCGCAATGCCGTTCCCCGCAAGGGCTGATGCCACATGATGACGGAACAGGTGCGTTCCCTGCCGTTCCCCTTCTCCCTGCCTGACACCCGCAGCCCTGTAAACTTTTGAAACAGCTTCCCAGACCGATCCACGTGACAGTGGGCCGTAGGGCTTTGCCCTGCATAGAAAAATATATGCTTCCTCCGATAAAGGGCGTTCCATGGTAACATAATCGTATATAGCGTTGCCAACTGCTGCAGGCATTGGAAGTGTCAGTCTGACTCCGGTTTTCTGCTGTATGATATATATTTCTTCTTTTTCCCAGTCAATGTCTGAAAGTTTCATGGATAAGAGGTCACAGCCCCTGATCCCTGTGAAAAAAAGCAGTGTTCCAATAGCCCTGTTCCTCATGCAGAGGCCGGAATCCGGGCAGCTAAGTGCGTTGCGGATTGCATCGGCTTCCTCTGGTTTAAGGTATGGGATGTTTTTCCTGCGCTGGCGGATTACGGGGATATATGCAAGGATCTGTCTTGCGGCTTCTGTGTGGACGCCAAGGTCTGATTTAAACACCGCAGCAAGCGTATCCCGACATCCGCCACTCAGAGGACGGCGGCCACCCTCACGAATAAAATAAGAAATGACATCATCCTCGGTTATATCATTTAAAGCTGCCCTGCCACGCTTCTGCATGGCTAGGAGAAAACTGGATGCGCTAAAGGAAGTTTTATAAATCGTAGTATCTTTCAATCCCCGCTTTTCCCCGGTATCTTTATAAGCATCTACCACTTCACGGAATACAGGATTAAGCTGCCAGTAAGATCCCCGCCTTGCTGATGTTCCGGCATATACACCGGAAGGATACTTCCCATAAAGGTCAAAATTTTCAAGGGTTTTGTATACCCGGCGATAGGTTGTCTGCATCTCCCGGGATTTTGTCCGGCTTATCCGTATGCGGCAGGCATCCCCGTAAGATTGGATATCTTCCCTGTTCTGGTTACGGATCAACCAGTTGATTTCCGTTTCCAGCCTTTCAACATAAGATTTGGAGTATCCACTGGTTTTTAGTTTCTGAATCAAGTCAGCATAAATATCATTAGTTTTATTGAATTTCATTAGCTGATCACCTCCTGCATCCTATGGTAATAGATCTGGAAGATGTACAAAATAAAATCCAAACTTTTTATACGGCAAAAGCTGAATTTATCGGCTTTCCCGTAAAAAGTTTGGATTTCTCCTAAGTTTGGATTTGTGGGAATGTGCGTAAACTGTCAGAATTGCGAGGCTGTGGGAAAGCTGTTTGCAGGCCTGTGGGAAAAGGCTTGTCTTTTTCCATCAGGTTGTGAATGGTTTTTCCATCGGCACGAGCGGCAGTTTTCCATATTTCCATGACGCAAGAAAATCATCCAACGATCAGCCGGTACACCGTCAGCGGCACATACCACACCGCCACGATCAACCGCCATGCCAGAATGAAACCACCGATCACACCACCGATAATGAAGTTCAATGCAAACAGGGCGATCCCTCCACCCAGGGAGCCGCCGCCCGGCACGATCCAGAGGCACATCCGATGGAGGCCAAACGGCAGCCCGCAGAGTATCCAGAGCCATACATAGTCAAGCTCTCCGTTCTTCATGCAGGCGGATTTGAAGATACAATACAGAATCAGTGCCACGGTCACGGGCAGTACACTTTTGAAGAATAATGCTTTGATTGCTTCGCTTCTTGTCATCGGTAAAACCTCCTTCCGCAGTTCCATTATACAGGATGCCGGGAGCTGCGCCCAGCGTCTTTCAAAGAAATTTATTCAAGTTCATGCCGCCGCTGTTGTTCCTGTTCCATTGGAACGGCCAGCAGTGCATCCACATTTTGCTTGACGGTCTCGTATTTCTGGGCTTCGGTTCTTGCGGTTTTGTACTCCGCAAGAAGGCGTTCCTTTTCTGCGCTGAGATTGGCAAGCTCCGTTTTCATGCTTTCTGTTGTCGGCAGCGGTACAGCCCCCAGCCGTTTCAATTCTCTGGCGGCCGCTTCAAAAAGGATGATCTCGCTCTCATGCCCCCGCAGAAACTTTTCTTTATCATTCGATTTGCGGTATCTGTCATAAAGAGGCTTTAGCTGTCGGTAAGTGCCGGCGTGCTTCATCACAATGGCAAGTTCGGCACTTCTGCTTTCTATCCGCTTGATTTCTGCATGAGCGGTATCCCTGCGTGCGGATACTGCGTTCAATTTGCTTTCCAGTTCTCCATAACTGCTTATACCGTGTTCCGTCAGGAAATTCATGGTCTTGGCGGCCTGTTTCAGATTGTTCAGCTTCGCCCAATGGGTGAAGCCTGCGTTCTGCTGTGCCTTGATGTTATTCTGGATATCAATGAGCAGACTGATCTTTCCGTCCTGCCGTTTCGGTTGGCGGGAAGGTCTGGATCGTCCGGCGATCCGGGCGGCAAGGGCTTCTTCGGTGTAGTCAACCCCCAGCGTTTTCAGACGGGTGAACCGTTCCTGATCCGGTGCTCTGGCAGAGATATACTTGCCGCGCTTGATCTCATAACCTTCTCTCTGCAGGCGGCGAAGCAGTTCTTCCAGGTTGGAACAGGCTGGCAGAAGTCGGTCAATGGCAGCTTTCAGCTTTGCCTTATAGCTGGTGCCGTTCTGCGTGGCCTGATGTTCAATATAGCTCTTGCCCTTGTCCTGCCCAGGAATAATGACAGACAGACCGTGTTCCTTGCAAAGCCGGTCCGAAGTGCGGCGGATATAGTGATAACTCCGCTTGTTGGAATGATAATGCTTGTGATCCGCAAAGCTGACCGCATTGAAAATCAGGTGGTTATGAACATGATCTTTGTCTATGTGGGTGGTAAGGACAAACTCATACTTGCCGCCCAGGATTTCTTTTGCAAGCTCCATGCCGATCTCATGGGCCTGTTCCGGCGTGACCTCTCCAGGCTGAAAGGCTTGGATCAGGTGACGGCCCAGGTTCGTTCCCTTGTCGATGGCATGGCGGCGGGTCCAGGCAAATTCGATATCCGCAGTTTCGGCGGCACAGCCATAGGAAGAAACAAGCAGCTTTCCGTCCGTCTTTTCCGGGTTGCAGATATAGTCAATGGCTGCTTTCAGCGTTGATTTGATAGGATGTGTCTTTGTAACTGCCATATCTCGTCCAGCCTTTCCCGTATCTCGTCCATGTCGGCCTGATACGCAGGACCTCCGGCGTTGATCCGCTTGGCGATCTGGTTGATGTTCCGGCCGATGGCAGAAAGCTCTTTGGTAAATGCCTTGATATCTGCGGTGTCCGTATAGATGATATATCCGTCAATCGCCATCTTTCGGAGGTAGGCACCATATCTGCGTGTGGGGAGCTGGCTCATTTTCTCGTCTATGAGCCGTTTTTCATCCTCCGTAACATAGAATTTCATTTGGATATTCCGTTTTCGATTTGCCATGCGCCGCCTCCGTTCTTTATAAGGGTTTGGGACTATCCCAACAAGCAATTTTGAATTTTCGGGCAAGGGACCTAAAAATCTCAAAATCCGCAAGCGGGTACTCGCTTGCTGTGCTTGCTACCGTATCTTATCCCTACTTATAAAGCGTTTCGGAAACCTCAAAATGCCCGCAAAATAAGAAAAACAGAGGATGTTCAGACACCCTCCGTTTCTTCATTCGGCTTTTCAATTTTTAAGGCCCCGTCAATGGCACCTTCGATAATCGGCAGGTATTCTTCAGGGCAAAGCTTCAGCTTGTGGCTGACCCGCTGCCGCTGATCGCTTTCTTCCCGCATGATCTCCGGGTTAAAATACCGTTCCACGGGAAGTCCGCAGACCTTAATCAACTGGATCATCACGGGCAGGCTCGGAATCGCACCTTGATTCTCAATGTTGGCAAGATACCGCCATTCAATCCCAACCATTTCTGCCAATGTTTTTCGTGCCAGACGCCTTGCCTCTCGTGCGGCTTTGACATCTGCACCGAAGGTTTCAAAACCGGGACAATCTTCAACCTTTGCCATATAGCATCACCCTATTACATTGTATAATTCATACTTTGCCCGTGGAATGTTGCTATATGCAGGTTGATTGAAGTTTATAATTCATATATTACATCTTATATTTTTCAAGAACAGGAATTACAATAGAAGGGAAATGAAAAAAGTAAAAGAAAAATTTCTAAAGTTAAATCCTTTTGGGTTACTCAGTTGTATATTAAGTGTAAGGCGTTTTACACATGGAAGGCGGTGACACGGTATCGAAGATTTCATACTAATTAAAAAAATCCAGTCGGGTGACACAGATGCATTTGAGATAATTGTCCGAAAATATTATCAGTCAATTTATCTATTTTGTTGTCGGCGATTGAACGGCGATCCAGATACCGCCGCAGATATTACACAAGATGTTTTCTTGAAATTGTTGGAGAATATTCAATCAGTACGAAAGATCGGGAAATTTCAAAACTACCTGCTAACGATTGCTGTTAATACCTGTAACAATTATACTAAGAAAGCAAAACCCCTGTATATGGATTTAGAAACTCTTGAAGATATAGAAGATACTGATAATGCCTTTGAAAAAATTGAGCTTAACGAACTTAAAGCGCAAATTCAATATGCAATCAACACATTACCGGACTATCAAAAAGAGGTCATCATTTTACGATTTTATTATGATTTGAAAATCCGAGAGATTGCAACCATTACAAAAGCTAGTGTTTCTACTGTAAAATCTAGGCTCCAACAGGGGATTAAAAAACTGGAACGATATTTGGCTGATTTTAGAGGAGGCGATAATGTATGACCCAAAAACAAAATGGTGTATTAGAATGGTTGCAGAGTTGTGAAACGCCTGCTCCATCTGAACCTAAAATTAAAGCAGTAATCGTAGCTGGAAAAAGTTACATGAATAGTTCTGAATTCAATAAAAATTCAATGCGAGATATTATATTGAACCAACTTCAATTTCTGCCGCTTTCTTTCTGGATTGTTCAAATAATACTCACTATATGTGCAGTATTATTAGCATGTATCCTGGGCCAATGGAGGGTTCCATTTTATTATCCATTGACAATCCTTGCAGTTATGGTTCCATTCCTTGCGTTATTAGGTGCAATAGAAATATCTAAAAGCAACATCTATGGTATGTGGGAAATTGAACAGTCTAGTAGAACAACGCTGGTAAAAATTGTAGCAGGTCGTATGCTGATTATTGGAGTAATCAACCTTTTCCTAATAACAGTCATTTTAATTTCAATGGCATATATTTACCAGAAATCAATGATTGAAATGGTGTTGTATGGTTTGATTCCATTTAATATTTCTTGCACTTGTTATCTTTTTATATGTGCGAAAAGCAGGACAAACGATAGCTTGTATCATTTAATCGCTTGTATGATTTTTCTTTCTGGAACATTTTCTCTTGTACTCCATCAGCGATTTATATTTGAAGCGTCTATGTTCTGGGGATGGATTGGATTTTATGTGTTATCTATTATCCTATTAGGGAAAACACTTCAACTGTACTTGAAAAAAGAAAAAATGATTGGAGAATTGATATGGAACTTACAATAAATGATCTTTCAAAAGAATATGGAAGAAAAAAAGCTTTAAATCATTTCAGCGCAAAATTAACAAATGGTGTTTATGGTCTACTCGGGGCAAATGGTGCGGGCAAGACAACTTTGATGCGAATTATTTGCGATGTCCAAACTGAAACGAAAGGAGCCATTTTTTTTAACGGGAAAAACATTCATGATTTGGGCGAGAAATATCGTAATATCTTAGGCTACCTGCCACAAAATTTTGGCTATTATCCTAACTTTACAGCGTATAAATTTTTGATGTATATCTCTGCAATAAAGGGGCTGCCGCCTAAAAAAGCCCATAATCGCACAATGGAGCTGTTGCAGGTTGTTGATCTGCTCACACAGAAAAACGAAAAAATCAAAACTTTTTCCGGCGGTATGAAACAACGCTTGGGAATTGCTCAAGCATTACTAAACGATCCCCGTATTTTGATTTTGGATGAACCTACAGCTGGACTTGACCCGAAAGAGCGGGTGCGGTTTAGGAATCTGATTAGTTCTTTGGCAGAAAATAGAATTGTAATTTTGTCCACTCACATTGTTTCTGATGTTGAATATATCGCAAATGAGATTCTGATTATGAAAAATGGCGAGTTAATTCAACATGGTTCTCCAGAAGAAATTTTGAAGCCGATTGAAAAATGTGTTTGGGAATGTGATGTATCTCGAAAAGAGGCCGAAGAATTAGAATTGAACTATGTAACAGCAAATCTGAAACATAATAATGGTGCAGAACGGCTGAGGATTATTTCTCAAGAAGCACCATGCAGAACCGCTTGGAATGTTGATCCAACATTGGAAGATTTGTATTTATACTATTTTGCGGAGGTATCCGAGCATGAATGAAATGATAAAAGCAGAACGAAATAAAATATGTTCGAGAAAGCAAACACGAATGTTGTTTTTAGCTGGTGTGGTTCTTATCGTTGCCTATTTTTTCTTTTTTCAATTTAATTATCAAAATGTTTTCTATGATTATGACCTTGAAAAAATGGCATTAGCAAGCGGTTTTACAGCCATTGAACAACGGAAGGAAGTAGCAGAAATATTTGAAGGAAAACTCTCTCAAAATACATTACTTACTATGCAAGAAAAAATCGACCAAGCAAAACAAGCAACTGTTGGACAAGATGAAAATTCTGCTTTTTCTGCTGTTCATGTTTATCGTGACCAAGCGGCGATTCTGGAATATTTGACAAATTCTGATGGTAGTTTTAAGTCACTCGAAACAGCATATCCAAATAGTCCAACTGTGACTTTAGGATATTGTGATGGCTGGGATAAGCTATTATCTGGAATGGGGAGCATCTTGTCCATAATGATATGTTTAATTGTTGTAATCACTCTATCTCCTGTTTTCTCAGAAGAGTATGCACTTCATACAGATAGCATTATTTATTCGGCTCGGTATGGCCGAACCAAACTCACAACTTCAAAAATTATAGCGGCCTTGGAAGTTGTAATTGGCACATACCTCTTGTATTTACTGCTAAATTTAGTTCTGTATGGCTGTACCTATGGGTTACAGGGGTGGAATGTAAGCATTCAATCTTCATTACATTATGCTTCTTCAATATATAATTTGACCTTTTTGCAAATGTTCTTTATCTCTGTAATATTGAATATTTTTGGGATTGTAGCCTTGACAACTATTACATTGTTTTTAAGTGCTCAAATGAGTTCTCCTGTTACAGCGCTTATTACTTCTTGCGTCATCTGCTTCTTGCCAGTTGTGTTTGATTTTAATGATAGCCTTCCTGTTTTACAAAAAATGCAGGAAATTTGCCCGATTTTTATGCTTCATACAAACGGTATATTTTCTGATATGAAAACATATTTCGGTATGAGCCAGCCGGTCTTTATGATCATCCTTAATGTTGGATTGATATTCGTATTTTATAGACTAACAAAAAATATATCAAAGAAACATCAAGTTACGGGGTAATTTTGATGAAAGAGACAAGTTGGGTTAGTTGTCCTATATGCCATAATAAAACCCGAATAAAAATACGAATTGACACGGAATTAAGGAATTTCCCCTTGTTCTGTCCAAAATGTAAACAGGAAACGCTCATTCATGTAAAGCAACTGAATATATCCGTTATTAGAGAGCCAGACGCATAGACGCAGAGCCGATAACACGCAGGCTAACATGACTGCTGTTATCGGCTTTTCATATTCTTTTAAACCTGCCCCGCCTAATGGGGAAAGAAAAAAACCGTAGCTGGGCAGGTTGATTTTGTGCGCTTACTCTAGATACCCTGGCGGCGGTTTTGAGAAATCAGAGCCGCCGTTTCTTTTCGTCTACCCTAAACCAACGACGACCCAACGCCGTGTCTATGTTTGCGTCTTTTCACAGTATCCATGATCTGCACCAGTTAAAAAAAGCGTAGCACCTCCGTCGGAGTCGTCCGGCTTTGAATATGAACTATACCATGTAAGTAATCTTCTTTATAAAACATTTCTGCGTCCAGCAGGTCCGTTGCGACTTGCTGGGCGCTTTTTGCTGTTTTCCGAGGACAAGCCCGCCTCGAAAAAAATTTTTAAGAAATTTTCAAAAAGGAAGCTTTTAGCGGGTAGCGAGCGGCTTTGCGTTCGCCTTGTTAGCGGAAAGGGAGAAACCCACCTCATTCCCCCAGGAAAGGGGGTGAAAAGATGGATATGATCCCCCGCAATAACTATGGCGAGCGGTGCCAGTTCGATGCTTACTGCAAGCTGGTACTGTACCATGAGGCAATCGACTACCTTCGGGAAATGCAGAGGCGCCGTGACAGGGAACTGTCATTCAGCGACCTTCCGCAAATGGAGATGGACAAGCTCTGCGTTGTAGATCATTACCCCAGTGACAGATTTACATTCTCGTCCCACGGGTATGACCTACATATCGAAAACGAGCTTGTGGCTGATGCCTTCGCCGGCTTGTCTGTTCAGGAGCAGAGTATTTTGATCCTGCATTTTGTTCTGGACTTGCCGGATCAGGAGGTTGGTCACCTTGTTGGAATGTCTCGCAGCGCCGTTCAGCGGCGAAGGGCAAAATCATTGACCGAGTTGCGGATCAAGTTGGCCGCACTCATGCCGAAGGGAGGTTGAAGGTATGAAGAAACCCACTTACAAGGGCAAGGAGCTTCTTCCTCTTTCGGTGATCGACGCCGCCCGTGACGGGGACTCTCAGGCTGTGGATCAGGTACTCCGGTATTATGAGGGCTATATCAATAAGCTCTGCACCCGGACGCTTTACGATCCTGACGGTCAGCCCCATGTTCGGGTGGACGAGTACATGAAGCGCCGATTGGAGATCAAGCTCATTCATTCCATTGTCAGCATGAGCTGACAAGCCCGGTCTGAAAGCGGAAACAGCTTACCCTTTCCCTGTTTCTCTCTTTCGTGACCGGAGGCAGCACCTTGACAAAGAAAGCCCGTTGGGAGGCCAACGCCGCAGTATAAGGCAAACGGATACATTCCTGTTCGTGCCGAGCCATACGGCCGGTGCGCCATGACCTCGTTTCAAGTCCGCAGGACGGGACCACTGTAACGGGCGAGCGAACAGCACCAGACCGCAAAGCAAGCGTGGCAGCTTGTGGGCGATGACACACGGGCAGGGTTAAAGATACTCGCGCATTGAACGCCCACAAAGCATTGTGCGCCGCACCCATCAGCATGGGCCGGGGTTAGACTCCCGTGGAGCTGTGCCAGCAGCCGTCCGTAAGCCTACTTTTCTTTTTTGAAAGTTTATGGATAGATCGTAAACTTTTCAATTAGCAGCAGACAAACACGGAGCAGCACGGTAAAATAATAGTGGAAGTTATATTACCCACACATATTCGTGCTGTTCCTTTTCATAACTGAAAGGGGGTTCTCATGTCTCAAACATGGAACGGCACGAAGAAAGAAACCCCTGAAAGAAGGACGTATACGGTTGACGATATTGCTCAAATCCTGGGCATCGGAAGAACTTCCGCATATATCCTTGTAAAAGAAGGGCACTTCAAAATCGTGCGAATTGGTAACGCCATACGCATTTCCAAGCGGTCATTTGACGAGTGGCTTGACTCCCTCGATCTGTGATCCAAGAAAGGAAGAACGATATGGCATCTATAATCAAGCGAAAGAAAAACTATTCCGTTGTTTACAACTATGTGGACGAAAACGGAGAAACCAAACAGAAGTGGGAAACCTGGCATACCCACAAAGAGGCCTTAAAGCGCAAGGCGGAAATCGAAAATCAGCAGCACACGGGAACTTTTCTCCCGCCAAGCAATCAGACAATCACCGAGTTCCTTTATGACTTCGTATCTCTTTACGGAGAAAAGAAATGGGGCGTGTCTATGTATGACGGCCAAACGGCACTGATTGCGAACTATATCAATCCAATCATCGGTGATATGGAGGTACAGGCGGTTACTCCCCGTGCGGTTGACGGTTATATCCAGACCTTGCAGAAAACCAAGTCGGTGTCTACCAAGACCCGAAAGGCCGTTACCACCTATGTCAGCGACAAGACCATTGAAAAGATCATCAAGCTCCTGCGGTGTGCGTTTAAGCAGGCGGTACGATGGGAAATCATTGCAAGAAATCCCTTTGACAATGTGATCCTCCCGAAAACGGAGTATGCGAAACGGGATATCTGGACAGCGGATATGATCCGTCTTGCCCTGGACAAATGCACGGACAGCAAACTCTATGTGGCAATGAATCTGTCTTTTGCCTGCTCTCTGCGTATGGGTGAAATCCTGGGGCTGACCTGGGAGAACGTCCATATTTCCGATGAAGATATTGCGGCGGATAACGCCTATGTCTACATCGACAAGGAGCTGACACGGGCATCCAAACGGGCGATTGAAACGCTGGGCGAGAAGGATATCTATTACATCTTCACTCCGCTCATGCCGAACACCAGCACAAGAATTATCCTGAAAAAGCCGAAAACCGATTCCAGTATCCGTAAGGTGTGGTTGCCGAAAACGCTTGCCTACATTCTGCGGGAATGGAAGAAGTCCCAAGACGAGTTGAAAGGCTTCCTGGGCGACGAGTATCAGGATTTCGATCTGGTGGTGGCACTTCCCAATGGACGGCCCTGCGAGGATCGGATCATCCTCAAAGAGTTTGCAAAGCTCCGTGAGGACGCAGGGCTGCCGAAGGTGGTCTTTCATTCTCTCCGTCATTCCAGTACCACCTACAAACTGAAACTGAACCACGGCGATCTGAAAGCCACCCAGGGCGATACGGGTCATGCCGAGATCGACATGATAACCAGTATCTATGCTCACATTCTGGACGAGGATAGAAAGGTCAATGCTCAGAAATTTGAGACAGCCTTCTATGCCAAGCCTGATCTCCGCAATGTCCGTCCGCCGGAAGAATCGGCAAAATCGGAGCCTGCGACCCTGGACCTTGAAAGCCTTGTGGAGCAGCTTCAAAAGTCACCGGAGCTGGCAAGTGCGCTCGCGGCCTTGATAGCGGCGCAAGCCCCGGCAAAGTGATCCAAAAAATCGAATTAGCAAAACGCAGAATTTTCTTAGCAAATTTCTGAAAAGCGTTCGAGTCCAATTAGCAAATATACATCATGCGGCGTATAAAAATTTCCCGGTAACAGAAGCGAAATTACCGGGAGAAGGAGGAACAAAAAACGCTGCAAACCCTGAAAAAAGGCTTGCAGCGGTGCTTTCTGGCGTCCCAGAGAGGATTTGAACCTCCGACCCCACGCTTAGGAGGCGTGTGCTCTATCCAGCTGAGCTACTGAGACATTTTTAAAATTTATGCAATTTTCATTGCTCGAAGGAATCGAACAATCTGCCGCTTAGGAGGCGGTCGCTCTATCCATCTGAGCTACGGAAACGTGTATAAAATTGTGTGTGACTTGCGGCTTCTGCTCCTCCAAAAAGTTTCCGTTGTAGGTTCTCTTAGGAGGTGGACGCTCTATCCTGCTGAGCTACAGAAACAATCTTCCATCAGTTTACCACAAACAGACAGCAAAGGCAATAAAAATTTATGCCGTTCTCTATGCTCTTTGTGGTATAAATTTAACGCTGCCTCCTGCGCAGTCTTCTCCGTTTAGCGAGTTTACGGTTTTTTCGCTGCAGCCGTTTATCGCTGCGCAGCTGTTTTCTGCGCTGGCGCTCGTGGCGATAGTCCTGCCTGCCGGAAAAGACCGAATGCAGGATCAGAAAAAAGATCATAATGCCGGTAACAGCGGAAATAATGATCACAAGCATCTTGACATTGATGAAAATAACATTGTCTGGCCTGCCGGCAACGGGCTCATCATTGCTGTTAAATTCATAAGTATGGGTATCCCGGGATGAAAAAATGATCTTTCCGGAACCCACAAGCGTATCATGATAATAATAAGTTATTTCAGCAATTTCGTTTTCTTTCAGATCCGGCGCCTCGTAATCGATCTTTGAGGTAAGATCAACAAAGTCAGACATATTCGGGAGCACCACATATCCCCCCGGGGCAATGGACAGGATCGGAGAGGAGTCTCCGAAAATATCGTTTCCGGTATAGAAAAAGTTGGAATTGCTGATAATATGGCGGGTATCGTTGTCAGCGATATTGGCTTTTGTAAAGTTCTGGTAGCCATAGTCAAACAGCGTCTCCGTGTCTTCAAACTGCATCGGCGAGTCCTCTTTCATGACAACACAGATCAGACGCATGCCGGCCTGCTCGCAGCCGGTAACCAGAGTCTGCCCTGCATTGTCAGTGTATCCTGTTTTGCCGCCGATGATACCCTCATAGGAATATGTGCCGTTGATTAGTCCATGCTTGTTTGTCTTGTAAAAATCGTCGGGCTGTCCGGCGGAAGGAATAAAATGATAGGAAGCGGTATTACCGATCCGCCGCAGCACATCATTCTGAAAATATGCCCTGGCTATCAAAGCAAGATCGTAGGCGCTGGTATAGTGATCTTCCGCATGGAGTCCGTTGGCGTTTATAAAATGGGTATTCTGACAGCCCAGTTCAGCGGCTCTTTTGTTCATCATTTCGGCAAAACCGTCCAGAGAACCTGCCACATGTTCTCCTACGGCGTTTGCCACTTCATTGGCGGAAGCCACCATGATACCGTAGAGGCATTCTTCCATTGTGATATATTCTCCGGCATCCATGCCCATGTTGGAGCCGTCGCCGGGAACGGCGCTTACTGCTTCATAAGTGAAGTTCACCGTTTCATTTAAGGCACAGTTTTCCACGGCGATCAGACAGGTCAGCATTTTGGTTGTGCTGGCGGGATACAGCTCCTCGTGAATATTTTTGGCATACAGGATAGTACCGGTTTCGGCTTCCATTAAAATAGCCGATTGCGCGGTGATGGCGGGACCTTTCGGCCAGAAGGCCAATTCGTTGGTTTGCACAGGAAGCTGCAGACGCTCCTGTGCCGCCTGTCCTGTGGCATCGGGCGTTTCTTCGGGCGCTGCAAGAACAGGAAAAGAAGCCTGTATCAGAATAGATACAGAGAAAATAACGGTAAAAATATATGTAAACAGTGGGTTTTTCTTTTGAAATAACATGGTTTTTTGTTCTCCTGTAAGAATCATATCATAATAGTCTGTGTTTTTCATTAAAAATCTATCAACTCAAGTTTGATTTTTTTGAAAAAAATAGTAAAATAGGAGAGATAATAAAAGCGGGAGAGTTTTTTAAAGAGGGTGAGGGCAGCAGAAAGGTATCTGCGGTCTGCCAGAAAGAGGTAACTATGCGACTGCGAAATATCCCCGGTGCCAGAGAGGTGATCGGCGCCAGCGAATATGTGATTCCGGAAGAGAGCGGATGCGCCGGAAAATGGAAAGAGATTTTCGGGAATGATCAGCCGATCCATATGGAAATAGGAACAGGAAAAGGCAGATTTCTGATGGAACTGGCCGGACTGCACCCGGAGATCAATTACGTGGGGATCGAAAAGTATTCCAGCGTACTGCTCCGTGCCATTCAGAAAATGGAGGAAGAGCCCCTCTCCAACGTCAGGTTTATCCGCATGGAAGCGGAGCACATTCTGCGTTATTTTGAGAAGGAAGAGGTAGAGCGCATCTACCTGAATTTCTCTGATCCCTGGCCCAAAGAGCGGCATGCAAAAAGGCGTCTGGTGTCCAGAGAATTCCTCGATCGTTACAGGATCCTTCTGGAAAAAGGCGGTGATCTGGAATTTAAAACCGACAACAGAGATCTGTTTGATTTTGGCGTGGAACAGACGGCAGTGGCTCACTGGGAGATCACTGCGATCACCTATGATCTCCACCAAGATGAAAAAATGAATGAGGGCAATATCATGACGGAATATGAAGAGAGATTTTCTGCAAAGGGGAATCCTATATGCAAATACATTATTTCCCCCCAATATAAAAATGTGAAACAAAATTAACAAGTAAGCTTTGAAAATCCAGCAATGGACAGCATCTGCCCACCTGCGTCCGGGAGACAAAAAATATGTTCATCCTACTACTTTTGATATGGTTTATTTTTAACGGCAAAATAACATGGGAACTTACAGTACTGGGTATGATTCTCTGCGCCTGTATCTATTTTTTCATGTGCAGATTTATGGATTACAGCCTGAAAAAAGACATCTCCCTGATGCGCCGGAGCGTTTCTTTTCTATATTATACAGGCGTTCTGATTGTGGAGATCATAAAATCCAATTTACAGGTGATGCACCTGACGCTCACGGACAGGGAGATCGTGGAGCCTGTGATCATTTCCTATAGAACCAGACTGCGCTCAAAACTGGGCAGAGTGATCCTGGCGAATTCCATCACGCTGACACCGGGCACCATCACCATATCTCTGGAGGAGGATGAACTGGTCATACACTGTCTGGATAAAACCATAGCGGAGGGAATTGAGAATTCGACCTTTGAGCAGCTGCTGGAGAGGATGGAGAAGCAGTGACGGTGAGGCCGGATGGCTGAATTGATAAAGTTTACCTGAAAACGGGAATCAGGTTGAAATGCTTCAGGCTGGTAAGACATCGGTTCTGTAACACAGCGAAGCTGCGTCGTGGGAACAGGCGTTACAGGACAGCAGACCGCACAGAGCGGGCGGACATTTTTGAAACGGAGAAAGACATGGAACTTGTACAGCAATATTCCGGAATTTTTCATATTATATTAGTAATACTGGCGTTACTTACGATATGCTGCCTGATCAGAGCAGTGATGGGGCCGACCATAGCGGACAGACTTGTGGCGGTGAATATGATGGGAACTATCGTGATGGTGATTATCGCTGTCCTCGGGCTTCTGATGGACGAAGATTATCTGGTGGATATCTGTCTGATCTATGCGATGATCAGTTTTCTGGCGGTGGTGGTGCTCACGAAAGTATATACGGGAGTATATAAAGAACACCGGGAACGTCTGGAGAAAAAGTGCCGGGAAGAGGAGAAAGAGGAATAACAGCAGGGAAAGTACAGAGGTGTTGAGATGACCATGGAATGGATCAGATTTATTTTGGGTACAGGGCTTTTGGTTATAGGGGCGGTCACATTTTTGGCAGAAATTTTCGGCGTCTTCAAGTTTCGATATGTGTTAAACAGAATGCAGGTCGCCGCCATGGGTGATACGCTGGGAATCGGCGCGTCAATGGCGGGACTGATGATTCTGTTCGGCTTTCGGTTTGTCACATTAAAACTGGCGCTGGTACTGGTCTTTTTGTGGTGTGCGTCGCCGGTGTCTTCGCACCTGATCTCACGACTGGAATATACGGTGGACGAAGATCTGGAAAAGTTCTGCGAACTGGATGTAGCAGAGAGAGAGGAAAAATAATTTTTGGGCATCGTACAGTAAGGAGGAGAGAAGATGCAGATTTTTCAATATATTTTACTTGCATTTTTAGTGATCTGTGCCGTGTCAGTCAGTTTTTCGAAGCGGCTTTTAAACTCCATTTTGATCTTTATGTCCTACAGCCTGATCATGTCGATCATCTGGATTTTGCTGGAATCTCCGGATCTTGCCATCACGGAAGCGGCGGTGGGAGCGGGCGTTACCAGTGTGCTGTTTTTTGCGACGTTGAAGAAGATACACGCGATCAGAGAGGAGGATGAAGAGAACCATGAGTAGACTGCTTTCTGAGGAGGAATACGGCCGGCGGCCCATCGGCGCCTTTAAACAGTGGGTGAACGGCATCAGAGATCCCTACCTGAACAACGTGGAGATCCGGGAAAAGATACAGCCGCAGGAAAGCGAGGAAGTGCTGCGGAAACGCCAGGAAGAGGCGGTGGCGGTCATCAGGCAGGTCCATGATGTGGCAAATAACAGCCAGTACACGCTGTTTCGGAAATTTTACAAAGCAGCGGCGCTTGTCTGCTGTCTGACCTTAACGATCCTTCTTCTCATCACTGTGGCTTATCTGCCGCCAGTGGGCAATGCGGGAAATCCTGCCCACAATGAGGTGGCTGCAAAATATATTGAGGACGGCATGCAGGACACCGGCGCAGTGAATATTGTGACGGGAATGATTCTGGATTACCGGGCCTTTGATACCTTTGGGGAATCCAACGTACTGTTTATCGCGACCTGCACCGTACTGATCCTGATGCGGAATGACAAGAAGAAAGGGAAGGGCAGCGCCGAGGAGGAGGAGAAGCGGGACAGCTTTTACGAGCCGAAAAATGATAAAATATTACAGACAGTGGCTATGGTATTAGTCCCTTTTATCATATTATTTGGAATTTATGTGATCTTAAACGGCCATCTTTCGCCGGGCGGAGGGTTTTCCGGCGGCGCGGTGATCGGGGCTGGATTGATTCTGTATCTGAATGCCTTTGGTTTCGAGAAAACGGAGCGGTTTTTTACCGCGAAAACCTATAAATGGATCAGTTTTTCGGCCCTGAGTTTTTACTGCATTGCAAAAAGTTACTCCTTTTATACAGGGGCCCATCACCTGGAGAGCGGTATTCCCCTGGGAACACCGGGGAATATTTTAAGCAGCGGACTGATCCTGCCGCTCAACATATGCGTCGGCCTGGTGGTAGCCTGTACGATGTACGCCTTTTTCGCGTTGTTCCGCAAAGGAGGGTTTTAAGGATGCCTGAGACAAATTTTCTGTTAAATTATGGAGAAGAAGTTGCGATTCTGCTGTTCGGTATCGGGTTTGCGAATCTGTTGATCCAGAAAAACCTGATCAAAAAGATTATCGGCTTAAATATCATGGATACGGCGGTCTATCTGTTTCTGGCGGAAAAAGGCTACATCACTGGCAGGGCGGCCCCCATTGTGGTGGACGGCGTGCAGGAAGTGGAAGCCTATATCAATCCGATTCCCAGTGGCCTTGTGCTGACGGGGATCGTGGTTTCCGTCTCGGTAACGGCGTTGATGCTTTCCCTTACCGTGCGTCTTTACAGGCGTTACCATACGTTAGATCTGGATGAGATATCCATACAGCTCAGGAAGGAGGGGCTTTGATGGATTTTGTACAGAATGTGCCCTTTTTCTCGATTATGATCTCCATGTTTTCGGGGATCATCTCCTCGGTCCTGTCCGAGAAATGGGCAAAACGGTTAAATACGGCGGTGATCCTGATCGTGGGCGCAATGTCCGGGGCGCTGCTTCTTTATCTTTGTGAAACCGGGACAGACAGCTATATCTTCATGATGGGACATTTCCCGGCGCCCTGGGGCAACGAGATCCGGGCAGGCGTGCTGGAGGCGGGAATGGCAATGTTTTTCTGTATCGTGATGCTGCTTTCGATGACCGGCGGCCGTGAGAAGCTGTTCGACGAGGTGGAGTACTCGAAGCACAATATCTACTATATCCTGGTGGATATGATGCTCAGCTCGCTGCTTGCCCTTGTCTACACCAATGACCTTTTTACGGCCTATGTTTTTGTGGAGATCAATACGATCGCGGCCTGCGGTCTGATCATGATCAGGCAGAACGGCAGAACCATCGAGGCAGCAGTGCGCTACATGATCATGAGCCTTCTTGGCTCCGGCCTTCTGCTGATGGGGATCTGCATGCTCTATGATCTGACCGGTCATCTGCTGATGAGCAACATCAGCCAGGCTATGGCGGAGATCATGGCAGGCGGCACATACCGGATCCCGGTGCTTGTGACGGTGGGGATTATGACGATCGGCCTTGCCATCAAGAGCGCCTTATTTCCCTGCCACGCCTGGCTGCCGGACGCCTATGGTTACTCCACGGTGTCTTCGGCGGCAATGCTGTCGTCGTTAGTATCAAAGGGGTATATCTTTTTACTCATTAAAATTTTTTACAGGGTGATCGGGTTAGACATTATTTACAGCAGTCATATTATCGGCGTCCTTTTTATGTTCGGACTGTGCGGTATGCTGTTCGGTTCTTTCAGTGCCATCGGCGAGAAGGATATCCGGAGAATGATCGCTTTTTCTTCGGTGGCGCAGATCGGTTACATTTATATGGGCTTTGGCCTGGGAACAAACGAGGGCATGGTAGCCAGCGTCTATCACATTCTGGTACATGCGGCCACAAAATCTCTGCTCTTCATCAGTGCTATTGGACTGACAGATGTGTCAGGAGGCAGCAGGAACTTTTTTGCCCTGAACGGTTCCGCATACCGCAACAGGATCGCAGGTATCGGCTTTGCGGTGGGCTCTCTGTCCATGGTGGGGATACCGATTTTTTCGGGGTTTGTCAGCAAGCTTCTGTTTGCAAAAGCCGCCATCATCAACCCGACCTGGAAAATGTTCCCGACAGTGATCGTACTTGCTGTCAGCACGATCTTAAATGCGATCTATTTCCTGAAGACGGTGATCCGCATTTATACGCCGGAGAAGCAGTCGGTGGTGGAAGAAAAGGGGTATTACAGTATCAGCTGGGAGAAACAGAAGCTGTACACGCTGACGATCATCCTGTTTGTGATCCTCAACCTGATTTTGGGTATGAACTCGCAGCCGATCATTCACCTGATCGAGACCGGACTTGCGAATTTTGCATAAAAACATCGTACGGAAAATCAATGAATACTGCGGTTACCGTAAAGAAAGCGGCAGCAGATAATCCCTGCGCAGGCTTTTTACATGCAGGAAACCGCAGACGACGGAAAGGACATGATAAGTAAGAATGAATGCGTCAATACTGATGTTGATTGCCATATTTTTTCCCATACTTTTTGGTGCGGTGCTCCTGTTGATGCCGGAGTTTTCTTCAAGAGGCCGTCTTCTTTCAGTGACGGGGACGGGGCTTGTCCTCACAGGTGTACTGGTCATGGCCGCGCTTGGAACGGCCAGGACAGATCTCCTGCTTCTTCATCTGGGAGATAAACTGGAGCTCTATTTCTGTCTGGATGATCTGGGGCGGCTTTTTACGCTGATCGTCACCATCGTATGGATTCTGGCCGGCTTCTATTCCTTTGAATACATGAGACACGAAAAGGAAGAAAAGCGCTATTTCGGTTTTTATCTGATGGTCTTCGGCGTACTGTCAGCGCTTGGTTTTGCGGGCAATATCGTAACCTTTTATCTGTTTTATGAGCTGCTGACATTGCTGTCCATGCCCCTTGTACTGCATACGAAAACAAAGGAAGCGGTGATGGGCGGCCTGAAGTATCTGTTTTACTCCCTCTGCGGCGCTTACATGGTGCTGATGGGGCTGTTTTTCCTGAACAGATATGCGGCAACGTTTCAGTTTACGGCAGGGGGCGCCCTGCATGAAGAGCTGGCAGCAGGGCATGAAAAAACGCTGCTTGTCATTGTATTTTTCATGATTCTGGGATTTGGCGTGAAGGCGGGCATGTTCCCGTTACACGCGTGGCTCCCCACGGCTCATCCGGTTGCCCCTGCGCCGGCAAGCGCGGCGCTTTCCGGTGTGATCGTAAAGGCCGGAGTGCTCGGGGTGATCCGCACGGTATATTTTTTATTCGGGGCGTCTTTTATCAGAGGAACCTGGGTGCAGACGGCCTGGATCTCTCTGACGCTGATTACGATCCTTATGGGATCCATGCTGGCATACCGCGAAAAAGTCCTGAAAAAAAGGCTGGCCTATTCCACCGTCAGCCAGGTTTCCTATATCCTGTTTGGCCTTGCTCTGTTAGAACCAACCGCCATGACGGGAGCGCTGCTGCACGTAGTGTTCCACGCATGGATCAAAGCTGCCTTGTTTTTGTCCGCCGGAGCCATCATCTACAAAACCGGAAAAACAAGGACAGACGAACTGACAGGCATCGGAAAGGAAATGCCTGTCACAATATGGTGCTATACCATTGCCTCGTTAGCCCTAATCGGCATTCCGCCTGCATCCGGCTTTATCAGCAAGTGGTACCTGGCCCTGGGGGCGCTGTCTTCGGACACAGGCCTCTTTACATGGCTTGGCCCGGCGGTACTGCTGCTGTCCGCTCTCCTGACGGCGGGTTATCTGCTCCCCGTGACATTAAAAGGTTTCCTGCCGGGAGTGGATTTTAATTATGCCGGTTTGCAAAAACGGGAGCCAGACCTATGGATGCTTATTCCCATAGTTATATTGGCGGCGTTTTCACTGCTCTTTGGAATTTTCCCGAATCCGCTGACGGAGTTTATCCGGGGAATTGTAAGCGCGGTATTGTAAAGCATAAACGGAAAGCTGTCATGCGAATTGATAAGCAATAGTAAATGGCAGAAATAATTGCCGTTTATTATTCCCCTTCTGGGGGGATGACTATATATTGTACTTGCAACATAGCAGCTCGTCAGCGATATCATCAGTAAATTGAGGAAAAACGTAGCCGGCGGCTTCGTTCACCACATACGGAGAACAAACATGAGCGAATACTGGATTTTAGCGACAATTCTCCTGCCGATTATCGGCGGAATACTAACGCCGCTTCTCCCCTTTAAAAACAGAAAAACAATGGCCTGGTACCTGGAAGCGATCATGCTGACCACCACCGCCATCGTGTGGAAATTACTCTTAAACGGCACCACAGAAGTCTTCCACATCATCCACTTTGTGGAAGACCTTTCCATCTCCTTCAAGATCGACGGCATGTCGATGGTTTTTGCAGGACTGGTATCCCTTCTGTGGCCGCTTGCGGTATTGTATTCTTTCGAATATATGGAACATGAGGAAAGAGAAAGAATCTTTTTTATGTTTTACAGTACGACCTACGGCATCACGCTGGGCATTGCTTTTGCATCCGACCTGCTGTCCATGTATTTCTTCTATGAACTGCTGACGCTGTCCACAGTGCCGTTAGTTTTGCACACATTAAAACGGGAGGCGGTGTTAGCGTCAAGAAAATATTTATACTATTCCATCGGCGGCGCCGCTTTTGCGATGATCGGACTGGTCTTTGTGATTATTTATGGCGTAACCTGCGAATTTCAGATGGGCGGCGTCCTGAATACGGCGCTGATCGGCGACAAAAAGAATCTGCTGCTCTGGGTTTATCTGTTGGCTTTTCTGGGGTTCGGCGTGAAGGCGGCAATCTGGCCCATGAGCTCCTGGCTGCCGGACGCCGGGGTGGCGCCAACACCTGTGACAGCTCTGCTGCATGCGGTGGCAGTGGTAAAAGCAGGGGTTTTTGCGATGATCAGGCTGACTTATTACAGTTTCGGCACCTCTTTCCTGCAGGGAACCTGGGTGCAGAATGTGGTGATGGGATTTGCCATGTTTACGATTCTTTACGGCTGCAGCATGGCTCTGAAGGAGACGCATATCAAAAGACGTCTTGCCTGGTCCACAGTCAGCAACCTGTCCTATGTGATCTTCGGAATTTCCATGATGACGCCCCTGGGACTGATGGGAGCGCTGTGTCATCTGGTCTGCCATGCAGTCATGAAGATCAACGCATTTTTCTGTGCCGGGGCATTTATGCAGCAGACAGGGAAGAGCCATATTTATGAGATGGACGGCTTGGGTAAAAAGATGCCTGTGGTGTTTGGCTGCTTTACGATCTCGGCGCTTGGGCTGATGGGCGTACCGGGACTTGCTGGTTTTATCAGCAAATGGAATCTGGCGAATGCGGCGGTGGAGAGCATGCATGTGCAGGCATATTTCGGCGTCATCTGTCTTCTGGCATCTGCGCTTCTGACGGCGCTATATATGATGAATGCTGTAGTCCGGGCCTTTTTTCCGAAGAGGGATTTTGATTACAGCAGTCTTTCCGGTGTGACGGATCCGGGCTGGAAGATGTGTCTGCCATTGTTGGTATTTTCGGCGAGTATTGTGGCGCTGGGGCTGTTTTCCGGGCTTTTGGTCGAGTTTTTCCGGGATGTTGCGGGGATTTACTGAGAGTGCTTTTAAAGAATTGATTCAGATATTAAAAATACTGAAATAAACGTTAATGTTTCTATTATCTGATTATTATAATTGAGAGGTTTTCAAGATGAGTTATCTGATATACGGCCTGATATTTCTGCCGATGGCAGGCGCGCTGCTGTCCTATATGTTGGGCAGAAAGTATAAAAAATACAGAGACTATTTTGTGAGCGGTCTGGCTGTTCTGGAATTCGTTCTGGCAGCAGTGCTGCTGTTTCAATATGTGGCAGGCGCGGAGAAAACATATATGACACGACTGTCAGATATCTGCGGTATGGGATTTTCCTTTACGGTGGACGGTTTTCGGGCGGTCTATGTCTGTATTGCCGCTTTTATGTGGATGGTGACATCGCTGTTTTCCATGGAATATTTCGAGCATTATCGGAACAGAAACCGGTATTATCTGTTTCAGCTGATCACTCTGGGGGCGACGGAAGCGATCTTTTTGTCGGCGGATCTTTACACGACGTTTGTATTTTTTGAAGCGATGTCTTTTGCTTCTTATGTCTGGGTGGCGCAGGATGAGCGAAGGGAGTCGCTGCGGGCGGCGGCCATCTATCTGGCAGTGGCGGTGACGGGCGGTCTTGTGATGCTGATGGGTTTGTTTCTTTTGTACCATCAGGCGGGGACGCTTGAGATCGGGGCGCTGTATGAGGCGTGCAGAGGGAAAAATGTGTATGCCGCGGCTGCCTGCCTGTTGTTTGGCTTTGGGGCGAAAGCAGGTGTGTTTCCGCTGCATATCTGGCTGCCGAAGGCACATCCTGTGGCACCGGCGCCGGCCAGCGCGCTTTTGTCCGGTATTCTGACGAAAACCGGGATTTTCGGTGTGCTTGTGATAAGCTGTAAGATATTTCCGCATGATGGAATATGGGAGACGGTCATTCTGGCGTTTGGCGTGGCGACGATGGTGATCGGCGCGGTACTTGCGCTGTTTTCCATAGATTTTAAGCGGACGCTGGCCTGCTCTTCTGTCTCCCAGATCGGATTTATTATGATAGGGATCGGCATGCAGGGACTGTTGGGAGAGAGTAACATGTTTGCGGTGCGGGGCACTTTTCTCCATATGGTGAATCATTCCCTGTTTAAACTGGTGCTGTTTCTGGTAGCTGGCGTGATTTACAGGAATCTGCATAAGCTGAATTTGAATGAAATCAGAGGTTTTGGGCGAAAAAAACCGCTGCTCGCCTTTATTTATCTGATGGGGGCCCTGGGAATCGGGGGTATGCCCTTATTCAGTGGCTATGTCAGCAAGACGTTGCTGCATGAGAGTATTGTGGAATATGCGGAACGGCTGAGGGAAGCTCCGGCATCGGCAGTATTTTTTTCTGCGGGGCAGATGAAAGTGATAGAATGGGTATTTCTGATCAGCGGCGGTCTGACCGTGGCGTATATGACAAAGCTGTTTATCGCTGTCTTTGTGGAAAAAAATAAGGATCCGGCATTACAGGAAGCATATGATGCGCAGAAAAAATATATGACACCTCTGAGCGGCGGTGTGCTGCTTGCGGCGAGCCTGCTGTTACCGGGGATGACGATGGATAAACTGGCAAATCTGGGACAGGGTTTCATGGGGCTTGCGGGAGCAGGGGAGAGTGTTTACTGGTTCAGTTTTGATCATTTGAAAGGAAGTCTGATATCCATCGCGATCGGCGCACTGCTTTACCTTGTGCTGGGGCGTGGATGGATGATGAGGCAGGTGAATGCCGAAGAAAAAGAGATTGCCTGTGCGGAAGGAAATTTACAGAAGTTACAGGCGGGGAAAAACTCTGCCGATGGAAAAAGAGCTCTCCAAGAGGGAAAGGTCGGCATAGTGTCTGCCTTTTTGAAACTGAGAAGCGGCGGCACTGTGTATGTGGACAGATGGCCGAAATTTCTGGATCTGTGTAAGATAAGCGGTGCAGTCGGGAAATTACTGATAAAAGTGGGAGGTGTGGCGGCAGGGCTGCTTGATACGTTTGTGGATACATGGGTGGTGATCCTAAGAAAAACCGTTTACAGAGATTACTCAAAGATGGGCGAGCTGAAGGAGGGAAATGGGTTTACCTATGTCCTGGGCAGTATAGCGAATTTTGTGTGCAGATTTATGAACCGGACCTTCTGGCGGAGACATCCGAGGAAGACCGATTACAGACATAAACTGGCGCTGGAATACTGGAGGATCCGGGAGACAAATTATCTGATCACGAGGAGTCTTTCCTATGGGTTGATTCTGTTCTCCATCGGACTTTGCGCGACGTTGATCTATCTGTTGATCGGGGCGGTCAGATGAGGAAGCCCCTGGGCGGTTGCTTTGTCAGGAATGTGGTTTTAACTATTCCAGTGCCTGATGGAGCCTGGCTTTCGGATGAATCGTAATTTATGGGATCAGAAGATTGGCGGGAAAACATGACAGCTTATTATTGACGGAAAGAAATGCAGAGAATATACTGTATTTGAAAAGGGCTGCCCAATGAAACAGGCTTGAAAGGAATACACGGCATCTCATTTTGAATAAAATCAGGTGAGGTAATAGTTAGAAAGGCGGATTATAGATATGAAAAAACTTCTGCTGATATACAATCCCGTATCCGGTATGACAAAAACCAGACTGAGTTTACAGAAAGCGGTGGAATACTATGACAGCAAAAGCTATCTGGTGACGGTCTGTCTGGTGAATCGACTGGAGGATTGTTCTGAAAATATAGATTTTAAATCCTATGATCTGATCGTATGCAGCGGCGGCGACGGGACTTTGAATATCACGGTTTCCTTCCTGATCAGAAAAAATCTGCCGGCCCGGATCGCCTATATTCCTTCCGGTTCCACCAATGATTTTGCCTACAGCCTCGGCCTTTCCGGGGATGTGGATGCCCTTTTGCAGAATACCGTTGAAGGGGAACCCAGGCAGCTCGACGTGGGGAGATTCAACACTTCTAGGTATTTCCTCTATGTGGCAGCGTTCGGAATCTTTACAAAGGTATCCTACACCACATCCCAGAAGGCAAAAAATCTGTTAGGTCATGCAGCCTATATTCTGGAGGGAATCAAGAGTATGGCTGATCTGAAAAGCTATCATATAACGGCGGAACTGGATGAAGAGACGATAGAAGACGATTTTATCCTTGGTATGGTAACCAACTCTCTGTCCATCGGCGGCTTCAAAAATATCCTGCCGTCAGACACCGCTCTGGACGACGGGATGTTCGAGATGGTTCTCGTAAAGATGCCGAAGAGCCTTGTGACGCTGAATGAGATCATTCTCTCCCTGTTAGGAGAAAAGCTGGAAGAAAACCAGCACATATACTATCGTAAGACATCCAAAGTGATCATGCGTTCGGAGGAAAAGATATCCTGGGCGCTGGACGGGGAATTCGGAGGGGAAGAAGATACTGTGAGGATCGAGAATCGAAGGAGGCTGCTGTCGATCGTCTGTTAGCTGATAAAGCCCCGAATAGAGATATCCGGGGCGGTGAAAAAATCAGCCTGTGGGTTCCGGGGATGTTCCGGCGACAGGGTCGGTACTTTGAACTGATACTGGCGGAACCTGTGAAGAATCGGTGCCTTGGGCAGGAGCAGGCGGTATTACAGCAGAAGTTTCATTTTCAGCCGGAGCGGGAGGCTCATTATTGGCGTTTTCGCCTGTCGGTGAAATACTTTGTATATCGGCGGGCATTTCATCTGCATCTGGCTGTTGTGTATCAGCCGGGATCTCGCTGGCAGCAGGTTCCTGTGGCTCAACCGGACTGTTCTGCGCTGCAGTCTGTTCTTCTGAAAGGGCGTTTGTATATTGCTCCGTTTGGCCCAGATGATAGCATAAAACAGGAATGCCCTTTTCAATATTTTCAAAAATTGTTTTTGCTGCGGCGGGGGGAAGATTGATACAGCCGTGGGAGCCGTTTGTCTGGTAAATAACGCCACCGAAGGAAGAGCGCCAGGAACTGTCATGCATGCCTACATTTCCATTGAAAGGCATCCAGTAAGAGACCGGCGTCCGATAGTTTTGTCCTTTTAATGTAGCATTGCGCTCTGTGTAGGTAATGGCGTAAGCACCGTCTGGTGTGGCATTTCCTCTGGAGGGGTTTCCCGAAACAAAATCGGATTCGATCAGCAGTTCTCCATCTTTATAATAAAATAAATGTTGAGCAGTGAGATTGATCTCCACATAGGTGTCACCATAATCGGCTCCGTCATGACTTGCCGCTCGTAACAGGTAAGCGGGCTCCCGGGTTACACTTTCTCCATCGCGGATCACCTGGAGCAGATTTTCTGTTTCGGTGGCTTTATCGATCTGCCAGCCGTAAAATCCATGTTTGATCGTCACAGTTTCGCCATAGGATGTCTCAAAGATTTTGGGAGAGTATGCAGTGTTATGCTTTTTGGCAAGTTCTTTTATAAATTCAGCCACTGCGTCTTCGTTAATCTCGAGGTTTCCATTTTTGTCAAGAGATACCCATTCAGAGAGAGTATCACTGTCCAGAATTTCGGTCTGACTGTCAAACTGATAAGTGACAGTCATGTCAGAATAGGGCTGCAGCCGGGCAAACTGTTCCTGTAATGCGTTATCATCAGAGCAAATGTCCGGAGTTTTGTAAACGCCTGTGTCCCGCAGAGAAAGCGTGTGATCCAGATGGTCTATCGCTGCAGCTACTGCTTCTGAAAAGTGGTCAATGAGTATCTCATTTCCGGGAAGCTCCGGGACAATAGTGTAACCATCTCCTTTTATGTATGTAATATAAGCATCCTGAGGGGAGATCCAGTTTTTCTTATCCATGCAGGATAAAGTATTTATAACCGATAAAAGCTTTTGTTCATCGTATTCCATATCAAGTGAATATTTTTTTCCCTGAAAACACTGAAACGCCCAGGTTATAATATTCTGATTATTCAGAATATCCTGCAGGAGCATGTCGTTTTTAGCATAAAGTCCAATGTCTCTGCCGGATATCTGTTCAGTCCTTTCTCCATCTTCTATAATAGTCAGAACATATTCTGCGGCGTGGGCATTTAACTGTTCCAGTGCCATTTCAGGGGTCAGCCCTGATACATCTGTCTCATTGACTATGGTGGCAGGGAGGAAAACTTTCTGATAATGAAAGCCGATCATGAAGTAGGCAAGCAATATTGCTCCCAGTGTAACAGCAGACGCAATATATAATTTAATACGTCCGGAGAAATGCTTTTTTCCGGATGCTGTTTCCCGGTGGGTTGTTACTTCGTCTGTACTGTGTTGTTGAATGGTGCCTGTCTGTGTTGTTTCTGCCATAGGTAGAACAGCTCTCTTTCTGTCTGTAAAGATGTCTTTACGGGTTCTTCTGTTATTATAATGCAGTATATTAGAAAAATCAAAGAGATAGGCAGATAAATGCGCTGAAAATAATTGGAAAATCTTTAATTGATTCGGCAGGTTTACAGAATATTTTATGAATGAAAGCGGCAGCAGAATCATAGGTTCTGCTGCCCTGGATTTTTCAGGTAAATTTTCTTACGGTGTTTCTACTACTTTTTTGAACATGGATTTGTCAATACCGCAGATGGGACATTTCCAGTCGTCCGGCAGATCTGTAAAAGCTGTTCCAGGAGCGATACCATGTTCCGGATCACCTTTTACGGGATCATAAGTGTAACCACAGGGATTGCAAAAATACTTGTCCATAATAAAATCTCCTTTTCGTTATGTATTTTTTATTAGTAAGCTTTATAGGCGAAACTGCCGGATAGACAGTCCGCGACGAAAAGCTTGCAAAACAATGTAGAATGCACTTTAAAGTATAGCGCCTTTTTTCAGGATTCGCAAGAGTCAAATTTACGCTTTTAGAGCTTCTTAAACATAACCTGAAGTTCGAGGCGGATACTTTAACGGATCCATCCCCAGGTTATGGCCAGATGCTCTGCGCAGAAATATATCCCCCTCAACCATATAAAAACGGCACCGCCCCATAGCGGCCAGATCAGATCAGCGTTTTTGCTCAATATTTTTTTGGCCAGAGATATTATAACACATATGCAGAGCATCATTGTTCCAAAAGAAGCTCTGTCGGGATAGTGGGGAGAAAGAAAAAAGGCGCCCCAGGACAACAAAGCACAAATAAGCAGCAGTTCATTCCGCCTGCCAAGTAACGGGCCATGCAGGATGCAGAGAAACAACAGTACCAGCAGCACCGGGAATAAGTATTCCAGCGCTCCTTTACATTCCCCATAGCTTCTTAAAAAAATTTTCCATAAAATGCCGAGCTGGTCTTCTCCGGACTGGGCACTGCGAACAAAATTGCCCGGTGCCAGAATACAGAAAGCACATCCGGAAAGACAGAACAGATTTCCCAGAATCATCCACAGCTTTGGTCTTTGTTTTTCACGCCATCTGAGAAGGATTACAGCCAGGCTCAGAAACCACAGAGCCGGCCCCATATTTTCATTACTCCAGCCGGTGAGAAGGCCCAGGGGGATGATCCAGAAAGTGACCCAGGGGAGAGATTTTCTGGAAGGCTGCCCGTCTGATCCGGAAAAAAGACTTCCCTCATCCGGCAGTTCCCGCAGATAGCAGTGGGCAAAGAGCAAAATAAACAAAGTAATGTATAAATAGTTGGCGGCACCGGCCTGCCAGAACATACTCATACGCCAGTTTGCATTTAAGCCCAGCATCATTCCAAGAACTGCCCAGAAAGCAGGAAGCCTTCGATTATCAGACACAAGGCAGACCGCACCGGCAAGAAGCAGTGTGACAGCAACGTTTAAAAGATCGGCAGTCTGTTCGCCCAAAAGCAGTGTCAGCTGCAAAATGCCATGGGTCATGCTTCGGCCGCCCCAGTTGAAGTAGTGCCAGATCTGACTTTCCACAATATCAGAAAAGGAAGCAATGGGAGTATCTTCACTCAACAGAGTAGAATACCACAGATCGTCCATCATGAAAGGAATAGATCTGTGGGTCATGTAGAGTACAATGATGGATATGGCAAGCAGGATTCCCGACAAAATATAGATCCACCTGTCTGTTTTTTGCTTTGTTTTAGCTTCTCTTTCCAAAGTCATAATTGTGCCTCCGTTGATAATACCTTTCTCTGCCCACTATCATAGCAACGGTCAAAGCAGCTTGTCAATAGGACCTGAAGGATGCAGGGATGTGTCTCAGAAAGCGTCTGGTCACAGAGAAACCTTTCATAAAAAATACCGCTGGGGGGGTGCTGTTATTATCTGTCATTTTGATAAAATCGGAAAATTTTAATGATGCCCCTCAAATCATCTAATATTAAACAGTCCTGTCCTTTGTATACCGTCTAATAGGTCATTATCACTTCCTGAAATAAAGAAACTATATCCATACTTTTCTGCAATATGCTTTGCAAGGGTTGTTTTTCCTGTTCCGCTCCCCCACAGATATAAATAACTTCTAATTGTCTGCTGCCGTCATAAATAGAAACTCTATAATATTCATGTGCCTTTTCAAGACCGCTTGTTAAGGCAAATGCTCCTTTTCTCTTTTATATAGGATAGGCAGAGGTGTGCGGATTTATGATCTTATCCATAATGCTTAACACGTAAATAATATAAATCCGCTTTGAATTATGACATTCCTTTTTAGCACTCAAACTTTTAATACTAATCGCTAATGAACAATTATCCAGTATCTTATTGATACATTATTCATTCTTTAATGAAACAAGAAAATTATTCTTTAAAATGGAAGAATAGAAAGAGGTCTTGGATTTTATTCCGAGACCTCTGAAAATATACTTAGTCATAAAATGCATAATTTATTGTGAACCTTATTTCGTTTTCTTTTAATGTGCCAGAACCATTCTCAACTTCTTTTATTCCGACTTCCTTGACATTACCCATTCCTAAATACATATGAAAGAAAAGCTGTTGAAAAGTGTCTTTCATTGCGGCACCATGCAGGCTTATATGGGCTTGTGATTCGGTTACATCAGCCACTAAATCGGGATTGAATGTTATATCGTCTATTTTATCAAAAATTTGTGGAAGAAGTTCTGCAAATTCTTCACTTGTATAAAGTTTTTCGGTATCTATTACCTCGTCTAATACAGAAAGTGCATTTTCATATAATTCGTCGGGACTAGAATATACGGGTTCTGTTTCTACACTTTCTTCCTGTTGTGGTTCTTCTGTCTCTAATTCTGCTTGCTCTTGTTGAGGCTCTTCCATTTCTGTTTCTGTCTGTTCGGGCTGTTCCGTTTCTACTTCCATTTGCTCTTGCTGCGGTTCTTCTGCTGTTGTTGTTTGATTACCACATCCCACAATAGATAAAGATAATGCCAGTACAAACATTAATACTACCGTTTTCTTCTTCATAATATTTTTCTCCTTTTGCTTAAGGTCTGAAAATAGACCATTTAGTCAAACCTATTATGGACTTAAAATTAAAAATATGCAAGAGAAAGGAGACAATAAATTTTGTTGAACCTATGATAATATATGACCGATTATGGGAAACCCTAAAGAAAAAGGGAATTAGTCAGTATAATTTAGTGACAGACTACAATATATGCAAATCACTTTTGCAACGGTTACGGAATAATGAGGGTATCAGCACACATTCTATTAACATGTTGTGTAATATATTAGACTGTCAGATACAAGACAAGCAGAATTTATAAAAGACAGTGACTTTCAGACAAAGGAGAATAAAGAGGGGTAGCTGGTTATGGGTGAAAGAACAGCTAACCTTCTTTTTTATTGCATTTTCAGTAAAACACAGACCCATATTTCAAGGTGTGTGTTTCGCTGAAGAAAATGAAAATTAAAACCCACATCCAAACACAATCGCTTGCACAAAAATAAGGGTATGTCAGACTGCTCCAACATACCCTTAAATCCTCAAAAATGTTGATTTTACAGCATTTCTTCTTAACCGAAGTATCTCTTTAACAGACCCTCGAAAGCCTTGCCGTGTCGAGCTTCATCGCGGGCCATCTCATGAACAGTATCATGAATCGCATCAAGGTTAGCAGCTTTTGCTCTCTTTGCAAGATCAAACTTACCGGCAGTAGCACCGTTTTCAGCCTCCACTCTCATTTCAAGGTTCTTCTTTGTGGAATCCGTTACAACTTCGCCCAACAGCTCTGCAAATTTGGCAGCGTGCTCAGCCTCTTCGTAAGCAGCTTTCTCCCAGTAAAGGCCGATCTCAGGATAACCTTCTCTGTGTGCTACTCTTGCCATGGCAAGGTACATACCGACCTCAGAACACTCACCGTTAAAGTTTGCTCTTAAGTCTGCCAGAATATCTTCAGAAACACCCTGAGCTACGCCTACAACATGCTCTGCAGCCCATGTCATTTCCTCGCTCTGTGCTGTGAATTTCTCCGGGCCAACGCCACACTGAGGACATTTTTCGGGAGCAGCATCTCCCTCGTGAACATAACCGCATACCTGACATACAAATTTCATTGTTTTAGTCTCCTTTTCTTTATTTACATTTTTATTTAAACCGGGAAGTACCCGGTCGTAACCTTAAACTCCGCAGGGGGATTGCGCATTTTTACAGCAGTTGCCGCAGACGCCATAGAAATAGGTAATATGTCCTGCTATCTGTCCGTCAAAATTAACGCCTGCAATATCTTTTATCGTATCGATATTATCCATCTGCAGATCGATCACGCTGCCACATTCCCTGCAGATAAAATGATAATGTGGAAAAGTTTTCGCATCAAAGTGATCTACGCCATCCCCTATATTCAGTTTCTGTATTTCACCGAGATCAGTAAGGAGCTGAAGATTCCGGTAAACTGTTCCAAGGCTGATGTTCGGAAAAGTTTCCCGCACATCCATATAGACCATGTCCGCTGTAGGATGGTCCTCTCTATGCATAAGGTTTTCTTTTATGACTTCCCTCTGTCTGCTGTATTTCAGTGCCATAGTATCTCCTCGAAAATAGGAATGATTACTATTTTACTATAACATAATTTTGTCGCTTGTCAACACCCGTTTTTTATGTTTATATATTTTTAAGAAGATTATTCTTCTCTTTTTACAAAAATATACCATAAAATGTGGTATACTGTTTACAAAATATGAAGATAAATAAAACGAAGTTCAATTCAGGTAACCGGAGACAAAAATGAAATTAAAAACAAGACTGCTGATCGCATTTCTGGTCATGATATTTGTACCGTTGATTTTGACGGCAGTGGCATTCTGGTTTATCGGGGCGGCGATCAGAGGGCAGCAGATAAAATTTTCTGTGGATCCCGAGGCGTATCTTTATTTCAGTGATCTGATTGCGCCGGATTTTTTCGCTTCGATGGCGGTGGCTATTGCAGTTATTCTTATATTTACGGCTCTTATTCTGAGTTTCTGGATTTATTCCAGCGTATTTAATCCGGTGCAGGAACTGAATATTGCAATGAAAAATATTGCTGAAGGAAATCTGGATTATCAGGTGCCTTCTCCCGGTGAAAAACGGAAAGGGGAGATGGCGGAACTTGCTGTAAACTATGAGGATATGCGGCTTCGTCTCAAAGAATCCACTGAGGAAAAGTTACAGCGTGAAAATCAGAATAAAGAATTGATCTCAAATATTTCTCATGACCTGAAAACGCCGATCACGGCTATCAAAGGTTATGTGGAAGGGATAATGGACGGTATAGCCAATACGCCGGAAAAGATGGATAAATATATCAGGACCATATATAATAAAGCCAATGATATGGATCGTCTGATCAATGAACTGTCGTTGTATTCAGGCATTGATACGAACCGTATTCCCTATAACTTTCACAGGCTTAATGTGGCAGACTATTTCCAGGACTGTCTGGAAGAGGTGGGGCTTGATCTGGAATCAGAAGATATAGAATTAAGTTACTCCAACCTGGTATCTCCTGAGACAATGGTGATTGCTGATCCGGAACAATTAAAGAGGGTGATCAATAACATTATAAACAACAGTGTGAAGTATCAGGATAAGAAACCGGGTATGATCGATATCCGTATTCTGGATGAGATTGATTCGATCCGCATTGAAATAGAGGATAACGGAAGAGGTATTGCCCAGAGGGATCTGCCCAAAATATTCGAGAGGTTTTACCGGACGGACGCCTCCCGCAATTCTACAAAAGGAGGCAGCGGTATAGGTCTTTCCATCGTGAAGAAGATCATGGAGGATCATGGTGGTTATATCTGGGCTACCAGCAAAGAGGGCGAAGGGACCTGTATGCACATTATTTTAAGAAAATATGAGGAAGTGAGGCAGGATATAAAAAGCGTGGACATTGATGAGGGGGCGCCGGAGGGCGGACGGAAAAGGAAATCTGATCTGACAGGCGGAAACGGAAAGGCAAAAAATGATGGAAAGGCGGGTATGGTATGAGCAGGATTTTGATCATTGAAGACGAAGAATCTATTGCAGATCTGGAGAAGGACTATCTGGAGCTGAGTGACTTTCAGGTGCAGATTGAGAACAGCGGAGACAGGGGACTTTCCGCTGCGCTGGCGGAGGATTTTGATCTGGTGATATTGGATCTGATGCTGCCAGGAATGGATGGATTTGAGGTGTGCCGGAAGATTCGCGAAAAGAAAGATATTCCTATTCTGATGGTGTCGGCGAAAAAGGATGATATTGATAAGATCAGAGGTCTGGGGTTAGGTGCTGATGACTATATGACAAAACCGTTCAGTCCCAGTGAACTTGTAGCCCGGGTAAAAGCTCATATGTCCAGGTATGACAGATTGGTAGGTTCCGCCCAGAAAACTAATGATGTCGTGGAGATCCGGGGGATCAAGATCGATAAGACTGCGCGGCGGGTATGGATAGATGGAGAGGAGAAGACGTTCACAACCAAGGAATTTGACCTGCTGACATTCCTGGCTGAAAATCCGAACCATGTCTATACCAAAGAAGAGTTGTTCCGGGAGATTTGGGATATGGATTCCATCGGTGACATCGCTACCGTGACAGTGCATATTAAGAAGATTCGTGAGAAAATTGAGTTTGACACTTCAAAGCCTCAGTATATTGAGACAATCTGGGGTGTGGGATATCGGTTTAAAGTATAAAAGCCAATATAAATCGAGAAGAGGCGAAAAGGTTTATCATATGATAAACCTTTTCAGTCGTTAGGCCTCTGATAAAACCGTCCTGTAACCTGCTGAGTGTTCATCGTATTGATAAATGCATTGGGATCAATCTGCCTGATCTTTTTGGTGATTGGTTTGATCTCATCCTTCCCGACAACTGAGTAGAGCATATTGCATTCCTTTTTTCTGTAACAGCCGATTCCTTTAAAAAGAGTCGCGTCATGATTGGTATTCTCACGGATTTCCTCATAAATTTCATCCGGTTTGGATGTAATGATAAGAAGCGTCTGTTTCTGATAGCGTTTGTATAAAAGGTGCAGGACCTGGGTGGAGGTAAACTGAAAAATGATAGAGTACAGTGCTTCGTTCCATCCGAAAAGATATCCTGCAATTACAAGGATTATGCAGTTTCCGGCAAAAATGTAATTCCAGGTTTCGATGCCGAATTTTTCAGAAAAGAAGATGGCGATAAAGTCAGTGCCGCCGCTCGTAGCGTGGGCATACAGGCAAAGGGAGATGGCACAGGCGTTTAAAATGCCGCCAAATACGGCCGCCAGCAGTATATCGTTAGTCATCTGAAAACCGGATAGAATATCTGTAAAGATACCGGTCAGAACGATCATAAGACAGGAATAGCCGGTAAATTTTTTCCCTATAAATTTGAAACTGATAAAGACCGGAACAGCATTCAGGGAAAAATTGACTAAGGAGTAGGATAATTCCATATTCCAGAAATGCCTTGCGATCTGCTGGATCAACAAGGTTAAACCGTTAAATCCACCGGGCAAAAGGTCTCCTGCCCGCACAAAGCTTTTGATATTCATCGCCATTAAAAAGGCGGCGGCCACGATCAGAACCGCACGTTTGACGTCATCCAAAATAACTGTCTTTTTCATTGTGATATTTACAGAACCTTTCTCATGTAATCATAAGTATTTCCCAAACAAAGCAGCTTACACTTTGAAAAGCAGGATCACTATATTATAGCGCAGTCTCTGGCGGCAATCAAACTAAAATTAAAAAAAATATCTGATCATGGCAATAGAAAATGCAAAACCCATGCCTTCTATTGCCATGAATATCTGCTGCATGCAGAGTGCCTACTGTGCAAGAAATTTTTCATACACTCCGTTTTTTTCTGCAAAACCCATCTTCCGGAGATATTCTTCATGCTTTTCCGATTTCCCGGAATACACCAGTTTGCTGATTCCCTGTTCCGGCAGTCTGGAATACAGGTATTTTCCGACAGAGCAGTCACGGTATGTGGGAGTCGAGTAATCGACAGAAATCTCCAGGACACCTTTTTCAGTCACATTTCCGAGCAGCAGTCCTGCCAGGGCAGTATCACAGCACACGAGATAGGCGGTGTCTGCTTCGGAGAGAGCCGTTTCCGCATTCTGAAAGAAATTCCGGATATCCTGCTGATAATGCGCCATAAACCAAGCGAGAAATCCATCGTCCGTGCTTACGGAGATAAGATCGTACTGCTGCTTGGTCTTCAGCAGTTTCATGAGATTATAAACGTTAATGATGATCAGACATATATTCATAAGCGCCAGCGGATAGGAGTGGATAATTAACGCGTAAGTCGCCGAGATAACGCTTCCTATCGTGTTGATGACTCTCAGCTTTACAACCGAGGACATCAGCATGGAGACGACTACCAGTGTGGAACCCACATAACCGGCTATTTCGATGATGGTTGAAGTGTTCATTGTCTGTTGCCTGCCTTTCCTGATCACTCAGAGGATCATTTCAAAATCTACTGAAATGAAAAGGCTGCCGCAGATACCCGCAGCAGTCCGTTTCAAAGATACTACATTCTCTCCAGATCAATACTGACCGGAGTTATATTTGAATGCGTTCGGCACATTCTTATCCGGGCTGTAGGTTTCCAGGATCTTTCCGTAGCGCTCTCTGTAATCGTTGTCGATTTTAAGCTGCGGAATCACTTTGGTTCCCTCCTCAAAGAAGTGTTTGGAACCTCTGCCCATCTCCTGGCCACGTTTGGTATGCTTATCAAGCGCCACATCCATGATCTCAGGCACTTTGCCCATGGCTGCCTCTTTGATGATGATGTTTTTCAGATAATCGCTGGAACGATCCTTCTCGCTCTCGCAGAGGATACGGATCGCATGGATGAAATACATCGGCTGATCTCCGTCGTCATAGGGGAAGTTCTTGCGCATCTCATTCATGGTATTTACCAAAACCGCTGCATTCAGGTTGCCGAACCCGATATCCTCCACGGAGATGGTCAAAAGCCTCCTCCACATTTTCTCCAGAAAGACCGGTCCGGATACATACAGTTCGTATGCATACTGGCAGGCTTCCTCTACCATTGCTCTGCGGATGGATTTCTGCAGGCAGGAAATAATTTCATCTGCGGCAAAGCCGTTTATTGTCTCCGATGCCGCCCAAATATTGTAAGCTCCCATTGCTTATTCTCCCTTCTTATCTCTGTAAAGTTCTATCAGTTCCAGAATAACGATCTTTAATGTTTCGGCCGCCATGAGCTGATCCTCCGCATGGGTCATTAACAGGCTGATCTGCGGTTCTTCCGTGCTGATCTCTTCCTGTAATACATCCATGTGTCCATTATGGGCTTCCACAAAATTTTCCGCGCCCTCTTCGAGCTTTTTATCCGCTTCGGAGAATTTTCCCTCCTTTGCCAGAGCAAGCGCTTCCATATAGCAGGACTTAGCCATACCCGAAAAAGTAATAACGCTCATCGCTGATGCCGATATCTTTTCAATATTTACCATCTTTTTACCTTACCCTTCCACCAGGCTGATTGCAAAATCAAGCGCCTTGTCACCGTCAGCCATGGCGTAAGTACGGGGTTCCACGCTGGCCACCGGAATATTAAGCTGGGATTTGATATTCGCCACCGCATAGACAAGCTGAGGTCCTACCAGACATACATCCCACTTGCCCACCTCATCGCGGATGGACGCGCTTGGAACAGCGGTGATGGTCAGATCCATGCCGCGCCTCTCTGCCGCCTCGCGGATCTTTTTTACTAAAATGGAACTGGACATTCCGGCATTACAACATAACAATATTTTCATAGTGTCTCCTTTCCGTACATCTTGTACAGGTTTTATTTTAATTCCGGCCAATACCCTTTATTTGCTTCGATCAGGTCGTCCAGAATCTTCTTTGCAATTCCCGCACTGGGAACCGTTTTTGACAGGGTAAGGGCCTGCCAGAGTTTGTGGTAACTTCCTTCCATCCAGGCGTCTACGGTCAGTTTTTCCACCGCCACCTGTTCTTCCATCAATCCTTTCTGGAAGGTAGGGATCTTCCCGATACTTAACGGCTCATAGCCGTCTTTTCCTACGATACAGGGAATCTCCACCATGGCATCCGGCGAAAAATTCTCAATGGCGCCGTTGTTCTCCACGATTAAGAGCATTCTCTCATGGGTGTTAAAGGCAAGAGCAGTGGCCAGATCCACAATAAACAGCGCATGGATACCGATCTTTAACGCCGTATCCTTCGCGGTGCCCGCCGCTTCGATCTTTGCGCACTCGCCGAACACTCGTTTTTCTCTGCCGTCGATCACCTGATTTGCCCTGGTATAATTCGGATCGGTATGTGCCACCATATCGTCGGGGTACAGGTAATACTGGAGATAAGAACTGGGCGCCATGGTGGGATCCACCGCAATGAGATCTTTCACCTTTTTGGCCGTCTCATGCCAGCTTTCGTCTGTGAAATCTGTATCTACGGAACCTGTCTCGCAATTGCCGTACTGGAGCTGATGCGCTATCAGCTTATCAATGTATTCGTTCCCGTCCTTATCCTTGATGGAAGTCCACCAGCCGAAATGATTCAGGCCGAAATACCGGATATCCATCTCCTTTCTGTTCTGAAAACCAAGAATTTTGGCAATCGTCTGCTCCATGCCAATGGGCATGTCACAGATATTGATAACTCTGGAATTGGGACGAAGCCTTCTGCAGGCTTCCGCCACGATGGCAGCGGGATTGGAATAGTTAAGCATCCAGCAGTTCGGGGAATATTTCTCCATATAGTCAATATTTTCAAGCACACCCGCAATGGACCGCATACCGTATGCGATACCGCCCGGCCCGCAGGTCTCCTGTCCCACCACACCGTATTTCAGGGGGATTTTCTCATCAAGCTCCCGCATGGCAAGCTTACCCACACGAATATGCGCCAGACAGAAATCCACATCTGTATACGCGGTTTCCGGATCCGTGGTCGCAAGATATTCAATGGAAGGATCCTTTTCCTTCACAATAATCTCGCAGGCTTTTGCCACCTTATTCTGGCGCTCCTCATCATTGTCATACAACTTGATCGCACGCAGTGGAAGCTTATCAAGATTGTCCAAAAGCATCAGAATAATTTCCGGCGTATAGGTACTGCCGCCCCCGGCGATCACAATGGAAAATTTTTTCATCATCACTGACTTCCTTTCAGTCTTTTATTGATCTTACTATGTTTTTCTAACCCTTGTAAATTTCAAGGGAATTGGATATCTGAATCAGTGCCTCCACAAATTCCTCTTCTGTTTCTACTGCAGCCAGTGCCCGGACCGCGGAACGTTCCGCGGCGATATGCCGGAACAGTTCAAAAAGAACAACTAACTGTTCATTCTGCTTGCGTTCCATGGCCAGCAGAAAAATGAGCTGTACTTCCTTCTCCTGTATCCGCAGCGGCTGTTTTAACACCGCTGCACCGATGGCTGTCTTTTTGGCAAAAGTTACCAGAGGATGGGGCAGCATAAACCAGTCTCCGATAAAAGTAGGATAATTCACCTCTCTTAGAAGCACATCTTCCATAAATTCCCGGACGTCAAAGATACAATCCTCTTTTTTCAGCGCTTCCGACAGATCCTGAATCACCTGTTCAAATGTTGTTTTTTCTCTGTAGATCCGGATGGAACCCAGGTTAAAATACTCTTTTATCATCTCCCGGAACCGGTAGTTCATACGGATTTTGTGCACCAGAGCATTCATTGCCGTCAGTGTGTACTGATTCGGGATACCGTCCATCCGGAAGGTTGCCACGGAAGGATGCACGTAGGTATCCATAATGGATATGATCAGATCTACCTGATGTTCCGCCAGATATTTTTCCAGATTATGTTTGGGAAGAAATGCATCCATTTCAATCTGGTTGATAAAATTTGTCTGAATCCAGCTGCTGACAATACTGTTGACGCTGAATCTGGTGGAGCTTATGATGACAGCTTTCAGCTTCTGGTTTACATTTTCCAGGAAATGTTCCACAAAAATTGCAATAAAGGATATCTCATCGTCCTGGATATAACAGTTCTTGTACCGGTATATGACAGATGCCATTAGCATGGAAATCTCATAGGCATACGGATACTGTTTTTTCACATCATTCAGAATGGGATTTTTCACCTCGTAGCCGGTTTCCAGTCTCCGCATCATATACTCGATATGGATCAGGATATTATCGTAAAATTCCTTTGACTGCCATAAATCAAAATGATATTTTTCCATCACATCGTGGCAGAAGTCCTCCAGGATCTGCACGCTCAGTGCGCCAATCTCACTCCCGGAGGGTGTATCTGAAGTCATTTTAAAACTGTGAAGCAAGCCTTCGAGAATCTGGATATCCCCGCTTCCAAGCTCAATGCCCTGGGTTTTCAGGTATTCAAAAAAACCTGTCAGCGCCTCGCTTGCGGATTCTGCCGTTTCCGCTTCCGGAACGGAATGATTCTGATAATTCCGTACAATCGTGATATACACCGCACTGACGGCCATATACAGACCGTCATCCGGAATCTGGATCAACCTGCTGTCAAAATATTCTTTCACAAGCTTTTCCATCCATCCGTATTCCTCCGCATCAAAGTCATCATAGAGGAAGGTCCGCAGAAACCAGGAATAGTTATGGACTCTGTTCTGTGTCTCGTTTTTAATGATGCGAAACAGCGTCTGACGCAGCTTTGCCTCATCTTCATTGGTCAGAAGGCGTTCTCCGCTCATCCGGAGCAGTTCGCTCTGATATTCTGATGCAAGCTTTTTCTGAAAACGGCTGATCTCCTTATACATTGCCGGTTCGGACAGGGCAAGCTGGTCTCCGATATCGAAGATATCCGCCTGCCCGGTCTTTAAGACCATGCCAAGAATTATCCACCCGCGGTCTGACATCGCAATTTCCGTCCTGCCATGTCCCTCCGACAGAAAATAATCTTTCACCGACTCCATGTCAGCCGTCTCGATAAAATAGCCCCGCTGCCTGGAAGATTTGATCACACTGCCGCTCTCCCAGATACGGTTGATCTCGCTGATCTCATTGCGAACGGTGCGAGAAGACACCTCCAGATACTCCGCTAACTTTGTACCTGTAACGCCCTGGACATTATTTAACAATTTCTCCAATAATTTAGACTGTCTCCTCGTAAGCATATTTCCCACCTGCCGCTTTTACACAGCTTCACCCTTTAGCAACAGTTCAGCCTACGGCTTCCCTGTTACTGAATCCAGCCCATTTTAAGTTTGCTTTGTGCAAAGTCCTGGGCCAAGCGGTTACTCCTTTTCCTTCTTCAGTTCATCCGCCTCCATCATTTTAAAGAACGGATAGTAGAATAACGTCATCAGGATCAGGTTTACAAATACTAACACCACACACTTCCAGTCCAATGTCATGATGAAAGCGCCTACACCCGGAGGAAGGAATCCGGGAGGGCCCGCAATGGGTTTTCCAACCAGTCCGCTTGTCATGGACAGGTAGGTGATTACTGTGACAATCATCGGCCCGAATACAAACGGGATAAACAAAAACGGGTTCAGAATGATGGGCGCACCAAAAATGATCGGCTCATTGATACCGAACAGGGAAGGCACGATACCCACTGTTCCGATGGATTTTAAGGATTTTGCCTTGGATCGCATCATCATGATGACAAGACCAAGGGTCAGGCCGGAACCGGTAACCTGTAAAACCGCGTAGAACAGCCCGAATGTAAATATGTGATTTACCGGTGCGCCAGCCGCATAGTTGGCCATATTCTCCGCCTCATAAGCGATGGCAAAGGAAGCCCATACCGCGGAAGTGATGGACGGTCCGTGAAGCCCGAAGAACCACAGAAACTGTGTTAAGAAGATCACAATGAGCAGTGCCGGAAGCGTATCCATGGTGCTGAGAGCCGGCGCCAGAATGCTCATGATAAATGCCGGGAATACCTTCCCTGAAGCAGCCAGGCAGATATTTGCGATGACTACTGCGATCAATGCGTTAACAATTAACGGAATAAGGGCCGCAAAACTTTCCCCTACCATGGAAGGTACGCTGTCGGGAAGCTTGATAATGATTTTCTTCTTTGTCAGAATTCTGGTTACTTCCACGCTGAGGATTGCTGAAATAATACAGGTAAACAGACCTGATGCGCCCAGGTAGGAAATATCCATACCGCCCTCGATGGACAGACCGCTTAAGATCAGATGTACCATGATCGCCGTTGCGCCTGTCAGGTTTCCGCAGATGCCATAGCTCTTTGCCAGAGCGATCGCAATAAACATAGCCGCATAAATGGATAACATATCTGTGGTGAACATACCGGCATAAGTAAATACAGACATATGTGCGGTCAGAAAATCGTATACTGCCCCGCTTCCCAACAGATTAGCGATTGCAAGCGGCAGCAGGCTGATGGAACCGACAATGATGATCGGAACGATAGAGATCATGCCGTCCTTGATCGCCTGAAGATGTTTCTGCTGTTCCACTTTGTTTGCAATAGGCATCATATACTTCATTAATGTGTCTTGAAACTTGGAATTCATAGCTTTTTCTCCTTAAATTATTTGCCACCCCGTCGACTAAGGTCTGATATAACTTACAGGATATCCATAACTGCAAATTATATTTGCTGAAATAATTATAAAAAAAGCATTAAATAAAAACAAATATTTTTTTGCCACTTCTATAGGAAGTGCAAATGCATATTTCCACATGGAACGGCAATAAGAAGGAATAAGATTTTCCATGATTCTGTCGCATTGCCATTCTTTCAAAGAGCGTGTATAATATAACTCAAAAAAGCGGGACAGAGGGCAGGAAAATTTGAGAGAAGATATCGGTATTGTTTATGAAGATAAGGATATTCTTGTGTGCAGAAAGCCGGCTGGACTGCCGACGCAGACGGCGAAAGTGGCGGTGTCTGATCTTGTGAGCGAATTAAAGAAGTATCTGGCGGAGAAAAACGAGTCTTATCTGGCCGTGATCCACAGGCTGGACCAGCCTGTGGAAGGACTTCTTGTCTTCGCAAAGAATAAGGTTGCGGCAAAAAAACTGAATGAACAGCTCAGACGGGGGGAATTCAATAAGGTATATTATGCGGTAGCGTTCAATCAGCCTCTGGTGCAGGAAGGGATGTTAGAGGATTATATGATAAAGGAAGGTTCTCTGGCAAAGATCGTCACGGCGGATACGCCGGGAGCCAAAAAAGCTGTTCTGCACTATAAACTGATGGCTATGGAAAAGGGGCGTGCACTCTATGAGGTGCGTCTGGAAACAGGGCGGTTTCATCAGATCCGGGCCCAGATGGCCCATGCGGGAATGCCACTGTTGGGGGATAAAAAGTATGCGGATGCGGCGATCCGGATCTACTCTGAGATGCATGGCATTCAGAATGTGGCGCTATGCGCCTGCAAATTAAAGCTGATACATCCGGGAAGCGGGGAGGAAATGCTTTTTGTGATCAAACCTGTGGGGGATGTTTTCCGGGTATTTGAAAAGGGTAAAGACATATGAGGACAGGTGGGACAGAGCAAAAAGAATACAAAACAGAAATAAAAAAGAGGCAAAGTGTGGGAAATATTTTAGAGAATCTGTGCCACATGGGAGTTTATATTTTTCTGTTCTTTTTTGTTGTTGTTTATTCTTTCTATGCGCCGGAAGGCTATATTCAGATTGCCACAAATAAATACCTTTTTTTCCGTAAAATGTGTTTTATCACAGCCGGGATCATGATACCGCTTGTGACATTAAGCTATATGGTGCTGCTGCCGGAAAAAAGCGCGCAAAAAATAAGCAGGCAGTTTTCTTTGACGGATACTTTTGTATTTCTTTTTCTGCTTGTCAATCTCATTTCGTTTTATTTCACACAATACAGAGAGGAGGCGATCTGGGGAACAAGCGGCTGGTATATGGGGCTTGCCATGCATGGCTTTTTCATCGGTATCTATTTTATGATGTCCCGGCTATACGATGGAAAGATCGATGTGCTGCCGATTTTTATGGTTGTTGTATCTGTGATATTTTTATGGGGATTGCTCAACCGATTCTCAATCTATCCTGTTGATATGCAGTATGACAATGTTTCTTTTATTTCCAGTATGGGAAACATTAACTGGTTTTGTGGTTTCTGGTCGGTTTTTTTTGTGATAGGCGTGGTATTATATGTTGTCACAGAGAAAAAGGGTCTGCGGATTTTTTCCGGTATTTACAGCGTGCTGGCTCTGGGGCTTGGAGTGGTGGAGGGAAGCGACAGCGCTTTTATTTCTATGGGTGTTGTTTTTTATTTTCTGTTTCTGGTTTCTTTCCGAAAAACGGAATATATGAAAAGATGGCTGGAGGAGGGAATGTTTTACTGTATTGCCTGTCAGGCGATGCGTGTGGTCGCTTCCTTTGGGCCGGAGGATCCCACACAGGTAAACGAGGGATGGATGGGTTTAAATCTGGCTGGTCCTGTGGTAGAGATGATGTTAGGAAATCTGACACTTGCCGCGCTTGTTTTGCTTGGCATACTGCGCGTTTTGCTGGGACAGAAGGACAGAAAATATCAAAAAGAGATCCGAATGAATGTGGAAGCAGCAGAGTATGGAGAGACAGAGCTGGTTCAGGAATGGAGATGGCTGAAATATGGAGTGATCGGTGTGACGGCGGCGGTGGCGGCGATCTATCTGACACTGCTCATTATCAATACAAAAACACCAGGAATCCTGGGGCCGTTGTCAAAATACCGTATACTTTTGTTTGATGGAAACTGGGGGAGCAATCGCGGAGCTACATGGAGGGATGGACTGCTGATTTATGGGACACTGTCCTGGAGAGAGCGGCTTTTCGGAGTCGGTCAGGACTGTTTTTCCATTTATGGATACAGTGTACCCGAGCTGGAGGCAAGATTTATAGAGGAGTGGCCCAGTTCCCGTTTGACAAATGCACATAATGAGTGTATTACCTATCTGGTAAATGTGGGCATTTTTGGTATGCTTTCATTTATCGGTATTTTCTACAGCAGCGTCAGGCGGCTGATCGAGGGAGCAAAAAAGGAGCCGGTATGTTATGTGTTTGCAGCAAGTCTGCTGTCTTACTTTTTCCATAATCAGTTCAGCTTTTCTCAGGTACTTAATATTCCGTATATCTTTATGATGCTGGGACTTGCAGAAAGCGTTCTGCGAAGGGAAAACGATTCGAAAGTGTAGTCCCGGGTTCCGCGTGATATTTATTGAAGAATAAAATCTGGACGGTATCTATACAGACAGGATGTCATCTGAGAAAGTAAAAGAATGGCTATTGCCTATCCCCCCATTTTAAAGTATAATTGCCTAAAGAATCAGGTTCATTTTGAAGCGATGGGTATGTTATAATGCCCTGGTGCTTTCGTTGGATAAAATTGTAGAAGGGAAGAGAAAGGAGCCGGTAAAATGGCAGACAAAAAATTAGTGGAAGCAATCACCTCGATGGAAGAGGATTTTGCACAATGGTATACGGATGTCGTGAAAAAGGCAGAGCTGATCGATTATACGAGTGTCAAGGGATGTATGGTGATCCGGCCGGCGGGCTATGCGATCTGGGAGCTGATTCAGAAACAGTTAGATGATATGTTCAAAGCAACCGGGGTGCAGAATGCGTACCTGCCCATGTTTATTCCGGAGAGCCTGCTGCAGAAGGAGAAGGATCATGTGGAGGGATTTGCGCCGGAGGTGGCCTGGGTTACCCATGGCGGACAGCAGGAACTACAGGAGAGACTCTGCGTGCGTCCCACCTCGGAGACGCTGTTCTGTGATTATTATAAAAATGTGGTGCAGTCCTACAGGGATCTTCCTCAGGTATTAAATCAGTGGTGCTCTGTGGTGCGCTGGGAGAAGGAGACAAGACCTTTTCTTCGCAGCCGCGAGTTTTTATGGCAGGAAGGGCATACGGCCCATGCGACGGCCGGGGAAGCGGAAGAGAGAACGCTGCAGATGTTAAATGTCTATGCGGAGTTTCTGGAAAAAGTGCTGGCGATCCCTGTGATCAAGGGTCAGAAGACTGAAAAGGAACGGTTTGCCGGCGCGGTGGCAACTTATACGGTAGAGGCCCTGATGCATGACGGGAAGGCGCTGCAGTCAGGGACAAGCCATAATTTCGGCGATGGGTTTGCGAAGGCCTTCGGCATCCAGTTTACCGATAAAGATAATAAGTTGAAATATGTACATCAGACATCCTGGGGTGTTTCCACCCGTATGATCGGAGGACTGATTATGGTGCACAGTGACAATTCCGGGCTGGTGCTTCCGCCCAGAGTGGCACCTGTTCAGGTGGCGATAATTCCGGTTCAGCAGAGAAAAGAGGGCGTACTGGAAAAAGCAGCTGAATTGAAAGAGATGCTGAAAGATTTCCGCGTGAAAGTGGACGATAGCGATAAGAGTCCGGGCTGGAAATTCTCTGAGCAGGAGATGCGTGGAATTCCGCTGCGTATTGAAGTGGGGCCGAAGGATATCGAAGCCGGCAGGTGCGTGATCTGCAGGCGGGATACGAGGGATAAAATGGAAGTGCCCTTTGGGAAGCTGGAAGAGACTGTGAAGGGGCTGCTTGAAAGCATGCAGACTGAGATGCTCGAGCGGGCAAGAGAGCATCGCGATGCGCATACCTGGGTAGCGAAGAATTATGAGGAGTTTAAACAGGTTTTCCAGGAGAAGGCAGGTTTTGTCAAAGCCATGTGGTGCGGTTGTCAGGACTGCGAGGATAAAATAAAGGAAGAGTTGTCTGTAACCAGCAGGTGTATGCCTTTTGAGCAGGAACAGTTGTCCGATGTGTGTGTCTGTTGCGGAAAGCCTGCAAAAAAGATGGTTTACTGGGGAAAGGCTTATTAAGCCTGGCTTATTAAGCCTTGCATACCAGGATGCAGATCTGTAAACAGTTGGATAGTAATATGAAAAAAGATATAAAAATAACAATGCCTGAGCAGGTGGCACTTATTATAAATACGCTGAATGAAGCAGGTTTTGAGGCCTGTGTAGTGGGCGGCTGTGTGCGGGATTCCATTATGGGGCGTGTGCCGGACGACTGGGATATTACAACTTCTGCAGATCCGCTGGAGGTAAAAAAGCTGTTTCGCCGTACCGTGGACACAGGGATTAAACATGGTACCGTGACGGTAATGTTTGGGAAAATCGGGTATGAAGTGACCACTTATCGGATCGATGGGGAGTACGAGGATAACAGGCATCCAAAAGAAGTCATTTTTACAAAATCGCTGGCGGAGGATCTGAAACGCCGGGATTTTACGATCAACGCCATGGCCTATCATCCGAAAGAGGGATTGGTGGATCTGTTTGATGGTGTCGGGGATTTGGAGAGAAAGTGTATTCGTTGCGTGGGGTGTCCGGAGGAGCGCTTTTCGGAGGATGCGCTGCGCATGATGCGTTGTGTACGGTTTTCTGCGCAGTTTGGTTATACGATAGAGGAGAAAACAAAGCAGGCGATCAGAAAGCTCGCAGGTAATTTAAGGAGTGTCAGTGCGGAGAGAATCAGGGTGGAGCTTGTGAAACTGTTGACTTCAGACCATCCGGATTATCTGCAGGAGGCCTGGGAACTGGGTATCACGAAGATCGTGCTGCCGGAATTTGATGCCTGTATGGGGACGCCCCAGAATAACCCACATCATTGCTACAGCGTAGGGGAGCATACATTAAAAAGTCTGAAAGCCGTCAGGGCAGACAAAGTGCTGCGACTTACGATGCTGCTTCATGATATTGGAAAACCGCTCACAAAGACAACGGATGAAATGGGAAAAGATCATTTTAAAAAACATCCGAAGGAAAGTGCAAAACTTGCGAAGAACATTTTGCAGAGATTGAAATTTGATAATGATACGCTGCGCAGGGTTTGCCGCCTGGTGGAATATCACGACTGGTCCATTGATCTGAAAGACAACTTGAGAATTTCTACAGTCAGGCGTCTGATAGCAGAGATCGGAGAGGAAGCGTTCCCTGATATGTTTGAGGTAAACCGTGCGGATCTTCTGGCACAGAGCATGCATCTTCGGGAAGAAAAGCAGGCAAAACAAAAGCGGCTGGAGGATATGTACCACGAGATACAGGAGAGGAAAGAATGTCTGTCTCTGAAGGATCTTGCAGTGAATGGCAGAGATCTGCTGGAAAAAGGTTTAAGACCAGGCAGAGAAATAGGAGAAATTTTACAGAGGATGTTATCGGATGTTTTGGAGGATCCGGCACATAATGAAAAGAAATACCTGTTAAATAATTTGAAGCAATATTTATAACATACTTCGCCCTTTTGTTTCATAAGATAGGTTATGAACATTTTCAGGAGGCTTGCATTGTGAAACCAAAGGCAGTGAATGTGTTAGAAAGGTATGACCTGGAAGTGCTTCGTACCTGGAAGGTGCGGGGCGCTGTTCTTTGTGATACAGACAAAGGACTTTTTATTTTAAAAGAATTCAGTGGAAGCATGGAAAAGGTTCTGCTGCAGGACGCATTTTTGACCTTTTTAAAACAGCAGGGCTTTTTGCAGGCGGAGGAACTATACAGAAATAAAGATGGGGAACTGCTGACAAAGGATGCTGAGGGATGTGGCTATATCGTAAAGACCTTCGCGGAGGGAAGGGAATGCAGTTCAGGAAGCGGCAGAGATGCTCTGGCGGACGGATTATGTGCGATACGGGTGCTGGCAAGGCTGCACAGGCTGAGCCGTGAATTCACAAAATCTTCCGGTATCGCTTTGGGACAGAAGCTTCCCATGCTCCAGGAGTTTGAAAAACATAACAGAGAATTGAAAAAAGTAAGACGTTTTTTAAAGGAAAAAGGTCAGAAGAATGATTTTGAGCATTGTTTGCTGCAACATTACGACCTGTTTCTGGAACAGGCGTTATTTGTTTCAAAACAGCTGGAGGCGGAGGAGATCGGAACAGGAAATGTGATCTTATGCCATGGGGACTTCCAATACCATAATGTGCTGTTTTGCGAAGGAAATGTCCGTATTATAAATTTTGAGAAGTGTGTGTGGGATGATGGGAGTAAGGATATTTATCATTTCAGCCGAAAAATGTTAGAAAAGAGCGATTGGCAGTCTGAGGCAGGGGAGGCGTTGTTTGGCGCTTATGAAAAGGAACTGGAACTGACACCTGTAAGCGGCAGACAGCTTTATTACCGTTTTAGCTACCCGGAAAAATTCTGGAAAATAGTGAATTATTATTATAACAGGGGAAAGGCTTTTATTCCGGATAAAAATAGGGAGAAGCTGGAGATACTTTTAGGACAGGAAGAAAAGAGGAGCGCCTTTATCAGAAATGTGATCGGAAAAAGATTTTCGATCCGGACAGATTGAAAATGACTATCATCGATAAGATGGCATGCAAACTGAAAGGTGCCTGATGAACCAGGAGGGAACAGGCTTGTGAGAAAACAGAGGAAAAAATGGGTTGTAACAGGAATGGCATGTTTATTCTGCCTGCTTCTTCTGACGTCCTGTGCAGAAAAGGAAGATACAAAAGAGGAACAGAATGAGACCGGCTTTGTGGCAGCGCAGACAGGAGTGTATGATTCGGCGGATACTGCGGTGGTTGCGGAGATAGATATGGAGGAGAAAACCGTTACGCTGAAAAATATGGAGGTCAGAAGACAATATACGCTGACTTATGACGGGACTACATTTTTCTATGACAAGTATGGTACGATGATCTCGGCAGCCCAGCTGCAGACGGGGGAAGTGGTGGATGTCACGTTTTTTAAGGAGAGAAAACGATTAAACAGTCTGCAGATCTCCGGAGAGGCGTGGAGCCATAGGAATATGGATGAATACAGGCTGAATGAGGAAGTGTTTCAGGCGGAAATAGGTTCTGCAATCTATGCTTACTCAGAGGATACGGTGGTGATCGCAGACGGAAAGCAGGGGGATTTGATCGATATCAATCCGGTGGATATCCTGACTTTTCGAGGTATAGGAGCGGATGTCTACAGTATTGTTGTAGAAAAGGGACATGGCTATGTGCGGTTAAAAAATGAAGAGTATTTTTATGACGGATGGATCGAAGTCGGAAATAAGATCATAAAGAAAGTCACGGAAAATATGATGTTAACTGTGCCGGAAGGCAGCCACCAGGTAATTATCAGTAACAAGGGGACAAGCGGCGTCAAGCAGATAGAGGTTCGCAGAGATGTGGAACTGGAACTGGATGTGGGTGATTTAAAGGGTGAAGAGCCAAAATACGGCAGCGTGGTTTTTACGATCACACCGGAGGCAGCTACACTTTATCTGGATGGGGAGAAAACAGATTACAGTTTGCCAATACGATTAGAATACGGTATTCATCAGATGATCGTGATGGCAGAGGGCTATGAAACGATAAGCCAGTATCTGAAAGTCGGACAGGCATCTGCCGGCATTGAGGTGACGATGGAGGCGAAGGAGGATGTTTCCGGCAATGATGTTTCGGAGGACAGCGAGCTTTCCGACAGTGCCATGTTAGATCAGGTAAATAAGCTCCTGGAAGAAAGAGGCTACAGCGGTATTACCGCGGATGACCTGGCGGGCAACCGCACGAACCAGAGCAGCACGGAAAACAGCGGTGCGAATAATACAGGGAATGCCGGTAATACAGGGGTTAATAATACAGGAACTGACGGTGCGGGTGGGACAGACAGCCAGACAGGGACAAATACGCCTGTGACCAGCACCCTTTCCTACTATGTCACAATAGATGCACCGGTGGGTGTGGAAGTGTATCTTGACGGAAACTATGTGGGAATCACACCCTGCAGTTTTAAGAAGGCGCCAGGCTCTCACACGCTGACACTGCGCAATACAGGATATGTTGCAAAGTCCTATACAATACAGATCGATGAGGAACAGAAGAATGTGAGTTATTCGTTTTTGGATCTGGTGAAGATTGAGTAGAGAATAGGAGAATAAAATAAAACAGAAAAAGCTGTGGTAGAATAGAGAAACTATTTTGCCGTAGCTTTTTATATGGAGATAAATTTTTTTACATAATGTGGCAGGAAATGCAACAATTATTAGTTTTTAGCATGATAGAAGAGAAAATATAAAGGAAACCGGGAAGAGGCCGATGGAGAACAGCGTCGGCTTTTGTCATGCGGTTATTACATAATGTCTGTTACATTACGTGGCCAGCTGTCGCAGAATTTGCTGGACTGATGATGGAAAGCGCGCTAAAATATCATTAGGTCAAATTGGTCCTGTATAATGGAATAATGAAAAAAAGAGGTTTGTAATGGAAAAACAGTACAGCTTTGAAGATTTTGTAAAGATAATAGAAAGGCTCCGGGCTAAAGACGGCTGCCCCTGGGACAGAGAGCAGACGCATGACAGCTTACGCCCCTGTATGATGGAGGAGGCGGCAGAATTTGTGAGTTCTATCCGGATCTATCATGAGAGCGGCAGTGCGGAAAACATGCGGGAAGAGCTGGGGGATATTCTGCTGCAGGTGGTAATGCACAGCGTGATAGCACAGGAAGAAGGGCTCTTTACGATGGACGATGTGATAGAGGAAGTATCGGAAAAGATGATCAGGCGGCATCCGCATATTTTTGGGACGGTGCAGGTGGATTCTTCGGCGGAAGTGTTACAGAACTGGGATGAGATCAAGAAGAAAGAGAAAGAAGGAAAAAGCTGGATCGAATCTCCTCTGCGGGAGATTCCAAAGGAGCTGCCCTCTCTGACAAGAGGCTCCAAGGTACTGAAAAAGATAGACAAGCTGTACAAAGCGGCGCCTGACCGGGCGGAGAATGCGGAAAAACTGCTTGAGACGGTTAAGGAGCTTGCGGCATGCGATGAGAAAACGGAGAAAGCAAAGGTGGAAACATTGCTGGGGGATGCACTGCTTGGGCTCTGTGAAATTGCCAGAAGAGAGAAGATTCCGGCAGAGCAGGTGCTGATGGACAGAATAGAGGAACTGATAGAGGCAAATGAAAGGAGATAATACCATTGTCTGTTATGGAAATTTTGGATGCGCTGTTGCTTGGACCGCTTGAACTTCTTTTTGAGGTTATCTTTGTGGTGACGGACAGGCTGATCAATAATCCGGCAGCGTCTATTGCTGTCTTAAGTCTTGCGATAAATTTTCTGGTGCTGCCCCTGTACAGACGGGCTGACATTATGCAGGAGTCAGAGAGAGATATGGAAAGAAAGCTGCAAAAAGGTGTGGATCATATCAAAAAAACCTTTAGCGGAGATGAGCGGATGCTGATGCTGCAGACTTATTACAGGCAAAGCGGTTATAAGCCTGTGTATGTCCTGCGCAGTGCGGTGTCTCTCTTTCTGCAGATTCCTTTTTTTATTGCGGCGTACCGTTTTTTGTCCGGTTTGAATCTGCTGCAGGGCGTACCGTTTGGGCCTGTAGCTGATCTCGCAAGTCCTGACGGAATGTTGCAGCTTGGGGATCTGGCGGTCAATATCATGCCGTTTATCATGACGGCAGTCAACCTGGTCTCCTGCGTGATTTTCACAAAGGGTGCAGCGTTTAAAGAGAAACTGCAATTATATGGCATGGCTGTTTTCTTTCTGATTTTTTTGTATTCCGCTCCATCCGGACTTGTTTTTTACTGGACGTTAAACAATATTTTTTCGCTGGTCAAAACCGTCTTTTATAAGTTGAAAAATCCGGGAAAGATTTTAAATATCCTGTGTTCGACAGCCGGAATCGGGATCTGGTTCTACGGGGTTTTCATCTATGGAGAGTCAACGCCTAAGAGGATGCTGTTTTTTGTTTTGCTGGGCGCATTAGCGCAGACGCCGGCTCTATGCATGTTACTGAAAAAGCGCGGCTGCTTCAGGGAGGAATCTCCTGTGGAGCAGGGAAATAAAAAAGTTTTTTTGTCTGGCGGAATATTCCTTTCGGTGTTGACAGGAGTGGTGATTCCTTCTGCGGTCATAGTGTCGTCACCTCAGGAATTTATAAGCAGTACATTGTTTTTTCATCCACTCTGGTTTATTGTGAATGCATTCTGCCTGGCATTTGGAACTTTTGTCATCTGGATGGGCGTGTTTTACCGGCTTTCAAACCCACGGTTCAAACCGGTGCTTGACAAAGTACTGTGGGTATTTTCAGGCGCTGCGCTGCTTGACTATATGCTTTTTGGCAGGCATTTTGGAAATTTGTCTTCTGTTCTTCGGTATGAGGAAGTGTTGGAATATTCTCATACGGAGCAGATATGGAATATTCTGGCCATAGTGGTGTGCGGATGTATATTGTGGGTAGCGTACAGACGCTTTGAGAGGAGGGTTCATGAGATATTGATTATAGGCATTGCAGCATTTGGCATAATGTCGCTTTTCAATATTTCAAAAATTAATGTTTCGGTGGAGGCTGTAAGAGAACAGTTGACAGATGAGATGGCGATACCGGAGTTTACATTGAGTAAAAGTGGAAAAAATGTCATAGTCATAATGCTTGACAGAGCGATAGGGGCAATGGTTCCGTTCATATTTGATGAAAAACCAGAATTGATGGAACAGTTTGACGGGTTTACGTATTATTCCAATACGATCTCATTTGGACAGAGTACGAACTTTGGTTCACCGTCGCTTTTCGGGGGATATGAATATACGCCGGCGGAAATGAATCAGAGGGATAAGGAATCGCTGGTTTCAAAACATAATGAGGCATTAAAGGTATTGCCTGTGCTGTTCGATGAAAATGACTATGAAGTAACAGTGATCAATCCGGTATACGCAAATTATCAGAGTATTCCTGATCTGTCGATTTATAATGACTATCCTGATATCAATAAATATACGACAGGAGATAAGTTTAACGGTCTTCAACCGGCAATAACCATGATAGAAAATAATAAGAGAAATTTTTTCTGCTATGGCATATTGAAAGTGATGCCTTTGTTTGCACAAAAGACTGTTTATAATGTCGGTAAATATAATCAGGTAGAGAGCGGAGAAGATGAAGAGGTTACGTATTCCGGTCAATATGTCATCAGTCCTGTTGCTACGGATGGGATCCGCGCGAGTTTTATGGAGAATTATAATGTTCTGGAAAACCTTCCGGCTATCAGCAACATAGAAAGCGGAGGTAAAGGTACTGTTTTGATCATGGCGAATGAAATCACTCATGAACCGATGCTGCTGCAGGAACCGGATTATGTGGTGTCGCCAATTGTTGATAATACAGAGTATGAGGAAGAGCCGTTCAGGCGGGAAGCGGATGGACGTGTATTAAGGCTTGAAACAGTAAACGAGATGTTCCCCTATCATGCCAATATGGCAGCAATGATACAATTGGGAAAATGGTTTGATTTTATGCGTGAGGAAGGTGTCTATGATAATACCAGAATTATTTTAGTGTCAGACCATGGCAAGGAGCTGGAGGCTCTTGATGAGCTGATTTTAAATGATGATGTGGATGTCTGCGGGTTCTTCCCGCTGCTCATGGTGAAGGACTTTGGAGAAAGCGGATTTACAACATCGGAGGCCTTTATGACAAATGCTGATGTGCCGGCTATAGCTGTTGATGAATTGATCGAACAGCCAGTGAATCCTTTTACCGGAAAGAAGATCAGCTCGGAGGAAAAGACGGCACATGATCAGTACATTATAGATTCGGAAGACTGGGATATAGAAAAAAATAACGGAACTACTTTCTGGGCGGCAGACTGGTACTCCATTCATGACAATATATGGGATATGGACAACTGGAAACTTGCGGCAAGAAATGTAGTCCTGTCGGCAGAAGATTATTAACAGGTCAGGGACAATATGATATAATGAGCGTTAGCGAGAAGAATGAGCCTGCTCATTCGGCGAGCGGCGAATGCCGATCATGAATCGCAGATTCATGATATAATGAGCGTTAGCGAGAGCAGAGAGCCTGCTCATTCGGCGAGCGGCGCCGGAGTGTGAAACAATATTAAAAAATCAAATACCTGGAAAGAGAGGAAATATATGGGGGAGAGAAAGTTGACAGATGTATTTGTATTAAACAACGGGAGAACGATTCCCTGTATCGGTTATGGGACTTATAAAACAACAGGAGAAGAAGTTTATGATGCTGTGCTGTCTGCCGTAAAAGCCGGTTACCGCCATATCGATACCGCAGCCTACTACCATAATGAAGAAGGGGTGGGCAGAGCGGTCAGAGAATGTGGTGTTCCCAGAGAAGAGCTGTTTATCACAAGTAAGGTCTGGAATACGGACAGAGGGTATGAGAATACGAAAAAGGCTTTTGCGGCTACAATGGAGCGTCTTGGCCTTGCTTATCTGGACCTGTACCTGATCCACTGGCCGGCAAACAGAAAGCAGTTCGGGGAAAATGCGGAAAAGATCAATGCGGAGACCTGGAAGGCTTTGGAGGAGTTATATGCGGAGGGGAAGGTGAGAGCGATCGGTTTAAGTAATTTTCTGCCCCATCATATGGAGGAACTGATGAAGACTGCGAAAGTAAAACCGATGGTGGATCAGATCGAATTCCATCCGGGCTGGGCGCAGCTTGAGGTCAGTGGATACTGTCAGAAAAATGATATCGTGGTGGAGGCCTGGAGTCCGCTTGGAAGAAGAGGAGCCCTGGAGAGCGGTATTTTACAGGAGATCGGGGCAAAATACGGGAAGAGCGCTGCGCAGGTCTGTGTCCGCTGGGTTCTGCAGCATGGGATTCTGCCGCTGCCCAAAACCGTAACCCCGGAACGAATGACGGAAAATGCGGATGTCTTTGATTTTGCCTTGACAGCGGAAGAGATGAAGGTCATCGATGAACTGAAGGATCTGGGCGGGCAGTGTGCGCTGCCGGATGAAGTGGATTTTTAGGGGATATATGGCAGCCTGTCTGCCGGAGAGGCTTTGTTACCGCCGGGGTTGGATGAGGTAGGGAAAACACCAAAAACAAAAGGAGAAGGAGAGTGTAAATGAAAGAAAAAATATTGGAGAAATTTGCGGAATTATTTGGGGATGCGGAGGGCGTGAAAGTGTATTTTGCTCCCGGGCGTGTGAACCTGATCGGGGAACATACGGATTACAACGGGGGGCATGTTTTTCCCTGTGCGCTGACGATCGGTACATATGGCGCTGCGAGAAAGCGGGCGGATAAGAAGCTGCATTTTTATTCCATGAATTTTGAGAAAGCGGGACTGCTGGAAGCTGCGGTGGATGCACTGGAAAAAGTGAGAGATGCCGATTGGACAAATTATCCGAAGGGAGTTATGTGGACTTTTGCAAAGAGAGGGTTTGAGATGCCCTGCGGTATGGATCTTGTTTTATTTGGCAATATTCCGAACGGTTCCGGTCTGTCTTCCTCCGCTTCCCTGGAAGTGCTGACGGGCTTTATTCTGCGGGATCTGTACGGTTTTGATGTGACGAATACGGATCTGGCGCTGATCGGACAGTATGCTGAGAATCAGTATAACGGCATGAATTGCGGCATCATGGACCAGTTTGCTTCCGCCATGGGAAAAAAAGACAATGCGATCTTTTTGGATACAGCTACGCTTTCCTATGAGTATGCCCCTATCGCTCTGGAAGGTGCAAAAGTCGTAGTGACAAACAGCAGGGTGAAACACAGCCTTGTAAATTCCGCCTACAACCAGAGGAGAAGCGAGTGTGAGACGGCGCTTGCGGAGCTGCAGAGTGTAGTGGATATTAAGGGGCTGGGTGATCTGAGCGAGGAAGATTTTGAGAAGTATAAATCGGCGATTAAAGATGAAGTGAGAGTGCGCCGCGCAAAGCATGCAGTGTATGAGAACCAGAGAACAATCCGGGCTGTGGAAGCGTTGAAGAAGAATGATATGAAACTGTTTGGAGAACTGATGAACGCATCCCATGTTTCCCTTCGGGATGATTATGAAGTATCCTGTGAGGAGATCGATATTCTGGTGGATGAAGCCTGGAAGATTCCGGGCGTCATTGGCTCCCGTATCACCGGAGGCGGTTTCGGCGGCTGCACCGTGAGTATTGTGAAAGATGAGGCCATTGATACGTTTCAGGAACGGCTTGAGAAAGCTTATGAAGAGAAGACAGGAAAGACGGCGGAATTTTATATTGTGGAGATTGGAGACGGGCCATATATCCTGCAGGACTGAAAAGCGTATGCTATCAGGGATAGAGAGGTTTGGGTAAAGCAGTAGTTTTCTCAGACCGATGAAGCAGGGAAGCAAAAGTGGGCTGCAGGCTGGGCGGCTACGCAGGATAGGCCTGAATCAGAGCGATATATGGTTTTGGGACAGGGATGCAGATTTTCCGGTACATACAACGGAAAAGGAAAAGAGGGATGGTATGAATATTTATGGGAATATTAAAGCGCTTGTAACATACGGGCTGGAGACAGGGTTGCTTGAGAGGGAGGATGAGATTTTTACAACAAACAGGCTGCTTGAGCTGTTTGAACTGGATGAGATGGAGGAAGACACCACAGATATACCGGAAAAGATATCCGCGGCAGAGGGCGGCATGCTGGAAAAAATTCTCGGGGAGATGATGGACTACGCCCACGAGGCAGGGCTGATGCCGGAGGATGATATTATACACAGAGATCTGTTTGACACAAAGATCATGAGTATGCTGATGCCCCGGCCGAACGAGGTGATCAGAAAATTCCATGAGCTGTATAAGAATTCTCCGCAGGAGGCTACAGATTATTTCTATAAACTGAGTCAGGATTCGGATTATATCAGGCGCTACCGGATCATAAAGGATCAGAAATGGGTTGCGCCCACAAAGTACGGCGATCTGGATATTACGATCAATCTTTCCAAGCCGGAGAAGGATCCGAAAGCCATAGCGGCAGCAAAGTCAGCAAAACAAAGCGGCTATCCGAAGTGCCTTCTGTGCATGGAAAATGTGGGATATGCGGGACGGATAAATCATCCGGCGAGGCAGAACCACCGGATCATCCCGGTGACGATCCAGGACAGCAGATGGGGATTCCAGTATTCTCCGTATGTGTACTATAATGAACACTGTATCGTATTTAATGGGGAGCATGTGCCGATGAAGATAGAGCACGGCACATTCTGCAAGCTGTTTGATTTCGTAAAGCTGTTCCCGCACTATTTCGTGGGTTCCAACGCGGATCTGCCGATCGTGGGAGGTTCGATCTTAAGCCATGACCATTTCCAGGGCGGGCATTATGAGTTTGCCATGGCGAAGGCGCCGGTGGAAAGGACCTTTGCGGTGAAGGGTTTTGAAGATGTGGAGAGTGGCATTGTGCGCTGGCCTATGTCGGTAATTCGGCTGCGCGGTGACGACACGGGGCGTATCATCGCGCTGGCGGATCATATTCTGGAAAACTGGCGGGCATATACGGACAAGGATGCGTTCATTTATGCCCGCACGGACGGGGAATCTCATAATACGATAACGCCCATTGCCAGGAAGAGGGACGGAAAATATGAGCTGGATCTGGTTCTCCGGAATAATATTACAACAAAGGAACATCCTTTGGGAGTATATCACCCCCATGCAAAGCTGCATCACATCAAGAAAGAAAACATCGGTCTGATTGAAGTGATGGGACTTGCAGTACTTCCGGCCAGACTGAAAGGCGAGATGGAGCGCCTTGCGGAGGCGATCCTTGCAGGGAAGGATCTCCGCGGCGATGAGACCCTGGAAAAACATGCGGACTGGGTTGAAAAATTTGCGCCGAAGTATGAGAAGATCGATGCGGAAAATGTTTACGATATTCTGAGAAAAGAGATCGGCCTGGTATTTATGCAGGTACTGGAAGATGCGGGCGTCTATAAGCGGACAGAAGAAGGGCAGAAAGCGTTTATGAGGTTTGTGGAGAGCCTTTCCTGAACAGCAATTATTTCAAAATGGTTTTTATTATTTGCCAGTTTCCTGGATAGATCAGGAGGCTGGCAAATTTATTGAAAGGTAATATATTTTCCGATTATGGGAATCTTCCCAATTAGTAATCCCAACAGCATAGTTACTGAAAAGATGCCTATGGTCATAACAGGAATCGATAAAACAACAGGATATTTAATGACATTGATACCTAAAAGATTCAGTTTCTCAATAAAAAACGGATGAGACATATATACAAAGAATGTACACTTTGCCATTGCGGGAATCCATTTTTCCCCGGCAAGGCGATCTGGTATTTTCATATTTTTCATTAGAATAAAGGCGGCAGTACTGAGGATCAGTATATTGATACTGCTGGGGCTGAACCACATATCGTTATATGTATTTTCTGCCCTGCAGCAGGAGAGTGTTTTTATCATGGTGAATGGCAGAGATCCGGTGCCCAAAGCATATAATGGGTATCTGATATATCGTGGAATATTTATTTTATTCAGATAGTATCCGCCCACAAAGTATCCGATATAACCGGTCAGAGAATACAAATGCAGAGAGTTCATCAGAACTATCACAATCTCTCCGCCTACATATGGCATTATAGCTATAATAAAAAAACGGGTAATCAGCCAAAGTAACAGAAAATATTCAACTATTTTGATATTTTCACATATTTTGCGTAAGATTGGAAGAAGAAGATAGAACCCGAATAAATCCAGAAGAAACCACATGTGGCCATGCCCCATAATGAATCGCGTAAATGCAGTTGACCGCATTTCCCGCGTTACGCTGTACCATCCATGCACCAGCCCATTAAAAATAACACTCTGAAAGGCATAAAAGAGTGACCAGATATAAAATCCCGCAGACAGTTTCAGCATTTTGGAACCCCATTTGCGGGGGGCAATTCACGGGCTGGATCCAGAAGAAACATGCCGCTCAGCATAAAAAATACGGGTACACCAAAACGGGTAAAGGTATTGTAAATAGTCATTACTGTGAAATCGCCGCTGTCGACATTTACTACATACCAGTATCCGTTAGATACATGGAGCATAACGATCGCAAAGCAGGCAACGACTCTTAATATGTCGTATTTGACTATTCTATTCATTTTGGTACCCCTGAAAATAATGATCATTTGTATTCATGCATTCAAAATATGCAAAGACAGTATAACATATGGCGGATACAGGTGCAAATAAAAATAAGCCTTTTGAACGATCGAAGCTTATACCTGGAAGATGCAAATAACTTTTATTGTTTGACTGAATGCACAAAGTCTATGGCTATTCAGGTAATTATATGTTATACTTTCTGTGTATGACAGATCGGCGGAAAGCCGGGATGATAGATTGCGGATCGAATTTTATACTTTATATCAGGACGAAGAGTGAGGAAAAGAATATGTATCACTGTCATTTAAAATTTTATTTTGTTGGAAAAGAACCTGAGTTGTCAGCACCGTTGAAGGAGATGTCGCCTCTTGAGGCATTTACACATGAGTTTGGGGAAAGTGAAACACCGGAGAGAGATCTGGCGGCGAAGGCGGATGTGATCTTTGCTGATCTGCGCGGAATGGATGCTTTAGAGACAGTGCGGACTTTGTGTATGTGGAAAAAGGCGGAGGCGGAACTTATTGCTCTGGCGGGAAAAGAGGAGGTGGAAGCCCTGGCGGATATTCTGTCGGAACTCTCAGATATCTGGACAATGCCCATGTGTGAAGCGGAACTGTGCTTCCGTTTTCTGCATTTCCAGCAGGACTGTAAGCTGCGCAGAGATTACTGGCAGGCGGAGCATTATCTGGACGCAGTGATTGACAATTCACCGAATCTCATCTGGTATAAGGATAAAAACGGCATTCATGAAAAAGTAAATGACAGCTTTTGTGCAACGGTAAACAAGACGAAAAATCAGGTGCAGGGGAGAGGCCACGCCTATATCTGGGATGTGGAACAGGATGATCCGGCCTGTATCGAATCAGAACGTATTGTTATGGAGACACGAAAGACCTGTGTTGCCGAGGAAACGATACAGACCGGTGAGGGGCTGCGAACTCTTTCAACCTACAAATCTCCGCTGTATGATGTGGATGGCAGTGTGATGGGGACCGTGGGCATAGGCGTCGATGTGACAAAGGAACGGGCCTATGCAAAGGAACTGTTACGCAAGAACCAGACGTTAGAGACGCTGTTTGCAACGATAGACTGCGGCGTGATGTGCCATACCCTGGACGGCTCTCGCATTATCAGCATCAATCCAGCTGCCCTGGAAATCCTTGGCTATGAATCCGAGGAGGCGCTGATGCAGGACGGTTTTGATCTGACAGCCCCCTCTGTATTTATGAGTGATAAGGAAGGACTGGTACAGAAAATAAAGTCTCTGAAAAATCCGGGAGACAGCGTAAGTACGGAATATTCCGTTCGTCATGCCGATGGAGAGATCCGCCATATTATAGGAAATATCAAGCTGATGGAGGAGAACGGCGAACAGTTCTATCAGCGATATCTTCTGGATTGTACAGTGCAGAAAGTCAAGGAGGAGCGGGAAAGAAAAGAGGCGGAAAAGAGACAGTTAGAATTAATCTATGCGCTGAGCGTGGAATATAATCTGGTGTGCTCTTTTGATCTGAAGACCGGAAAAGGAACGGCTCTCCGGATCGGCGAATGCAAAAGCAATTTACTGGAACCGATCTTTTCCGGGGAACTGGTTCTGGAAGACTGCATTGAAAAATACATAGAGGCAGGCGTATATGAGGAGGACAGGGAACTGTTCAGACAGTCGGCTTCCAGGGAGTGGCTGGAGGAGGCGCTTTCAACTAGGCTGATCTGTTCGGTCAACTACCGCACGACCTGTTGCGGTGAGCTGCGGTATTTCCAGATGAAAGTTGCAAAGGCCGGAGACTGGGAGGAGAACAGGGGGATCGTTCTCGGTTTCCGCAGTGTGGATGAGGAGACAAAAAGCGCCAGAGAAAAGAATGAACTGTTGGAAGATGCTCTTGCTCAGGCAAACCGTGCCAGCAAGGCGAAGAGTACGTTCCTCTCCAATATGTCCCACGATATCCGGACGCCGATGAATGCGATCATCGGATTTACAACGCTCGCCGTTACGCATATTGACAATAAAAATCAAGTGGAGGAATACCTGAAAAAGATTATGACCTCGGGGAATCATCTGCTCAGTCTGATCAATGATATTCTGGATATGAGCCATATTGAGAGCGGCAGGATCCATCTGGAGGAGGAGCCCTGCAGTCTGCCGGATATTCTGCATGAACTCCGAAATATTACGCAGGGAGACGTCCATGCCAAACAGCTTGATCTTTACATGGATGCTGTGGATATCCGTCATGAGGAGATCTGCTGTGACAGGCTGCGGCTAAACCAGGTTCTCTTAAATCTGCTGGGCAATGCCATCAAATATACCGGTGCGGGGGGTATGGTCAGCCTGAAAGTTGTGGAGAAAGCCGAGACGCTGGCCGGTTACGCAAACTATGAATTCCATATCAAGGATACTGGTATCGGAATGAGCGAGGAATTCGTGAGCCGTATTTTTGAGCCCTTTGAGAGGGAGCGCAATTCCACGATCAGTGGAATTCAGGGTACTGGGCTGGGCATGGCGATCACGAAGAATATTGTAGATATGATGAACGGTTCCATCATGGTAAAAAGTAAACAGGGAGCAGGCACCGAGTGTGTAGTTTCTCTTTCGCTTCGTTTGAGCGGTGCGGAAAGGATCGCTCAGGATATCCCGGAACTGAGCGGTTTCAGGGCACTGGTGGTGGATGATGATTTCAATACCTGTGACAGTGTCAGTGCCATGCTGCAGCAGATCGGGATGCGGGCGGAATGGACGCTCTCCGGAAAAGAGGCTGTACTGCGCACCAGACAGGCGGTGATGCGGGAGGATCCTTTCTTTGTCTATGTGATCGATTGGCTGCTGCCGGATATGAACGGTGTGGAAGTTGCCAGAAGGATCAGGCAGGAGACGGGGGAGGATGTGCCGATTATTGTCCTGACTGCCTATGACTGGAGTGATATTGAGGAGGAAGCCAGAGCGGCCGGCGTTACGGCATTCTGCAGCAAGCCGCTGTTTTTCTCAGAACTGAATCGGTGTCTTCATTCTATTGTGAGTACGGATAAAGCGTGTAAAACGGAAACAGAAGAGCAGAAAAAGGTCTACAGCGGGCGTATTCTTCTGGCGGAGGACAATGAGCTGAATCAGGAAATTGCCGTAGTGCTTTTGGAGGAGGCGGGACTCACGGTGGATGTCGCCGGGAACGGACAGGAGGCTGTGGAAATGCTGCAGAAGTCTGAGCCGGGAACCTATCAGGTGATTCTGATGGATATCCAGATGCCGGTCATGAACGGGTATGAGGCCACACGAGAGATCCGTAAGCTGGAAGATAGAGAACTTGCCGCGATTCCTATTCTGGCAATGACCGCCAATGCTTTTGAGGAAGATAAGCAGGAGGCGTTCCACAATGGTATGAACGGACATATCGCGAAACCTATCGATATAGACATCCTGATGGAAACGCTGGAAGGAATACTGGAAAAAGATAAGAGCAATTAAACGATCTCTTTAATTTTTACCGATAATCTGGCGTAATAGAAATCTTTTATCTCTGCCGTTTTGTCAGATAGATAAGCAAACATCAATTCTAACGACCGGGAGCCCTGCCAGTAGGGCTCCTGGCAGATCGTAGCGGTAATAATACCCTTCCGTATCATTTCAACAGTGGAGGGGACTTCGTCGAAAGTAATCACCCGGATGGTTCTGCCTGCGGCAGATTCCTGGATGGCGCGGCAGCCCCCATAGACGCCTGCCGCTGTAAAATAGAAGGCGTTGAGTTCCGGGTGCTCCTGCAACATGTGTAAAACCAGTTCATAGGCTGTGTTGTCATCATCAAAACTTTCCCCCTGGCAGACAACTTTAAAGCGGCCATCAGCCGAGAGCTTATCGACAAAGCCGGATATTCGCTGGGTGTGGCAGAGGATGTTGTTATCTCCGTTTATAATGCCAAGGTTTACAGGACCGGAGGTGACAAGTTTCATCAAGGAACCGGCCGCTTCTCCGGAATTGTAGTAATCGCTGCCCACATAGGCAAGACGGCGTACATTCTCGGCGTCGGAATTGACTGTGATGACAGGAATGCCGCTGCGAATCAGCTTATTTAATTCCGTCCGTATTGAATCGTCGTTGTAGGGCGTGAGGATCAGGCCCTGCACACCCTCTTTCAGACAGGCCAGGATGGCAGATAACTGTGCCTGCGGATGGTAGGCAACCCGCTTGACGGTAATCTCACAGCCGTAGAGCGCAAGTTCCCCGGCTTTGTCAGAGAAGCCCTGCATCACATCGTCAAAAAAAGGGTTTTTCCTGCTGAACAGGATAATACCGATCAGATATTTCTTTTTCTGTGCGGCAAGAGCCATGCCTGCAGGGTTGGGTTTATAGCCGAGCTGTTTGATAATAGCGCGTATTTTTTCTGCGGTTTCTCTGTTGACATCGCCGCGGTTATTGATCACTCTGTCTACGGTGCCCCTTGAGACGCCTGCCAGATCTGCAATTTCTTTGATGGTTGCCATGGGGGATCCTCCTGGTGGTGCTCTTTGCGGTTATAATATCATGTCTTTCAGACACGACACGCTTCGCGATGCACACTGGCTTCGCCCGGCGCTGTTATAATATCTGTCGATATTATAACATGTCCGCAAAGTACTGCGCCATAAAAAATTATTTTTGAAATAATTACTCGATATTGTAAAAGTGTCCAAAAATCCATGTCTGTTTTCATGGAAATTTACTGAAATTAAAATATGCGGTGAAAAAGAATTGCGAAAATGAATCAGATGTTGTACAATATTAGTGTAAACCGTGCACGGGCACGGAAAAGAAAAAAGCAAAAACTGAAAACAGCTGTAGCAAAAAATCATATTTGCAGGAAAAAATGGAGGGTTAAAGGAAGAATGCTGTATGTAGGAATTGATTTGGGGACATCGGCGGTAAAACTGCTGCTGATGGACGGAGAAGGGAAAATACATAAAATTGTTTCAAAAGAATATCCGTTGTATTTTCCTCATCCGGGCTGGTCGGAACAGAAGCCTGAGGACTGGTATGAGCAGACCATGGCAGGCTTAAAGGAACTGTTGTCAGAGTGCGATAAGAGCAAGGTGGCGGGGGTCAGCTTCGGCGGTCAGATGCACGGACTTGTAATACTGGATGCGCAGGACAACGTGATCCGTCCGGCGCTTCTGTGGAACGACGGAAGAACTTATGAGGAGTGCGATTATTTAAATAATGTGATCGGGAAAGACAGGCTGTCCGAATATACAGCGAACATCTCCTTCACAGGATTCACGGCGCCGAAGATCCTGTGGGTAAAAAACAAGGAGCCCGAGAACTTTGCGAAGATCGCGAAGATCATGCTGCCGAAGGATTATCTGGCCTACAAGCTTTCTGGTGTGCACTGCACGGATGTTTCCGACGCTTCCGGCATGCTGTTATTCGATGTAAAGAACCGCTGCTGGTCTAAGGAAATGATGGAGATCTGCAGTGTGCGAGAAGAGCAGCTGGCGAAAATATTCGAGAGCTATGAGGTGGTAGGGACTTTAAAACCGGAGATCGCAAAAGGATTGGGACTGCAGGAGACCGTAAAAGTCATTGCCGGCGCGGGGGACAACGCGGCAGCTGCAGTAGGAACCGGTACGGTGGGCGATGCAATGTGCAACATTTCTCTGGGTACAAGCGGAACGATCTTTATTTCCTCGAAGGAATTCGGCGTGGACAAATATAATGCGCTGCATGCTTTTGCTCATGCGGATGGGCATTATCATCTGATGGGGTGTATGCTGAGCGCGGCTTCCTGCAATAAATGGTGGATGGAAGATATTTTGAAAACAGAGGATTTCGGCGGCGAGCAGGCACAGATTGAAAAACTCGGTGAGAACCATGTTTACTTCCTGCCCTATCTGATGGGCGAGCGCTCCCCTCATAACAATCCGAACGCCAGAGGAACTTTTATCGGTATGACGATGGACACCACAAGGCAAGATATGACGCAGGCGGTATTGGAGGGTGTGGCTTTTGCTCTCAGAGATTCTTTTGAGGTGGCAAAGTCTCTTGGCATTCATATCGAGCGGACAAAGATCTGCGGCGGCGGTGCAAAGAGTCCGTTATGGAAAAAGATGATCGCGAATATACTGGGTATTAAAGTGGACGTGATCGAGAGCGAGGAGGGACCGGGCTATGGCGGCGGCATTCTGGCGGCAGTGGGCTGCGGCGAGTACGCATCCGTGGAGGAGGCTGCAGCGAAGCTGGTGAAGGTTGTGGATACGGTGGAGCCGGATCCGGAACTGACTGCAAAGTATGAGGCGAGATATCAGCAGTTTAAGGAAATATATCCGGCATGTAAACCGATATACGATATCATTAAGTAAACATATAAAATCAGGAGGAAGAATGATGGAAATCAAAAAAGTAACGGATGCTGCTTTTCGGAAATATGGCAGAACGATCCCGGAGTTTGACTTTTCCGAACTGGTGGAAAAGCTGGCGGAAACGCCTCTCCCCGAAGGAGTGGTCTATGAGCCGTCGGTAGAGTTTCTGGAGGCGCTGTCCGTAAAGGGAAAACTGGAGACGGCATATTATGGGGAACTGCCGATCCAGATCGGCTATTGCAACGGGCATAATCATCTGCTCAACGCGGTGGAATATCACCGCTCTTCCGAGGTAGATATCGCGGCGGACGACCTGATCCTGCTGTTAGGGAGTCAACAAGATATCACAGACGACTACACCTACGATACTTCCAAAATAGAGGCATTCCTGTGCCCGAAGGGAACAGCGGTGGAACTCTACGCGACAACCCTTCACTATGCGCCCTGCAGTGTGGGTGATGCGGGCTTCCGCTGCGGTATTGTACTGCCGAAAGACACAAATCTGCCTCTTGACAGCAGGCACGCGGGTTATGAGGATGCGCTGATCACTGCCAAAAATAAATGGCTGATCGGTCACGCCGAGGGCGGCCTTGACGCAGGCTCACATATCGGCTTAATTGGGGAGAATATTTCAGTGTAGCCGCCATTCATAATAGGGGCACCGGTAATTGTTTTTTGCAATAAATATATTGTAAATTTAATCTCCCTCCCGGCGTCCGGCTAAAAACAAACATATAAACAATAAGCACAAAATATAAGGAGGAACACTATCATGAACAACATTCCAAAAATCAAACTGGGTATCGTAGCTGTCAGCCGTGACTGCTTCCCTGAGAGCCTTTCCGTAAACAGAAGAAAGGCGCTGGTGGATGCTTACAAAGCAAAATATGACGCAGAAGATATCTATGAATGCCCGATCTGTATCGTGGAGAGCGAGATCCACATGGTACAGGCTCTGGAAGACATCAAAAAAGCAGGCTGTAATGCCCTCTGCGTATACCTTGGCAACTTCGGTCCGGAAATTTCCGAGACACTTCTGGCAAAGCATTTCGATGGCCCGAAGATGTTTATTGCGGCGGCGGAAGAGAGCCAGAACGATCTGGTGGGCGGCCGCGGCGACGCTTACTGCGGTATGTTAAACGCGAGCTACAACCTGAAACTGCGTAACGTGGGCGCATACATCCCGGAGTATCCTGTAGGGACGGCAGAGGACTGTGCGGATATGATGAACGAATTCCTGCCCATCGCGAGAGCGTTAGTCGGACTTTCCGATTTAAAGATCATCAGCTTTGGTCCGAGACCGCTCAATTTCCTTGCCTGCAACGCACCGATCAAGCAGCTCTACAATCTGGGCGTTGAGATCGAAGAAAACTCCGAACTGGATCTGTTTGAAGCGTTCAATAAACATGCGAATGATGAAAGGATCCCTGCAAAAGTTGCCGAGATGGCAGAAGAGCTGGGCGCAGGCAACAAGAAACCCGAGGTGCTGGGAAAACTGGCACAGTATGAATTGACGCTGCTCGACTGGGTGGAGGAGCACAAAGGCTACAGAAAGTATGTTGCTATCGCAGGAAAATGCTGGCCTGCATTCCAGACACAGTTTGGTTTCGTTCCCTGCTATGTGAACAGCCGCCTGACCGGTATGGGCATTCCCGTATCCTGCGAGGTAGATATTTACGGATGTCTCTCCGAGTTTATCGGCACCTGTGTCAGCAATGATATCGTGACGCTGCTTGACATCAATAACTCTGTGCCGGCAGATATGTACAAAGAGTCCATCGAGGGCAAATTTGATTATACCCACAAGGATACCTTTATGGGATTCCACTGCGGCAATACCTGCTCAAAGAAACTGTCATCCTGTGAGATGAAGTATCAGATGATCATGGCAAGGAATCTGCCCATTGAAGTGACAAACGGAACATTAGAGGGCGATATCATGCCGGGCGACATCACATTCTACCGTCTCCAGTCTACAGCGGACTGCAAGCTGCGCGCTTATGTGGCGCAGGGCGAGGTGCTTCCGGTGGCAACAAAGTCCTTCGGCGGTATCGGCGTGTTCGCGATCAAAGAGATGGGAAGATTCTACCGTCATGTGCTGATCGAGAAGAATTATCCTCACCACGGTGCCGTTGCATTCGGCCATTACGGAAAAGCTCTGTTTGAGGTATTCAAGTATTTGGGCGTCCCGGTGGAAGATATCAACTACAACCAGCCGAAGAGCCTGCCTTATCCTGCGGAGAATCCGTTCTGCTAAGGATGCAGCAGGATCCGCGGGGATACGGAAGAGGCGCAGAAAAGAGGCATTTTCGGCGGACTGTCCGGGCGCCGCGGACGGCATGAAAAGGAATTCGTAGTAGAGGTATAGTGAACCGCTTCCGCATAAGCGTATGTGGGAGCGGTTTTTTAAAAATATTCAGAAACGGCGATAATGAAAAAAGATCACTTTCAGAATAAAAATATAACCGCAGGCGGAGCCTTTCGCGTGATGCTGACAGGCTTTATTATCATGCTTCTGGCAGCGTTATTCTGCGCAGTTTATTTTTCCTTAAAAATGAAGGAGGTCAGCGAGGCAGACACAGGGACTTATGAGGTTTATGACAGGCATTATGTATTTATCACGGATAACGCAGAGCAGAAATTCTGGAATGAAGTGTATGCGGCGGTGAAAGAGGAGGGAGAAAGATCCAACGCCTATGTGGAGCGCTTGGGGGAAAACCTGAACGTAAATTATCAGACGGAGGATCTGCTGCGGATCGCTATCAATTCTTCCGTGGACGGTATTATTTTCTGCGGCGAGGACAATGAGGAGACGGTGGAGAGAATCAATGAGGCGGTGAGAAAAGACATCATGGTTGTTTCCCTGCGGCAGGATATCGAGAATTCGGACAGGCAGTGCTTTGTGGGCGTCAACAGCTATGATCTGGGGCTGGAATACGGAAAACAGATTCTGGAAATCATGGATTCCGGACAGATGCAGGAGACGGAATTAAGTATTTCAGAGGATGGCACTGTGCTTGAGCAGAGAGAGACCGACAGACAGAGACCGCCAAAGATCTGTATTCTGGAGGATGACAGCATGCCGGATTCCAAACAGAATCTGATCACACTTGCCATTCAAGACAGCTTCTCCGAGGCCAGGCCGGGGGAGGAAAATCTTCCTGATATTGAAATAAAAAGAATCGATTCCTCGGAAGCTTTCAGCGCGGAGGAAGCCATTCGTGATATTTTTATCGACAGCGAAAACCTGCCGGATATCATGGTCTGTCTCAACAGTGTGTATACCGAGTGTACTTATCAGGCTGCAGTGGACTATAACCGGGTGGGAGAGGTGAAAATCCTAGGCTATTATACTACGGACGCCATTTTAGATGCAGTAGAAAAACAGATCATCTATTCTACGATGCAGGTAGATACGCAGGAGATCGGAAGACAGTGTATGAAGGCTCTGACGGAGTATTATGAGAGCGGCTATACCAGCGCCTATATACCGATCAGTACACGGGTGATTGGAAGAGAAGAGGCGAGAGAACTGCTGCAGGAGGCAGAGGTGGAAAATGGTGATGGCTAAATGGAACAACGCCTCGATTCAGATCAAGCTGACGATCTCTTTTATGTTTACGCTGATCATTATACTGGCGATGAACCTGTTTATGTATATGAACATCAATTCCATGATGGCTCGGGTGGACGAGGTCTATGTCAGCAATCTGAATCTGAATGAACTGTCGGAAGCGCTTCAGACGCTGCATGAGTCTGTCAGGGGGTATCTGGATACAAAGGGGTCGGATGCATTAGACACCTATTACCGGGCGGATCAGGAGTACAGAGAACTGTTGGAGAGCCTGAATGAGCAGGTGGAGAACAATCCGGTGAAGATCACGGAAAAAAATATCAAGGCCCAGTCGGAAGCCTATCTGGGAAAAGTATACGAGACGGTGCAGGCGAAGCGGGGCCGGAATGTGGAGAGGTATAAGATCTATTATGATGAGGCTACGGAAATCTACGGGGATATTCAGAACTGTATTTACGCCCTGAACAATGAGCAGTTCAAAAACAACTCCGGCAGTTATATGATACTCCTGTCCTCTCTGCGGTATATGGAGATCGTCAGTACGGTGATTCTGGCGTTCATTGGCCTGATCAATATGATCATGGTATTTATGCTGACAAGAAATATGACATACCCGTTGATCAGGCTTTCCAGGGCGGCCAACGAGGTGGCGGCGGGAAATTTTAATGTGGAGATCCGAAATGTGGAGAGCGAGGACGAGATAGGCATCGTCTCCAAGGCATTCCAGAAGATGGTCACAAGCATTCAGATCTATATTCAGGAAATTAAAAACAGCATGGAACGGGAGAGCCGCATGAAGGAGAAGGAACTGCTGATGGAAAGCAGGATGCGGGAGGCCGAACTTATGACACTGCAGGCGCAGATCAACCCCCATTTTCTGTTTAATACGTTAAATGCGGGAGCTCAGCTTGCGATGATGGAGGGCGCGGACAAGACGACGGAATTTATTGAAAATATGGCGGATTTTTTTCGCTATAATATTAAAAAGATGAATCAGGATACTACTATCGGCGAAGAAGTACGGCTGGTGGATAACTATATTTATATTTTGAATGTGCGGTTTACGGGAGAGATCCATTTTGAGAAGGAAGTGGACAGGCGGGTGCTTGAGGCGAAGGTCCCCAGCATGATCTTACAGCCCATTGTGGAAAATGCGGTGAATTACGGTATTCGGAACATTGACAGGGAGGGAAGGATCAGGCTGAGCGTCTATCAGGAGGGGGATTTTATTTACCTTTCGGTGTGGGATAACGGTATCGGCATGAGTGAAGAAAAGATATCACAGATCCTGAGGGGAGAATTGAAAGAGGTGGATTTAAAATCCAACTCCAATGGTATTGGACTGGGGAATGTGATAGAGCGGTTAAAGCTTTATACCGGCAGAGAAGATGTGATGGAGATAAGAAGCCCGGGGAAGGACCAGGGGACAGAGTTTATCGTGAAGGTTCCGCTCTATACCTGAGAGCGGGCCTTCACAATAAATGCAGTCAGAAAAGAGGATAGTATGTACAGGATTTTACTGGCGGACGATGAGGGGATCGTTTTAAATGCCCTGGAGTTTATCATTCAGAAAAATTTCGGTGGAAAATACGAACTGGAGACGGCGAAAACGGGACTTGGAGCCATCGAGGCAGCGGAACGTTTCCGGCCGGACATCGTGTTTATGGATATTCAGATGCCGGGGATCAATGGAATTGATGCAATGCGGGAAATCCGGAAATTTTCCGCAAATGCTATTTTTGTGGTGCTTACTGCCTACGACAAATTCGACTATGCGAAGGAAGCCATAAGCCTTGGCGTTCTGGACTATCTGAATAAACCGGTGAACCAGAAAGTCGTGGTGGAAGTCATAGAGAGGGCCATGAGGGAGATCGACATCAGGAGAGAGCGGCGCAAAAACGACCTGCAGATCAGGGAACGCATGGAAACGGTTATGCCGATCATCGAAAACGGGTTTATCTACTCCATTCTGCTGCAGGAGAGGTTCGACGAGGATATTGAGAACTATAAGAACCTGCTGGGAATCACGTCACAGTATGGCTATATGCTGGCGGTGGTGTTCGGGGATAGGCAGCAGGGCAACTACATGACAAACGCCGTGGGAACAAGTGTGAAGACGCAGATGGATTACTATCCGAAGGTACGGGAGATTCTAAAAGATGCTTTTCCGGAAGCGGTAGTGGGAAATGTGAGCGCCAACAAAATTCCGGTGTTCATGCCTGCCGGCGAATGGAAGATGAATTATAACAGGCGGATTGAAATGATAGAAAAGTCCAGGATGGCAGTGCGGAGTATGAATAAGGCCACAGGACTGTCTTTCCGAATTGGCATCGGGGGGGTAGGAAAGCTGAAAGATGCGTTACATTCCTATGATGATGCTCTGAAAGCGCTATATTCCACAAAGAGCAGTGTGGCACATGCCGATGATCTGCCCATTGCCGTGGAATATGAGGAGAACTATCCGGTGGAGACGGAGGAGGCGATCTTTGAAAAGCTTCAGGACGGCAAAATGGAAGAATGTCTTGCACAGGCGGATAAATTCTTTGACTGGATGGTAAGCCAGTACGGCGATGATGAGATGAGTATCAAGCTGAAGGTATTGGAATTTGTTTTAAACGGCGAGTCCATCATGTATCACGGCGGCGGCCATCTGTACCGTTTTAACAGCAGAAAGACCTATCTGCAGGAGGTCCATGATATCAGGGGATATGATCTTTTGAAAAAATGGTTTATGGATAAGATGCGGAGAGCTGCATCAATCATGACCAAAGGCAGCAAGGATCATACAAACGATCTGATCAGACAGGCAAAGGAGTATATTGACAGGCATTTTCAGAAGGATATTTCGCTTGACGATATTTCCAGGGAACTGAATATCAGTCCCTATTATTTCAGTAAACTTTTTAAGGAGGAGACGGGGGAAAACTATGTGGAGTATGTGACGGGGCGCCGCATGGACAGGGCAAAACAGCTGTTAAAAAATCCGGATAAGAGTATCAAGGAGGTCTGCGTTGAGGCGGGATATTCCGATCCCAATTATTTCAGCAGGATCTTTAAGAAGTATCAGGGGGTTTCGCCTACGGAGTATAAGGAGAATGTAGGGGGGAATTGATGAGAAGGGAGGGAAGGATGTGGTTGTGAAGAAGATAAGAGATGTTTTAGCGGTGCTGTTGGCGGGGGTTATGACGATTATGTCAGTTTCAGGCTGCGGGCAGGTGATGCCGGAGGGAGATGTGGAGATGGAGAAGAGTGATGCGATCCAGATAGGGTTTTCCATGGATTCGTTTCTGATCGAGAGATGGCAGCGGGACAGAGACCTGTTTGTGTCCAAGGCCCAGGAACTGGGGGCGGAAGTAAATGTGCAGAATGCCAACGGGGAAGTGGATAAGCAGATCTCCCAGATTGAGTATTTTATTGAGAAAGAGATGGATGTTATTGTAATCGTTGCCATCGACGGTAATGTGCTCAGCGAAGTTGTGGAGAAAGCCAAAAAAGCCGGTATTAAAGTGATCGCTTACGACAGATTGATTCTGGATGCGGATGTGGATCTTTACATCAGCTTTGATAACAGAAGAGTGGGAGAGTTGATGGGGGAATATCTCAGGGAGGCTCTGGGGGATGAGGGAACCGTCATCTGTATCAACGGTTCTCCCACAGACAACAATGTGTCATTTGTTTTCAGTGAGTTTAAGAAAGCGCTGCAGGGATCCGGGATCACGATCGACAGGACAGGCTATGCGGATAACTGGTTGGCGGAGATCGGCTTTGACTTTGTCAGTGAGTATCTGGCGGAAGGGAATGTGCCGGACGGTATTATGTGCGGCAACGACGACATTGCGACGCAGGTGGTGAAGGCGCTGTCGGAAAACCGCCTGGCAGGACAGGTTTATGTGACAGGGCAGGATGCGGATTTGGTGGCCTGTCAGAGAATCGTAGAGGGGACGCAGTATATGACCGTTTATAAGCCTATCGAGCTGCTTGCCCAGCGGGCGGCGGAAATGGCGGTGGCAATGGCGAAGGACGAGGTGCCGGAGACGGAGGATACCATTTATGACGGAACCTATGAGGTGCCCTTTGAAAAGCTTGAGCCGGTGGGAGTGACGAAGGAAAATATGGACGAGGTCATTATCGGTAAGTATCACCAGAAAGGTGATGTCTATCTGAATGTGCAGGAGTGAGCATAAGGGGAGGCAGGCGGTTTGGTTGCTGTCATAAGGCAGAGGAGAGTTATGCTGGTGTATCAGAATTTGCGGTTCTGATACACTAGCATTTTTTTGTGATTAGCACAATTTTGACTGCAAAAATATCCAGATTTGTGCATATTGACAAAAAAAGAACACGAAAAAGTGAAGCAAGTGACAAGTTAGTGCTAATAAAGCTGTGTTAGAGTAAAAAGCGTGAAAAGCGTTTTTCAGACAGGAAGGGCTTTTCTCCATGTGAAACAGTTCACATAAATAAAAGAAAGGGAGGATATATCAATGTCCAAAAAGTTACTTAGTGTTTTACTCAGCACAGCAATGGTAGCAGCTTTACTTGTTGGATGCGGGAACTCTGCAGCAGAGACAGAGGCTCCGGCAGCAGAGACAGAGGAAGCAGCTCCCGCAGAAGAGGCTCCTGCAGAAGAGGCTCCTGCAGAAGAGGCAGAAGCACCCGCAGAGGAAGCGGAAGCTCCCGCAGCAGCAGGAACAAAGGTAGGCGTTTCCATGCCGACAAAGGATCTGCAGAGATGGAATCAGGACGGCGCAAATATGCAGGCTGAACTGGAAGCAGCAGGCTACGAAGTTGACCTTCAGTATGCCGGCAACGACGAGAGCCAGCAGTTAGCTCAGATCGAGAACATGATCTCCGGCGAGGTAGACGTACTGGTTATCGCAGCGATCGAGGCTTCTTCCTTAGGCGAAGCTCTGGATATGGCAAAAGCAGCTAATATTCCGGTTATCGCTTATGACCGTCTTCTGATGAACTCCGATGCGGTTTCTTACTATGCAACATTTGATAACTACAAAGTAGGCGTGACACAGGGACAGTATATCGTAGATACACTGGATCTGGACAACGCGGAAGGTCCTTTCAACCTTGAGATCACAGCAGGCGATCCGGGTGACAACAATGCTCCTTTCTTCTACAACGGCGCTATGGATACTCTGAAACCTTACATTGAGTCCGGCAAGCTGGTAGTTCAGTCCGGTCAGACTGCTTTTGAAGAAGTTGGTACACCGAAGTGGGCAACAGAGACAGCTCAGTCCAGAGCAGAGAACATCCTGTCTACACATTATGCAAAAGGTTCCGGCAACAATGTTGACGTATGGCTTTGCTCCAACGACTCCACAGCGCTCGGCGTTACAAACGCTCTGGCAGCTAACTATGACGGCGAGTATCCCATCATCACAGGTCAGGACTGCGATATCGCAAATACAAAGAACATGATCGCTGGCAAACAGTCCATGTCCGTATTCAAAGATACACGTACTCTGGCATCTCAGGTTGTTAAGATGGTAGGCCAGATCTTAAACGGCGAAGAAGTAGAAGTAAATGATACAACGACTTACGACAATGGAACAGGCGTGATCCCTTCCTTCCTTTGCGAGCCTGTATTTGCAGATGCAAACAACTACAAAGAGCTGTTAATTGATTCCGGCTATTACACAGAGGATCAGCTGCAGTAAGAAGTTTTATCTGAAACAGTATAAGGAACAACATACAGGCGGGTTTTCATACCCGCCTGAGTTTTCATATGAGAGTAATCTATAGTGATTGGAGGGAGTTATTTTGGCAAAAGTATTGTTGGAAATGAAAAACATTACCAAAACCTTCCCGGGAGTCAAGGCGCTTGACAATGTAAATCTGAAAGTGGAAGAAGGAGAAATCCATTCTCTGGTGGGAGAGAACGGAGCCGGAAAGTCTACGCTGATGAACGTTTTGAGCGGCATTTATCCTTACGGTACTTATGAAGGCGACATCGTCTATAACGGCGAGGTCTGCAAGTTTGGTAAAATCAAGGATTCTGAGCAGAAAGGAATCGTTATTATCCATCAGGAACTGGCGCTTGTACCTTACATGTCCATCGGTGAGAATATGTTTCTCGGCAATGAACAGGGAAAAAAGGGCGCCATCGACTGGGATAAAACATATGCGGAAGCGGATAAGTATCTGAAAATGGTGGGATTATCAGAATCTTCCAAGGTATTGGTAAAGGAGATCGGAACCGGTAAGCAGCAGCTTGTGGAAATCGCAAAGGCCCTCGCCAAAAATGCGAAACTGCTGATACTGGATGAACCGACATCATCCCTGAATGAGACCGATTCCAGAGCACTTCTCGACCTGATGTTAGAGTTCAAGAAGCAGGGTATGACAATGATCATCATATCTCATAAATTAAATGAGGTAGCGTATGTTTCAGATAAAATTACGGTGATCCGTGACGGTTCCACGATCGAGACCATGGATAAGAAGACCACGGAGTTTTCCGAGGACCGGATCATCAGGGGTATGGTGGGCCGTGAGATCACAGACCGATTCCCGAAGCGTAACAATGTAAAGATCGGCAGTGTGAACATGGAAGTGAAAGACTGGACGGTGTACCATCCGCTTTATCCCGAGAGGAAAGTGGTGGACAACGTTTCCTTCAACGTACATAAAGGAGAAGTGGTCGGGATCTATGGACTGATGGGAGCGGGCCGTACCGAGCTTGCCATGAGTATTTTCGGACAGTCCTACGGCGCCGGCATCACAGGCACTCTGATGCTCGACGGGAAAGAGATCCAGTTAAAGACACCCCAGGAAGCGATCAGAAATAAGTTGGCTTATGTGACGGAAGACAGAAAAGGAAACGGTCTTGTGCTGTCCAATTCCATCAAGATCAATACCTCTCTGGCAAATCTTGACAGTATCAGCAGTCATATGGTGATCGACAAGGATAAAGAGTATCAGGTGGCGGAAGAGTACAGGGACAAACTGAAAACAAAGTGTCCAACTGTAGAGCAGAAAGTGGGCAACCTTTCCGGCGGTAATCAGCAGAAAGTGCTGCTTGCAAAATGGATGTTTGCGGATCCCAACGTGCTGATTCTGGATGAGCCTACAAGGGGTATCGACGTGGGCGCGAAGTATGAGATCTACTGCATTATCAACGATCTTGTGGCGGCGGGAAAATCTGTTGTCATGATCTCTTCGGAACTGCCGGAAGTGCTGGGGATGAGCGACCGTATTTATATTATGAACGCGGCCAAGATCGTCGGGGAACTGAACGCAGAGGAAGCGACACAGGAACTGATCATGAGCAGTATCATTAAATCGGGAGAGGGGGCATAGGAGATGGATAACATAAAAGTGAAAGATATATTTAAAAAGTATACCATGATCATTGCTCTGATTCTGGTGATCCTGTTTTTCCAGATCGGGACAGGAGGAAAGATCCTGTTTGCGCAGAATATCAACAACCTGATTTCTCAGAACGCCTATGTGTTCGTGCTGGCAACGGGTATGCTGTGCTGTATCCTGACCGGGGGTAATATTGATCTTTCCGTGGGTTCCGTAGTCTGCTTCACAGGCGGCATCGGCGCGGCTATGATGGCGGCTGGCAGCAATATGATCGTAGCGGTTGTGGTCATGCTTGTGGTAGGTCTGCTGGTAGGAATGTTCCAGGGCTTCTGGATCGCCTATATCAAAGTACCGCCCTTTATCGCGACACTGGCGGGCATGTATGCCTTCAGAGGCTTATCCAACGTTGTGTTGCAGGGATTTGCGGTTTCTGTTACCGATACGGCTTTCTTAAATATTTTCGGCGGCGGCGCAGACTGTTATGTGCCGGATTTCATCGGCAGCGGAGAGCTGAATGTCACCTGCCTTGTGGTAGGTATCGTGGTGGCGGCAGCCTATATTCTGCTGACTGTGAAAGGCCGGATCTCCAGAAAGGCGAAGGGGTACGAGGTGGCGCCCCTCATCGGAGAAGCGATAAAAACTGTTCTGATCAGTGGGATTGTCATCTGGCTGTTTTATAAACTGGCAAATTATAAGGGCATATCCGCCGCACTGATCTGGATCGCGATCATCCTGACGATCTACTCTTATATCACAAAAAAGACGACGATAGGCCGTTATCTGTATGCAGTGGGCGGCAACGAGAAAGCCACAAGGCTTTCCGGCGTCAATACAAAGCGAGTTTATTTTATTGCCTATGCGAACATGGGGCTTTTAGCAGGTCTGGCAGGTATTCTGACGATTGCGAGAGCGGCTTCGGCACAGCCCACCTACGGGCAGGGCTATGAGATGGACGCCATCGCGGCCTGCTTTATCGGCGGCGCCTCCGCTTACGGCGGCATCGGCTCGATCATGGGCATGGTGGTCGGCGCCACGTTAATGGGCGTGATCAACCAGGGCATGAGTATCATGGGTATCAATGCGAACTATCAGAGTGTGGTAAAGGGCGTCGTGCTTTTGGTTGCTATCATCTTTGATGTCATGTCCAAGAAAGAAAAGAATTAAGGAGGAGGATAAAAAAATGAATAAAGCGATATCTGTACTGCGAAAAAATACCATGATATTTGTCCTGCTTCTGGTGTATCTTTTCTTTACACTGATGACAGAAGGACAGATGTTTACACCGCTTAATTTCAACGCGCTGATCATACAGAACGCCTATGTTTATATTCTGGCGACGGGTATGTTAATGTGTATGCTGACCGGCGGCAACATCGATTTATCCTGTGGCTCCTTTGTCTGCTTTGTGGGCGCCATCGGCGGTATCTGCATGGTGGTGAAGGAGATGAATGTGGGTCTGGCAATCCTGATTATGTTAGCTGTGGGCATCATCTATGGTATCGTTCTGGGTTATCTGATCGCCTACATGAACATTCCGCCCTGGATCGCTACGCTGGCGGGGTATCTGGCGTTCCGTGGCTGGGCGGTAGCTCTTTTGAGTGCGAACAGTTCAACGGGCAGTATTGCGCCGTTCCCGGACAGCTTTTTGAAGATTTTTTCGGGCAAGCTCTTTGAGACAGCAATTAATGTACTGAATATCCCCTGTCTTGTCATTGGCGCAGCGGCAGCAGTCATCGTTGTGGTTTCGATCTTTATGGCGAGAAAGAACAGGGTGAAAAAAGGGTATGAAGTGGACAGTGTGGCGGCGATGATCACAAAGATAGTGATCCTTGTAGCCGTGATCCTGCTGTTTACCTATAAGCTGGCCTTGTCCGGCGGTATTCCTACGGTGTTAGTCTGGGTGGCGGCAGTAGTGTTAATTTATCAGTTTATCACATCCAAGACGACCATTGGCCGGTATTTCTATACCATCGGCGGCAACAGGGAGGCGACGAGACTTTCCGGTATCAATACGAAGAAGATCATGTTTATGGCATATCTGAACATGGCGATCCTGACGGTGATCAGTGCCCTTGCAGTTATTGCGAGAGCCAGAGCAGCGAACTCTACCGTGGGAACAAACTTTGAGATGGACGCGATCTCAGCCTGCGTGGTGGGCGGCGTTTCCGCATACGGCGGATCCGGCAGCGTGTTTGGCATGGTAGTCGGTGCGACGCTGATCGGTGTGATCAACTTAGGTATGAGCCTGATGGGCATCGACGCCAACTGGCAGAAGGTGATCAAGGGTATTGTGCTTCTGGCGGCAGTTGTTTTTGAAATCCTGAACAACAAAGATAAGATGAAGGATTGATTACTCTCATAATAAATCCAAAAACGGGGCGCTTTCACAGAGGATTGTGAGGGCGCTTTGTTTTTGGTCATCAGGATGTTTTTGTTGTATTCCGGTAGTATTTGTTCTATAATGTTGTTAAATAAATTTGCATGTACACATGCTTTCTACAGATTTTGCCGTATCAATGCCATCTGTTGAAATGATTGAGTGTGAAAAAGTAGCCTGTATAAATGTAATGAAAGAGTATCTGCAAAAATTAAAAAATATGGAGCACAGTCAGGCAAAAAAGTTTCATTTGAAAATTTTAACTAAAAACTGCATCCAAAAGAAAAAATAGTGCAACAGGGTCCGGGACAATGGGAACACTTTTCTGATAAGGGAAACAGTGATATTTTGCTGCGGGAGTTAGACTGTGCAGTTATTCAGCATATTCATGAATACAATGCGGAGTTAAACAAAAAAGGATATGACAGTGTCAGAGGTATTTTTATAGAGGGAAAACCGGTATATCTGGAATCCGGGATTATGGAAAAATCGCATGTACAGTTGTGCATCGTCAACCCTAATTGCATTAAAGGGTATTTCAGTCCCTTATTACCGGATAATAAATGGGATGCAGTATAAGTGTGGACAGGCATATCGGAAATTAAATCTGGTATGCCTTATTTTTTACAGGCATTCCGAAATGTTCAACACTATTGAACGATAAGAGCAAAACGGGTGAGTGTCGGTATGAAATTTTTATTGGTTGCGGTTCATGCGAAATATATTCATATGGGGCTTGCGGTGTACAGCCTCAGAAGTTATGCGGGAAAAGAACTGCGGGAACATATCGAGCTGGCGGAATATACGATCAATCAACAGGCGGAGGACATTCTGGCGGATCTGTATCGGAGGAGGCCGGATGCAGTAGGATTTTCCTGCTATATCTGGAATATTTCCATGGTGAAAAGGCTGATCAGAGAGTTTCATAAGCTGCGGCCTGAGGTACCGATCTGGCTGGGCGGACCCGAGGTCTCCTACGAATATCAGGGATTATTTGAGGAGCTTCCGGAAGTGACGGGGATCATGACAGGGGAGGGGGAAGAGACCTTTCGGGAGCTGCTGCAGTGGTATGTGGAACGTGAGAAAGAGCTTAAGGAATTGGGCCGTGAGGAAGGAGTGACAACAGCGAAGGAATTCCGGGAGCCGGATCGAGGGAAAGAGGAAACTGGCGAATGGAATGCAGCCTGGAGAAAAAAATTCGGAGAGACGGAGCCAGCGATTCCCGGGACTGTCACAAGATGCGGATCTTTCGGAATTCGGGCCCCCCTTTTGATGGACGAACTTCCCTTTTACTATGAGGAATTGAATGAGGCGGAGCGGGAGCAGGCGGGGTATAAGATCCTATATTATGAGTCGAGTCGCGGCTGTCCTTTCCGGTGCAGTTACTGCCTGTCTTCCATAGAGAAACAGGTGCGTCTGCGAAGTCTTAAGCTGGTAAAGCGGGAACTGCAGTATTTTCTGGACAGAAAAGTAAAACAGGTGAAATTTATCGACAGGACTTTTAACTGCAACAGAGAGCACGCCCTGCAGATCTGGCGCTTCCTGTTAGAACATGACAACGGTGTCACAAATTTTCATTTTGAGATAGCGGCCGAACTTCTGGGGGAGGAAGAACTGGCCCTTTTCTCCCAGATGAGGGCGGGGCTGATCCAGCTGGAGATCGGCGTGCAGACCACTAATCAGGAGACGTTAGATGCGATCCACCGCCCGGCAAACCTGGAAAAATTGAAAATGACAGTCATGTCAATTCATAAACTTCACAAGATCCACCAGCATCTTGACCTGATCGCCGGACTGCCTTATGAAAATATGCAGAGTTTCAGAAAGTCCTTCAACGATGTCTATGCCATGCGGCCGGATCAGCTGCAGCTTGGCTTTCTGAAGCTGTTAAAAGGATCTGAAATGTACGACAGAGCGGAGGAATACGGCATTGTCTGTCAGTCCGAACCGCCCTATGAAGTGCTCTACACAAAGTGGCTCAGCTATGAGGATGTACAGGAACTGAAAAAAGTGGAAAAAATGCTGGAGCTGTTTTATAACAGCGGCCAGTTCACCCATACGCTCCCGGCGCTTCAGAAATTATTTGAGGATCCTTATGACATGTTCTTAAGCCTGGCGAATTTCCATGAGGACAAAGGCTTTTTTATAAACAACCCAGCCAGAAGTTACCGCTATGAGGCGATACTGGAATTTGCAGAAAGTATCATACAAAAGCAGTGTGAAAAACAGAAATGGAACGAGGATTTATGCCGGAAAATGGAAACACTGTTCCGGGAACTTCTGACCTTTGATCTTTATCTGCGGGAAAAGGCAAAGAGCAGACCATCTTTTGCGAAGGACATTCGTGCATATTATCAGGAAATTTCGGCCTTTTACCGGAAGGAGAAAGATACCCCCGATCTGCTCTCATCCTATGCGGAGAAAGGCTATGACAGCAAACAGATGATGCGCATGACGCATATGGAGTTGTTTTCTTATCCGGTGTGGGATGAAAAATGGATAGATGAAATACAATTGGAACGGTTACATGCCGAACCAGAGACCTTTGTACTATTCGATTACGAAATGAGAGATCCCCTGAACCACGCTGCACACTACACCACGATTCAACTGCAAAATTAAACGAAATGGCATGGAAGAACCAGCCGGGAGAGATATTTTCATCCCGGCGTCCGCATCCATCTATCTCGCCCTATACTTTTTCCGCCTCCTCAATCATCGCAATAATCCGCCCCTTCGAGAGCGACCTGATTTTTTCCGCCCTCTCCTTCAGATCAGGCAGCTTTTCAGTCTCCCCGCAATCCAGATAGAGCTTCACCAGCTTTTCGTAGGTAGCGGCAATATCGCTTCCCACAGAGACTGCGTAAGCAAGAATAACCTTTGCGGCCTGTTTCCGCTCTTCTTCCGGACAGGTCTGGGCGGCTTCTCCCCAGTTTTGCAGCAAAAAGGAAGCCCATTCCTGCAGCAGAGTGATCAGTTCTTCAAAATTTCCATCATATTCAGAGAGCAGCTGAATATTCGGCGCACCGTAAGTAAGCTTTAGCTCAGTGTTGGAAAAACCTGCAAAATTGACGATCTTTTTTCCGGAAAGTTCCTGCAGCTTTTTATGAAATTCCTGCACTTCCGGCAGATCTGCCATAACATCCATCGGCAGATCATGGAACGGGATGGCGATATAGTCCAGAGCTTCCAGGGACTTTCGCCTGGTAGAGTCTGCGAGACGTTCACGCTCCCAGAAATTCTCCACATATTTCTTTTCGTTTTTCGTTCTCTTTTTCAGAGAAAAGGAAAACAGAAAGCCAAAGACGATAAAACTTGCAAAAAAAGGGTATTTCATATATAATTATCCCAAATATACAGGGGATCCTTTCTGATTATTTCCGCAGGTAACAGGGGCGGATCTAAGTTGCCGGAGAGTAATTCGTTCCCCGGATGGGAGTAAATAACATGTTCAATAAAAATAAAAAATCCGTTCGCATTATTTCGGGTATTATCATTATTTTACTGGTTCTGGCCATGCTGGCATCAGTATTGCTGTATCTTATCTGAGGACTCTGCGGATTTTCCGTTAAGGAAAAGCAGGAAAGCGGGCGCAGAGCGTTGTTTTATTCAGTATAACGGGTAACAGGTGAAAAAATCAATAAGAATTCGGAAAATAACGGAATAACTTTAGGGATATTATCCATTGAATTGTATGGCAGTCTGTGGATATTATAAAGTAAAGCAAATTCAGGAAATGTGGTGGGCAATATGCAAAAATGGTGGAAAACAATTTTTATGGCAGCAATTGTTTCAGTCAGCCTGTTAAACGCTGGATCAGATGTGAAGGCGGCAGGAAAGGACTGTAAAATCGAAGCGGGTGTGACGGTCGGAGACATCGATGTCTCGGGCATGACCATCCCGGAGGCGGAAAGCGCTGTGGCTGCCTATGTGGATTCCCTGCAGAGCGTACCGATCACCCTCAGATTAGAAGGCGGTCAGGATACGGTAGGGACAGCCGGCGAGTTCGGTATTGCATGGGAAAATGACGGGGCGCTGGAAGAGGCGGCGATGCTCGGAAAGCGCGGCAATATTGTGCAACGTTATAAAGCTCTTGCAGATCTGAAAAAAGAAGGGCAAAATTACCCGCTCCATGTTTCTTTTGATGAAAATGTGATAGAGGGCATTCTGCATTCTCTCAGTGAAACTTATAACCAGGAGGCAGTGGAAGCTTCCCTGACAAAGACAGAGAGCGGGTTCCAGATTACGGAAGGACAGACAGGGCATGTGCTGGATGTGGAGAAATCCAAAGAAGCCATTGTAAATTATCTGACCGACAGCTGGGACTATGGCAATGCATCCATCAATCTGGTGGTGACGTTGGATGAGCCTCGTGGAAATGCGGAAACCTTAAGCAAGGTAAAGGATGTGCTGGGGACAGCGACGACGGCCTACAAGTCGTCGGGGCCTTCCCGTGTGACGAATATTAAGACCGGCTGCGGTCATTTGAACGGGATCACGCTGTATCCGGGGGAGCAGTGCTCGGTTCTGGAATGTATCACGCCCTTTTCCACGGCGAACGGGTATGAGCTGGCCGGTTCCTATCTGAACGGACAGGTTGTGGAGAGCCTGGGCGGGGGAATCTGTCAGGTATCGACAACGCTTTACAATGCGATACTGAAAGCGGAACTGCAGGTAGACGAGCGCAGCAACCACTCCATGATCGTGAGCTACGTGGAGCCCTCGGAGGATGCGGCGATCTCCGAATCCGGCGGGAAGGATTTTAAATTTACGAATAATAAGGAATATCCGATCTATATAGAGGGAACCACCTCTTCTGACAAGACGATCACGTTTACGATCTACGGCGTGGAGGACAGACCGGCAAACAGGGAAGTGAGCTATATCAGTGAAGTACTGGAAAAAAATGTGCCGCCCGCAGAAAAGATCATACCCACCGGGGATCCGATAGGTTATGTGAATGTACAGTCCGTGCATATCGGCTATAAGGCGCGTCTGTGGAAAGTGGTGAAGGAGAACGGCGTGGAAGTCAGCAGAGAGCAGGTGAACAGCAGCTCCTATGCGGCGGTTCCGCGTACGGCAACCGTGGGCACAGCGACGGCGGATCCTGTTGCAGCGGCTCAGATCCAGGAGGCCATAGCAACGGGCAGCATCGATCAGGTAAAAGCGGTGGCTGGAGCGATCCTTGCACAGCAGGCAGCGGCAGCAGCAGGGGCGCAGCCGCCGGCAGAGGGACAACCGCCTGCGGAGGGACAGCCCCCGACTGGCGTCACGGAAGATCCGGGAACAGGTGCAACGGATGGCTGACGGTTTCTTTGTAAACTTCTGCGGCCTTCAGGAGATGTCCGAAAAGGAAAAGCGGAAGAAGTTTGGCGATATGGATATTGTAATGACCGGTTTTGCGGGACTGTCCGGTTCCGCAATTTTGGCATGTGAAAAATATGATCAGCTGCGGAGCAGATATCCGGCTTCCTTTTTGGAGGGGGCAAAAAACCGGAAAAGGTTTCTGGGGCAGATACCGGAGGCCGCACCGGCCGGAAAGTCCGACGACTGCAGCGCATACAGCTTTTCGGAAAAGGGAATTACAGGGATGTATCTCCTCTCGGAGGGCGGTGTTTTTGCGGGGCTTTGGAATCTCGCAAAAGCGGCGGGCGTCGGACTGAAAATAGATCTGAAAAGTATCCCGATCAGACAGGAGACCGTGGAGATCTGCAATTTTTTTGATGTGAACCCATACCAGATGCAGTCGGAAGGAAGCTGTCTGCTGCTTGCGGACAATGGCGGCAGGGTAAAGGCCGGTTTGCAGGAAAAAGGGATCTTTTCGGAGATCATAGGAGTGACAACGGAGAATAATGACAGAGTTGTCATAAATGGAGAAGAGAGGCGCTATCTGGAGAAACATTATGAGGATGCGCTTGAGTTGGTAAGCAGAAAGGAACAGTCATGAGAGAGCAATTATTGAAAATTATTGAGAAGAACAGCCGTATTGATTTAAAGGAGCTGGCGGTGATACTGGGTGTGGATGAGGCCACGATTGTTGAGGAACTGCAGAAATGCGAAGCCGAAGGGGTGATCTGCGGCTATCATACGATGATCGACTGGGACAAAGTGGGCGTGGAGAAGGTGTCCGCCCTGATTGAGGTGCGCGTAACACCCCAGCGGGGACAGGGATTTGACAAGATCGCAGAGCGGATCTACAAATATCCGGAAGTGCATGCAGTTTATCTGATCTCCGGCGGATATGATCTGTTGGTATCTCTGGAGGGGAAGACACTGCGGGAAGTGTCTGCGTTTGTTTCCGACAAGCTGTCTACGCTGGAGACCGTGATCAGCACAGCGACACATTTTATCCTGAAAAAGTACAAAGACCATGGAACAATTCTGGAAAAGAAATATGAGGATACGAGAGAGAAGGTGACACCGTGAGAAATCCGTTAGCTGATAGAGTAGTAGATATTCCGTTTTCGGGGATCCGAAAATTTTTTGATATTGTCAGTGAGATGCCGGAGGCCATTTCTCTTGGTGTGGGCGAACCGGATTTTGATACGCCCTGGCATATCAGGGATGAGGGCATTTACTCGCTGGAAAAAGGGCGTACTTTCTATACATCCAATTCGGGATTAAAGGAACTGAGACAGGAGATCGCCAATTACTTAAAGAGACGGCAGAATCTGGAATATGATGCGATGAAAGAGGTGCTGATCACGGTGGGCGGTTCGGAGGCCATCGATATCGGGATGCGCGTGATGTTGAATCCCGGGGAGGAAGTGCTGATCCCTCAGCCCAGCTATGTCTCCTATGAACCCTGTGTGGTACTGGCGGGAGGCGTTCCGGTGATCATCGATCTGAAGGAAGAGAATGACTTCCGGCTGACGGCAAAAGAACTGTCAGATGCGATCACAGAGAAGACGAAGATTCTGGTGCTACCGTTTCCGAATAACCCGACAGGTGCGATCCTGGAGGAGAAGGATCTGCGGGAGATTGCAAAGATCTGTGTGGAAAAAGACATTTTTGTGATGTCCGACGAAATCTATGCGGAGCTGACCTACAAGGAAAAGCATATTTCCATCGCACAGATGCCCGGCATGCAGGAGAGAACGATCCTGATCAACGGCTTCTCCAAAGCCTATGCGATGACGGGCTGGCGTCTGGGCTATGCCTGCGGACCGGCGGATATTATCGAGCAGATGTTGAAAGTGCATCAGTATGCGATCATGTGCGCGCCCACCACAAGCCAGTATGCGGCGGTGGAGGCGCTGAAAAACGGAGACGAGGATGTACAGGAGATGCGGGAGGCCTATAACCAGCGCCGCCGTTATCTGGTACATGAGTTTCAGGAGATGGGCCTGAAATGTTTTGAACCTTTCGGCGCGTTCTACATATTCCCGTCCATTCAGGAGTTTGGGATGACAAGCGACGAGTTTGCCACAAGGTTTCTGATGGAGGAGAAGGTGGCGGTGGTGCCAGGCACAGCGTTTGGCGCCTGCGGTGAAGGGTTTCTGCGAATATCCTATGCCTATTCGTTAGAAAATCTGAAAGTGGCGATCGGGCGGCTTCGGGATTTTGTGGAGAGACTGCGGAAAGAGAAAGAGGAGCGTAGCATAAAGTAGGTCAATAATAATATATGTGCTGTGTAAAAACGCAGGGAGTCTGTATCGGACTCCCTGCAATTGTTCTTTCATAGGAAATTGCGATAGTGTTAGATCATTCCAGGAGAATGAATGCGTCGCTGTCTGGCACCGCTATTTCTAATTTTATATAGGAAATTGCAAAAGATTTTATATATTTTCCGGGAATTTATATAGGAGTTAATTCTGATAAAGGTGAGGATATAAGAATGCACATCATATTACATCAGCCGGAGATACCGGCAAATACGGGCAATATCGGCAGGACCTGCGTTGCGACTGGGACGGGGCTGCATCTGATTGAGCCTTTGGGATTCAGATTGGACGAAAAATCAATTAAGCGGGCAGGAATGGACTACTGGGAAAATCTTGACGTTACAAGATATATTAACTTTGAAGAGTTTCGTCAGAAACATCCCGGTGCAAAGATCTGGTTTGCCACCACAAAGGCCAAAAAGGTCTATACGGAAGCGGAGTTCGGTATGGGGGATTATTTCATGTTCGGTAAGGAGAGTGCCGGGATTCCCGAGGAGATATTGGTGGAGCATGAAGAAGACTGTATCAGGATCCCGATGCTTGACAGTATCCGGTCGCTAAATCTCTCCAACTCCGTGGCAGTGGTGCTGTACGAGGCGCTCAGGCAGAATGGGTTTCAGGGAATGCAGAGAGAAGGGGAACTGCACAGACTGCAGTGGAAGGATTGCATTTGACAGGAAAACCTGCAAAAATGTTTATAAAAATGTCGGGAAATAAAAAAATTTGAAGTTGACGGATTGCCGGATGCATGATATTATTCGTGTATATTGACATGGCAGGAGTTTTACTATGGGCTGGAAAATGTGTACTATTTTAATTTTTAAAGGAAACATTTGATTCTTTCCGGCTATCTTTATGCCCTTTTCGGGGCGATGATTCCAAAATTTTTGATTTTAAAACTGTGACAATGAAATGCAGTTGTTCCGGTTTGATTTGGATAGGAGAATATTGATTATGGATATAAAAAAGCAGACGGTACTGATGTACCTTTACGAGGCTGCGTTAGCTTTCCGCATGGTGGACGCAGTCTGGGTAATCTTTCTGCTGGAGAGAGGATTTTCTCTGGCGGAGGTGGGAACTGCGGAGGGCGTTTACCATATTACCAGCATGCTCTTTGAGGTCCCCAGCGGCATGGCGGCGGATCTGTTCGGCAGGAAACGTACGCTTATCCTGTCAGGAATCGTGGGTATGTGCTCGGCAGTTTTTATGACGTTGGAAGGTTTTAGGGGATTTGTTTACTGCGGCATGATCTTCTCGGCGCTCAGCCTGAATCTGGCTTCCGGAACGGAAGAGGCGCTGATTTATGACAGCCTGCTGGAGGCGGGCCGTGAGAGCGGCTACAAAAAAGTGTGGTCAAACATCAGCTTAATTGCCAGGACGGCAAGCGCTCTTTCCTGTCTGGCCAGCCCCATCGCCATTATGATGGGGTACCGGTATACTTATTATATCAGCGTGTTTCTGTATCTGTGTACCGTGATTTTTGTGCTGCCTGTGCGGGAGCCTGCGGTGACGGAGAGACAGAAGCTGCGGACAGAGAAGGAGACAGGGAAAAGGTATAGAGAGGGACTGCATGAGCTTGGCAGGCGATGGAAACAGCATATTGGCGAAACCGTTACTTTTATCAGGAAAAACCCAAAGACCATGGCAAAACTGTTTGCCGATGCGGCTCTTGGATGTCCCTGCTATCTGATTATGATGTATTTGCAGGAGCATCTTGTAAACTGCGGCTGGCCGAAAAGCTTTATCGGGATACCGTTAGTTGTGATTCCTCTTGCAGGAGCACTTGGTACGAGAATTGCGGCAAAAAACAGGAGCAGGCTGTCAAAAGCGCTGCTGCTTTGCGGGATAATCAGCGGCATCGGAACCTGCCTTGTGGGAAGCAATGTACTTATTGTTGTTCTAATCGGGGCTTGCGTTGTGCGGATGTGCGAAGGATTTTCAGAGATCACGGTCAGCGAGAATGTCAACAGGGAATTTTCCAGCGATTACAGGGCGACTTTAGTCAGCGTAGGCAGTATGTGTTATTCGGTGCTGATGGTGGCGGCGAGCCCCGTGACAGGATTTTTGGGGGACCACTATTCTGTGAATGCGGCGTTTTATCTGCTGGGGGGCGGATTGCTTGCGGCGACGGCTGTGATGCACATTGTAACAGGAAGAAAAAGGCATGCTTCAATTGACAATACGCATAAAAGGCAATTCTAATCTTCTTCCTCCGCCACCGGCAGGGAAAAGATGAATTCCGTTCCCACACCCACGGTACTGATCACATTGATGTGCTCTCCGTGGGCCATGATGATCTCCTTTGTGATGGAGAGACCAAGGCCGGTGCCTTTTTTATCCTTGCCGCGGGAGAGATCGGACTTGTAGAAACGGTCCCAGATCAGTTTTAGGTCTTCCTTGGGGATACCGATCCCGCGGTCTTTCACCGATACGAAAACCTTGTTTTTCTTTTCGGTGGTCTCTATTTTAATGATGGAGTCCTGGGGACTGAATTTGATGGCATTATCTAAAAGGTTGTAAAGGACCTGCTGGATCTTGCCCATATCGGCCTCCACGGGCATGGCCTCCCCGGTGAGTACAAGTTCGATGGCGATGGATTTGTTTTTACAGACAACCTCAAAGGTTGCCGCCGTATTTCTGATCGTTGTGTTGAGATCAAAAACTGATTTTTCCAGATAGACGCCTTTGGTATTCAAATTATTCAGGGTGAGCAGGGAATCCGTCAGCTTTTTCAGACGTTCGGTCTCATTTAACACAATGTTCAGATATTTTTCATACAGTTCCGGAGGAACCGTGCCGTCTAACATGGCTTCCAGATAGCCGCGGATAGAGGTGAGCGGGGAGCGGAAGTCATGGGATACGTTGGCAACGAATTTTTTCTGGTTGTCCTCCGCTCGGGCGATCTCATTTGCCATATAATTCAGAGAGGCCGCAAGATAGCCCATTTCATCCGCGCTTTCCACCGAAAATTCATAGTGCATATTGCCGGAAGCATACTGTTCGGTGGCGGAAATGATCTTTTTTAGCGGAACATAGACGATCTCCGTAAAAAAGATCAGAATGATCAGCGACAGAACAAAGAGGATCAGCAGCATAATGTAGGAAATGTTTAAAAAGCTGTTTGCCTCGTCTTCCATAACAGCCATGGACATATGAATGATCACATAGCCCTGCACCCTGTAATTGTAGGTGATCGGCGCAAATACGCTGAGCATATCGTTTTCAAAGTAACCGAAAAATGTTCCTTCCGTATAATAGGAACCGGCGGTCGCCGTGGAATCAAAATTTTCGATCACGGTTTCCTTTTCTAAATCGAGGGGTGCAGAGGAGTCAAGCACCATGCGTCCGGAGGGATTGATGATCCAGATCGTACTGTTCATATAGACAGCCAGGGCATCGATCTGATTTTTTACGGTATCCAGCGAGGTGCGGTTGCTGTAGAGATCGGAGGCGTAAGTGTTGGCGATCTGAATTGCTTCTTTGTAGAGGGATTCCGCATGGTTCTTTTTGATGTGATCCAGTGTCAGACTGGACGCAAAGGTAGCCACCACGACAAAGCCGAAGAAGCCGAAAATAAGGTATGCCAGTATGAATTTCAGGTAGAGAGTTTTTCGCATAATCAGGCCTCCTGCGCAGCGCCTCGGGAACTTCACTGCTTTGGGGTTTGGCTCTGCCAAACTCGCAGTACGGGCAGACTGCCCGCTATTTCACTTCAAACTTATAGCCGATGCCCCAGATCGTGGCAAGCTTCCAGCTCTCGTGATCATTGATCTTTTCCCGCAGACGTTTGATATGTACGTCCACAGTTCTTGTGTCGCCGATATATTCGTAACCCCAGATCTGGTCGAGAAGCTGTTCCCTTGTGAAAACATGATTCGGGGAGGAAGCCAGGAAATATAAAAGTTCCAGCTCCTTGGGCGGCATTTCCACCGGATGTCCTTTGTAGAGGACGGAATAGTTGGTCTGGTTGACGACAAGATCGGGATATTCCACACATTTGATATCCGGATCCGGCGGAAGCTGTACGGCAGGTTTATAGCGGCGCAGTACAGCCTTGACTCTTGCCACCAGTTCCTTGGAGTCAAAAGGCTTTTCCATATAGTCGTCAGCGCCCATCTCCAGCCCCAGTACCTTGTCAAAGATCTCACCCTTTGCGGAGAGCATGATGATAGGCAGAGCAGATCTGGCGCGGATCTCCCGACAGACCTGATAACCGTCGATGCCCGGAAGCATCAGATCTAACAGCATCAGATTCGGGCGGAAACTGTCCACTGCCAGAAGTGCCGATTCCCCGTCGCCCACGATCATGGTCTCGAAGCATTCCTTTGTTAGATAAAGAGAGATCAGCTCCGCAATGTTGCTGTCGTCATCTACAATTAATATTTTTTGTTTTACTGCCATGGCGCCCTCCTGCTGTTTTATTAAAAAGTTTATATGGTGTGATTTTTACCTGCATTATCATGTTGTTTATTTTCATCCCGGAGTCCGGTTTTCACAACCCCCTCCCACCTCTATTTCCTGAAGACCGCAATTGTGACACCTGCGTCACCTTCCCCGTGTTCCCCGAGTCGGAAGCTTTCCACATATCTGACGCCTCTCAGATGCCTCTGGACAGCGTTTCGGAGTGCGCCGGTGCCTTTGCCGTGGACGATGCGGACGCTTGGCAGGTGGGCAAGGTAGGCGTCGTCCAGATATTTGTCGAGCTGAGACAGGGCCTCGTCTGTGGTCATGCCAAGGAGATTGATCTCTGTGGAGACGGACAGGGATTTGCTCATCTTCATGCTGCCGGTGCCGGTTTTACTCATTCTTAAATTGGAAGGACCGGTCACATCGTTTTCCTGTATCGGAATGATATCTTTTATATTGGCCTGGGTTCGGATAATACCGCACTGTACAAACAGATTGCCCTTGTGGTCGGGCCGGGAACTGACGGTACCCTTGAGCCCCATGGAAAGGATCTTTACCGCATCTCCCGGTTTGACATCGGAGGCCTTTAAGGGTTTGGCGTTTTCCGGCTTCGGCGTATGTTTTATAGACAGCTTACTGTTTTTTTCATCGATCTGTTTTCTGAGTTTCTGACGGGAAGCCTCCAGATCTTTCATGGAAGCGCCGGGACCGGCCTTCTGGAATGCGCGGATCGTCTCATCGGCTGTATCTTTTGCTTCCTGTAAAATGTCACGGGCCTGGGCATGTGCCTCCTGCAAAATTTTATCTCTGGAAGCATCCAGTTTTTCGCGCTTTGTTTCCAGCTGTTTTTTCAGAGTCTCTATCTCCTGTTTATAAGAACGGATCTCCGCTTCTTCTTTTTCAATAGTGACTTTACTGGTTTCCAGATCGGCGATCAGGTCCTCAAAGCTTTCCTTCTCCTCGCTGATCTGTGAGCGGGCAGCGTCAATAATATGTTCTGGCAGTCCCAGTCTGCGGGAAATGGCAAAGGCGTTGCTTTTGCCGGGAATGCCGATCAACAGCCTGTAAGTGGGCCGCAATGTTTCCACATTAAATTCACAACAGGCGTTTTCCACAAAGTTTGTGGACAATGCATATACTTTCAGCTCGCTGTAGTGGGTTGTGGCCATGGTGCGTATGCCTCTATCATGCAGATAATTTAAGATGGCGATGGCCAGGGCCGCGCCTTCCGTGGGATCCGTGCCTGCCCCCAGTTCGTCAAAAAGGCAGAGGGAGTTTTCCTGTGCATTTTTTAAAATCTGCACAATATTTGTCATATGGGAGGAAAAGGTCGAAAGGCTCTGCTCGATGCTCTGTTCGTCGCCAATGTCCGCATAGACTTCCCGAAAAACGGAAAGCTCCGAGCGGTCGAGGGCGGGGATCTGCAGGCCGGCCTGTCCCATCAGCGTAAAAAGGCCCACGGTCTTTAAAGAGACCGTCTTGCCGCCGGTGTTTGGTCCGGTGATCACAAGCAGGTCAAAATCTTTCCCCAGCTGAATATCGATGGGAACGACGCTCTTTTTGTCAATCAGCGGATGCCGCCCTTTTCGGATATTGATATAATGATCCTCATTAAAGACCGGACGGGAGCCGCTCATGTCAAGGGCCAGGGAGGCCTTGGCAAAAATAAAGTCAAGCAGTGTCATGAGGCGGCAGTTCTCCAGAATTTCAGCGCAGTGTTCAGCAGTCTGTGCGCTGAGGCCTGCGAGAATAACTTCAATTTCATCCTTTTCCGCTGCCTCCAGTTCCTTTAATCTGTTATTTAATGCCACAACCGCCGCCGGTTCGATAAAGTAGGTGGAGCCGGTGGAAGACTGGTCGTGCACCATGCCGGGCACCTGGGCTTTGTACTCGGCCTTTACGGGAATACAGTAGCGGTTGCCCCGCTGGGTGATCACAGCGTCCTGCAGGTAAGTGCGGCAGGAACCGTTTATCATGGACAGAAGCTGGCTGTGGATTTTGTCGCCGGTGGAAGATTTTTCTCTTCGGATCCTCTTTAAATTGCTGCTTGCATCGTCTGCAATCTCCTCCTCGGAAAGGATGCAGCGCCTGATCTCCGAGGAAAGGGCGTGAAAGGGCTCCAGGGCATCGAAATAAGGAGTGAGAGAATCGCCGTCCTGCGCGCCGTCCTCCAAAGATACCGTGCGGGCGTCCTCTTTCCCGTAGTTTTTGACGCGCGCCACATTTTCAAGCAGCATGGCGATCTTTAATAATTCGGATACGGAGAGGGTGCTGCCCACCTCCAGCCCTTTCAGGGAAAATCCCAGATCCTTATTGCTGCCGAAATTTGTGGCGCCTCTGCGCAGAAGTCTCGATGTGGCGTCTTCGGTCTCCTGCTGACAGGATTCGATCGTGGAGCGGACAACGGAAGGACGCAGGCCAAGACACATTTTGCGCCCCGGTTCGGATGTGGCCCTCTCCGCCAACAGTTCTATAATTTTGTGAAATTCCAATACTTTCAGTGCTTTATCGTTCATGGGGTTACCTCGTTACGATATATATCATGTCCGCAGTGCAAGCTCGAAAAACCAAAGGTTTTCCGAGCTCACGGGCGTACGCCCTATGCAAAAAGCCAGATAAAAATCTGCTTATGTGCGAGCACAACGCATCTTTTTATCTGACTTTTTGCGCACTGCTCACTGCCTTCGTGGACATTATACCATATCCAATCAGTTTATGGGAAAAACTTTACAGACTTTTGGGAATCGCGTATACTAACGTAAGAGGCGGGCAATTTTTAGAAACCGGAGAGTAGCTGCCCGGAAGTAAGCAGTGATATAAGTATCAGGCAGGATGGAGTTTATTATGCAGGAAAAAGATCCCAAAATGCAGCAGTCCGATCTGGATTCGGAGATCACTTCGGAAATCACTTTTTTACAGGAGAAAATAAAGGAGAGACCTGTCAACCGGAAGAAGTTAGCGCGCAGAACAGCGATCACAGTGGTGATGGCCATGGTGTTTGGTCTGGTGGCATGCGTTACGTTTTTGCTGCTGGAACCTGTGATCAACAGGATGTTGTATCCTGAGGAAAAGGCGGAGATTGTCAGGTTTCCGGAAGAGGAGGAGGAAGTAAGGCCGGAGGATATGGCGGCGGATGAGGAGGAACTGCAGATCATAAGGGAAGAGGAAGCGGGGAATCAGGAGACTGGCGGGGCAGAACAGGGAAATACAGAGCAGGCGGGAAACGGACCGGACAGGGAAGACAGCGCAGACGGCGAAACAGACCGAGATGATTCCGCAGCATCGACCGGAGAGTCAGAAAGCAATGAAAATACCGGCCCGGCAGGCGAAACGGACCGCGATGGAACGGCAGGGACAGCAGGGCAGAATACTGGAAATACAACCTATAACGTTACAGATCATGCGGGAGACGGAGCAGTTTCCGAGATGCCTCCGGAGGAGGCGGCCAAAGCCCTTCTGGTGGAAAATTACCAGGAGATGTACGATGTTCTGGGAGAACTGCGCAGGGAAGTGGAGAAGAGCATTGTCTCTGTGACGGCGGTGACTTCTGACGTCAACTGGATTAACGATACGCTGGAGAATAAGGGAGTGGCCTCTGGCCTGATCGTGGCGGAGAACGGAAAGGAGCTGCTGATCCTCGCCGGCTACGAAGGGCTCAAAGACGCGGACAGTATTTCGGTTTCCTTTGAGGGAGAAGAGAAAGAGGCGGAGGTCAAGGGGATAGATCAGACCACAGGCCTTGCGGTGCTTGCGGTGCCGCTGACGGCGTTCAGCGCAAAGCAGAAGCAGGAGATAACTTATGCTGTGCTGGGCAGTTCTATCGGGCAGACGCTGGTGGGACAGCCGGTGATGGCGATCGGTTCGCCGGTGGGCGTCGGCGGATCTGTGAGTTATGGTATTGTGACTTCTCAGGGGACGGCACTGGGGCTTTTGGATTCCAACTATAAACTGCTGACAACGGATATTTACGGCAGTCGGAATGCCAGCGGCGTACTTGCCAATATGCGGGGAGAGATCGTAGGGATCCTTTATCATGATACCGGGACTGACGATATGCCAAACAGGCTATGCGGTATTGGTATATCAGAGCTGAAAAAGACTGTGGAGAAGCTTTCCAATGGGGAAAAAATGGTTTATCTGGGGATACATGGTATGGAGATCAATACTACTGTCTATCAGAAATATCAGCTGCCACGAGGTGCTTTTGTGACAAATATCGATATGGATTCCCCAGCCATGAAAGCGGGACTGCAGAACGGAGATATAATTACGAAGGCGGATGATGCGGATATCTCATCTTATGCAGAACTTGTAAATATACTGATGAGAGCGCAGCCGGAACAGAATTTAAAACTGACCGTGGCAAGGCAGAGTCAGGGAAAGGGAGAATATCAGGAAATGACCGTCATGGTGACATTACAGGAACAGCAGTAAACCGGTAAAAATATAGAAGAACAAAAAGAGTCTGTACATTTGACAGACGGAATATGATGAAGAATAAGACAGGAGGCGTCTATGAAATTTATTAAAGATCTGAAAGAGGGAGATAAAATTTTTGACATTTATCTCTGCAAGCATAAAACATCGGCGGTGACGAAAAACGGTAAGCCCTATGAGACGGTGACGCTGCAGGATAAGACCGGAACCATCGATGCAAAGATATGGGATCCCAACAACGCCGGGATCGGCGACTTTGAGGCCATGGATTATGTGGAGATCTATGGGGATGTGAACAGCTTCCAGGGAGCGCTGCAGATCAATGTAAAGCGGGCCCGGTATGCAAATCCCGGAGAATATGAACCGAAAAATTATCTGCCGGTGAGCGCATACAATATTGAAGAGATGTATGGCGAAGTGCTGCGCTACATAGAGGGGATGAGCAATTCCTGGCTGCAGAAGCTCTGCAAAAAGTTTTTTGTGGAGGATAAAGAGTTTATACAGAAATTTAAAAATTCGTCGGCGGCAAAAACGGTTCACCACGGTTTTGTGGGAGGCCTTTTAGAGCATACGCTGAGTGTGGTGAAACTTTGTGATTTTTACTGTACAAGATATCAGAAGCTGAATAAGGATCTGTTAGTCACGGCGGCGCTCTGTCATGATATCGGAAAGGTGAGAGAACTCTCTGCGTTTCCGCTGAACGATTATACGGACGATGGGAATTTCCTGGGACATATTGTTATGGGTACCGAAATGGTGGGAGAGAAGATCCGGGAGATCGAGGGCTTTCCGGTGCGGCTTGCCTCGGAACTGAAACATTGTATTTTGTCCCACCATGGGGAGTTTGAGTTCGGTTCTCCGAAAAAACCTGCTATTATTGAAGCGGTGGCGCTCAATTTTGCGGACAATACGGACGCAAAACTGGAGACTTTTACCGAACTGTTGAACGGCACGTCGGAAAAGGGGTGGCTTGGATTTAACAGGCTGCTGGAGTCCAATGTGACGGCCACGAGGCTGGAGTGACGCTTCGGGCAGGGGGGCCTTGGGGCAATCTGCCGGACGGGGGCGTTAATATCCTGTTCAGGTGCACTCTCGTTGGCTCTGTTTTCAATAGCCTGAGAAATAACGCAGCGCAACACTCTGCCTGTGCGGGGCAGAGCAGATTTTGCGGGAAAGGATCTAAGGAGCGGGATGACATTCCAGAAAAATCAGATCTATACGGTGAAGATAGAAGATATCGGAACAGAGGGAGAAGGGATCGGCAAAGTCGATGGCTTTTCCCTTTTTGTGAAAGACGCGCTGCCGGGGGATGTGGCGAGGGTGCGGCTGACAAAAGTAAAAAAGACGTACGCCTATGCCAGGCTGGAAGAGGTGCTGACGCCCTCTCCGGACAGAGTGGATGCGCCCTGTCCTTTTCACAGACAGTGCGGGGGCTGCCAGATCCAGGCGCTTTCCTATGAGAAACAGCTGGCGTTTAAACAGTCCAAAGTGGAAAACAATCTGATACGGATCGGGGGCTTTCCGGCGGAGATGATAAAGGGGATCATGGAGCCTGTCATAGGGATGGAGGAGCCCTGGCATTACCGGAATAAGGCCCAGTATCCCTTCGGATACGGAAAGGACGGGGAGATCGTCACCGGATTTTATGCGGGAAGGACGCATACGATTATCGCCAATACGGACTGTCTGCTGGGGGCGCCGGAGAATCGGGAGATCCTTGAGATTATGTTAGACCATATGAAGCGGTATCAGGTGCCTGCCTACAGAGAGGAGACAAGGGAAGGACTGGTGCGCCATGTGCTGATACGGAAGGGATTTTCCAGCGGGGAGCTGATGGTCTGTATTGTGGTGAATAAGGAGCGGGGATCTGCGGGAAGGAGACTGATCTGTGACGGTCAGAAGCCGGTGCGCGCGGAAAACAGCGGGAAAGCGGTTTGCCGGAACAATAAGGATTCATGGGAAGAGGAAACAGGGGAGGTGCCGGAAGGCAGAACATGGATCCCCGAGCAGAACATACTGGTGGACAGGCTTGCGATGGTGAAGGGGATGACGAGCATCTCCGTGAACTTCAATCATGAGAAAACGAATGTGATCATGGGGGCAGAGACGGAAACGATCTGGGGCAGAGATAAGATACGGGATACGATGCACCTGTTATATGTAGATGGCGGGGAATTTGTAAGAACTGACAGGAGTGTCACATATGAGATTTCGCCCCGCTCTTTTTATCAGGTGAATTCTAGGCAGGCGGAGAAGCTGTATTCCGTAGCGCTCGCCTATGCGGGGCTGACAGGGAAGGAGACCGTGTGGGATCTGTACTGCGGCATCGGTACGATCTCACTGTTTCTCGCACAGGCAGCGGGGCGTGTCTATGGTGTGGAAGTGATTCCCGATGCAGTGGCGGATGCCTGCGAAAATGCGAGGAAGAACGGGATTACCAATGCCGTGTTTTTTGTGGGAGAGGCGGAGAAGGTGCTGCCGGAGTTTTATGAGAGAGAGAGGGAAAAGATTCAGGCAGGCGCAGAGGATATGTGCCACCCGGATGTGATCGTGGTGGATCCCCCCAGAAAAGGCTGCGATGCACGGTGCCTGGAGACGATTTTAAAGATGCGGCCGGAGAGGATCGTCTATGTGAGCTGTGATTCCGCGACGCTGGCAAGAGATCTGAGGGTGCTTTGTGATGGGGGATATGAATTGAAGAAGGGGAGAGTGTGCGACCAGTTCTGTCAGGGGGTGCATACAGAGGCAGTGTGTCTTTTGAGCAGTCGAAAAACTAAGATCAAGTTGTTACAATCCCGCTCTGGAGAATAAAAGAGATTAGAGAAAAGTTAGGGAATCATGAGAAATTATGGCGGAGAAAGAATCCGATGAGGATTACAGTCTGGTGATTGCAGGGGCGGGAGCAGGAAAGACCACCACCGTTGCCGCCAAAGTAAAATATCTAGTGGAAAAGCCGTGCCTACCTTGCCCCATAGCAGATAGCCGATATTCTCCGCTTTCATTTCCTCCCAATGCGCCGCATAGAAGTGCGCCTTATCCATTTGGGGGCATTTGCCGTTGTCATTGTCAAAAGTCCACTGGCGCATGGCGGCATTGGAAAATCCCCGGCGTTTCAAGTCCTCCACGGTGTCACGATGTTTTCGCTCCTTGTCGGCGGCTTCCTGCTTTTCCCGGTGCTTGCGCTGGCAGTCACATTCTTTGGGGTGGCGGTCACGTCCGAAAAGGTTTTTCCCCTCGGTGAAGTATATGATGCCACGCTGTATTCCGGTAGCTTCCGTACATTTCCCCGATTTCCTGCTGTGTATAATGCCCGAAAAAGTAAAGGTAGATGATTTCCCGCTTTTTCTCCGGCAAAGATAACAGGGCGGTGGCAAGCTCGCCATTGGTGAGTATGATTGTCTGACCGCATATCGTAACGGGGTGTTCTTCGTAGGGTGCTTTGAAATATTCGTCTGATGTGCTTAGGGGGGGTAGAACTTTTCTTCTGTGAGGTATTCACAAGGATATTTCTCTTTGCCGCTGTCTGCTCCTGTCGCGCCATGCGTTGATAGCGGCATAGCGTATGACAACTTTGCAAAAGGCGTTGAAAGAATACATGATGTGTTCCCTGTATGCTTCTGTGCAAGCCATAGAAATTTCCCCCTTTCTCCCACATGGGGCAGTGCATGGTTTACGGTTGCTTTATACAGTAAAGGGAGAGCAGTTAAAACCATTCTCCCTTATCTGCCAATCAGAAAAAGTTAGATTTCATTTCAATCTTCTGTCGTAAATGATATAGAATTACCCGGATTGTTATTTCCTAAAAGTATTTGTGCGTCTGCCTTAGAAACTTCTTTGATTTCCATTGTTCCTTGCTCACTATTTTTTGAAATGGAAAGATATATGTTGCCACCATCATCAAGATAAACAATGGCTTTATCGCTATCAACAAAAGTACAAATTCTTTGATTGTTATAGTACCAATATCCATCTTCGGAATTGTAAGATACCCCATAAGGCTCATAATCCCGGAGCGAATGAATATTTGACATGTTGTTTCCACTTTCCATAGAATTGCCAGCGGACATTGACTTAAGACCTGAATTTTCATACTTTTTCGTATGTCTATCATAATCCTCTTTTGCACATTCCCGAATACCGATAAGTTCATTGTCCGTATCCCGTTCTGCTTCAATATCTACTGTTCCTGTAAAAAAGTTGGTAAAACTTGCCCCTGCTACCGGGTCATTGAAGAAACGTACCACATCTCCGTTATAGGTGTAACAATTACTTTCCTTGTCATAGATTAAGCCGTACTGCTCATATGCGGTATAATCAGTATTTCCACCGGGCATTTCCACCGTATCAGAATACACCTGCGTTTCGCCTTTGGCATTTGGTAAAGCTGCCAGTGCAGCAATATTTTGTTGTCCGGCAGAAAGTGGTGCATTGCTCTTTGCGCAGCCTGTAAAAGTGCCTATGCAAAACAAAGTAACAAGCAGCAGATTTCTTTTGATTTTTGAATTTTTCATTGGATAAACCTCCTCGTATAATATTATGATTTAATCCTAACAAACAAATTTGTGTTTTGGGTGTGGGGAATTTGTAGTTTATGTGTAGTTAGAAAAAGAAAAGTAACAGATACTTTTACCTGTTACTTTTCAAATAGCCTATATTAAAAACAAATTGTAAAGCGTATTCCTAATGCAGAGTTTTCCATTTGGTAATCGGCATGATGCTGGTCTAAAATTGCCTTTACGATATACAGCCCCAAACCGCTTCCCCCTGTCTGTCGGTTGCGGGATTGTTCTACCCTGTAAAACGCCTTAAATAATTTTGGTATTTCACTATCAGAAATATGGACACCTGTATTTTCTATCTCAAAATATATTTTTTCATTTTTGACAGCAATGGAAATAAAAATATCACTCCCAATGGGTGAATAATGGATTGCATTGGAAACAAGATTATTTATCACTTTTTTTATAAGCGTTTTATCTCCATAAAGCATTACCGCTTCTGGTATTTCTTCATGCCATGCTATCTGTTTGCTTATAATCAAATCTTCAAAAAAATCGTATTCCTTTTTTACTATTTCAGAGAAATCAAAGCTTGTTTGGCACAAATCCTCATTAGATGAGCGGATATGGGAAACAGTCAATATTTCCTTTACCATACTTTCCATTGTATTCACTACCTCAAGCGAACGGGATAGGTACTTGTCACGGTCTTTATACTTCCCAATATTCAGCAGCATTCCCTCAAGCTGTCCTTTTACAATCGTAATCGGGGTTTTTAATTCATGCGACACCGCAGAAAAGAAATCAAGCTGTGCCTGTTCTAATTCTTTTTCATAATCAATGTCTGCTTTTAACTGCCTGTTAGCTGTCTGTAGCTCATTGAGTGCTGTTGACAGTTTATCAGACATTTGATTCAGACTGTGCGCAAGTATACCCAATTCATCTGTACGTTGTTCTGAACAGTTCCACGAAAAATCAAGGGCTGACATTTTTTCCGATACCTGACTGATTTCAATAATGGGTTTTGTTACATAACGGGAATAAAAAACTGCCCCCGTTACAGAAAGACATATAATCAAAACCATTAGCAATGGAATTATATTTCCAATGGTATTTACTAATTGGTTGACCGAATTTGAATTTCCGATAATGGTTAGCGTATAAACTGTTGTAAGGTCATTAAAAGTAAAGAGGTAATTATGTTCTGCCTCATAAGCATGGATAGGAGCTTCAAAAACAATTCCATCACTGACTGGCTGTGGGAATTGACTATTGTTTTGTGACGGCAATTCAATCTCTATGTCGTTCTCATCATATAACTGCATGATTACATCATTGTTTAGCAGAAATTCATCAAACAAATAGCCGCTTTCCAGCCCATTGGTTCCTTCTAATTCTGCAATTAAATTTTCAGCATTTCTGTTTAACACTTCGTCCAAATCACTACTGTATGTTTTAGGTACTAACCATGCAATAAAAGCATAAGTAAAAGAACAACAGATTATCATAAGTATACAGGTAAGTCCGAATATTTTTACAAACAGACTGCTATTTATCATCTTTTTCAATTTTATATCCTACCCCTCGTATTGTTTCAATATAGTCAACATTTAATTTTTTCCGAAGATTTTTTATATGTGTGTCAACTACACGCTCGTCACCTAAAAAATCATATTTCCATAGTTTATTTAAAAGGTTTTGCCGTGTAAGGACTTTACCTTGATATTCCAGTAATTCTCTTAAAACCTCAAATTCCCTTTGCGTCAAAGATATTTCCACCGTACCTACATAAGTTTTATAACCATCTAAATCTAAAGACAAATCCTTATAACGGATAAAATGTTTATCATCATCATTTGATTTTGTGCGGCGAAAAACGGCAGCTATCTTTCTTAGCAGTATCGGAACGGAAAATGGCTTTGTAATATAATCATCAGCTTGTAAATCCAGACCGCGTATCTGTTCTTCCTCACTCCCCAAAGCAGTCAACATGATAATTGGAATTTGTGACTGCTTCCGTATCAATTCGCAAACATTATAACCGTTAATTTTGGGTAGCATTATATCCAGTAAAATTAAGTCATACGAAAATTCGGTAAACATAGAAATAGCTTCTACGCCATCACATGCCGTTTCTGCAATATATCCCGCTTCCTGCAAAAATTCCTGTAACAGTTCTTGTATATCTAAGTCATCTTCAACAATTAAAATTTTCTGCATAACATTACCTCCACATTTTAAATATCATATCACATTTTTATGTGTTTTGTGTGTACTTGTCGAAATTCCTTTTTAATTGTCTATAAAGGCAGGAATGAAAGAGAGGGATTCCGTAGTAGTCGGCATTGTGCTGTAATGTGTATAACTGGCTGTCTTATGGAATTGTGGGTAACTCTGTTTGCAGGAC
>OFEY01000059.1_pt1 | contig 112654 bp, 101 predicted proteins | sample 1521251 | NCBI WGS metagenome assembly OFEY01 (sample SAMEA3504100, study PRJEB24116) | mouse gut metagenome | biome: mouse gut; feature: mouse-associated habitat; material: faeces | place: Denmark | collected 2011
GTTAGGCACGCCGCCAGCGTTCATCCTGAGCCAGGATCAAACTCTCATGTTTGTTTGTCTCCCGGGGCAGAACTCCTTCCTCCTTCTTCTTAGAGGCTGCTTCCGCTTCCTCTTCCTTTCCGGATTTTTGCCTGCTTCTTTCCTCACAGGCTCCTCTGGCTTTTCTTTCCCGTCTCTTTACTGTTTCTTCTTTGTTTCGTTCTCTGAATTATTCTTTCGAATTTTCAGGGCTGCATTGCTGTTTATTTGTCAAGGTTCTTCGTCTCAACATCATTCGACGTGCGACTTTCATATAATATCAGAATGTAAAATTATTGTCAATATATTTATTAAAATTTTTTTATTATTTTTCCAGAATATTGTAGCAGCTCAATTCACACCCGCTGCCAAGCCATGTCCAGACGTTTTTAACATTTTACAAATGCTTTACTTATATAAATTATAAATGTGTTTTCTCTGTCCACATCTGCTACGCCAAAATAGACAGTCCCCAGTTTTTTAGGAAATATACCAGAAAGCCTACAATTAATATCGCCTCTGTCAATCCTACAACTGCACCTAATAACTTATCCACGCCTTTAATAATCGGCAGCTTGGAAATAAGCTCCAAAGAAGTAAAAAGAACATGTACCAGGCGGTAAATCAGACACACCACTGCAAGGACTGCAACCATCTGTATTGTTTTTCCAATCTCCTGGTTTAAATAGCTGCCTGCCGCTCCCAGAATAAGAATAACGCAAACACCTGCAATAACCATTGCAATCAGCGAAATAATTTCCTGAATCATTCCTTTGCGGAATCCTGCTGTAATTCTCCATATAAAAATAATAGCAATTATAATTAATGCAATATAATACATTTGTACCTTCCTGCCGCCTCTGGCCATTCAGCTCTTATCACCTATGAAAAATATACGAATATCAAAACTGTTATCACTATTTCAGCTCAATTGTATCGATAGAATCCATTGTTACCGTAATGTATTTATAAATAGAGGAAGTTGGAATAACAAGACAGGTACTTTTTTCAAACTCGCCTGCAAATTTATCCACGCCCTTTATATTGCAAATCTGGCAATCCATATCATTATATATAATAATCTGATCCTTATTAAAAACAATATCTGTATATTCTATATCAAACAGTTGTGAGTGTATCTTGCTTCCTGATGTATTATAAACATCCAGCCGGTATGCCGACTCACCGCTCTGATTTATAAAAACCAGCCCCACATAATTTTCATTATAATAAATACTTTGTACTTCTTCTTCCAACAAATTTGACGCAATATTAGCAGGCTTTTCAGCTCCGGAAAAAAATACAATCCGGTCATCCGACACGCCAAAGGATGTATCATTATTCATAAATTGAATGTAAGGCAATATAGTCCCCGCGTAATCATAGCCGCTTACATAATTATCCGATTCATTTTTTCCCACTTCGCCAAAGTTATAAAATGCCACGGAAGACTTCATATTTCCACTATCCACATACAAATATGAAATCGCCATAATTTTCCCGTTAGGGCTGAGACTAATACTGACAGGATAGCCGCTTTTGTCCATAGTTGCCCTGGATTCTACAATAGGCGTCTCCGTATCTTCGTTGGCATTATAAACATATATTCTGGTCACATCCACATCATCCAGCACCGCTGCCACTACACAGTTCTCAGAAACACAAAAGTTTCTGATTGGAAGATTCGTCTTAACCGTTCCTTTGATTCCATACTTATCTACAACATAAATAGCTCGTCCATTATAATCTCCAATTGCCGCTGTCTGTCCACAAGTTGAAATTAATGGCGTTTGTATTTCATAAGTCCTGTTCCATACAGCATTTCCTCTGGAATCAATGCAGCTGGCTCCATCCTTACTGTACAAAAGAATACTTCCATCCAGATTTTTAACATTTGCCCCTTGTACGATTGTCACAGAATGAGAGCTTGCAACAATACTCTCTGTAAAAACCTTATTTTTCCACTGCAAAATAAGGAAAGCAATAACAACGGTCAACAATAGAATGCAAAGGACAGTTCTATAAAAAAATGTCAGCTTATGGCTGCGGATTTTTTCTTTATAATCAATATTTCTTGTTGTGCTTTGTCTCTTTTCTTTTTCCTTAAAATAATCCCGCACACTTGACATATGCAATCTCCAAATCTTTCGTGTAAAAACACCGCTATCTGTCCGTTTCCGCCATAATCACCGCTCTATTAGCAGCCTCCACAAACCCATACATTTTATCATAATCGTTGATGGATGTCACTGCTAAGGTCAATAAGAATACTCCCATGCCATAAAATAATCGTTTGATCGCATCTCCCAGGGAGAATGTTGACTTTTCCATTGTATCATCTTTTCTTCTTTTTCGTTCAAAGCATGCAATTAAATAATTCTGCATAGGTTCATTTGTTTCATAGAAAATATAATATCCGTTTCTTTTTCCCGGCCACTCCTGTTTCTTTCCATATATATTTACATAGCCAATCAATTCGTACTTTTCAAAAAAATCTTTTCTGACCTGTTCCTCATCTCTCCCATACTCCAGCTCTTCTATTACACTGGCAGCGCCATATATCATAAAAATTTTTCTGCTTTCGCTGCGGTAAACATGTCCAAAGAGGGCAACCCGAATCGGAATTTTTTCCCAGTCCATCTTAAGGTCGTGTAAGTATGTATATACATAATCTTCCATGTAAACCCGATCTTCCCCATTTATCTTTCCAACCAGTCTGACCATTTCCGGTAATTGCATTTCAATCCCCCATTCTATATAAGCTGCTTGTATTTTCAGTTTAGCATACTCTATACATGAATTGAGTTGTAATGCATCGTTAAAGAAAGACGTTTGACTACATCTGTCAATTATTTAACATTTTTCACTCGAATCTTCAGTAAAAAATTTGTATATTGTAGTACTTACGTATTTTTTGTCCGGTCCAAATACCGCTGAAGGAAAATTGTCCCTATTTGCCGTGTCAGGAAAATACTGTGTTTCCAGACACATACCGCTTCTGGCGCCATATAAAACGCCTTTCTTTCCCGTCTGGGGTGTTATAAAGTTGCCTGCATAAAACTGCACTCCCGGCAGATCTGTATATGCTTTCATACAGCGTCCTGTCACAGACTCTTTCACAGTTGCAAATTCTCTTATGCTCCCGTCCATATGATCGATCACCCAATTATGATCATATCCACCTGTCAGCTTAAGCTGGGGATCATCTGCTTCAATTTCTTCTCCGATTCTTTTTGCCTTTGTAAAATCAAAAGGTGTATTCACTACCGGTACAATTTCTCCCGTGGGAATTGCACCTTCTACCACCGGCGTATATGCAGAAGCCTTTAATTCAAGAATATGGTCATATATCTTTTCTCTGTGTCCTGCCAAATTAAAATAAGAATGATTTGTCATGTTGATAATTGTGTTTTTATCACTGACTGTCTCATAATGAATCTTTATTTCATTTTCTTCCGTAAGACTGTATGTAACCTGAATCTTTTTATTGCCGGGAAATCCCATACATCCATCTTCATCCTCCAGGGTTAATTTAACAGTCATTTCTTCTGCTTCTGCCTTCCACACCCTCTTATGGTATCCCAAATCATGATGGCTGTGAAGGTTATTCTCTCCGTCATTCGCACATAGCCGGTATTTTTGCCCATCAAGCATAAAAGCCGCGCCTTTAATTCGGTTGGCATTTGGACCTACTGTGGAACCAAAAAAACAGTCATTTTCAAAATACGGTTCCAAAGAATCATAGCCCAGCACCACATCATCTTTTTTGCCTTCTTTGTCCGGCACAATTAAGTTTACCAGTATAGCGCCATAATTAATAATACCAGCTTTTATTCCACTGGAATTTTCAAGCCAGTACCTGTAAATCTCAACTCCATCTTTTGTCTGTCCGAAAACTTCTTTTCTCACACTCATTTTCATACCTCATATTAAAATTAAATTTCCACTCTGCCTTCCAATGCCCGCAAAAGCGTCACTTCATCGATATACTCCAAATCCCCTCCTACAGGCACGCCACTTGCTATTCTGGTTACCTTTATTCCTGTGGGTTTGATCAATTTGCTGATATACATGGCAGTCGTCTCACCTTCCAAACTGGAGTTAGTCGCTATAATCACTTCGGAGACATTACCTTCAAGACGTGTAATCAATTCCTTCAGCCTGATGTCCCCCGGCCCAATTCCAAGCATGGGAGAAATGGCTCCATGAAGCACATGATAAATGCCTTCGTATTTGCCTGTCTTTTCATATGCCGCCAGATCCCTTGTGTTTTCAACTACCATAATCGTACTGTGATCACGTTTTTCGTTGGCACAGACAGGGCAAAGTTCATTGTCAGTTAAAGTAAAACATTCCTTACAGTAACGAACATTTTCTTTTGCCTCTATTATCACCTTTGCAAGTCTGGCAACTTTATCTTTCGGCATATTAATCAAGTGAAAAGCCAGCCTTTGCGCTGACTTGGAACCAATTCCTGGCAAACCGGACAATTCGTCTATTAGTTTATTGATATGTCCGCTGTACAAGTCCATTAGAAAGGAAGGCCTCCTCCCAGCCCAAGGCCTCCGGTCATTTTATTCATAACCTGAGCATTTGCCTCTTCCGCCATGCGGAGCGCTTCATTTGCTGCCGCCATTACCAGATCTTCTAACATTTCAATATCATCAGGATCAACTACCTCTTCGGATAACTTAACCTTTGTGATCTCCTTTTTACCGGTTACAGTCACTTCAACAGCACCGCCTCCGGCTTTTGCAGTAAATTCCTTTGTTTCCAGCTCTTTCTGACTCTCTTCCATCTGACGCTGCATTCTCTGTGCCTGTTTCATCAAATTATTCATATTGCCGGGCATACCTCCCGGAAATCCTCCACGCTTTGCCATTTTTGTATCCATCCCTTCTTAATTTTAAATTGTATTTTACTATTAACTATACTATATTTTCAAGTACTACTCAATTTCTTCCACTTCCATATTGATCACCTGACTTACCAACTTGGTCAGATTGGGAAAAGTTTCCTCCGGATTTCTGTCCTGTCCTGAGCCCTGAATTGTGATCTTCATCTGTTTGCCGGTAAAATCACCAATAATCCTTTGCAGCTCTTCTTTATGAGAGTCTTCTTTAAAATAATCCGAAGGCAGCCCTTCCGGAACTACAACAAGCAGGCTTCCATCTCCTGCCAGGCTAGGATAGGCCGCCTTTAAATATGCCTTCATAGGCATAGATGCATTTCCAATAACAGCAGACCACTTTCCGGCCGCTTCCCTGACATCTTCCGGAACTGCCTCAGGCAGTTGTGCAAGCGGCTTCTGCCGGGCAGCATGATCTTTCGGCCGGTTTTCATCAGCCAGCATGGCAGAAACTGCCCCTGCCGGAATTCCATTTTCCATCTTTTCCTCAAGCTGCCTGATACGGTCTGCAAGCGACTGGGTGTCCGTCTCCATACTGGGCCTGCACAACTTAATCAACGCAATCTCAACTAAAATTCTCTTTTGGGATGCATACTTAACCTGCCCTGACAGCTCTGACATTACCCTGATATAACGCATGATTATATCATTTTCTGCCATCTGAGCTTCTTCTTTCAGTCTCTCAAGATTTTCTGTGGAAATATCAATAACATCTTCCGCACCATCTGCCGTCCTGACAAGAAGCAGATTTCTAAGATACCATGTAAAATCTGATATAAATTGCGCCAATTCCCTGCCCTGCATGACAATTTCCTCAAGCAGGGAAATCGCCCCCATGACATCTCCATTTAAAACAATTCTAAAAAGCCTGCTGAACACTTCCGTGTCCACTGCCCCAAGCACATCCAAAACCTTATCATAAGTAAGCTCCTGGCCAAAATGAAAGGCAATACACTGGTCCAAAAGGCTTAAGGCATCACGCATAGAGCCATCCGCTGTCTTGGCAATATAGCGGATGGCTTTTTCTTCTACCTGAACCTGCTCCATTTCCATTAATTCTTTCATCCGGTCAGAAATCGTATCGATTGTTATTCTTTTAAAGTCATATCTCTGACACCTGGATAAAATCGTTATCGGTATTTTATGCACTTCTGTTGTAGCCAAAATAAAAATCACATAAGAAGGCGGCTCCTCTAAGGTTTTCAACAAAGCATTAAAAGCTCCTATAGAAAGCATATGAACTTCATCAATAATATAAACCTTATATTTTCCCTCAGCAGGAGAGTACGTTACCTCGTCTACAATCTCACGAATACTGTCAACGCCATTGTTGGAAGCCGCATCAATTTCAATTACATTCATACTGGCTCCGGCAGCAATCGCCCGGCAGATAGCACATTCCCCACAGGGACTGCCATCTGTCGGGTGCTCACAATTCACTGCTCTGGCAAATATTTTTGCAATCGTCGTTTTACCGGTTCCTCTTGTTCCGCAAAAAAGATAAGCATGAGAAGTTCTCTCCGCTTTGATCTGATTTTTCAGCGTAGTTACTATATGATCCTGTCCCTTTACGTCTTCGAAAGCTGCAGGACGGAATTTTCTGTAAAGGGCTGTATACGACATGTCCTTTTCCTTCCACTAATTAAATAAAGTTCCCTGATTAATCACCAAAGCTTATTCCAAGCAATTTTGCTTCCTTTACAATCGATGCGTCCGGAGCAATCATCTTCAATTTTCCGGCTACTTCTTCCAAAGGCACCTTGACTACTTCACGGTTTCTGTAGCCAATCATAAATCCATATTCACCCTTTAAAATAAGCTCTCCTGCTTCTGCTCCCAAGCGGCTTGCAAACACGCGGTCATAGGGGCAGGGGCTTCCTCCTCTTTGTGTGTGCCCGGGAACCGTAACCCTTACTTCATGCCCGGTCATTTTTTCGATCTGCTGGGCCAGTTCATAAGAAACTGAAGGGAATTTATAATTTTTCATTTTCTCTTTGTATTCTTTCTTGGACAACTTGGCATCTTCCTTGGATATAGCACCTTCTGCCACTGCAAGAATTGTAAATTTACTTCCGTTATTATTGCGCTCCTGTATTTTTCCTACCACTTTCTTGATGTCGTAAGGAATTTCGGGAATCAAAATAATATCAGCACCGCCTGCCATGCCGGCATTTAAAGTTAACCAGCCAACCTTGTGCCCCATTACTTCAACAATAAATACTCTTCCATGGGACGCTGCTGTCGTGTGAATGCAGTCAATTGCATCAGTTGCAATATTCACCGCACTCTGGAACCCAAAGGTCATATCTGTTCCCCATAAGTCATTGTCAATTGTTTTGGGCAGTGTAATTACATTCAATCCTTCTTCACGAAGAAGATTTGCTGTCTTATGGGTTCCATTTCCACCCAGAATCACCAGACAGTCCAGACGAAGCTTATAATAATTCTGTTTCATTGCATCTACTTTATCAATTCCGTTTTCATCCGGATCTTTAATCGTTTTAAAAGGAGTCCGTGAACTGCCCAAAATTGTGCCGCCCTTTGTAAGTATTCCTGAAAAATCATGTCCATCCAGCATTCTGAAGTTTCCGTAGATCAGCCCTTTATAGCCATCTATAAACCCGTAAATCTCAACATTTTCCTTGCTATTTACCAGACATTTTACCACCCCGCGCATAGCTGCATTCAGCGCCTGACAATCACCGCCGCTTGTCAACATACCAATTCTTTTCACTTTCACTCATCCTCCTTGTCCTCGTGTAAACGAATTTATTTTAACATAATATATTAATTATTATACATAATTTAAAACCGCTCTACAACCGTTATGTAGCATTAAATTAATCACCTTTTCTTGACATTAGCCAATGAATATAGTATTATCACATAAATTTATCTTAACAGCGGACAGTACGCTTTGCGGAACTGTCCTTAAATTTTAATATAAGGATGTCTGGTAAAGCCCGGCATCCGTTATTTTATAGGCAAAGGGGATTATTATGGAACATTTAATTAAAGAAAAAGAACACACTTACATGGAATGTCAAAAACTTGCCATGCGGGTTTCAAGTGTCAGTATTTTCGTAAACATATCACTTTCTTTATTTAAGCTATTGGCCGGCATCATTGCCCATTCCGGAGCAATGATTTCAGATGCCATACATTCAGCTTCCGATGTATTCAGTACTTTTATTGTAATTGTTGGGGTTCGGATGTCAAATAAAACATCCGATCACGACCATCAGTATGGACACGAGCGCTTAGAATGTGTGTCTTCCATAATTTTATCAGGACTTTTGCTGGCAACCGGTGTGGGAATTGGAATCAGTGGAATTCAAAATATTCTGGCCGGTACTTCAGGAGAAAGCCTGGCAATCCCCGGCCTGCTGGCATTGATTGCTGCCATTTTATCCCTCGTTGTAAAAGAATGGATGTTTTGGTATACCAGAGCCGCTGCTAAAAAAATCAACTCCGGCGCTTTAATGGCTGACGCCTGGCATCACCGCTCCGACGCCCTTTCTTCCATTGGCGCTTTTATCGGTATTTTAGGTGCACGGCTTGGCTTTCCTGTTCTGGATCCCATTGCCAGCGTAACTATCTGTCTTTTCATTATAAAAGCTGCAGTTGACATCTTTAAAGACGCCATAGACAAAATGGTTGACCACTCCTGTGATGATGCAACTGTAGAGCAGATGAATCAGGTCATTTCCAGCATTTCTGGAGTAGACCGTATTGATCTGATCCGCACCAGATTATTTGGTTCGAAAATTTATGTGGATATTGAAATTGCCGTAAATGGAGAGCTTTCCCTAAACAAAGCTCATGCAATTGCTGAAGAAGTCCATCTTTCCATTGAAAAAGATTTTCCTCATGTAAAGCACTGCATGGTGCATGTAAACCCTTTTGAAGGGGAAGAAAAAGGCATTGACTTGTAATACCTAAACTATTATAATAAAAAAAGTTTTACGGAGTCGTATCGAAGCGGTCATAACGGGGCGCACTCGAAATGCGTTAGCCCTCCGGGGCACGAGGGTTCGAATCCCTCCGACTCCGCTGCGAAAAAGCCGGCAGAATATTTATTCTGTCGGCTTTTGATAAAACCGTCCTGACAATTCTTCCGTACGAATTGCATTTACAAATGCATTTTCATCTGCTTCTTTTACGGCACGGATAACTCGTTTACTCTCTTCTTTGGATACAACCGAATACACAATATCCCTTTCCCTGCGTTCATAAAATCCTTCCCCTTCCAGTATGGTTGCCCCATGCATACTAACAGTATTGATTGCCGCACATACCTCTTTAGGCCTGTTGGTAACAATGAATAAGGTCTGCTTTTGATACCTGGTATAAATCATGTGTAAAATCTGGGTAGACGCATACTGATATATAATAGAATACAAAGCTTTATCCCATCCGAACAGCATGCCTGCCGCAAAAAGAATCAATATGTTAAATCCTAAAATAAAGTTCCATGAATCTACTCCTTTTTTCTCTGAGAGAAAAATTGCAATAAAATCCGTACCACCAGTTGTTGCATTCATCATCAGGCATAAACTGATAATAAATCCATTAATCATTCCGCCAAATATACTAATCAGCAGTGTATCATACGTAATAACAAAGCCGGGAATTATATCTGTAAGCACACCTGTAAGTACAATCATCACACAGGAATACAGGGTAAACTTTTTCCCAATGAAGCGAAATCCAATATAAATCGGAATCATATTAAGCAGTAAATTTACCACCGTATACGGAACCGTAACATTAAGAAAGCGTTCTGCAATTGCCTGTATCAATATGGTAAGTCCTGTTGCGCCACCCGGATAAAGTCCTCCAGCTCTGACAAAAGTTTTAATATTTACTGCCATAATCACAGAAGCAATGCAGATAACAACAACTCTTTTACTATCTTTTTTTATATCAAAATTCATAACTAAATCGTTCCTTTCCGAAACTAATCATACAGTTTCCAGTTTTATGGCATTCAGCCACATGCGGAAATCAATATATATAATTCATCATTTCCCGCATTCCAAGCAAATTATAACATATCTTTTCTTATTAGTAAAAATATCATTAATTGAAATAACTAACGCCTGATGATATAATCAAAAATAAAAATATTCAAGAAACTTTTATCCGCTTTGGGAGAAAAAAATGCTGTATCACTATACCAACTTCGCTGCTTTTGACGGAATCATCCGCTGTGCAGAACTGCGTCTTAACAACATACTTAATATGAATGATGCTTCTGAAATGAGATTGTTTATGAACGGCATCTGCAATGCTGTCCTCGAGAAGTTGAAGCAGGATCAGGAAAATGATAAATTACGCAAAGTTAAATATTTCTTTCAAAAAGAAATGGCAGAAGAATTTCACTATTCCGCCTATGCTGCCTGCTTTTCAAAGTACAGAGATGATGCTGCCCAATGGGATAGATATGGCAGCTCCGGCCAGGGCGTGTGTATTGCATTTCATGAAGCGTTGATACAAAAAATGATGGGCGGTGTTGTATCTTTACAAGAAGTATTTTATCAGGAAGACATGCATGGACATTGGCTTGTAGGTGAATTTTACAAGCTGATAAAGCAATCCAAAAAGATTTCAGACATTCTGCCTGCACTTCAGAACCTTATGAATGATGCATGGGTGCAGTCAGCTGCCTTTAAGCACCCTTCCTTTGCCAGTGAACGCGAATATCGTCTGGTAGTCTCTCCCTTTATTTCCAATGAATTTGCAGTGGAGCCAAAATATCATGTATCTATGGGACGGATCAAAAAATATTATCCCCTTGATTTGACCAGAATGTGCGGCAGATTAAATATGCATTTATCTGATCTGGTAGGAGAAATTATTATAGGTCCCACTTCTTCTCAGTCCCTTCCCATCCTGCAGGATTATCTGGTAGACTGCGGACTGACCGTATTAAAAGACAGAATCACTATGTCAAGCTGTCCTTTACGAAAGCCAACCACCTGATTTTTACGTAACAAATGCCTCTGGCCATTCATCTGCCAGAGGCTTCATTTTTAAAATAATTATTTACTTCTACTACTTTCCGGATTTAATGATTATTTCACTGATACAGAAGTAATGTGGGGATTTACTCCTTCATACCAGTACAGGAATCCTTCCATATCCACAGTATCGCCAATGTTTAATGACTTTACTGCATTGTAAACATCTGTTGTGTTATCACACAAATAAGATTCCACTGTAAAAGTATAAGTTTCTCCGTTAAGGGAAACATTGAAATACAAGTCATCTCCATCCTGGCCTGAGCCATCCCAGGAATACAAAAATGCCACGTCATTTCCCTCTGCATCCTGACCTGCTGCCTCAACGGTCATTCCCTTAAAAGCAACAAACTTGTTTTGATGGTTAATTAATTCGTCTGTTCCAAGTAAGGATGTAACATCTTCAGCCTTGGCAACATAATTTCCATCTTCAATTTCAAATGTGGCATCAATAATCTCAACTTCACCAGACCATTCTGCCTTATATCCGGTAACTTTAATCTTTGTTCCCTGTGTCAGCTTTGCATAATCTTCCTCAGAACATGCCATATTATACAGGAAGTAACCGCCATCCTTGTCCTGGCTGTAAACAGTAGCCTGATTGTCCCACCAGGACTGCTTTGCCTGCACATATGTTTCAATTACTACTTCTGAATCCAATTCTGCCGCAACATATTCCTCATATGTCATAACACCCTCTGACTTGGCATCTGCCCCATCACCACCATCCTTGGAACCACATCCTGCAAATGCAAATACAAGTGCAGTAACTAAAAGCAACGATATAAACTTTTTCATTTTCCCTCATTTCCTCCATTTTGGAATGCATCATTATGTAGTTAACAAATCTTTAATATCGAAATAATTATACATGAATTTTCCAATAAATCAATAGTAGTTATTACTCATTTCTTTTCCCTTTCGCCTTTTGACAGGCCACATATAACATAATCCAAATCCATGCTCCTGCCAATACTGATAAAAGCATCACTGCTGTTTTGGGCAGTTTTCCCAAATCCGCCTTTCCGAAAGCAGTACTGCCGCTTTGTCCTGCAAGTTGGTCTAAACGGTATAAAGATTTGGTATCTTCATATAATTTCTCCAGATATGCATCATTAATTTCCTGCCCTCTCCTGACAGACTTGACCGTATTTTCAATCAGTCCTCCGGCTGCATCCCGAAGAGACGCCGAACCATTAAAAACCGGAGTAACAAATGTATGCTCCACATTATCAAGAAGTAACCTGGCCGCATTTATTTTCACCTCATAATAAGACTCATTATCCTCCCCGCATCTTGCCAAATAATCCTGATATTCCGCTGACTGCTGTGCTTTTAAGGTTACAGGCACATACCCTTCCGTTTCTGAATATGCAATCTGCACCTCATTGGTCAGCAAATACTGCATAAACAACCAGGATGCCAAAACCTCCTGAGAATCACTTTTATTAAAAATACACAAAGAAGGTCCCTGGGATATCATCTTAGGATGCTTCGGATCAAACTGGGGTATTTTCATAACCACAGTTTCAAATTCCACCACTTTATCCTCACTGATGTCAAGCAGTGGTGCATTGGTACCCATCCATGTAGCTCCTGCTGTAGAGTCTATGGCAAAAATACACTGGCCGGCATTTAAAAGGTTTGCCGGATAACTTGAAATCTTAAAGGTTGAAAATGCGCCTGTTTCTGCATGTTCTGCTATAGTAAGCAGCAGTTCTTTTGTGGTATCGTTAAAAAGAAGGATATCGCCATCTTCTGTGGAATAACCGGCATCTTTCTGATGCAGCATCTGGATCATCATATTATCGGTGGATTTATAAATAAAAGGAATCATCACCTTCTGTCCATTTACCGTATAATTCCCTGCTTCATCCTGTGCCATAGCCTTCTCTGAAACCTCCCAGATAAAATCCCATGTAAGCTCTGCCGGAATTGAATACCCCAAGGCCTCCACATAAGTTTTATTAATATAGCAGGCTTCCGTTGAGCGCATATAAGGCAATGCGTAATAATGTCCTCCAAAAGAACACTCCTCCAAAAACTGCGGAATCATATCCGAGATAGACGGAGAATCAAATAAAACCTGCTTTCCTCCAAGGCCATAAGCTTCATCTGAAGCCAGTTCTTCTAAGGGCACCACAATATTGGTTCCTGTCAGATAGGTTGCAATATGATCCGGATAAGTAACGCACACATTGGGCGTGGTATTAGTTGAAATATTAGTTATTACATCATTATAAATTTTACTATAATCCGTATACAGTCGTAAATTTACGGTAATATTGGGATACAACTTTTCAAAATCAGCAATGGCCTGCTCATAAATTGCAGTCTGGGTTTTATTCGTATCATTTTTCGCCCAAAAAATGATCTCATACTCCCTTGACAAGTCAAATTCCTCAGGCATGGTAAAGGCCTCCAAACCTTTTGAACCATGGCAGCCGGTAAGTGCAGATATGCCGACAGCAATAAACACTGCTCTAAAAAACATACGTACTTTTTTCTTCACCCTTTCATCCCTCCTCTGGAAACTCCGGCCATAACCTTCTTCCTAAAGATTAAAAACAGTACGATTAAGGGAACCGAAATCACTACCACAGCCGCCATCATTGCCGGAATATTTTCACGCCCAAACCCATTTTCCCGTATCTCCTGAATTCCATTTGACACCAGATAATAATTTTCATCATCCGTAATCAACCTCGGCCACACGTAGGAGTTCCAGCACTCAATCACTTTTAATATGGTAATGGTTATTAAAGTAGGCTTTGAAATGGGGATCATAACCTTAAGCAGATATTTCAGGTCAGAAGTTCCATCAACTTTTGCCGCATAGTAAAGTCCGTCGGGTATTTGCTCAAAATTCTCTTTTAAGAGATAAATATAAAAAACTGAAGTAATGGAGGGCAGAATTAAGCCTGAAAATGTATTTCGCATATCCAAATTTGTAATCGTTACAAAATTAGTGATAATTACCAGTTCATTGGGAATCATCATCAGGGAAAGAAAAATCACAAATACAATGTTTTTCCCTTTAAACTCAAGACGTGCAAATGCAAATGCTGCAAGAGTAATTACCACCAGCATAATCCCCGTGGTCACAAGAGTAAATAAAACCGTATTTGCAAAATATCTTCCAAGAGGCACCGTAGTAAACGCATCCTTATAATTCTGCAGTGTAGGGGACAAAGTAAAAAACTTAGGAATATACTCTGAATTATAGGAACTATAACTTTTCACCGAAGTCAAAACCATCCAGTAAAAAGGAAATAAAACAACTACCGCCCACAAAATCAGGAAAATATAAGTAATCGTATTTGTAGTCCTTTTTCGGGCTCTGGCATTTTTCTCAATTTTTCCATAATCCGTTAACTTTTCCATATTAATAACCACGCCTTTCTCTAAGCCTGCTTAATAGTGGACATTCTTTTTACTGATTAATAAATTTATACAGGTAATCGTAAGTACAATAGAAAATAATATAATTGCTGCAGCAGATGCATAGGAGGGATAACCGCCGCTGTCGCCATAAAGCATATCATACACATATCCCACAATGGTATTCATTTCCGCCGCATTTAAATTAGTTCCGAATAAGGCAACCGCATCGCTGTATGCCTTAAAGGCTCCTATAAATCCTGTAATAATCAAATAAAAAATCATAGGGGATATCATGGGAAGAGTAATCCTCATAAAAGTCCTGAATCTGGATGTTCCATCTACCTTAGCAGCATTATAGTAAATCTGATCTACCGAAGAAAGGGCGCTGGTCAAAATTAAAATTTTGAAAGGCAGAACAATCCATATGGTATAAAAGCACAGGACAAACATCTTTGCCCAATACGGACCATCAATAAAATCAACTGTTCTTCCGCCAAACCAATTGATCAGTAAATTAACAAGACCATCCGAATATGCAGTTTTCTTAAATAAAATCATAAATACAAGACCGACAGCCAGCGTGTTAGTCACGTAGGGCAGAAAATAAATGGTCTGAAACAAATTTCTAAGAGGCCTTATCATACTTAATCCCAGGGAAATAAGCAGCGCAATCCCTGTAGACAAGGGCACTGTAATGATTACCAAAATAAATGTATTTTTCACTGCCTGTAAAAAATAGGGATCATGCAGCACATAAGAATAATTATAAAAACCGACACCGAAATAGACTTGCGAAGCAGAATTGTATCCTTCTTCAAAGGAATAAATGAAAACATCAATCAAAGGATATATCATGAATCCCCCTAAAAACAAAATTGCCGGCAAAAGATATAACCAGCCTTTGAAGCCGCTGTTTTTCAATTTCTTTTTTATCATGTTACTGCCCCCTCTGCACCTGTCTTTAAAGGTAGATTCTGTCTTCCGTTTCTTTATCAAACAAAAATACTTTGTGGGGCGCAAGTGAAAACCTGACCACTGCATCAGTTGAAATATTTCCCTCACCCATAGAAAGTATCTCTTCCATGTCTGCTTTATTTTCTGTACCGATAATAGAACGTACCACTGCATTTAATGAAGATGCGTTTGAAGAAATGACACTAATGTCACGTCCCATCACTTCCACTCCGCAAAGTCTGCAACAAAGAGCTCCATCTGCTTTAGGAAAAAATCCTTCCGGCCGAATTCCCACATAAACTTCCCTGTCAGCTTCTTCTCCCGCCTCCATTACACAGTCATTTCCAATATAAAGCTTATGGTTCTTAATCTGTCCGGTAAACACATTGACAGGAGGCGTTCCCAGGAATTTGGCAACAAACAAATTTTTAGGATCATCATAAACCTTCTGAGGTTTATCTATTTGCTGCACCATACCCTCCTTCATAACGACAATCATGTCAGAAATGCTCATTGCTTCTTCCTGATCATGTGTGACAAAAATTGTCGTAATTTTTGTCTCCCGCTGGATTCTTCTGATCTCTTCCCTTGTCTGAAGCCGAAGTCTTGCATCAAGGTTAGAAAGAGGTTCATCAAGCAAAAGAACCTTTGGACGCTTTACTAAGGCACGCGCAATTGCCACTCTCTGCTGCTGGCCGCCTGAAAGTTCTCCCGGTTTACGGTCCATCAGCTCATCAATCTGAACAAGTCTGGCGGCTTCATATGCCTTTTCCAGCATCTGTTCCTTAGAGAGCTTGTCCTTTCCTTTTAAATTTTCCAAAGGAAATAGTATATTCTGCTTCACTGTTAAATGTGGATAAAGAGCATAATTTTGAAATACCAGTCCAATCCCTCTGTTTTCCGGTGGCAGATCCGTAACATCATCTTTCCCAAAAAATATTTTTCCATCCGTAGGTTTTAATAAACCACTGATCAAATTAAGCGTTGTACTTTTACCACATCCGGAAGGCCCTAAAAGGCCAATCAATTTTCCATCCGGAATTTGAAAGGTAAAGTCATTGACCGCAATTACATCTTCCTGTTTTTTCCGATCCCGCCCCGGAAATTTTTTCGTCAAATTCTTTAAGGTAACTTCCATTTCAGTCCCCAGCCCTTCCCGCACATTGTTTCCATGTAAAAGCAAAGTAAATATGTGCATTAATTATCAGAAATGATTACTTCACATTATACTGAAAAAGAAAGCAGATGTCCATATTGACGAAACACATTCTATCTATTACAATAGTCTGACACGACAAACGGAGGCGTATTTTATGTGGACAAAATTCAAGAACAAATTTATTGGTGACAAGTACTTTTACCGGCGTGTGCTTTTTCTTGCTGTTCCCCTGATCATTCAAAATGCCATTACCAGCTTTGTAAGTTTTTTGGACAATATAATGGTAGGGCAAATCGGAACAGAGCAGATGTCAGGCGTTGCTATTGTAAATCAATTGATGTTTGTTTTTAATATCTGTATTTTTGGCGGTGTTTCCGGCGCTGGTATTTTTGGTACCCAGTTTTATGGGAAAGGCGACTATGAGGGACAAAAATATGCTTTTCGTTTTAAGCTCTACGCATGTATGTGTATTGCGGCAGCGGCTCTTTTACTCTTTGGTACCTGCAATACACAATTAATCTCTCTTTATTTAAATGACAGTGGCAGCGTGGGAGACATCACCCTTGCCTTAAAATATGGGGAAGAATATCTGTACATTATGATACTGGGACTTATTCCTTTTGCCTTAAACCAGTCCTACGTAAATACCATCCGTGAGACTGGACGTACTTTTGTCCCCATGCTGGCAAGCGTTGTAGCTGTTTTCACCAACCTGATTTTAGATTACATCTTGATTTTTGGCTTTGGAATCATTCCTGCACTTGGCGTACAGGGCGCTGCTATCGCTACAGTGGCAGCCAGATTTATTGAATGCGGCATTGTTGTAATATGGACTCATACCCATAAAAATTATAACCCATATATCGTCGGCGCTTATAAGAGCTTTGCAATTCCCCGCAAAGTCCTTAAAGATATTTTTATTAAGGGAACACCCCTTATGGCCAATGAAATGCTTTGGGCCACCGGCATGACCGTAATCGTCCAATGCTATTCTGTACGTGGTCTGGAAGTGGTTGCTGCGCAAAACATCTCTTCCACCATTACAAATCTTTTTAATATTGTATATATTCAGCTTGGCGGCTGTATTTCTATTGTTGTAGGGCAGCTCCTTGGCGCAGGAAAAATTAAAGAAGCAAAAGATGCAGACAATAAGATGATTTTCTTTTCTGTTTTCTGCTGCAGTTGTGTTGCAGCAGTTATGGCAGTTGTTGGCAGGTTTTTTCCTTCCATTTATAATACGGAAGACAGTATCAAGGAACTTGCCAGAACCTTCATCACCATCTCCGCTCTTGCAATGCCATTATGCTCTTTCTCACACTGTACCTATTTTACTCTCCGTTCCGGCGGAAAAACAATTGTCACCTTCCTGTTTGACAGCGTTTACACCTGGGTGCTGATTATACCTTTGGCCTACCTTCTGGCAAGGCATACTCTGCTGCCTATAACAACAGTATTCTTCCTAATTCAGTTTTCAGAACTGATTAAAGTAATTCTGGGATTCTTTATGGTAAAAAGTGATGTGTGGCTGCAAAATATTGTTACGGATGCAGCAGAAGCTTAATCTCACCTCTTTTCCCAGGAAATGGATACTTTTAGTCTGCCTGAAGCTTTTCCCTTCTGTACTGTCCGAAAAGTTTTAGGCAGAACACTTTTGAATCTGTATACACTAAGCACGATCCCTGCAAGCATAAAGGAAACTGCCATGTTGGATGCTCCGCCTGTGAAGAAAGGCAGTTCACTTGACATAATCGGCAAAAGGGAAGTATTCTCCATAAAATACAGCACTGTAAGTACAAAAAATACCATACCGCTTCCACATGCCATCATCATACCCAGTTCATTTTTCTGTTTGAAAGCCATATGAAAAATTTTTCCTATCAGCCCTGTAAACAAAGCCGCCATTAATATAACCGCAGCATAGCCAAAATGAACTGCCAGAAATGTAACTATATAATCCGCACTCACTGCAATGTTGGAGTCCATTTGAGCGGCAGCGCCTGCACCAATAAACCTGCTTTGCATCATCATATCCCTTATTTGAAAAAATACATAATTAACATCATTTCTTCCTTCTCCTGTAAATGCCCCCAGAAATGCCTTTATTCTATAACTTTGGTACATTGGCATTTCTCCGCTTCCCCACAAAAATAAAAGGAAAAGCGGCACTGCCAGTATAAGTCCGCTCCAGAGCAGCAATAAAAATTTTCTGGAATTTCTGATTTTAAACCAACCTTTCCAGACTGCCAAAGAAAACAACATGATCATCATACCAAAAAGAGCTATTTCCGCACTCAAATCAGGAGATAAATATGCCGGTATTCCGGCAGGCAGTATCCAAAGCAGACTTTTTACAATTCCCCTCCATTTTTCTCCATAATATTGATAGAGCATGGCGCCATATAAAGGGACTAACAAATAAGTAAACGGAATCAGAAAGAGACCGACTCCCCCAATGCTGATCCACCTGACTGCACCATTTACTTCTCTCCCTGCAAAATATGCCAAAACCAACAGTCCTAAAAACACTGGCATAATTACTTTTACAGATCTGGCAATGATGCTGTAATCAACAAGGCATACCAAAAGCATAAGTATAAATCCTATTATTGTATAGGCTGCCTGCCTAATCATATGATCCACTCCCAGCGCCGGATCGTTAATGCCTATAAAAATATGGACCAAAATGCTAACCGCACCTATAACTGCCATAAATACAGCCATTCCCCATGCCATCTGCGGTCTGTGTATTCTATCCAGGGAAACCCCTGCCTTTACCGGATCCCCCATATCCTTGACGGCCTTTTCTACTGCCCTTTCTTTTTCTATTCCTTCTTCCTCATAAGCAAAAACCTGATCCTCAATATGCACCCTTATTTCATCACTTACCAGCTCCCTCGCTTTTTTACAGCGAATTTGCCCTGTCACAATTCTAATATATTCTTCCACTGCAAACTCCCGCCTTTCTTCCCAATCTGCGCTGTCATTTTCCTGCAATCGCATTCCCTCATGTGGAAAATGACAATACCTGTAATACTGCCTGAGAATACTCCTTCCATTCTTCCTCTTTTCTTACAAGCACCTTTCTTCCCTCTCTGGTAATGCTGTAATATTTTCTGACCTTTCCAAGTACTTCTTCTTCGTACGAGGTAAGAAGATTTTTCTCTTCCAGGCCATGCAGCAGTGGATACATGCTTCCAGCTTTTAATTCAAAAACATTTTGAGAACGCTTCCTTAAGGTATCAATCATTTCATAACCATACATATCCTTTTCCGATAATAATTTAAGCAGCAGCATAGCCATGCTGCCGGAAACCAGCGTTTTATCAACAGCCATCATTTTCCTCCTATATATAGTTTGTCTATATATCTATTTTCTATAGTATATATAGACAAACTATATATGTCAAGACATTTTTTTCTTAACATAAGGATACCAGAATTTGCCAGCCATCCTTATGTTAAGAAAAAAGACGCCCCGTCTTGCAGGCGTCCTATGTTTGACGTTCTTTTTCCAGTTTATTTCTAATTCGCAGCTCTTTAAAAAAAGTGGTCAGCATATGGGAGCATTCTTCCTCCAATACTCCTCTTACCACCTTTACCTGATGATTAAATTCTGGCATCTCCAAAATATTTAATATGGAACCTCCGCACCCTGCCTTGGGATTCATGCTCCCCATAACCACCTGGTCAATTCTGGCCTGTACAATTGCACCGGCGCACATCTGGCAGGGTTCCAGCGTCACATAAAGTGTACACCCCTCCAGCCGCCAGTCTCCTATTTTTTTACTTGCCTTGTTAATTGCAGTTATTTCGGCATGTGCCAAAGTGTTCTTGTCCGTATTTCTGCGATTATATCCCCGGCCTATGATCTTTCCCTCATAGACAATCACACAGCCAATAGGAACTTCACCCAGCGCATAAGCCTTCTTTGCCTGCTTCAAGGCCTCCTTCATGTACCTTTCCTGTTCTGTCATTCTTTTATATCCCTCGTAAAATTACTTTTCCCAGCATTCCTGGTACTTTTCTAACCGCATCAGCCATCCCTTCCATTTCTTCTTTTTCATATCCATGAAAAATCTCAAAATTAGAAACAGACTCTGTTCCTTCCAAAGTCTGGGCTTCTTCCCCCCGATGTATAATCCTGCCAAGCACATTTTCATTATCCTGATATTGTTGTAAATAATAAAAGGGGCATCCCTTAATCCACTCCCCGATTTTCATCAGATCTTCTTTTGTATGCAGCTCTTTTACCACTGTCGTGCGAAATTCATATGGAATAGATGAGTTACTTAAAATTTTAATAGAATCTTGTATTTGCTTCCAGACTTCTCCGGTGCACAGCCCTGCTGTCATGGCATACTTTTCCGGACAATTTTTAATATCCACCGCCACATAGTCCAACAATTTTTCAGCCAGCAAATCCTCCAGCACCTCCGGCTTATATCCATTGGTATCCAGCTTAACCCGATACCCCATTTTTTTCACCTTTGACAAGAACTTTGGCAAATCTGCCTGAAGTGTTGGCTCTCCGCCTGTAATGCATACGCCCTTAAGCAATTTTTTTCTTTTTTCCAAAAATATCAAAATTTCTTCTTCTGAATATATCTGCTGTGATAAAGGTTCAAGCACCAAACTGCCATTATGGCAGAAAGGACATCTGAAATTACACCCTCCCGTAAAAATAGTGGCAGCAACACACCCTGGGTAATCTAAAAGTGTTGTCTTATTTAAACCAATAATCAGCATCTTTTTCTCCTGTTTTGTATTCTTGTTGACAAACCAATCAAAAAAACATATACTACAAGAAGGCATTTTAAACCATGCAGCTTTGTTTTCAGGGAAGCTGTCATGGCTGCCCTGAATAAGTGGCGTTTGAAGATTGGGTCTTGCGCAATGGATGTCTGTGAATCGTGTCAGGTTGGGAACAAAGCAGCACTAAACAGAAATTTCCATGTGCCGCAAGGGTGCCTGGTCCTAGTTAACTGTTCAGGTAACGCATGGCAGTTTCCCTGAGGATAAAGGGCATGGTTTTTATTTTTCCGCCAGGCCTCATTATAACATGAATTCCTTTACAATTCCACTCGTCTCATGTAATAACCAAATTTTCCGGTTTCAACAGCGCCTGCACATTCAAAACCCTCAAAGCCAAACATAACGGCGACCATTTTTTCCCTGTCGAAGTATGTTCCCGGCACTCCTAAATAAAAGCTAATCCTGCCTTCTCCCCCAAGTTCTTTATCAGGCCCTAATATTAAATGTCTGTAATTATAAAAGCCATGTAATAAAAAGCTATTATTTACCAACTTTTGAAACGGTGCCTGAAGTATTACAAAATCTTTTGGTTCTATAGACAAAAAGATTCTCTGATCATCAAAGGGGTGCACTGTCTGATAATTATGTTGAAGCTGTTGCCACTTATCCTCAAAAACAGGATGCCCGATCTTTACCTGTTTTTCTTTTATCTCTTCATATCTCACATTGTTGTCTTCCATGCCTGCTTTTGACTGTAATCTGCTATCCCCTGCATGCTGAACTTCATTTTGTCCTGCCTTTTCCTTTGCACAAGGGCAGCTTCTGAACTGTATCGGCTGTTGACAACCCTGTATTATTTTCTCGTTCTGTCCGGCTCCTGTTTTGTCAGGTGCCTCTTCTTTTTCACTTTCTGCCGCTGTCAGCTCTTTTCTTTCCTTCTTAAAATTTCCACTTATCCAGCTTTGTCCGTCAAGGAACAGCTTAATGCCCCACAAAGTTTCCTCATTATATAAAATGTCCCCTATGCACAGCATTTTGTTCCGCAGCATAATTTTTCTGTGAATGTTACCTTTTCCCTCTCTAAGAGATATTTGTTCCCACGCAGTCTCCTGGCTGTCCAGTAAAAGCAGCAGCGTATAATTTCCATTTACCATTTTTAAATTTGACTGTATATGTATGTCCAAAATGCAGGCGTCCTTTTCACGCAGGATCTTGATAAATCCTGCCCCGCCCTGTCTTTCTCCGTTTTGATATCTGGAAAGATATCCTATTTTCTTTTCATATAAAAACAACCTTATCCCTCCCAACAGTTCTCTACTATTGTATTCGGGAATAAGGTTGTTCATTCCATTTATCTGCTTTTTATACTGTACTTACTTTTCTTCACTGTTTAAAAACTGCATATAATTATATACCATCATAGCTATCTTAAATGTCAACGCATCATCAAAGGTACGAACGTCCAGTCCTGTACTTTTTTCAAGTTTTTCAACCCTGTAAACCAAAGTATTCCGATGTACAAACAGCTGCCTTGATGTCTCAGAAACATTCAGGTTATTTTCAAAGAATTTATTTACCGTGGTAACAATTTCTTCATCAAATTCTCCCGGGTTATTATCTCCGAAAATTTCATCAATAAATATTTTACACAAATTGGCAGGCAATTGGTAAATAAGACGTCCTATTCCAAGCCTTCCATAAGCATTTACCTTTTTTTCCGCATAGAATATCTTTCCTACATCCAAAGCAACCATTGCCTCCTTGTAGGATTTGGACACATCTTTAAGCTCCTGTACAATCGTCCCATAAGCCACCCGCACATTCAGCATAGCTTCCGTGTTCATCATATCAACTATCATCTGCGCTGCTTTATCAACTACTTCATACTCATCCTCAGGCTTCAAAGCTTTAATCAAAATAACATTGCTTTCATCTACTGCCGTTATAAAATCACCGGATTGGGAAGAAAACAGCTCATGCAGAAGTTCTACAGCCATATTATCCTTTTCGGTACCAACTTCAATAATAATCACTACTCTGGGCATCACCGCCTCAACATGAAGCTTTTTAGCCCTATTGTACATATCCACTAAAAGCAGATTGTCCATCAGTAAATTCTGGAAGAAATTATTCCGGTCAAAACGTTCCTTATATGCTACAATAAGTTGTTGAATCTGGCTTACTGCAATCTTCCCAACAAGGTATGTTTCATCATTATTTCCCCGTGCTGCCAGTATGTATACAAGCTCGCCTTCATCAACTATTTTCAGCAAATGATCTTTTCCAATCACCTGCCCATCAGCAGGAGAATTCGAAAATCCCCTAATTAATTCTTCTGAAATAATACTGGCATCAAAAGTAGAAGTTACTACCGCTCCATCTGTTCCAAAAACTGCCAGATCAGTTTTTGTGATTGCCCTTAACTCATGAATGCAATTTGCCATAACCTGTACTGAAATCATATTTTCACGCCCTTTCCAAGTATGCAGTTTTTTAAAGTTTTGTCAAAAAAAGGGATGCTGTTGGCATCCCTTTTCTTTTCTATTACTAGTTAGTAATAACCTGCTCTGTTTCTTTATCAAATACGTGAATCTTCTCAACGTCAAATGCAAACTTAACTGTATCGCCAGGTCTTGCAGTTGTACGAGAATCAACTCTTGCTGTGATAGGGAATTCAGCCAGATCAAAATACAAGTAAACTTCTGCACCAAGTAATTCATAAACCTTAATAGTAGATTCAAATACACACTTGGATGTTTCAATAAACATTTCTGAATCATATACATCCTCAGGACGGATACCAAAAGTAACTGTCTTTCCAGCATAACCGCCATCAATAAGCTTCTTAGCCTTTGAAGGAGGAAGAGGAATGCTGCTGCCAGCAACCTTAAGGCTTGCTGCATCACCGCTTACTTCTACTGTAGCATCAAGGAAGTTCATCTGAGGAGATCCCATAAATCCGGCTACGAATAAGTTAGCAGGTTTCTCATACAGATTCTGAGGTGTATCTACCTGTTGAACCACACCATCCTTCATAACAACAATTCTGTCACCAAGAGTCATAGCTTCTGTCTGGTCATGTGTTACGTAAATAATGGTGGTACCTAATCTCTGGTGCAGTTTAGCGATCTCAATACGCATCTGTACACGAAGTTTAGCATCCAGGTTTGAAAGAGGCTCATCCATAAGGAATACCTTAGGATTACGAACAATTGCACGTCCCATAGCAACACGCTGTCTCTGACCACCGGACAAAGCTTTGGGTTTACGATCAAGAAGAGCTGTCAGGTCAAGGATCTTGGCTGCTTCTTTAACCATCTTATCAATTTCATCTTTCGGAACTTTTCTTAACTTAAGACCGAAAGCCATGTTATCATATACTGACATATGAGGATACAAAGCGTAGTTCTGGAATACCATCGCGATATCTCTGTCTTTAGGCTCAACATCATTAACCACTCTGTCACCAATTTTAAGTTCGCCGGAAGAAATATCCTCCAGACCTGCAACCATACGCAATGTAGTAGATTTACCACATCCTGAAGGGCCTACAAAGATAATAAATTCCTGATCCTGAATTTCAAGATTGAAGTCTTTAACAGCCTCAAATCCATTAGGATATACTTTGCAGATATTTTTTAAAGATAAACTTGCCATTTTATTTGCCTCCTTAAAATAATTGATTCTGAATTAAGTCTGAAATCAGTATACATGAGTTTTTACAAATTGACTATGCTACTATTCCACAAAGATTTTATTATACATTGTAAAAAATGCTTATAAAGATCAATTTTTTTCAATTCAACCAACAACTTGACTAAAAAAAACGATATTCAATAGGCACTTTGTACAATTATTATTTTCTGTCCCTGTCATCAAAAAAAGCAACCTGATTTTTTCCCCGCTTTTTTGCTTTATAAACTGCCTGGTCGGCGGACTTATATAAAGATTCAAAATCATTGCCATCGGCAGGAAATACTGCTGCTCCAATACTTGCGGTAGCAGAGTATTTTACATATTCACCCACCTCAAAATGTTTAAAGAAATACTCCAGTTTTTTAGCTTCTCTTAAAACAATCTCGTCTTTTTGCAGATCTTTCAGAAAAACCATAAATTCGTCACCGCCAACACGCCCTATAATATCTGTGACTCTGAAATTCACACCAATCTGTTTTCCTAAAGAACGTAAAACTTCGTCGCCAAAAGCATGCCCCATTGTATCATTGATCTTCTTAAAATTATCAATGTCAATAACAAACAGCATTCCCAGTTTATCCTGATTCTGGGCCATATATTCCTTGATTTTCCGTTCTGTTGCCAGCTTATTGTTAAGGCCTGTCAAAAGATCCGTGTCTGCTTTTTCCTGAAGCGTCTTGTTCCTCTCCGCATTTCTGATCTTTCCTACATAATTAACTGCGGCAATCAACGCAACAAACAAAAATGTGACGCCCAAAAGCTGATACAGTCTTCGAATTGACTTAGAAAAAATAGCTTCCTGCCGGAATTCTACATAAGACTGGTCAATTCCAATCAGCAGCACCCAGTCCTCCACTCCAATCGGCGTATACACAAGTGTTCTTATTTCTTCGCCTGCCATTGTTATAAAGCTGCCTGTTTTATTATTCTGCATCCTGACTCTTGCTTTTGAGGTATCATTCTGATACTCCTTGTCAACATTCGCCCAGATATTACTTCCTTTCAAAAAGCTGCTTGCCCTGTCTTCCGCCTGAAATATATCTCCTTCCACATTAATAATAGATAGAAAAGCCGAATCATTAAATTCACCACTCATTTCCGTAATTGATTTAAGGCGCTTTAACGGATAAAAAAGTAAAAGATAACCTTCTGTTTCCTCCACAGGCACTCCTATAATAATAGATGCAGCACCGGTAATAGCCTCTTCTTTTTCAAACAAATAATTTAAATCTGGATCTTTTTCCAGTTTTTCTATGTAATTATTTCCCTCAAAATCAACCCTGTTTCCCTGATGATCTATTGCATTTCCATCCTTATCACAATAAATTGCTTCACATACTTCAGTACTTTCAGCAATTGATTCCAGAAGAAGCTGTATGATCCCCTCATTAGACGGACTCCGCTGTGAAATCACCTGCGCCGAGGTCTCTCCTACCAGGCAAATGCCTTGAAGATCCCCATTTACCTTTAATGCATACTTTTCCGCAACTTCTTCAAATTTGTCTTCAACTGTTTCAACTGCCTCTTTTTTAATTTTTAATGAAAAATTAAAAAACATTATCAGCACTACAATAACTGCAATTGCAAATGGCAGCAGCCATTGAAACATTAAATTTCCATGATCCTCTTTCATCCAGTTCTCACCACACAATCCACCTTGCTGATTTGCTTCAGCTCTTTTCCCTTTTACCCTGTATCTCTGCTGCTGATATTTCCATTGTTTCTTTTTCTTCTTCTGAAAGAAGTGACCACTCGCTGTCATCTGCCTGTACATCTTCAGGTTCAAATCTCTTAAATGTTTTGTTATATAAAAGTGCACACATATATGCTGGCAGCGAAATTCCAAATGCGAATACCAGCGGCATAATCTGGTAAAGCGTAAGGCCAACCACCACCGGCGCTGCCCAGCAGAAAATCATAAGTATTGTTTTAGGAAGACTTAATATTCCCATCAAAAAAGAATTCTTGAAGGTGTTTTTAATTGTATTGTCAAACTTTGCAAGTGCCGGAAACAAATGCATGGACGAAATCAAAAACAAAACCACAACTGCAAGTAATGCAACTTTTATCCATGTGGGGAATTCCAGCAACGCATATCTTAAAATATAAAAATCACCTGCCAAAACCATTATTACAGCCAGCACAATCAGCCAAATGACTGTAGCCTGCTTAAAGTTTTGTTTAAAGGACTTAAAATAAGATCTGGTAATATACCCTTCTTCATTTCTGACCATTTTAAGAACCACATAATTTAGTGCCGTCATAGATGCACCTATTGTAACAACTGGTATGCAGCATATAAATGTTAAAATGTTCAGCCAGATCAAATCTGCCGCCTTATTTAAAAAACTAAACACAGGGCTGTCCAAATTAAATAATTTCCCCATCCTGATCCTCTTTCTTATCTTATGTCGGCTCTTACTTATGCCTGTAATTTATAGTGCATGGGTGTATAAATTATCCCATCCTGCTTCTTTTCCGGTCCTAAATCCTTAAATCCTATCTTATGGTAAAATCCTACGCCGTAAGGGGATGCATTTACCGTCAGGCGGTCCTGTCCCAGTTCTGTCCTTGCATAATCAGCCATGCGGCCAATCAGCGCTTTGCCTACCCCCTGCCTGTGATAATTTCTGTCTACAAAAAGAAGTGAAATATGCATTTCATTGCGTAGTGTGATCATGCCTATCATTTTTTTCCGGTCATATGCCGATATCATTTGATAGGTGCCCATATCAAACATCCGTTTCAACCCTGAATCTGTGATAAAATCCTCAAAGCTTCGAATTCCTTCCAGCGAATAATCATCAGCTTCGAATTCCAGAAAAGTTTTCCACGCCAGCCCCATGGCTTCTTCCCATTCTTCCCGGCCTGCAAAACGTATTTCATAAGGTAATTCCTGCTCCATTGCACTGTCCTCTCCTGTATTGTTAGTAAATAATTATACCAGAAGATATACTGCTTTACAATCAAAGCATCACGGAATGATTTTCAAAAAGTTAAAACATATATATCTATTATACCGCAATATTTTTAAAAATCCAATACTAAAGTACCATTTCTGTTCCAACCTGGTTAACAAGGGGCAGACCATTTTCCAATGCATACGCATTTTCAAGAGTGGTATGGGCAATCGCCTGCATAGCTTCCTTTGTAAAAAATCCCATGTGGGAGGTAACAAGCACATTAGGAAAAGTCATAAGGCGTGCAAGATGATCATCTACAATAATATCGCTGGACCTGTCTTCGTAAAAAACACCTTCTTCTTCCTCATAAACATCAAGTCCCACGCCACCGAATTTTCCTTCCAGCATCCCATCAATCAATGCCTCCGTATCAATCAGTGCCCCCCTTGATGTGTTTACCAGATAAATACCCTTTTTCATCATTGCAATAGTATCTTTATTAATTAAATGCTTTGTATCCGAAGTCAGAGGGCAATGAAGACTGATAATATCGGATCTCTTAAAAATTTCCTCCAAAGATACATATTCCGCATCCAGTCCCTCCACCGGATATGGATCGTAGCAGAGTACATGCATCTGAAAACCATTCAGTATTCTGATCATTGACTGTCCGATCTTTCCGGTTCCGATTACACCTGCGGTTTTTTCATACAAATCCATCCCCATAAGGCCATTCAGACTCATATTAAATTCTCTTGTTCTGTTATATGCCTTGTGTGTTAGTCTGTTTACCGTAAGTAAAAGCGCCATAGAAAATTCAGCCACAGCTTCCGGCGAATAACTGGGCACTCTTAAAATAACAATCTTATCCTCTGCCGCTTTTACATCTACATTGTTAAATCCTGCACTGCGCAGCAAAATAGCTTTTACTTTCATTTCATATAAATCATCTATCATTTGAGCATCTACATAGTCATTTACAAAAATGCAGATTGCATCATAACCTTTGGCCATAAAAATCGTTTCCTGGTTACATGCTGCCTCGATAAAATGAATATCAAAGCCATACTCCTTTCCCATTGGTTCAAACCAAATCTTATCATAGGGTTTTGTACCATAAAATGCGATTTTCATATCATACCTCCTAATTTAGTCATTTCACAGCTATTGTTTCAAACGTGTCTGAAATTTATACTCATCATTATAAAATACTTATGAAAACAAACCTGTAAAAAAATCTTTTACCGAGCCTGCCAGATTTTCAAAAAAACTGGTCACTGCTACGGATACTGCATTCTTTACCGCGCCTGTAACTGCTTGGTCCACATTATCTACAAGCTCAGCTCCATATTCCTTATACAAATCTTCCGCTTTATCCAGCACATAATCTGCTGAAAATCCCATGCCTTCAAGCTTTTCCATTGTTTCTACCAGCTCTTTGGCTCCCTCTGTGCTGATCTCAACACCGAATTTTTCTTTCACTTCCTCCACTGCATTTGAAAGTCCTTCTTCGGTAGTTAAATCTCCCTGCGCTATTTTTTCCTTTAAAAATTCAAATGCGTCGGAAGCCTTTTCCTGATCAATGTTTTCAAATACTGCCTCAAACAATTCTTTTACCTGCTGGGCAGCATCCGATATATCTTCATCGGAAGTTTTTTCACTTGCTGCCGCAGGTATCGAAATCCATGCAAATCCAAATAGCAGTACCGTTAATAATATTGCAATTCCACCTCTTATCTTCAAATCAAATCATACCTTTCCAGGCCCTTCATCAAAGCCTTTAATATTCTTTTACCCTTTCCATAATCCAAGGATAAATATCCTCATATACCTGATGTTTATTTTTCTCGTTTAGCAATTCATGCCTGCCGCCGGAATAAAGCTTTAAGGATATATTTTTCATTCCTGCTTTTTCAAAGTCTTTATATGCCTTTTTCACTCCCTCACCATAATTGCCTACAGGATCCATATCTCCAGCAATAAAATACACTGGCAGCTCTTTGGGCATTGCATTCAAATTTTCTTCCTGATTCAGCCGGTCCAGCAGAGTAAACAAAGTTTTAAAACCATTTACTGTAAAGGTAAAACCGCACAACTCATCATTCATGTATGCATCTACTATCTTATCATCTGTACAAAGCCAGTCAAAAGCTGTTTTGGCATCTGGTATTTTCTTATTATAAGAGCCAAAAGCCAAGCGGTCGATCATTTTGGCCACATGCTTTTGTCCTAAGACAAGCCCCTGCAGTCCCGCAATCAGCTTGCAAAACTTCACCAATATCCCAGGCTGTGATCCGGTTCCACAGACAATGGCTCCCTGTATTCCCGTGCCATACTTAAAAAGATAATTGCGTAGTATAAAAGATCCCATACTGTGGCCAAGCAGCACATAAGGTATGCCCGGATATTCTTCCTGTGTGATCTTTTTTAAGCGATGCACATCCCTGACCACTACCGTAGCCGGATCCTGATCGCAAAAATATCCATAAGTACCTTCTTTCCCTACGCTTTTCCCGTGGCCTAAGTGATCATCTCCCGTTACCAGTATTCCCTTCTCCCCAAGATACTGGGCCAAAGCTTCGTAGCGTTCAATGTATTCCGCCATGCCATGCACAATCTGTACAATACAAATAATTTTTCCTTCGGGCACCCATCGAAGCGCATGAATCTTTGACTTTCCATCTCTGGAATCAAATGTGATATCTTCTTTTTTTACCATTGTAACCTCCCGATAAATCCCCGCTTTTCAAAGCGGGGATATCAATTTTTCTTCCATGAATTTTGCTAGCAGATTTCCGCTCCGGAAGGCATCTCTTTCTCCGGTGTAAGAAGCGCCAGGTTTCCCTCTGCATCCTCCGCACAAAGAAGCATTCCCTCTGAAACAACACCCGCTAGTGTTGCAGGTTTTAAATTTACCAGCACCATAACCTTTTTACCCACCATTTCTTCCGCACTGTAATGCTGCTTAATTCCTGAAACAATCTGTTTTATCTGGCTTCCGATGCGAACCTTTGAGCAAAGAAGCTTTTTGGATTTAGGCACCTCTTCACAGGCAATGATCTCACCTACCTGAAACTGCATTTTATCAAACAAATCATAAGTGATCTCTTCTTTTGGATCAATGTCGATCCCCTCCGGCTCTTTATCTGATACATTCTTTTCCTCATCCTGAGCCTCATCTGTACTTTGCTTCTGCGCTGCCTTTCTCTCTGCAAACATAGCATCGGCCTTCTCCACTACTTCCTTCACATCCAGCCTTGCAAATAAAATTTCCGGTTTTTCCGTCACTTTGTTTCCGGAAGGATAACCTCCAAAGCTGTTAAGTTCTTCAAATCCTCGAAGTCCGGTGTTTAATTGCCCTGCAATTTTCTTTGCTGTTGCAGGCATATATGGCTCCAGTAAAGAGGCTCCAATCACAATGCTTTCCACCAGATTATAAAGCACGGTGGCAAGACGGTCTTTTTTTGCTTCATCCTTTGCAAGCACCCAGGGCTCTGTTTCATCGATGTACTTATTGCAGCGTTTAAACAATGCAAATATTTCCGTGAGTGCATCCGCCACCCTCAGTTCTTCCATCTTTGCCGCCACCTTATCATAAGCGCCGACTGCCACTGTTTTCAGCTCCTCATCCACCGCATCACTGACTCCCTTATCTGCCACAATACCGCCAAAGTACTTATTACTCATAGAAATCGTCCTGTTAACCAGATTGCCCAGAGTATTGGCAAGATCAGAGTTTATTCTCTCCACAAGCAGTTCCCATGAAATAGTTCCATCATTTTCAAAAGGCATTTCGTGAAGCACGAAATAACGGACAGCATCTACCCCAAAGAAATCTACAAGGTCATCTGCATAAATTACATTTCCCTTGGATTTACTCATTTTACCATCTCCCTGTAAAAGCCATGGATGGCCGAACACCTGCTTAGGCAAAGGTTCGCCTAAAGCCATCAGGAAAATGGGCCAGTAAATGGTATGGAACCGGATAATGTCTTTGCCAATCAGATGCAGGTCGGCAGGCCAAAGCTTTTGATATTGATCCGTACTGCTTCCGCCGCAGTCATAGCCAATACCTGTAATGTAGTTGGTCAGCGCATCCAGCCATACATACACCACATGCTTATTATCGAAATCTACGGGAATCCCCCATTTAAAGGAAGTTCTTGATACACATAAGTCCTGCAGTCCCGGCAGAAGGAAGTTATTCATCATTTCATTTTTACGGGATACCGGCTGAATAAATTCAGGATGACTATTAATATGCTCAATCAATTTATCCGCATACTTGCTCATCTTAAAGAAATATGCTTCCTCTTTGGCCGGCTTTACATCCCGTCCACAGTCAGGACATTTTCCCTCCACCAGCTGGGACTCAGTCCAGAAGGATTCACAAGGGGTACAGTAAAGCCCTTCATAAGAGCCTTTATAAATATCTCCCTGCTCGTAAAGTTTTTTGAATATCTTTTGAACCTGTTTTTCATGGAATTCGTCTGTTGTACGGATGAAACGGTCATAAGAAGTCTCCATCAAATCCCATAATCCTTTGATGGTTCCTGCAACGCCATCTACAAATTCCTTAGGGGTAATCCCTGCTTCCTGTGCCTTTAATTCAATCTTTTGTCCATGTTCATCCGTACCTGTCTGGAAAAACACATCATATCCGTCTTTCCTTTTAAATCTTGCAATACTGTCGGCCAGCACAATTTCATAACTGTTGCCGATATGTGGTTTGCCGGATGTATAGGCAATCGCTGTTGTAATGTAATACTTTCCTTTGTTCATTTCTGACCATTCCTTTCTATTTTTTGTGCAGAGTATACCCCGGAAGACTCCGTTTTTATTCCCTACGCAAAACAGTCTATCTTTTAATAAACTGCTTTTTATGAAACAAAAACTGCCTTCCATCTAACGATAGAAGACAGCTGATATGCCGTGGTACCACTTCTTTTCATCTCTGCCTCGCGGCAAAAACCTCTGCAGGTACAAATATACCCTCCCGCTGTAACAGGCGGACCTGTCGCAATCTAGCCGGCCATTCACAGCCGGATCGGTGCACTGCTCAGAAGCCATGTTCAGTCCATTTCCACTTTGTTTCTCTCAACCTTGGGCTTTTATATCTGCCACTGGAAACATTCTCTGTAAAGCTTTCCTGTACTTACTCTCTTCATCATTGCTTTTTTCTATAATAAAAGATAGTGTAAGCCTATCACAAACCATTTGTATTGTCAACAATTTCGTGCCTTTAAAGGCAAGCTTGGAAATCTCGCACCAAAAGCAAAGCCCCGGGCAGTGGAAGTACCCGGAGCATTGCTTTTTATATACTAAACTAAGGAATTAGATAAAAGCGTTTTATTCTACATCCTGCAAGGCTGCAAAATCTTCTTCTCCTGTACGAATCTTAACCACCTTATCCACATTGTAAACAAAGATTTTGCCATCTCCAATGTGGCCGGTGTAAAGAGCTTTCTTTGCTGCTTTAATAACGGTTTCAACAGGAATTTTGCTGACAACCACTTCGACTTTGACCTTGGGAATCAATGTCGCATCTACCTCCACACCCCTGTACATTTCTCCTGCACCCTTCTGGATACCGCACCCCATAACCTGTGTCACTGTCATGCCAGTTACTCCTAAGTCATTCATCGCCTTCTTTAAATGATCATACCTGGACAGTCTTGCAATAATAGCTACCTTATAGATACCTGTTGTCCCCATACCCGGTGCCGCCACCTTGACTGCTGCATCCTTTTGCGCATCGTAAGTGCTGACATAATCCTCTGTGCCAAGATTTGTGTTTTCATTGATTTCCATAGTCATTGTATTGGAAATATCCATAATACTGAAACCAGCATAGGCAGAAGTCAAACCATGCTCACAGGAATCCAGTCCCACAATTTCCTCTTCCTGGGATATCCTAAGACCTGCTATCGCCTTAATCACAAGAAAAGTAATGGTAATTGTAATCGTCGTCCAGGCTGCCACGGCTGCAAAACCTAAAAGCTGCAGGCCAAGCTGCTTAAATCCGCCGCCATAGAAAAGTCCTGTAATGTTGTCATTTCCCGGAACTGAAGTGGTTGCAAACAAGCCAACCGCAATGGTCCCCCAGATACCATTTAAGCAGTGTACAGCCACAGCGCCTACGGGATCGTCAATATGTAATTTATAGTCTAAGAACCAGACACCAAATATCACCAGCAGACCTGCCAAAGTACCTATGATCAATGAACCTGTCACATCCGTCACATCGCAGGGAGCAGTGATCGCCACCAGACCGGCAAGGGAGGCATTTAAGCACATGGAAACATCAGGCTTTCCATATTTGATCCATGTGAAGATCATGCATACCACCGTTGCAATTGCTGGTGCAATAGTTGTTGTCACAAATACAGAACCAAGCTGTTCTACACTGGTGCATGCCGCCCCATTAAATCCATACCATCCCAGCCATAAGATAAATACGCCAAGGCAGCCGATAGGTAAATTATGTCCCGGAAACGCATTAACCTTAGTTACTTTTCCCTTTTTATCTGTGACAAACTTGCCAATACGTGGGCCAAGCAATTTTGCTCCAATTAATGCAGAAATACCGCCTACCATATGAATGGCACAGGAGCCTGCAAAATCATGAAATCCAAGCTGTGCCAGCCAGCCGCCGCCCCAAATCCAGTGGGCCTCAATAGGATAAATCAGCGCAGAAATCACTCCTGAATAAATACAGTAGGATAAGAATTTTGTTCTTTCTGCCATTGCCCCGGAAACAATCGTTGCAGTTGTTGCACAGAACACAAGGTTAAATACAAAATTGGACCAGTCAAAACTCTCATAACTTGTAAAGATATCAAACCCTGGTCTTCCAATCAGTCCAACCATGTCTTCACCCAACAGAAAACTAAATCCAATCAAAATAAAGACAACGGTTCCAATGCAGAAATCCATCAGATTTTTCATTAGAATATTGCCTGCATTTTTGGCTCTGGTAAATCCTGTCTCCACCATTGCAAAGCCTGCCTGCATCCAAAACACCAGCGCTGCTCCAATCAGGAACCATACGCCAAACACTTGAGCACTTACAGCACTCATAATTTCTTCTGTCATAACTTTTTCCTCCTCATGCTAGAATCCCCTTTTACAGGATATTCATAATCTAACTAAAAAGGTGGAGCAGGGAAACTTCCATACAAGCTTCTTTGCTCCACTTTTTTAATCCTACAATCAAAAAGCGCCACGGTCATTCCGCAGCGCCTTTGCTTTACGTATTGCATAATATCACTCTGCTTCTATTCTGTCAACAGCTTTTTTATATAAAGTCTGTAGTCCTGTCCATTCAATGTGACGTCTTTCTCAAAGGCAAAACCCAACTTTTTCATCAATCTTATAGAAACCATATTTCTTTCATCTACCAGTGCCTGAATCTTTTCAAATTTCAGTTCTTCCCATGCATATTTTAGAATTCCACTACAGACTTCATAACCATAGCCCTGTCCCTGATATAACGCATCAATCAAAAAACCAAGTTCAGGATTTTCACAGCCTTCTCTCACACTAAGACCTGCACGCCCAATAATCCGGCCGCTTTCCTTTAAGATCACTGTCCATAATCCATAACCATAAAATCCATAAATCTGATCAATGTATGACTTCATATATTCCATTTCTTCGTCCCTGTCTTCATAAAGGCCTTCCATATAACGTGTAATAGATGGCTCTCTGTAAATCCGGTAAAACTCATCCACATCCTCCAAAGTGCTTTCCCTCACCAAAAGTCTTTTCGTTTTCAGAATTTCCCAGGGAAGTCCGGCGAGTCTTAAATACACCTCCTCTAAGGAACTGTATTCAAGCTGAAATAAATCTTCTATTCCATAGCGTACTGCCGGAAAACACTGCTGTCTGTTCCCCTCATGATAAAGAATTACTACATATTGTTTTTCTTCCAAAAGCATTTCTGCTGATTTAGCATCATCTGTAATAACTAAAGTATCTGTCCTACTTTTGGAAACTTCTTCATAATCTTTCAAAATTTCATTTGTAAAATCTGTTATTTTCTGCAGAGATACCTGCACGCAATGAGGCTCTGTTTTCTCTCTGATTTCCTTAATACGCTCTGAAATAATTTTATAATAATATTCAGACAGGAGAAGTAAAATGCATTTTAACATTGTCAAGTCCTTTCAATTCATATAAAATATGTACCATAGATATTATTTTATCACATCATATAGATGAAAAGAAAGGAAGTTAACATTATGGCGCAAAATCCCATCGTAACATTTACAATGGAAAATGGAGATATCATGAAAGCAGAACTTTATCCTGAAATTGCTCCTGTTTCTGTAAACAATTTTATCAGCCTGATTAACAAAAACTTTTATGACGGACTGATTTTTCACCGTGTAATCCGCGGTTTTATGATTCAGGGCGGTGATCCGGAAGGAACAGGCTGCGGCGGCCCCGGTTACAGCATTAAGGGAGAATTTTCCTCAAATGGTTTTGAAAACAACTTAAAGCATACTGAAGGCGTTCTTTCTATGGCAAGAAGCATGGCCCCCGACTCAGCAGGCTCCCAGTTTTTTATCATGCATAAGACAAGTCCTCATTTAGATAGCTCTTATGCTGCCTTTGGAAAGATAATTGAAGGCATGGATGTTGTAAATAAAATTGCAGAAACTGCAACTGATTTTTCTGACCGTCCATTAGAAGATCAGAGACTTAAGAGCGTTACCGTAGACTGTTTTGGAGTGGAGTACCCTGAACCGGAGAAGTGTTAAACACTTCTCCAAAAAGAAAAATCCAGCTATTGGGCCTTCTGCATTTTTGCTTCCATATTCATATTTTGTTCATATTTAATTTAAAAAAACTTAATCAGTATAACATTCTTTAGACATTTCTCTACTTTATACTAATATCATAAGATACAGAAAAGAAAACGCCAATATCAAAGTAATTGATTTATTAATAACTTTTTCATAATAAATGCCAAGTAGCCGCAGGTTTACTTGGCATCCTCCCTTTCTACAGGACTTTTTAAGTTTTTCTTGTACTTTTCTCCTTTTTCCTGTATAGTATAGGGGTAATCAAAGAGGATTTACTAAAAAGTAAATTCTCTTTTTTTATGATTATTTTATAATCTAAACTTATGACGGAGGAGATTTTAATGGAAAATGTAATGAATGTGATTTCAAATGTGAATTCTGCCATAAACAATGTGGTGTGGGGAATTCCTATGTTGATATTAATTATCGGCACAGGTATTTATTTAACCGTAGGCATGAAGTTTTTTCAAATTACACGGGTTAAGCACTGGATGAACGAAACCTTTCTTGCCATTTTTAAGAAAAAACATGTAACTGCCCATACCGGCAAGGAAGAACAGTCTATTTCCCAGTTTCAGGCTCTCTCAACTGCACTGGCTGCCACCATCGGCGTGGGAAATATCGCCGGTGTTGCAGGTGCAATCATTACCGGCGGTGCAGGAGCTGTATTCTGGATGTGGCTTTCCGCTCTTTTCGGAATGATGACCAACTATTCTGAAAATGTACTGGGCATTTATTACCGACGTAAAAATTCTAAAAATGAATGGTCCGGCGGTGCCATGTACTATCTCCAGGATGGATTAAAAAATAAAAAGTTCCTAAGCGTCCTTGCGAAACCTCTCGCTGTTTTGTTTGCTTTATTTTGCGTATTTGCCTCTTTTGGGATCGGTAATATGACACAGGTACATGAAATTGCCAGCTCCCTTCAGGACACCTTCAGCATTCCGCCGCTTGCAACCGGCATTATTATTGCAGTAGTTGCAGCACTTGTTATTTTAGGCGGTATTAAAGCAATTGGAAATGTGGCTGAAAAAATTGTTCCTTTTATGGCATGTGTTTACATACTGGGAACTATTATTGTTCTCATTTTAAATATCACTTCTGTTCCTGCTGTTATTAGCGCCATCTTTGCAAACGCCTTTGGTCTCCGCCCTATTGCAGGAGCTACTGCAGGTATTATGATTAAGCAGGCAATGACTATGGGCTTTAAAAGAGGGGTGTTTTCAAATGAAGCCGGTCTTGGCTCTTCTGTAATGGTGCATTCTGCTTCTAATGTTAAAGAACCCATTATTCAGGGCATGTGGGGCATTTTCGAAGTATTTTTTGATACAATTGTTGTCTGCACTTTGACTTCTTTCACTATTTTAAGTTCCGGTCTTGTTGATTTAAATACTGGAGAGCTTTTGACTTCATCAACCGGTGCTTCTTTAGTTAGTGAAGCATTAACCCAGGGATTCGGTTCTCTGGCAGGCGGTTTTGTTGCCATCGCTATCAGCCTGTTTGCATTCACCACAGTGCTTGGCTGGTCCTTTTATGGAACGAAATCCTGTGAATATTTATTTGGTACGAAAGCCACTATTTGTTATAAAGTGATTTTTGTTATCTGTATTGTTTTTGGCGCTACCATGAGTTTTGATCTGGCCTGGGCAATTGCAGATACATTAAATGCACTAATGGCAATTCCCAACCTGATCGGTGTATTATGCTTATCCGGTACTGTATTTGCCATCACTAAAAACTATACTGCCCGTAAGATCACTAAGACAAACGCAAACCTAAAGCCTATGCTTTCCTTTGATCCTGAAATTCAGGCAATACAGGAACAGGCCCTCTCCCAAGAGGAATCATAAAGTTTACAGGCATATTAAAAGCAGCGCTTTGGTTCACAAAGCGCTGCTTTCATAAGCAATGGATGTTTCAACTGCTGATCACATCCAGGAAAAATCATTACCCGGATAATTATTTCCCGTGCCGCCTCCATAAGAAGGACCTGCCGGCGCCTGCGGCACCTGCTTAATACTCTGCAGAGCAAGGCCTATAATCAACACGGACAAACCAATATTAATCACATAAAAGAATGGAATTCCAAAAGGCAGGATAGATACTGCTGCTTTAATAATCAAAGGCAGTGTTCTGCTGTAAATTCCAAGGATATAAAGCTTTCCAAAGGAAATTTTCACTTTCATACAGGATGCCACAATCATACTGATCAAAGCAATTACTAATACACCTGCAAAAAACCATGCCGTCATCCAGACAAATGCTATCACCATGAACACTGCAAGAAAAATATAGGCATATGGAACAAGCAGGAGCAAATCTCTTCTGGATAATTCAAAATCCAGTTCTGTAAAGAAAGCTTCATGCACCTGTCCTTTATCTTTCACAATGACTTTTTCCGAATCCATCATAATTACCTGAGTGTAATTGTCCAAAAAGTCCTGCATATCGTAGGCACTTCGGAGAACAGATCTGGAATCCGTGTCAATTTCAATATAAGTTCCCCTATAATCATATATATAAACACCATCTACCCACAATTCTCCATTTGACAGTTCAAAATCAGGCACTGATTTTTCTATTTTATAACTGATGGTTTCTCCACCAAAAAACCTTATAACAGGCACTCCCATAGTAATCAGAAAATAAATCACCATCAGCATAACACCAAAGCCAAATACCTTACCCTTCTTATTCTTCAAAAATTCTCCATAGCTTTTAAAGCTGTAAATAGAAAGTCCCATTTCTTTAAATATATTCATATTTGTCAATTCCTCTTCTATTCCTTACATCAATCCACAAAGTCCGCGCTTCCTATTTTCTTATATATTATGATAAAGGCTGTCCATTTATATGGGCAGCCTTTACTATTGCTTGGATTTGTTGCTTTAAGCCTTATTAACAGAACCGAAAATTTCCATTTTTTCTTTTACTGTTGCTTTAATTGCTTCAAAGCCAGGAGCAAGGAGTTTACGGGGATCAAATCCCTTTCCTTCTAAATCCTTTCCTGCTTCAATATATTTACGTGTAGCTGCTGCAAATGACAACTGACATTCCGTATTAACATTGATCTTGGCAACTCCTAATGAAATTGCTTTCTGAATCATTTCTGTAGGAATACCTGTACCTCCATGAAGTACCAGAGGCATTTCTCCTGTTAACTGCTGAATTGCATCTAAAGTTTCAAAGGATAATCCTTTCCAGTTTTCAGGATATTTGCCATGAATGTTTCCGATTCCGGCTGCAAGGAAATCAATTCCTAAATCAGCGATTGCTTTACATTCATTGGGATCTGCACATTCTCCCATACCAATTACGCCATCTTCCTCACCACCAATAGAACCAACTTCTGCTTCAATGGAGATTCCCTTTTCATGTGCTGCTGCAACCAGCTCTTTTGTCTTAGCGACATTTTCTTCAATGGGGTAATGAGAACCATCAAACATTACTGAAGAAAATCCTGCTTCGATACATTTGTAGCAGTGTTCATAGCTGCCATGATCAAGATGAAGTGCTACAGGAACTGTAATATTCTGATCTTTGATCAGTCCATTCACCATACCAACTACAACATCATATCCACCCATGTATTTTCCTGCACCTTCGGATACGCCTAAAATTACAGGTGAGTTGTTTTCCTGTGCTGTTAACAGGATTGCCTTAGTCCACTCAAGGTTGTTAATGTTAAACTGTCCCACTGCATAGTGGCCTGCTTTTGCTTTTTGAAGCATTTCTGTTGCTGATACTAACATTTTTATCTACCTCCATTAAATTAATAACATTAATAATTGCTATATATTATACCCTATTTATTACCAAAATGGAATACCGTTTACAAAATTTACTCGGGCACCACAATACGAAGTGCCTGCATTTGGTTTTGAATATCAACCTCTTTATGCTTTCCTCCAAATTCTCCATCCAGCGTCCAGGGAATTTCCTCCTTGGATGTAATTTTCAGATGGCTGGTCTTAAAACAGTACATACAATCCGTATTGATACTTCTGTTTAGAAGAGCCGCCATAATCAGATTTAGTTCCACTGGATTAGAGGGCTTTTTGATCAATGTGACTTCAAATTCTCCATCATCCAGTTGAACAAATTTTCCTGTAATCCGCTTAAAACCTCCCACGGAAACAGAATTGGTAATCATTCCAAATAAAAACTCTCCTTCTACGGAAAGCTCACTGCTTTCCACTTTCAGATTATATGCCTTTACCGCCGGAAGCCTGCGCATCCCTTCCAAAACATATGCCATGTGCCCCAGCAGATTTTTTATATCCTGAGGCGTTTCATAAGAAACATCCGTAAAAATTCCAAATGCCGCTATATATACAAAAATATCTTCATTAAATTTTCCTATATCGAAACCCAGCATATTTTCTTTTACAATCATCTGTGCAGCAGCAATCATATTCTTTGGTATTTTTAAGCTGTTGGCAAAATCATTTGTGCTTCCTGCCGGTACATATCCAATAGGTAGTTTTTCCTCACATTGCATCATTCCGGTCACCACTTCGTCCAGTGTGCCATCTCCTCCGCTACATACTACCAGATCATAAAACTGAAAAGTTCTTTCCCTGACTGCCCTTACAGCATCTCCCTTTGCCTGTGTAGGATAGGCGGTTACTTCATATCCTGCTTTAGTAAATATATCTATAATATCCAACAGATTTGTTTTAATTTTCGCTTTACCTGCCTTGGGATTATATATAAAAAGCAGTTTCTTTTTCGTCATTTTTAATCTCCTTTTGTTGGCAAAAAGAGCAAAGCATGCGCTTTGCTCCAATATCTTTTTCAATAATCCGTTCTCTATTTCTTTCCGCTCAAATATTCTTCCATACTCTGTATTGCTTCTTCTTCATCTTTTCCGTCTGCAATCACTTTTACAGCCTCACCGCTGCCAAGTGCCAGACTCATCATTCCCATAATGCTTTTCGCATTAACCTTTTTTCCATCTGTTTCAATATAAACAGAACTTTCATACTGGCTGGCAACTTGCACTAACATTGCCACAGGCCTTGCCTGCAATCCTTCCGTTAACTGAATCGTAACAGACTTTTCCATCATAAAACTCCTCCTTTTAAACCCTAATCCTTTCCGCCAATTCACTTAGTTTTCTCAATCTATGATTAACACCGGATTTCCCCACCGGCGGATTAAGATACTCTCCCAATTCATGAAGAGAGCTTTCCGGATGCTCTAACCGGGCCTGCGCTGTCTGCCTTAAGTTATCCGGCAGATTTGATAACCCATAATTTTTTTGTAAAAGCAAAATATCCTCTATCTGCTTACTTGCTGCATTAACCGTCTTTGTAATATTGGCGGCTTCACAATTGACCTGACGATTGATAGAATTTCTCACTTCCTTTTCAATTCTCAGATTTTCAAGCTGCATCAGGGATAAATGCGCACCCATTACATTTAAAAGGTCAACAATTCCTGCGCCTTCCTTCAAATATACTACATAATATTTTTTCCGTCTGACAATTTTAGCCTCTATATCAAAACTACAGATTACTTGCTGAATCTGTAATGCATGTGCTTCATTTTCACATACAAATTCCAAATGATACCCCTTATTGGGATCGCTCATGGAACCAATGCTTAAAAAAGCGCCCCGCAGAAAAGCTCTCCTGCAGCAGCTGTTTTTTATCAAAAGCGGATGAACTTCTTCATCCAATTGATGCATGCGTCCTGTTTCATCTAAAATCTTAACTGCCTGCAAAAGTTTTACAACATTATCATTAATAATAAATGTTTTTTTCAATAATGTAAAGTACTTTCTATCAGCGAATGGATTTTCAGAATGTATCACTACATTTTCCAGGACATCGCCGCACAGTTCCATTCTACATCCAAAATGAATAACAGCCGCCAGTTCAGCCAGTCCGCAGTGCCTGGATCCAGGTATGACCTTTTCCAGTTCTTCCTTTACTTTTGATGAAAATGACATAATTTCTATCCTTTTTCTCCCTGCCTGCGCGCAATATGTTATATTCCTTGTCCCACATCGCGGTGTGCGATTTTAATTCCATAACCGCCTTTATTTTTCATTTCTTCATATAATTTATTAGCCAGCGTCACACTTCTGTGTTTTCCTCCGGTGCACCCGATTGCAATGACCAGCTGATATTTACCTTCTTTAATGTAATTGGGAATCAAAAATCTTACCATGTCCGACAATTTTTCAATAAAGATATGAGCCTCCCGAAAACTCATAACATAATCCTGAACTTCGCTTTCATTTCCCGTCTTATGTTTCAGCTCCTCAATATAAAATGGATTAGGCAAAAATCTGACATCAAACACCAAGTCTGCATCTGCCGGAATACCATATTTAAACCCAAAGGATAAAACAGTAACCATAAGGCTGTTGTATTCCTCATTTTGTATAAAAATCCTGTTCAGCTCTTCTTTTAACTCTCTGGTCAGCAGATTCGTCGTGTCTATTACATAATCTGCCTTTTCTCTGATATCATTTAAAATTTCTCTTTCTTTGTAAATGCCATCCTCTATCCTGCCATCTAAAGATAAAGGATGCATTCTTCTTGTTTCTTTATAGCGTTTCAATAATGTGCGGTCATTTGCCTCCATAAAAAGGATCTCAAACACATATCCATTTTGTTTTAACTTTTCAAGTACTTCCTGTACCTCACGAAATGCCTGATCCGCACGTACATCCAATCCCAATGCAACCTTGGTAACTTCACCACCGGGCGCTGCAATCAATTCCACAAATTTTTCGATCAAAAGAACCGGCAGATTATCCACACAATAAAAACCGGCATCTTCAAGCATTCTAAGCGCAGTGCTTTTTCCACCGCCGCTCATGCCTGTTACCACTACAAAACGCATGTCCACCCCCTGCATATCGTATAACAATCTACAATACCGCAATTCTGTCTGCTTAAAAATCACCCAGAAAAACTACCTCTGTCTCCAGAAAGACGCCAAATTTATCTTTCACTCTTTCCTGCACTTCCCGTATGACCTCTGCAATATCGGCAGCAGTAGCCCTGCCATCATTAATAATAAATCCACAATGCTTTTCAGATACTCTGGCTCCGCCCACGGAGTAGCCTCTTAAGCCTGCATCCATAATCAATTTCCCTGCAAAGTGTCCTTCCGGCCTTTTAAATGTGCTTCCCGCACTGGCAAACTCCAATGGCTGCTTTTCCTTTCTTTTTATGGAAAGCTCCTCCATTTTTGCCCTGATCTCATCCTGATTTCCATTTTTAAGATTAAGTATACTTTCAAGCACAACAAAATGTCTGTTTTTAATGGCACTGGTCCGGTATCCAAATTCCATAGTTGAACAATCAAGCTCCATTAGTTCTCCCTGATCATTCATTACCTTAACCAGTTCCACAACCTGCTTCATTTCCCCATCATAAGCACCTGCATTCATCACAAGTCCCCCGCCTAAACTGCCAGGGATTCCTGATGCAAATTCAAGACCTGTCAGCCCGCTCTCCAAAGCCTGCTTTGCCACATTGGACAATAACGCTCCTGCTCCTGCCCTGATACGGGTACCCTCTGTTTTTATGTCACTCATCCTGCTGCCAATCTGTAAAACAACGCCTTCATATCCTTTATCGCCTACTAAAAGATTGCTTCCATTTCCTATTATAAAATAGGGCATCTCTATCATCTTAAAGTAAGGTATCAGCCTTGCAAGCTGTCCGGAATCGCTGATGCGCAGAAAGCATTGTGCTTCTCCGCCTACCCGAAAGGTGGTATGTTTATACATAGGCTCATTCATTAAAATATCCTCTTCCGGTATATAAGCCTTTATAAACTCATACGTAGCTGAACTGATCTTTTCCACTTTTCCTATTCACCTGCTATTTCCAATATTTTTATATGTCCAGTACCAGTTTTGCGGCACCATAAATACCTGCATCATTTCCAAGCGTTGCAAGAGAAAATTTCACATCCCTGCTGCCATGAAAAACATTTTTCTCATAATAGGGCTTAATATAATCCATAAGGACTTCTCCCGCCTTGGAAACACCGCCTCCAATTACAATGGCATCCGGATTTACTACCCCTGCAATAACTGCAAGTGCATTTCCAAGATACTTTCCAAATTCTTCTGCCACTTCCATTGCCAGTTCATCTTTTTCTTTAACCGCATCAAAAACAGTCTTGGCAGAAACCTCGCCGTCTCTTAAAATACTGTCCTTATCGCTTTCTTTTAGTTTTCTGTTTGCCAGTCTGGTAATGCCTGTTGCGGAAGCATACTGCTCAAGGCATCCTTTGTTGCCACAGTTACAGCTCTCTGTTTCATTATCTTCCACATGGATATGTCCGATTTCTCCACCTGCGCCTGCAGAACCTGTAAGTACTTTTCCACCGACAATAAGTCCGCCGCCCACGCCAGTTCCCAAGGTTACCAGGATCAAATCATTGCTGCCCTGACCGCCGCCCTTCCACATTTCGCCAAGAGCTGCAACATTAGCGTCATTTCCTGCCATTACCGGCATCTGGAGAAGTTCTTCAAGGGTTACTTTAATGCTAAAAGTATCCCACCCTAAATTAACAGCCTTATGAACCACCCCTGCACTGTCAATTGGACCAGGAGCCCCCACTCCAACGCCAGCGATCAATTCCGTGTCAATTTGTTTTTCAGTAATTTTATTTCTGATGCTTTCAGCAATGTCAGGCAGAATGAGACTGCCGCTATCCTGTGTTCTGGTTGGGATTTCCCACTTATCCAAAAGAATTCCTTTTACATCAAACAATCCAAGCTTAACGCTTGTTCCCCCTATGTCTACTCCAAAAACATATTGACTCATAAGCTTCCCCTCTCTTTATCTTTATTTTAATTGTATAAATTTATGCCATTATTTTTAAATTATTTACTTCATCCATGTCTTTCTATATATACAGAAATTAGTCCTCATCTTCATCACGCCCTTTTGTGAGGGATTCCTGTACCCTTCTGTAAAGCTCCTGAGCCGCATTATAACCCATCTTCTTCTGACGGTGATTGATTGCTGCCGATTCACAGATAATAGCAAGATTCCGGCCGGGGCGTATGGGAATATTGTGGCATACAATCTTATTGCCTAAATACTCCGTGTATTCCTCTTCAAGGCCAAGCCTGTCATATTCTTTTTCTTTATCCCAGTCCTCCAGGCGGATGACTAAGTCAATGGTTTGTGTATCCTTAACGCTGGAAACACCAAACAAAGTCTTAACATCCACAATTCCAATTCCTCTAAGTTCAATAAAGTGCTTTGTAATATCAGGTGCGGAACCAACCAGTGTATCATCACTTACCTTCCTGATCTCAACTGCATCGTCTGTCACAAGACGGTGCCCTCTCTTGATCAGTTCCAATGCCGCCTCTGATTTACCAATTCCACTTTCGCCTGTAATTAAAACTCCCTCACCATAAACATCCACCAAAACGCCATGAACGGAGATGCAAGGTGCAAGCATAACATTCAGCCATCTTATAATTTCAGACATAAAACCGGAAGTGGACTTTTTCGTCATCAGGATAGGAACGTTATTTTCAATTGCAGTACGCATAAAAAGCTCATCCGGCTTTAATTCGCGACAAAAAACAATTGCCGGTATTTCACAGGAAAGAAGTCTTTGATAAATTTCTTTTTTTCTTGCTTCCGGCAGTCCTTCCATATAAGTATATTCCACAAATCCTATGATCTGTAGTCTGGTCGCTTCAAAATGTTCAAAATAACCTGCCATCTGAAGGGCCGGTCTGTTAATATCAGGCTGTGTAACCCTAATCTTGGAAATATCTAACTCAGGCGTCAGATTTTCAAGCTGCATTTTTTCGATGATCCGCTCAAGTTTTACGTTGGACATAACCTGCTCCTTTTCTAATTTTAATAATTTTATAACTATACCTAGCGATATTGTATCACAGAAAATTTACAATCTCAATAGCTCCTGCCGGCCATCCTTTATTCTTTGCCATGAAAAAATTCATAAATCCCGCGGGCTATTGATTCCGGAATCTCATCTACCCCTGCCAGTGTTTCTACATCAGCATTTTGTATTTCTTCTATAGATTTAAAGCATCTCATTAGCGCCTTTCTTCTTGACGGTCCCACCCCTGGGATCTCATCAAGCACTGATTTTACCTGGGCCTTAGAGCGGAGGGATCTGTGATATTCAATTGCAAATCTGTGCGCTTCATCCTGTATTCTGGTGACCAGTTTAAATCCTTCACTATTTCTGTCAATTCCAATTTCTTCATTATTATAGTACAATCCTCTTGTATTATGACTGTCATCTTTCACCATACCGCAGACGGGAATATCCAGCTTAAGTTCCTCCAATACCTGAAGCGCAATATTCACCTGCCCTTTGCCGCCATCCATCAAAATCAAATCCGGGAATCTGGTAAAACTTCCGAATTCCTTCTCCAGCTCTTTTTCATCCAGCTCCTTTTTCTCCTCTATGCCATGAAGGAATCTTCTGGTCAGAACTTCTCTCATACATGCATAATCATCCGGTCCTGAAACGGATTTAATCCGGAACTTTCTATAATCACTGCGTTTCGGCCTGCCTTTTTCAAAAACTACCATAGAACCTACATTTGCAAAACCACTGATGTTAGAAATATCATAAGCCTCCATCCGGCTGGCCTTAGTAAGCCCCAAAAGTCCTGCTATCTCCCTGACAGCACCAATGGTTCTTCCCTCTTCTCTTCTAATACGTTCCTTATCCTGTGTCAGCACCAGCATGGCGTTTTTACCTGCAAGTTCCACCAGCTTTTCCTTGATACCGATTTTCGGCACCCGTACATAGACTCTGCCGCCACGCCTGTTGGAAAGCCATTGCTCTATAACTTCTACGTCCTCTATCTCTTCCTGAAGAATTAATTCTCTGGGAATAAAAGGAGTTCCCGCATAAAACTGTTTGACAAAATCCAGAAGAATCTGTTTCGCCGAAATTCCCGACACATGTGTCATATAAAAATGCTCTCTTCCGATCAGTTTGCCGTCCCTGACAAAAAAAACCTGTACTACAGCATCTTTATCATCTACTGCCAGAGCAATCACATCTTTATCCTCGCCTGTACTGTCAGTAATTTTCTGTTTAGAAGCAATCTGTTTCACGCTGTTATACAAATCCCTGTAGCGGATTGCTTCCTCAAATTCCATCTGCTGTGAAGCCTCCTGCATTTTTTGCTCCAGTTCTTTTAGCGTATCCTGGTAACTTCCATTTAAAAAATCCAATGCTTTCTTAATCTGCTGCTGATAGGTTTCCTGTGAAATATTCCCCTGACAGGGCGCCATGCACTGCTTAATATGGTAGTTTAAACAGGCTCTGTCATTCCCACATTCCTTTGGAAGGTTTTTATTACAGGTACGAAGCTGATAAAGCTTATTAATCAGGTCAATCGTATCCTTCACTGCTGCCGCACTGGTATAGGGGCCAAAATATCTGGAACGGTCCTTTTTCATCTGTCTTGAAAACAATACCCTTGGATATTCCTCTCCCAGCGTTACTTTGATATAAGGATACGTCTTATCGTCCTTAAGCAGCGTATTATACTTGGGACTGTGCTCTTTGATCAGATTATTTTCCAAAACCAGCGCCTCTAATTCGGAATCAGTGACTATATATTCAAACCTGCTGATCAATGTAACCATCTTGTCTATTTGAGGGCCCCTGCCAATATTTTTACGGAAATATGATCTTACCCGGCTGTGAAGGTCTACTGCCTTTCCAACATAAATAATATGATCCGTCTCATCACGCATAATATATACACCGGGACAATGAGGCAGCTTTTTTAATTCATCCTGAAAATCAAACATCCGTAAAATCCTCCTGTTCTATGTATATGGAAGTCGATGCATTAAAATCGGTATACAGGGAAGCAAGCGCCCCAAAGGAGCGCTTGCTGTTATTTCACATAGGAAAGGCTATTCGAAAAGATCCGAAAAAACATTTGAAAATCTGCCCCGTACTTTGACTTCGTTGTCTGTTCTGTTATCTGTTCCATTCTCCTGTTTTTGATGGTCTTCCTGATCTTTTGAAGTATCAGCGGTTTCATCCGCTGCCTCGCTTTCACCTTTTAATTTTTCTTCCTCTGAATATTCTTTTTCTACAGGCTTTTCCTTATCCTCTTGTACCGGTTCCGGTATGCCTTTTTCTTCCCGGTAGATCTTCATAAACTCTTTGCCGCTGATGGTTTCTTTCTCAATCAGGTGTGCTGCAAGCTTATCCATTACTTCCCTGTTGCCGGCAAGCAGCTCCTTTGCTTCATCATAGCATTGCTTTAAGGTTTCCATAATCTCCGTATCCACATCAGCTGCTGTCCTGTCACTGCATGTCAGTCTTGCCCCGCCGCCTAAATACTCGCTTTCCACTGTTGCAAGCCCCATAAGGCCGAAGCGTTTACTCATGCCAAACCGGGTAACCATATTTGTAACAAGATTAGTAGCCTGTTCAATATCATTGGCTGCTCCCGTAGTCACATTTCCAAATACAATCTCCTCTGCCGCACGTCCTCCTAACAGACTCACTAATCTGTCGTGAAGTTCTTCCTTCGTCTGCAGATATTTTTCTTCCTCGGGAACATGCATTACATAGCCCAAAGCTCCCATTGTTCTGGGCACAATGGTAATCTTTTGTACCGGCTCGGAATTTTTCTGGAGGGCGCTTATAAGTGCATGGCCAACCTCATGATAAGATACAATCTTGCGCTCTTCCTTGCTCATAATGCGGTCCTTCTTTTCTTTTCCAACCAGCACCTGCTCTACCGCATCAAACAAATCTTTTTGTGTTACATATTCTCTTCCATGCTGTACCGCATTGATTGCCGCTTCATTAATCATGTTTGCAAGATCCGCCCCTACCGCACCACTGGTAGCAAGGGCAATTGCATCTAAGTCCACACTGTCATCCAAATGAACGTCTTTTGCATGAACTTTAAGAATCTCCACCCTTCCCTTCAAATCCGGCTTATCCACAATAATTCTTCTGTCAAAACGTCCCGGACGCAGAAGGGCTTTATCCAGAATTTCCGGACGGTTAGTTGCACCCAATACCAAAATTCCTTTGGAGGTATCAAAGCCGTCCATTTCTGAGAGAAGCTGGTTTAACGTCTGTTCTCTTTCTTCATTTCCGCCGCCATATTTACTGTCCCGGCTCCGTCCGATAGCATCTATCTCGTCAATAAAAATAATACAGGGCGCATTTTTGGTCGCTTCTTTGAACAAATCCCTTACTCTGGAAGCGCCCACGCCAACGTATAATTCAATAAAATCAGAACCGGAAAGGGAAAAGAAAGGAACCTTTGCCTCTCCTGCCACTGCCTTTGCAAGCAAAGTTTTGCCTGTACCAGGCGGTCCTACTAAAAGTGCGCCTTTTGGTAGTTTAGCGCCTATTTTCGAATATTTCCCCGGATTATGCAGAAAATCCACTACTTCCTGTAACGATTCTTTTGCTTCGTCCTCGCCTGCCACATCCTTAAAGCTGATGCCGGTTTCCCGTTGTACATAAACCTTGGCATTGCTTTTTCCTACTCCCATAGGGCCGCCACCCTTGGACATTTTTCTGAAAAGAAGGCTCAAAAGCACCCACATTAAAATGAAGGGAAATACATAGGACAAAAGAAACGTAATCACTGTGCTGGTGCCATCTGCCACCTGTCCCTTCACTTCCACATTATGCTCCAGGAGACGGGCTGTCAAAGTATCGTCATCTTCAATTTTTCCTGTATAATAATTTGCCGCAGGGTTCATACCATACAGATATATAAGTGGAGAGACAGCAGTCTGCTCTGCCTTAGCCTGTATATAAATCCTGTCTGAGCCGATCATTACGGAGTCTATTTTTTCTTCTTCCAGCATCCGGACAAATTCATTATAGCTGATTTCTTTCTCCGAATCTCCTGTAATCAACTTTACAAAAGAACTTACCAGTAAAAGGGATAAAAGCGCCGCAATAACAAACATGATAATGTTTTGTTTTCTTGGATCTCTCCCCGGTCCACCCGAACCGCCGGAACTATTATTTCCATTGTTGTTGGATGAGCTTCCGCTTCCTCCAAGACCGCCATCGTACTGATTTAAATTGTTTTCACTCATTTAGATACTCTTTCCTTTTAATATTGGTTCACTGGTCAAATCTACCCCCAGCTTTTTAAATGTTTTTATGTCAACTTCTGAAAGCATTACAGAAGTATGCACCTGACATCCTTTTAATTTGGGAATCTGATCCAAAGCTTTTCTGGCATTGGGATCATTACATGCCGAAATTGAAAGGGCAATCAAAATTTCGTCCGTGTGAAGACGTGGATTTTTTCCTCCAAGATACCTGGTTTTTAATTCCTGAATCGGTTCAATTGCTTCCGGAGAAATCAAATGCGTATCATGATCTACTCCTCCTAAATATTTTAATGCATTTAATAATAATGCCGCCGATGCCCCTAAAAGATCTGTTGTTTTTGAAGTAATCACAGTTCCGTCAGAAAGTTCTATTGCCGCAGTGGGAACCCCTAACTCCATCTCCCGCTGTCTTGCCGCAACGGTCACCTTTCTGTCATCTGTGGTGATCTTTGCCTGCTTCATAATAAGCTCTATCTTGTAAACATCATTTTCCTTGGCTTTTCCTCTGATTACGTCATTCATTGCCGTATAATAACGCCGGATAATTTCCATGTAAGAAGCCTGACGGCAGACCTCATCATCCACAATGCAGTTTCCTGCCATGTTGACACCCATGTCAGTAGGGGATTTATAAGGATTTTCCCCATAAATTCCTTCAAATATTGCATTTAATACCGGAAAAATTTCTATATCCCTGTTATAGTTAACAGTAGTCTCTCCGTAAGTTTCCAAATGAAAAGGATCTATCATATTAATATCATTTAAATCAGCAGTAGCCGCTTCATATGCAAGGTTCACCGGATGCTTTAATGGAATATTCCAGATGGGAAAAGTCTCATATTTGGCATACCCGGCCTTGATCCCTCTTTTATTGTCATGATATAACTGGGATAAACAAGTAGCCATCTTTCCGCTTCCGGGCCCAGGTGCTGTAACCACCACAAGAGGTCTTGTAGTTTCAATATATTCATTTCTACCATAACCTTCATCGCTAACGATTAGTGGAATATTAGAAGGATACCCTTCTATTGCATAATGCAGATAAACCTTTACATTTTTCTTTTCCAGCCTTTCCTTAAAATCGGCAGCCCTTGTCTGTCCTGCATAATGTGTCAGTACCACACTTCCCACATAAAGACCACGGCCTTCAAATTCCTGCATTAATCTTTGAACATCTTCATCATAAGGAATTCCAAGATCTCCGCGCATTTTATTTTTTTCAATATCTGCAGCATTAATAACAATTACAATTTCCGCTCTGTCAGAAAGCTTCATCAGCATACGCAGCTTACTGTCCGGCTGAAATCCCGGCAGAACCCTTGATGCATGAAAATCATCAAACAGCTTACCACCAAATTCAAGATACAATTTGTCCCCAAATTTATTGATTCTCTCCTCAATATGCTCCGACTGCATTTTCAAATACTTGTCATTATCAAATCCCGCTCTCATAAAATAACCTGCCGCTTTCATCCTGTCTTCTTTTGTTTTTCATTAATAACACCGATTTTCATTGTAGCACAATCCTTTATATTATTCCATAAAAAAGAAATGAACTAATATCAATTTTTTATAAATAACCCATTGGAAGTCTATTGACAGCCTGAACTTCGGGTGCTAGAATTTTCTCATAAGCAAAGGCGCTATGAGACCTACTCATAGTGCCTTTTTTGTTTTAAAGTAAAAGTATAATCTTAAAGAAAAGCGGGAAAGGTATGAGTTAATTATGGCAGTAAAATATGTTTTTGTAACCGGCGGTGTTGTCTCCGGTCTGGGCAAGGGGATCACAGCCGCCTCACTGGGAAGATTATTAAAAGCACGTGGATATAAAGTAACTATGCAGAAATTTGATCCTTATATCAATATTGATCCGGGCACCATGAATCCCACTCAGCACGGAGAAGTTTTCGTCACTGATGATGGAACGGAAACAGACCTTGACTTGGGGCATTATGAACGGTTTATTGATGAAAATCTGGATAAAAACTCTAATGTAACCACGGGAAAAATTTACTGGTCCGTCCTTCAAAAAGAACGACGCGGAGATTATGGCGGAGGAACTGTTCAGGTAATTCCTCATATAACAAATGAAATTAAAAGCCGGTTTTACCGTAACTTTACTGATAGTGAAACAAGAATTGCAATTATTGAAGTGGGCGGTACCGCAGGCGATATCGAAAGCCAGCCTTTCCTTGAATCTATCAGGCAGTTTCAGCATGAGGTTGGACGTGAGAATGCAATTTTAATTCATGTTACTTTAATCCCTTACCTAAAGGCATCCCAGGAAATGAAAACAAAGCCCACTCAGGCAAGTGTAAAAGAATTACAGGGAATGGGGCTTTGGCCTGACATCCTGGTATGCCGGAGTGAATATCCTTTAGACCAAGGCATTAAAGATAAAATTTCCCTCTTCTGCAATGTTCCCAGCGAACATGTATTGCAAAATCTGGATGTGGAATATTTATACGAAGCACCTCTTGCTATGGAAAAGGAACAGCTTGCACAGGCTGCCTGCAAATGTTTAAAACTTCCATGCCCTGAACCGGATCTGGCGGACTGGAAAGCCATGGTGGAATCCCTGCGTAACCCTAAAGGAGCAGTGACTGTTGCAATCGTTGGAAAATATGTGCAGCTTCATGATGCCTATATCAGTGTAGCTGAGTCCTTAAAGCACGGTGGTATTTCAAATTACGTTACTGTAAGCATCAAATGGATTGACTCAAAGCAGGTGACAAGCAAAACCGCAGACACGCTTTTTGAAAACGTAAACGGTATTCTTGTTCCCGGAGGTTTTGGTCCACGCGGTATCGAAGGTAAAATATGCGCCATTAATTATGCAAGAACCCACAAAATTCCTTTTCTCGGCCTTTGCCTTGGCATGCAGCTTTCCATCGTGGAATTTGCCCGAAATCAGATAGGGTATAAGGACGCCAACAGCATCGAGCTTGATCCGGACACGTCTCATCCGGTTATTGCCCTTATGTCTGACCAAAATGATGTGGAAAATATCGGAGGCACTTTAAGGCTTGGTTCCTACCCATGTATACTGGATAAATCCTCCATTGCTTATAAGCTTTATGGAAAAGAAATGATTTATGAACGCCACAGGCACCGTTATGAAGTAAACAACGATTACCGCTGCGTGCTGACAAAACATGGCATGAAGCTCTCCGGTCTTTCTCCTGACGGAAAGGTAGTTGAAATGTGTGAGCTTCCCGACCATCCCTTCTTTGTCGCGACGCAAGGCCATCCTGAACTGAAATCCAGACCTAACAGGCCTCATCCTTTGTTTAAAGGGTTTGTAAAAGCTTCTCTGGAAAACAGTAAAAATATTGAGACATATATAGCAGATGCCCCATAAAAAGGGGCATCTGGATTAAAGAGCATCAATTAATTGGAAAAACAAATCTCTTTGATTGTCTGACATTGCATCCAGTTTCTGTGCATATTTGCTTACTCTGATTCTGTACCCTTCCTTAAGTACATCCTCTAATACTTCATCCGCTGAGGAGTCTAATGCATTTAATATTTTAATGAAGGTTTCCAGTCTGGGCATTTTTTCGCCTCGTTCTATCATTCCAATATATACAACACTTAACTCTGTCTTTTCCGCCAGATCATCCTGTTTCCATGATTTTAATATTCTTTTTTCCCTGATGTGTTTCCCTATACTTGTTAAATCCATATGCACCTTCCTAACAGTAATATTTCTTTACCGTTAGTATAGATTTTTACCTTCTACAAATACAGAAACCACAGGAATACTATTATAACTATCAGTATACTTTTCGGCTTTTTATCCTATTTTTCCTCTCGAAGTCTGGAAATAAACGCTTTGATTTTGTCCAAAGCAATTTTCAAATTTTCCAGTGAATAAGCATAGGAAATTCTAAGAAAACCTTCACCGCAGTCGCCAAATGCAGTTCCCGGAACTACTGCCACCTTTTCCTCCTTAAGAAGCCTGTTGGCAAACTCCTCACTGGTCATGCCAAATTCCCTGATACAAGGAAAAACATAGAAAGCGCCATAAGGTTCAAAGCATGTAAGCCCCATCTGTTTAAACTCATGCATAAGAAATCTTCTTCTCTGATTATAGGATTCCCGCATCATTGCCACGTCATTATCCCCATTTTTCAGAGCCTCTACAGCGGCATACTGGCTGGTAGTAGGTGCGCACATAATGGCAAACTGATGAATTTTAAGCATCTGCTCCATAATTTCCTTAGGAGCGCACGCATAGCCAAGGCGCCATCCTGTCATTGCATAAGCTTTAGAAAATCCATTGATTAAAACGCATCTTTCCTGCATTCCCGGAAGGCTTGCAATAGAAACATGCTTATTCTTGTAAGTAAGCTCTGCATAAATTTCATCTGAAATTACAAAAATATCTTTTTCCCGGATAACCTCTGCAATTGCCTCTAAATCTTCTCTTTCCATAATCGCACCTGTAGGATTATTGGGGAAAGGCAGAATCAGCACCTTTGTTTTATCTGTAATGGCATTTAAAAGCTCTTCGGCAGTTAATCTGAATTCGTTTTCTTCCTTTAGCTCAATAATAACCGGAACCGCACCTGCAAGAATTGCACAGGGCTCATAGGAAACATAGCTTGGCTGGGGAATCAGCACTTCTTCTCCTGGATTAATCATAGCCCGCAGTGCAATGTCAATTGCTTCCGATCCGCCTACCGTAACAATTACTTCATGACCTGCATCATAAATAATTTCCTGGGTTCTTTGTATGTATTTTACAATCTCTTCCTTAAGCTCCTTTAGTCCTGCATTGGAAGTATAAAAAGTTCTCCCCTTTTCAAGAGAATAAATTCCTTCATCTCTAATATGCCAGGGCGTGTCAAAATCAGGCTCCCCCACTCCCAAAGAAATTGCATCCTCCATTTCACTTACAATATCAAAGAATTTACGGATGCCTGAGGGCTTTATCTTCACGATTGTATCTGACAACGGGTTTCTCATGGTGTCACCTTCTCTCTTGTATCTTCATATTTTTTAGTAAGTATTGTGCCATGATCTTTGTATTTCTTTAAAATAAAATGAGTGGCCGTACTTAAAACTCCCTCCAATGTGGATAACTTATCTGATACAAATGTTGAAACGGATTTTAATGATTTTCCCTCTAAAGTAACCAAAAGGTCATATCCTCCAGAAATCAAATATACGCTGTTTACCTCAGGATACTTATAAATCCTTTCAGCTATTTTATCATACCCCTGCCCTCTTTGAGGGGTAATGCGTACCTCAATCAAAGCAGTTACCTTTTCTATGGATGTCTTTTCCCAGTCGATCATTGTATGATAACCGCAAATAATTCCTTCTTCCTCCATCGCCTTTAATTCATTGGCAATGTCGATTTCCTCAACGCCTAAAATAACTGCCAGTTCTTTGATATTAATCCGGCTGTTTTTTTCTATTATTGCTAAAACCTGTTCTCTCATATGATCCTCCATTCAAAAAAATAATAATTTATTGATTTCATCCGGCACCGGAGGTTCTAAATATCTGATTTCCTCCTGATTAACAATGATCTTATCATTTCCATCATTGGTACTGCCAATCACAATACCATTGATGCCCTTATTTTCCAGATCTTCTGCCAGTCGCTGCCCATCCCTGGTCAGCATAATCAGCATCCCGCCTGATATAAGTTCATAGGGATTTAGGTTATAAAACTCGCAAATTTCAATGGTTTCCTGTCTCACCGGAATTTTTTTAAGATCCACACATAGTCCAACGCCTAATTTACGGGATATTTCCCACAATGCACCAAAAATTCCTCCATTTCTTACATCATGCATTGCATAAACGCCGGACTTAAGGGCGGTTGCTGCCTCCGAAGCAACCGACAGGTATTCTCTTTGTTCTCCTGCCATCTTAACCAGGACAGGGGGAAATCTCTTTAATAGTTCTCTTTCCTTTTCCTTTGCTATAATGGATGTGCCTTCCATCCCAATCCACTTACTTACTACAATATCCAGCCCTGCCGGTGAGTAGACGTCTGTTTTTCCAGCCGCTTGTTTTTCTTTTTCCGCATCTTTTAACACTGCATTTTTTTGATACTCTCCTATAACGGTTGCCGTAACCACTGGCTGCCTGACGCTCCGACTTACCTCTGTATGTCCGCCCACAATTTGAATCTTTAATTTTCGGCAGCAATCCAGAGCCTGTTCCATAAGTTCCCGCAGCAAAATCTCTTCCGCTCCTTCAGGCAGTGTAACTGCTAAAGTTACTGTCCTTGCTAACGCTCCTGCTGCTGCCAGATTATTGGCTGCTGCCATAACTGCCAAAAAAGCGGCGTCAGATATGCCAAGTGCAACTGTCTGTGTAGAAACTGCCATCCCTCCACTATCTGCATCCTTATTGTCATCATGCTTTTCCCATGACAAAAAGGCGCAGTCCTCTCCTACGCCTGCACCTTTTAATACTTCACTATGAACTTTTTCTATCTGTTTTAATACCGAACGCTTTAAAATACTTTCGGATATTTTTCCTGTTTTCATAGCTGCCCTGTCCTTTTTCTAAGCAATATCAGCCTGCATTATTCACGCAGCCTTAGAAAAAGACGGCTGAATAACTTACTGTGCCGGGGCCTGCTCCGGTGCTACCTCAGCCGGAGGCGCTGCTCCTTCAGCAGGAGGCGCGGCCGGTGCTTCTGCGGCAGGAGGCGCGGCGGCTGCCGCAAGGGCTGCCACAACATTTTTCACATGGTCAATATTATTGGTAGCTATAGCTGCCATAATTTCATTATATGCATTAGGATCAGCAGTTGCAATGCCTACGGTTGCCGTCCTTGGCGTTACCTGATAGGAGCTTGAATTTATCTGTTCACGACTGACTTCCACCCCATTTTCAGTTACAACTTTCCACAAATTTGCTCTGTAGCCAATATGAGCGGATTGCACTGAGATGGAACCCACCGGGAGAGACGCATCTGTATAGATTACCTCTGAATCTGGATAAGTTTTACTTATCACTTCACTTTCATAGCTTACCTGACGATTACTCTGCCTTGTTTCCACTCCATAAATTGTAAAACTAATCTGCTTATCGTCCGTCGTGGTGCCTTCAATGTAAATAGGAGCTTCCGTATTATTTACGAATTTAAAATCCTTTCCGGAGGATTCGGCAATTGCTGCATCGGCCGAAGGATCCACATAGGTTACGATCATAGAATGATTGTGTCTTTCCGTAACCTCCAGCTCTGACAAAAGTACTGCATTATAGAGTGTAGTGGATACCTGACAAATACCTCCGCCCAAGCTGTCCACTACCTGTCCGTTTAAGTAGGAACCGGCCATATAATATCCATTGGCCTGTGAAAAAGGAGATACCGCCTCATAGGTTGAAAATTCATCTCCGGGGTAAAGTGTTGTACCATTAATCAGTTCAGCCCCATTCCTTACATTTGCGCTTCGGGATGAACCTGAAGTTTTAAAACTGGTAGTAAAGGTACCAAGCACATCTTTTACCTTTTCAAGTTCTTCCTCGCTACCTCTGGCTTCCTTTACCGTAACTGTCAGTTCAATAGAATCATCTTCTCTGTTCCAACTGCTATTTAAATATTCCTGAATAGCCTTTACGGAAGCTGCTTCATCAACTATTTCCCCTGTCTGCCCCGGAATAATCACAAATCTGTCATTTTCTCTGGTGAGTGTTGCGTCCGCTGCTTCCATATTATAAGCTGCGCACTGTTCCCTTATAATGGTTTTTACCAGTTCCTGGTCAATTCCAAATTCCAATCTATATACTTTATTCTGATACTGAAGATCCTTTGCAGTCTTGTAGCGCTGTACCACATTCCCTGTCTGGCCAATGTTTACCGCTTCATCTATGATCTCCTGATTACTCCAATACAAGCCAAGGTCAGAGACTTTGACCTGTACCTCATTTCCCCCTACCGCAATCAATGTGATCATCTTCTCCGAAAGACTTTCCACGTAAGTCTCTACCAGAGATTTTGCTTCACTTTTTGTCTTTCCCTCCAAAGACATTTCCTCCACATAAACTCCGGTTAATATTCTGTTTTCTTCTTCCTGCGCCCTTGTCTGAATACTTGGAATTACTGCTGTTACCAGTATTAGCCCAGCACAGATTAAACCCTTAATTAATTTTTTCATACTTCCCAAACCTGTTTCTTAAAAATTACTTTTCTTAATAGATAAAAGATGCTATAGTTGGAATTATCATAGCAAGAATAAGCAATATGATAATAATGGATGAAATTATTTTTCTACTTTTTTTATTATATAAATTAAACATCATCTGCCTCCAATAAAATACATCTTTGAAAGGATATTATATATGAAATTCCCGTTTTTTGCAAGTTTTATAGTATTTTGCCTCTGGCTTGGATACGAGATTCACAAAAGTCGTAATAAAGCAGAACAAGATTCTTACGATTTCTGGGAAAAGGAAGCCCAAGCCAACAATACCCGAAAAAAATCTTTAGATAATCTTGATTACATTAAAATTCCATTTGATTCTCTTCCCACCACTGCCTGCGGGGAGGATCCTGTAATCATGGAATACTGGGAAACATTAAAAGTTCTCTCCGAAAATCCTATCGTTAATTTTACTGGTATCAGCAACACTGATTTAAAGCTTATGTATGGTGCTCCAAATATAGACCTTTTATCCCGATATGACCAAAACTATACCATCTTAGTCCGCACCCTCCAGAAATTAGCACAGACGCTCTACGATAAAAAATATCTTACGGAGGCTTGTCATATTCTTGAATTTGCTGTTTCCGTACGCACCGATATTACCGGCTCTTATAAACTTCTGGCTTCCATTTACCAGCAAAAGGGACAGCCTGAAAAAATTTTAGACCTGATTCCCATTGCAGAGGGCCTTAACACAAGCCTGTCAAAACGGATTGTGTCCATGTTGGAAGAACTGGTGCCATAGCTTATTATCAGTTTATGTTTGATTTTTAATTTTTATGACCTGAAAAAGGAAGGACCGCAATGCGTTCCTTCCTCATTTTATTTCCAGAATTTTTTCTTTTTGGAGTCTTTTCCCTCCGGCTTATCTTTCTGCACATTCTGAGCTGCCTTTAGGCTGTCTCCTGTAAGTGCGTCAAACTGCTTTAAAAGCTCCTTGGCCTCGTGGGATAATCTTTCCGGTGTCTGAACCACCAGCGTCACATAATGGTCGCCACGGACTTCTTTGTTTCTTAAAGTAGGTACACCCTTTCCCTTTAGACGGACCTTAGTGTCAGTCTGGGTTCCGGGTTTCACTTCATAAATGACTTTACCATCCACCGTATCCACTACCACATCACCGCCCAAAGCAGCAACTGCGTAGGATACCGGAACCGTAGAGTAAATATTGTAATCCTGACGTTGGAAAATCGGATGGCGTCCAACAATCACTTCTACCAAAAGATCTCCTCTGGGACCACCATTTGCACCTGGTTCCCCTTTGTCTCTGATACGGACGCTCTGACCGTTGTCAATTCCGGCAGGGATGGACACTTGTATTTTCTTGCGGCTTGCAATATAGCCTGAACCATGACAGTCCGCGCACTTTTCCTTGATTACCTTACCTGTACCATTACAATCCGGACAAGTCTGTACATTTCTGACCGTTCCAAAGAAAGACTGCTGGGTAAATACCACCTGGCCTTTACCGCCGCACTTCTGGCAGGTTTCCGGATTGGTGCCCGGCTTTGCCCCGCTGCCATGACAAGTCTTACACTCATCCTTAAGGGTAAGTTCAATTTCTTTTTCAATACCAAAAACAGCTTCCTCGAAGGTAATTCTCACACTGGTTCTGATGTTGGCACCCTTCATAGGGCCGTTGTTCCCCCTGCCTCTACGTCCGCCGCCAAAAAAGTCTCCAAAAATATCTCCGAATATATCACTGAAATCTGCGGTGTTAAAGTCAAAGCCTCCAAACCCACCACTACCGCCTTCAAAAGCGGCATGGCCAAACTGGTCATACTGTTTTTTCTTTTCCGGATCACTTAAAATAGCATAAGCCTCTGAGGCTTCTTTGAACTTTTTCTCAGCCTCCGCATTTCCCGGATTCATATCAGGATGGTATTTCTTGGCTAATACCCTGTATGCCTTTTTAATGGCGGCATCATCCGCGTTTTTATCTATTCCAAGGACTTCATAATAGTCACGTTTTTGTTCTGCCATTTTTAACCTCCCAAAAGGAATGGCTCTTTAGGAACCATTCCTCTGCGGCATTTCGTCTACTTTACTCTTAAACTTCTCTATAATCTCCGTCAACAACATCATCTGCCGGGCCTGCATCAGCACTGCCCATATCAGGGCCTGCACCTGCACCCATGTCAGGACCTGCGCCGCCTGCCTGCTGCATATTCTCATACATCTTGGTAAATAATGCCTGAGCGCTTGTAGTAAGTTTTTCTTTTGCTGCTTTAAGCGCGTCCAGATCAGCATCAGACATTTCCTGATCTTTGGTTCTTTCCAAAATGTCTTTTACTGCCTGCATATCGGCTTCTACCGTAGATTTTTCGGAAGCATCAATCTTATCTCCCACTTCGTTTAAAGCTTTTTCTGTTTGGAATACAAAAGAATCAGCTTCATTTCTGGCATCAATTGCTTCTTTTCTCTTCTTATCCTGTGCTTCAAACTCAGCAGCTTCCTTTACTGCCTTATCAATCTCATCATCGGACATATTGGAGCTTGCCGTAATTGTAATATGCTGCTCCTTACCGGTACCTAAATCCTTGGCAGATACATTAACAATACCATTTGCATCTATGTCAAAGGTAACCTCAATCTGCGGTACGCCGCGCATTGCCGGAGGGATTCCATCCAGTCTGAACTGTCCAAGAGACTTATTATCTCTTGCAAACTGTCTTTCACCCTGTAATACATTGATATCAACTGCTGTCTGATTATCTGCTGCTGTTGAGAATATCTGGCTCTTCTTTGTAGGGATTGTTGTATTTCTTTCAATCAGTCTGGTTGCAATGCCGCCCATTGTCTCAATAGACAGTGAGAGAGGGGTAACATCCAAAAGAAGAATTTCACCCGCACCGGCATCACCTGCTAATTTACCTCCCTGAATGGAAGCGCCTAATGCAACGCATTCATCAGGGTTAAGACTCTTACTGGGTTCATGTCCTGTAAGCTGTTTTACCTTATCCTGTACAGCAGGAATACGTGTAGAACCACCTACCAGTAAGACCTGGCCTAAATCAGCATTTGTAAGACCTGCATCCTTCATGGCATTCTGAACAGGGATCGCTGTTCTTTCCACCAGATCATGTGTCAGCTCATCAAATTTTGCCCTGGAAAGGTTCATGTCAAAGTGCTTGGGGCCTTCTGCCGTAGCTGTAATGAAAGGAAGATTGATATTTGTTGTTGTAGCTGAAGACAATTCTTTCTTTGCCTTCTCTGCTGCTTCTTTCAATCTCTGAAGAGCCATTTTATCATTGGATAAATCAACGCCTTCCGCTTTCTTAAACTCCTCAATCATCCACTGTGTCAGCTTATTATCAAAATCATCACCTCCAAGGCGTGTATCACCGTTGGTAGCCAGAACTTCAATAACGCCATCTCCAATTTCAATAATGGAAACATCAAAGGTACCGCCACCTAAGTCGTATACCATAATCTTTTGTTCTTTTTCATTATCAAGTCCATAGGCAAGTGCTGCTGCTGTGGGCTCATTAATAATACGTTTTACATCCAGGCCTGCAATCTTTCCTGCATCTTTGGTAGCCTGACGCTGTGCGTCATTAAAGTATGCCGGAACAGTGATAACAGCCTCAGTAACTTTTTCTCCCAAATAACTTTCCGCATCTGCTTTCAGTTTTTGAAGAATCATTGCAGAAATCTGCTGGGGAGAGTATTTCTTCTCATCAATGGTGCGGCCTTTGTCTGTACCCATATCCCTCTTAATGGAAGAAATGGTCTTTTCTGCATTGGTTACTGCCTGACGTTTTGCAGGCTCGCCAATCAGTCTTTCTCCTGTTTTTGTAAATGCAACCACAGAGGGTGTTGTTCTTGCTCCTTCTGCATTTGCAATGACGGTGGGCTTTCCACCTTCCATAACTGCTACACAACTGTTTGTTGTACCTAAGTCAATACCAATTATCTTACTCATAATTATCTCCTCCTTAAATATTTGGCTTGATTTCTATTTTTTATCTTATTTAGCTTACAACAGCTACCATACTGTGTCTGACTACGCTGTCCCTGTAGGTGTATCCTTTTTGCAGTTCCTGTGCGATTACGCCGGATTCATATTCATCGCTTTCCACCTGCATCACTGCATTATGAAAATCAGGATTGAATTCCTGGCCTATTGCAGGAATAGGCTTTACTTCAATTTTTTCCAGCTCAGTAATAAGCTGTTTGTAGATCATTTCCATTCCCTCTACAAAAGGCAGGTTCTTTTCCTCTTCCGGTACGGTTGCCAAACCTCTTTCAAAATTATCCACAACGGGAAGAATTTTTTCAATAACACTTTTCGCCCCTGTTTCAAACATTGCTGTCTTTTCTTTCTCGGAACGCTTTCTGAAGTTATCAAATTCCGCCATCTGACGTTTTACCCGATCTTCCAGTTCATCAATTTTTTCCTTCAGGGCATCCTGCTTCTTGTCAGCCTTAAGTTTCCGCTTGGCTGCTTTTTTTTCTTCCTTAGAATCCTTCTCTCCTGCAATTGGTTCCGCAGTTTTCTCCATCTCTTCCTTTTCCGAAGCAGTTTCTTCTTCCGAAGTATTCTGTATGGCTTCCTCTGTATCAATATCCCCTTGCAGATCTTTTTTTGTTTCCTCGTTCATCAGCCTCATCCCTTTCTATCTTTATGTCTTTTTCCTGTACAATTCATCTAACTGGTGAGTAATCGTCTTTAAGGTTCCCACCACCTTATCATAATCCATTCGTTTAGGTCCAATAATTCCTATTGTTCCTCTCATTCCCTCGCCTAATTCATAAGTAGCTGTAACCACACTGCAGTCTTTCATAGTCTGGATCGGTGTTTCATTCCCGATATATACCTGAATCCCTGTGCTGCTCTCATCTGCAAGTGTATCCTGTACAAGCTCTGTGAGCATTTGTTTTTCTTCGAATGTATTAATAATATCGCTGGCCTTCTTCTGGTCTGCAAGTTCCGGATATTTAAAAATATTGTTTGCCCCGCTGGTATAAATTTCCAGATCTTCTTCCGCCTTGATAGATTCCGCTATGGCATCAATCACATCCGCTACTATGTCGCTGTGTATGCCGGCCTGCTGCTTCATTGCTGAAATCATGCCTAAATTAATTTCTTCAAGGGCCAGACCGTTCAAATGGGTATTTAAAAGAATGTTAAGTTTAAGCAGCGTCTCATCATCAAGCGCCTCTGAGACCGGAATAATATTGTTTTTGATTACATTTCCTTCTACCACTACCACCGCAAGGATTTGGGTTACATCCACTCTGGAAAGCTGCAGAAACTTGATTTTATTACTATGAATCGTAGGAGCCGAAATCATAGTAGCATAATTGGTGTTGACTGCTAAAAGCCTTGCCACCTGCTTAAGAAGATGATCCATTTTATCTTCCTTCTCAAGCATCATTTCCTTTAATTCTTCCAGTTCTCTGTCTTTTTCCTCCATCATGGTGTCTACATACAGCCGGTATCCTTTATCAGATGGAATTCTTCCGGCTGAAGTGTGCGGCTGTACAATATAGCCCATTTCCTCTAAATCTGACATTTCATTCCGAATCGTAGCGGAACTTAAATTCAAATCCGTATATTTGGAAATCGTCCTGCTGCCAACTGGTTCCCCGCTTTCCAGGTAATTACGGATAATGGCCTGCAATATTTTAATTTTTCTTTCACTTAACTGCATTTCCACCATCCTTTCTGCCTGTCAGCATCAAATGTGAATGCTGTTGTTAGCACTCACGTAGGTGGAGTGCTAACACCTTCTTAACCTAAAATATCACTTACCCTATTTATTGTCAACCTATACTGCATAAAATAATTATTAAATAATTATAAAAAGGATACTGCCGAAACAGTATCCTTATACTTGAACAACTATATTCTTTTTGTTAAATAAAGAAGCTTCCTGTAACATCACCGTTGATAACATAATATGTAGTGTTCTCTTCCGGCTTAACATAAAGTTCAATGCTCTTAAGATCTTCTTCTTTGCCGCCTAAGTCGTATTTCCATACGTCTCTGCAGCTCTTTAATAAATCATCAGGTGTATATGATTTACCCCTGAACTGGAAGTTAACAGCTTCAGTCACTACTGTTTTCTTAACTGCTTCCTTCTTAGGTGCTGCTTCTTTCTTTGCTGCTGTCTTTTTTGCGGGCGCTTTCGCTGCTTTCTTTGTTTCCGCCTTAGGAGCCTCTTTCACTTCTGCCTTAACCTCTGATGCCTTCCCCTCTACAGGCTTAACCTCTTTAGCAGGTGTTGTCTTAACCTCTGCTTTTGCTGTTTCTTTCTTCGTTACTGCCATGATGCAAACTCCTTTCACTTAGAGAAAAAATCCCTTTTTGCACACATATAGATAAATTCATTGTTTCATGGGAAATAGCATACTCCATATTTTCCCTTTTGTCAACTAATTGCTAAATTTTCGTCACAATTCAGTTGGCAGATATTTATAAATGGAAGGAGGAGTGAACTATGCCTATCATTTCCCACTTTTAAATTGCTTTAAAACCAAAATATGCCAGAACAACAATTCCCAAAATAATACGATACCAGCCAAATACCTTGAAATCATGTTTTTTGATGTAACCCATCAGGAAGCGGATTACTATGATAGATACAATAAATGCTGAAGCCATTCCTGTAACCAGAATCGTTAATTCATTTCCTGAAAATGCAAATCCAAATTTAACAAGCTTTAAAAGGCTTGCACCAAACATCACAGGAATCGCAAGAAAAAAAGTAAATTCTGCTGCTACTGTCCTTGATACGCCGATTAAAAGAGCTCCTAAAATGGTTGCTCCCGAACGTGAAGTTCCTGGAAAAATAGCTGCAATCAGTTGGAAAAATCCAATGATTAAAGCTGTCTGATAAGTAATTTCAGACAGGGAATTAATTTTTGACCGGGTATTTTTATTGTGGTTTTCGATCATAATAAAACCGATGCCAAAAACAATCAGGGCAATTGACACGCACACCCCATTATAGAAAAGACTTTCAAAAAATTCATCAAATAAAAGTCCCACTACTGCCGCTGGTATGCAGGCACTCACAATTTTAAACCACATGATCCAGATATCTTTTTTACAATAGGAAAGAAAACCGTTTTTCTTAACGGGGCAGGAATTGTTCTTTTTTCCAAAAGGCCATATTTTATCCCAGAACAGCACTACAACTGCCAAAATTGCGCCAAGCTGAATAACCACAAGAAACATTCCCCAAAAATCCTGCTCCACATCCATCTTTACAAATTCATCCAGTAAAATCATGTGGCCGGTACTGCTGATGGGAAGCCACTCCGTGATTCCCTCCACAATACCAAATAATATCGACTTTAAAATTTCAATCATTAAATTAATCCTCCAAAAATTTCATTAAATCCTGATAGCACTCTTCAGCTTCCTGATATCCTTCCTCATAAAGAGCCTTTAACTTTATTCTGTCCTTTTCAATCCGCCCCACCTGGCTTGCTTTCTTAGGCTGAATTAAAAAAACGTTCCCTTCTTTTATCTGCTCCTCAATAAAATCAAGAGTTGCATTATAAATAGTATGGCGGTTTTTCATCAGTTCATATACTTTAGGATATTTTTTATAGCGAAGTTTAATCAGGGATGTCATGGAAGAAGGTTTTCTTCTGTAGCCGGCTTCCTTTGTCATGATTACCACATTTTTATGATTTCCGTCTTTTATGGACTGACGTAAGGGAATCGCATCGGAAATTCCTCCATCCAGATAAAGCTTTCCCTGAAAGCTTACATTGCGGGAAACTAAAGGCAGTGAAGCCGAAGCCCTGACAGCGTCAATTTCATTTTTCATGTCTTTAATAGGTATATATTCCGGCTGCCCTGATTCTATGTTTGTAACTACACTGTAAAAGGTTCCCTGATATTTTTCATAACTTTCATAGTCATAAGGGTACAGCTCCTCGGGTATTTTACGGTAGCACATATCCGCTCCAAACAAATCTCCCGTCTTTATAAGACTATAAAGACTGCAATAGTTTTTGTCCTCCAGATAATCCACCGTTACATGATAGGCTCTTCCCCTTTGCCGGGACAAAAAGCTGCAAAGGGTGCACGCCCCTGCTGAGACTCCATAGCAGGAAGAAAAATCAATGCCTTTATCCAGAAAAAAATCCAAAACTCCGGAAGTATAAATACCTTTAAATCCGCCACCTTCTAATACCAGTCCTGCCTGATACATATTCATCACTTCTTTCAATAATTTTCTTTTACAAATTTCCGCAAAGCATAAAGCGACCGTTCTACCTTTTCCGTATCAATACAGTATGCCATTCTGAAATATCCTGCTACCCCGAAACTATCGGAAGGAACCAAAATCAGATCATATTTCAGGGCCTTTTGACAAAAGATTTCCGCATTCTCCTCTAAAGCCCTGGGGAAAATATAAAAGGTTCCTCCAGGTTTTACACAGGTAAATCCCAAGCTTGTAAGCTCCTGATACAGCAGATTCCTGTTGACTTCATAAACTGACATATTCGATGTTTCATCCAGCACCTGTGAAACTGCAAGCTGAATAATGGAGGAAGGACAATTATGCCCGATTCCCCTTGATATTTGACCACATATGGCGCTTATAAGCTGTGCATCCCGACACTTAGGATTAACTGCCACATATCCAATTCTTTCTCCCGGCAAAGACAAGGATTTGGAGTAAGAATAACAGGATAGGGTATTATCATAAAATTCAGATACATAGGGTGCATCCACCCCTTCAAATATGATTTCCCTGTAAGGTTCATCAGAAATCAAGAAAATATCATGTCCAAATTCTTCCTGCTTGCGCAAAAGGAGTTCCGCCAGCTTTTGCAGGGTTTCCCTGTTGTATACCGCTCCAGAAGGATTGTTAGGTGTATTAATCAGCACTGCCGCTGTTTTTTCATCCAGCATTTCCTCAAAATGCTTAAAGTTAATCTGAAAATTCCTTGTGTCCGCAGGCACTACTTTCAGCTTTGCTCCTGTCATATTAACATAAAAATTGTATTCTGGGAAGTAAGGTGCAAAAGTAAGTACCTCATCCCCCGGCTTTGTGACACAGCGTATAGCATGAGCCAAAGCTCCGGCGGCTCCTGTTGTGGGAAAAATATGATTTCCGGTATAATTCATGCCAAATCTCTTATTCAAAGACCGGGCAATCTTATCTTTTACGGATGCAATGCCAAGACTTGGACTATAACCATGCAGCTCCATAGAATTTTTTGTCTTTAAAAGTTCTATCATCACCTCCGTAAATTTTTCAGGAACCGGAACGGAAGGATTTCCCAGACTATAGTCAAATACATTTTCATACCCAATTTCTTTTCCTCTTGCCGTTGCTGCCTCAGACAGCTTCCTGATCACGGATTTGCCTTCAAGCATTTTTTTATACTGTTCATTGATCATATATTTTTCTCCTGACAACAAATAATTATCATTTTATAAATACAAAAACTGCTTTTCTCTCTCAATTTCCTTCGGAATGCGCTTGCCTGAAGCAGTCAGCTTCTGGCACAGGTTATCCATGCGGTGCCTTTTCTGCTCCATATGGAAATCATATTTTTCCAAAAGTTCTCTGTACATGGGATTTGCCTTTAATTTTTCACGAATATTCAGTGGAAATGTACAGTAAGTGAACATAATATTTCTTGCCACTTTATTTAGCCTTGGCGCACCATTGCTCTCATATAAAACCCACAAAATATAATCCATGATAAACATTTCCTTGAAACTATTTTTTGCGCGTCCCATATCTGTCCTGATCTTGTCCTTTGCATCTGGAGAAAGATCCTGGTTTTTCCGGTAAAATTGAATATAATCGAAATATTCACTGGTAAGGGAACGTTCCGAAACATCATTCCATCTGCCCCCCTGTATCCTCTTGCACATCTCCCAGCGGAATTCTCCGGTAAGTCTTATCATAATAAGCGTCATATCTTCCATTTGAAAAATGGAGCTCATCATTCTTGCAGGCGTGTTCCGGCGTTTCCCCTCAATTTCCTGCCACATAGCTCCTCTGGTTCCTATATTGGGCATTAAAATTATATCAGGAAGCACTTCTTCGTTGATAAATTCTTTTACCACCCCCTGCTCCGGACTTGTAAAAAGAGTTTCCCTGTAATAAGCCTTATAATCCTTTTCTCTGATATTGTTCAGAATTTTTTTCACCATATCCTTTGAGATCAGCGTGGTACTTAAATCTTTCATTACATTGTGCTCTGAAAATACCGGACAGAAGGTGCTGATCCTTCCAAAGGTCATTTTATTAACGGAAGGAAATACATTCTCAAGCTCATACCTTACTTTCCCTGCAGCATCCTTAAGAAGCTCTCTTTCCTGCTCCTTGGTAAGGTTTCCCATGCGTTTTTCTTCATGCAGATATGCAGCATAATCCAAATCAAACTCATTCCGGCTGGGCTCTTTGTGCCCTTCATAAACAGCCATCAGCCACTCGTAAAAGGAATAAACACCTTCTTCGGGTGATGTAGGAAGTTGATCTGCTATTTGATACAGATAGACTGCATTTTGCATTCCTGCCAGTTCTTCATCCACATATCCAAAATAAAAAAGCATTTTAACCACTTTTGGAATTTCCTTATCATGAATGCTTTTCATAAAAGCGGAAGCATAAACCTGATAAAACTCTTTTGTAATTTGGTGGCGCAGCTGCCTTACTCCATCTTCCGTTCCATTTTTATTAATGGTTCTTTTATATTCTCCTATATTTTTTCTGAAAGAATCTTCCAGATCCCCTTCACATTCCGCATAAGATAAAATTTTATCCAACGATCCTTTTAACTGTGTATTTATTAATTCATCTTCTTTATTTTCCACATCCGGCTCAGCAATAGTCCGGGCACACCGGCTTTCAAGATCAAAAAGCCTTTTTTCAACGTTACTTTTACGTTTAATATAAGTTTCCGTGCTGCCTAATCCCTGGCTTTCAAGCTGCATCAGCATATCATTGATGGTTCTTCGAAGCGCAGAAACTTTATCTCCCTCCAATCCATCCTTAAACACCGCCTTTCCATAAAGAGAAAGCAAAAGCTCTAAAAGGTCCAGCCCGTTTTCATTCATCAAAATTTTGCAGACATCCACCTTATACTCCTGTATCCGGCTGCAAAGAAGGACAAGATTATGAATGTCCTGGCTTGCCCTGAATAGAAAGCCGCATACAAATTCATTGCTTGTCTTGTCACTGTCCCATGCAGCCATCATAAGTTCTAAAGCATTATAGTACCCTTCTATCCATGAAGGAACATCTTCTTCCAAAGTCAGACCGGTAAGCTCCTCATATCCTGTGGGAATCCCGGGTGAAGTATGATACTCCCCACACAGCCTTTCATAATCCTCATAACTGCTTACCACATAATCGTAAAGACTTACGCTTTCTACTTTAAGGAGCTTATACTGCCCCATTACCGCACTAAACTGTCTTAAAGAGGAAGACTGAAAATAACGTACGGAATCTCTGCTTTCCTCAAAAATCTGAGAAAATTTCTCCTTTTGAAAAGGATATGCTATTGTGGCAGTCTTTTCCTCCGCCCTGTATTCCATATATGCTTCATCACAATCTATTTCACCCACTCCGGCTACATCACCGCTGTGCAGCGTCAGCCTTCCTCCAGGATGACTGACGCTGACCGCGCCTTTAATAATCAGATATAAAGCGTCTATCTTCTGCCCTCTTTCAAACATTGCTTCACCCTGCAAAATTTCCTTTGTTACCATATCCCTCTCCCATCTTTTGTTTTACAGCCTTTCATTTTCATCTTCCGCCCAGGCCAGGGCACAGCGGACAGCTCTTTTCCATCCTTTTAAAAGCGTTTTCCGGCTCTCTTTTGGCATTTCATGGACAAATTCTTTTTCAAGCTGCCAGTTTTCACAAATTTCCTCCCGGCTTTTCCAATATCCTGCTGCAAGTCCTGCCAAATATGCCGCCCCTAATGCAGTTGTTTCAATGCATTCCGGCCGGTAAACCCTGGCGCCTAAAATGTCTGCCTGAAACTGCATCAGGAAATTATTTGCACTGGCGCCTCCGTCCACTTTAAGTCCTTCAATGGAAACTTCCGCATCCTCTTCCATTGCCTTTAACACATCATAGGTCTGATAAGCAATGGACTCAAGCGCTGCTCTGATAAAATGTTCCTTTTCACACCCTCTGGTAATTCCTACAATGGTTCCTCTTGCATAGGGATTCCAATAAGGAGCTCCCATTCCTGCAAAAGCCGGAACCACATAAACGCCTGTTGTATCCTGCACCTTTTCGGTATATTCTTCAGTCTGTGCCGCACTTTTTATCATTCTCATACCGTCTCTGAGCCACTGTACTGCGGCACCGCCTACAAACACGCTTCCTTCTAATGCATACTCCACCTGGTCATCACAACTGGCCGCAATCGTTGTAATCAACCCGTTTCTTGAAGTAATTGCTTCTTTTCCGGTATTCATTAAAAGAAAACACCCTGTTCCATAAGTATTTTTCACCTGTCCTCTGGAAAAACAGCATTGTCCAAACAACGCTGCCTGCTGGTCTCCTGCTATTCCTGCAATCGGAATCCTGCCGCCCAAAACCGTATTTTCCGTATATCCATAAATACAGCTGGAAGGCTTTACTTCGGGAAGCATGCTTTCCGGAATATCAAACAGTTTTAAAAGCTCCTGATCCCAGCATAGCCTATGTATATCATAAAGCATGGTTCGGGATGCGTTGGTGTAATCTGTTACGTGAACTTCTCCTTTGGTCAGATTATAGATCAGCCAGCTGTCCACAGTTCCGAAAAGAAGTTCTCCTCTCTGTGCTTTTTCCATTGCATCCGGCACATGCTCCAAAATCCATGCAATTTTAGTTGCGCTGAAATATGCATCCGGTACAAGCCCTGTTTTTTCCCGGATCATATTTTCATAACCGGCAGCAGAAAGAGCATCTATTTTATCTGCCGTCCGCCTGCATTGCCAGACAATGGCATTATAAACAGGCTCTCCCGTGGTTTTATCCCATACGATTGTGGTTTCTCTCTGATTGGTGATTCCAATTGCTGCAATATCCAAAGGAGAAGCTCCTGCCATAGCCATAGCCTCCGTAGTCACCGCAAGCTGTGAAGACCATATCTCCTTTGGATTATGCTCCACCCACCCGGGCCTTGGATAAATTTGTCCAAACTCCTTCTGAGCCATACTTAAAATTTCACCCTGTTTGTTGAAAAGAATACATCTGGAACTGGTGGTTCCCTGATCTAATGCCATAATATATTTGCTCATCCCCAACCCCCTGTTTTATCTTTTTATAAATAACTCTTTTGTTTATTTCTTTTTGTAGTTATTCGTTTAAACTGTCTGCATGGCATTTCCTGTTGCAACTACGGAAATTCCTGTTCCTGCCACATTTTCAATTAAAACGTCTCCTACCTTAACCGGTGCACTTACGTATACCCCATTTATTTCCTCCATACATGCATTTATTTTTTCTTTCGGAATTTCCTGTGCTGTTTTTACCGAAACTACCTTTCTCCTTCCTCCATGCACACGAATCATGGAAGTGACAGTTCTTACAGGAGACGTTAATTCATTTCTGGCGTAAGCCTCCCCTTTCTGACAGGTGTTTCCTGTAATATCATAATCCCCGTCTTCCCTCTTTTTAGCAGTGATAAGACACCCTGCCGGACAACCGATACAAATAAGCTGGCTGGAGGCATCTCTTCCCTCCGGCAGCGTACACTTTGTTTTTTCAGGAATCTTTGGACGCACTGCCTCTTTCCAGTCGCTGCCGCCATTTAATATATAATCAGCAGCAAAAGCTCCTGCACTTTCCGATTCCTTAGAAACATTGTCCACCAGATCATGCACATGCAGAACATTTCCACAGGCAAACACACCTTTTACCGTAGTTTCCAGCCTTTCATTTACCACCGGCCCCTGTGTTACAGCATCCATTTGGGCACCGGCTCCCTGACTAAGCTCATTTTCCGGAATCAGTCCACAGGACAAAAGTAAAGTGTCACACGATACAAATTCTTCTGTATCTGGAATTGCCTGCAGGTTTTCATCTACTTTAGCCACCGTAACACCCTCCACTCTGTCCTTTCCATGAATTTTCGTAACGGTATGGCTTAGCTTTAAAGGAATATTGTAATCATCCAGACACTGAACAATATTTCTTCTAAGTCCTCCTGAATAGGGCATAATTTCTGCCACCAATTTTACCTTTGCCCCCTGAAGCGTCATACGCCTTGCCATAATAAGTCCGATATCACCGGAGCCTAACACCACAATTTCCTTTCCCGGCATTCTTCCTTCTATATTTACATACCCTTGGGCGGTTCCCGCCGAATAGATGCCTGCCGGCCGGAATCCCGGAATATTCATGGCTCCTCTGGCGCGCTCCCGGCAGCCCATGGCAAGAATAACTGCCTTTGCTTTTATCTGAAACATTCCCTGCTCTTTATTCATGGCAGTAATCAGGCAGGGGGAGCCTCCCTGTACATCTACCACCATTGTATTTAAAAGATTCTCAATTCCTTTTTCCCACACCATATTTATATAGCGATCCGCATACTCCGGTCCCGTCAATTCTTCCTTAAAAGTATGCAGACCAAATCCATTATGAATGCATTGATTTAAAATGCCTCCAAGCTCTTTGTCCCTTTCAAGGATTAAGATTTTGGCAACGCCTTTTTCGTAAGCGGAAAGAGCCGCCGCCATTCCTGCCGGTCCTCCGCCTATAATAACCAAATCCACTGTTTTCATATTCTTAACCCTGCCCTTTCTTATTTCTGCTGATCCCTTTTGGAAGGCAGAAGATACCAGGAATCTTCCCCTGATTTTCTGATTTCACTTTCTTCTTTTCCAAGCTCTCTTGCAAGAATCTCAACTACCCTGGGATTGCAGAACCCTGACTGGCACCTGCCCATGCCTGCCCTGGTACGCCGCTTAATGCCATCTGTTGTAACCGCCCCTAAGGTTCTGTGAATGGCACTTAAAATTTCACCCTCCGTTACCATTTCACATCTGCAGACCACATTTGCGTATGCCGGATTCTGCTGAATCAATCTGTGACGTTCCTCATCAGAGGAAAGAGACATGCTGGGAATTCCTTTTCGGTTATTGATAAAATTCTTTTTCAAAGAAGGGTTAAGCAGCTTTTGTACAATTTCCGAAACATATTCTCCCACAGCAGGTGCACAGGAAAGCCCTGGCGACTCTATTCCTGCCACATCAATAAATCCAGGTGCATCACTAATCTCACTGATTACAAAATCATCCTCTATTTCCTTTCCATTTACTCCAACCCAGGTTTCAGTCTCATCAGGCAGCTTTGTAATGTGGGCACGCAGTCCTGCAAATGAGGTAATAACACTGCGCTCCGGTATATTGCTTACGCTAAGAGCCGCCTTTTTTAGCACCTGGCTGATTCCTTCACCTGTGGTATCTGTTCCTTCTCTGTCTTTACCATCTAAGGCTGTGGGCCCGGTCAGCAGATTCCCATGTACGGTAGGAGTTACCAGAATTCCCTTTCCAAGTGCAGTAGGCAGTTGGAACAGAGTATGGCTGACTAAACTTCCAATATTTTTATCATAAAGAAGATATTCCCCTTTTCGGGGTGTAATTTCCATCTTTCTTTCACTTATCATATTATGGATTTCATCTGCATGCACGCCTGCTGCATTAATCACTACTTTCGTCTGGTAGATTTGCTCCTTTGTTTCTAACAAATATCCGTTCTTATGTCTTTTTATTTCTTTTACCTGTGCATTAAATTTAAATATTACACCATTATCCGCCGCATTTTCTGCTAATGCAATGGTAAGCCCGAAAGGACAGACAATGGCTCCCGTAGGTGCATAAAGAGCTGCCACCGCATTTTCTCCTGCCGCAGGTTCTAACTTGCAAAGCTCTTCTTTATCTAAAATACGTAAATCCTTTACACCATTTTCTTCTCCCCGCGCCTTTAGCTCTTCAAGCTTTTCTTTATCCTTCTCTTCAAAGCAAAGTACAATAGAACCATTTCTTTTGTAGGGAAAATCCAATTCTTTAGAAAGCTTCTCCATTTTAAGACTTCCGGCAAGATTCAGACGGGCTTTTAAGGTTCCAGGTTTGGCATCATAACCAGCATGAACAATTCCGCTGTTTGCCTTAGAGGTTCCCTCACACACATCAAGCGCTTTCTCAAGCACCAGAATTTTCAAATGAAAACGTGACAATTCCCTTGCTATGGCGCATCCACTCACTCCTGCACCAATAATAACCAAATCATACATAATACTATTCCTTTCCATACAGTGAATACCCGTGCTGTATACCATTCTTGTACAAAAAAGCCATACAAAAAAACAAAATATTTGATTTTTTGTATGGCTGAGTTTCCAAATGTAACCGTTTAATTTAATCAACTGTTACATTAGTATAACAGATTATTCAGTTTTTTGGAATATCCTGCGTTTATTCACCGGAACCTTCTTCAGCGGTGAAGAATACGAAGAATACATTGCCTTCACTGTCATCATCAAAAAGTTCAAGATAAGAAATAGAAAAATCTTTTTTATCTGCCGGTACTTCAAATACCAAAAGACCGGTTCTGTCTTTACTGATTCCCAGCTCATATTCTGCAGGAAGCTGTTCGTCACTTACAGGATCAGCGTAAAAAGTGATGGGGAAATCATAGTCCTCTTCTCCGGTACTGTTCCACTGAACCTGAAAATCCGTATCATACATTACAATAGATTCATTAAATGTATTTTTTACAGTGGCTTCCGCTACAAGCAGGCGGTTCCCCTCTGCAGGCACATAGCCGTTAAATTCATCACATAAATAAGCACTGTTAATGGTGTAATCAAAGAAATAGGTCTTCATTGTGTCGCCCATGCGTCCTTCACCATAACCGTCCTGAGCAGTGATTCCCTCTGCCTGAACAGGCTCTTCCACAGATTCTTCTTCAGGCTCCTGAACAGGTTCTTCCTCTTCTTCCTGTGTTTCTCTTGCTGCACGTTCTTCCCTTGTTTCACGTGTTTCGCGTTCTTCCCTGTCGTCTTCCTGTTCCTGACTTTCTTCATTTTCTTTCACAGTGCTTTTCACATTACCGCATCCTACAAGACTGAAAGCCAAAGCAATTCCAACTAACGCTAAAGTAAGCTTCTTCATTTCTCTTCCTCCCGGATTTTTTCTTTTATATTTATTATATTTCTTTTAAAAAATATTTCAAGTACTACCATGTCAAAACTTCATAACCTGTATCTGTAACTGCTACCGTAATTTCCCATTGGGCAGAAGGTTTTCCATCTGCCGTGTAAACAGTCCACCCATCCTCATCATCTATATAGATTTCGCTGGTTCCCATATTTACCATAGGTTCTATGGTAAATACCATTCCCGGCACCATAAGCATTTCCGTTCCTGCCTTCGTCACATAGCTTACAAAAGGCTCCTCATGAAACTCAAGTCCCACGCCATGTCCGCCGATTTCAACCACAACACTGTATCCATTTGCTTTTGCGTGATCGTTGATTACCTGTGCCATGTCCCCAAGAAAGTTCCAGGGCTTTACCATCTCAAGTCCCTTTTCCACACACTCTTTTGTCACTTGCACAAGTTTTTTCTTTTCTTCATCCACCTCTCCGATACAATACATTCTGGATGAATCCGAAAAATATCCTTTATATATGGTGGACACATCCACATTTACAATGTCTCCTTCTTTCAGAATCACATCCTTTGAAGGAATACCATGACAAACCACTTCATTAATAGAAGTACATACACTTTTAGGAAATCCTTCGTAATTTAGCGGAGCTGCAATTCCTCCCATTTCCGTCGTTATCTTCTGCACCAGATCATCAATCTGCTGGGTAGTAACACCTGCCCCTATCATTTTCTCCACAGCATCAAGCACTGCCATATTTAATTTGCTGCTTTCTTTTATTCCTTCGATCTGCTGCCTTGTTTTTAAAATATGTCTTCCCGGAACAATATGTCCCTCCAGCTCATAATGGTGGATTTTCTCATCCAAGGCCATGTGACATGTTTTATATTTTTTCCCGCTGCCGCACCAGCAATGGTCATTTCTTCCTAATTTTTCCATTTTCTTCTTTTCCATAACACTTAAAAAGTGTATTCTTTAAATGCCTGCATAAAGCAGGAAACATTTTCTGTAATGCCAGGTTCCTTAAACACCGCGGAACCAGCCACAAATATATCTGCTCCGGCCTCTATTACTTTTCTTACATTTTCTTTATCAATTCCACCGTCTACTTCAATTCTTACAGATAAGTCATTTGCATCAATGTATTCACGAAGCTGCCTGATTTTATCTAAGGATTCCGGTATAAAGGCCTGTCCCCCAAACCCCGGCTCCACACTCATCACTAAAACCATTTGTACAAAAGGTAAATACGGATAAACCTCTTCCACAGGCGTTGCCGGTTTAATGGAAATTCCTGCCTGCACGCCCTCTGCATGAATTTTGTCAATGACTTCTTTAGGATTTTCACTTGCCTCTAAATGAAAGGTAATTCCATCTGCGCCGCTTTTAACAAAGTCCCCGATATATCTTTCAGGATTCACAATCATTAAATGCACATCAAAAAACTGCCTGCTGGCCGGCCTGATTGATTTAATCAGCGGCATTCCAAAAGAAATGCTTGGAACAAAAATACCATCCATCACATCAATATGAAGGTATTCTGCTCCTGCTTTTTCCGTTTCTTTTATTTGACTGCCAAGTATTTTAAAATCCGCCCCAAGAAGTGATGGTGATAAAATATACATATTAATATCTGTGCCTTTCCTTTCACATGTATCTGTCCGATTTATTTAAGGTAATTTTTAATCTGCTGGTAAATTCCTTTCCCATCCAGCTTATACTTTTCCACCAATGCCTGTGCGGAACCTGACTCGCCAAATACATCCTGAATACCTATTTTCATAACCGGTACCGGATAAGATTTGCAAAGTGCATCACAGACAGCACTGCCCAATCCGCCAATTACGGAATGTTCCTCGGCTGTAATCACTTTTCCGGTCTTTTTCGCTGAGCGGATAATAAGCTCCTCATCTAAGGGTTTTATGGTGCAGATATTGATTACCTCCGCACTGATTCCTTCCTCAGCCAGCTTGTCCGCTGCCTCTAACGCCCCACCTACGCAAATGCCTGTGGCAGCAATAGTAAGATCGCTCCCTTCCCGAAGCAGTTCACCTTTTCCAATTTCAAATTTATAATCCGGCTTATCATTGATTACAGGACATACAGCTCTTCCAAATCTTAAATAAACAGGGCCTTCATAGTTAGCAGCAGCCTTTGTTGCCTCTCTTGCTTCAATCACATCTGCCGGACACATAACCACCATATCGGGAATAGTTCTCATTAGTGCAATATCCTCGTTGCACTGGTGGGAAGCACCATCTTCTCCAACGGTAATCCCTGCATGGCTTGCCCCGATCTTTACATTTAAACGTGGATATCCCACGGAATTTCTAACCTGTTCGTAAGCTCTTCCTGCTGCAAACATTGCAAAGCTGCTGACAAAAGGAATCTTTCCTGTTGTGGCAAGTCCTGCCGCAATACCGATCATATTGGCTTCGGCAATCCCACAATCAAAAAATCTGTCAGGATAAGCATTTTTAAATACACCGGTTTTTGTAGCTGCCGCCAGATCCGCATCCAGCACTACGATATTGGGATTTTCCGCACCTAATTCAAGCAGTGCTTCCCCATAACCTTCTCTGGTTGCAATTTTTTTAACTGCCCCATCATTTTTCTCTGCCATTATGCTTCCTCCTTATCAAGTGCCTCGCCAATCTTCATAAGATCTGCCATTGCAACCTCAAACAAATCATCTCCAGGCGCTTTGCCATGCCAGTCGCCATTTCCTTCCATATAAGATACACCTTTTCCTTTAATGCTGTGAGCGATAATCGCTGTGGGCATTCCTTTTGTCCGCCTTGCTTCTGCAAAAGCGGCTCTGATCTCATCAAAATCATGTGCATCTATGTTAATTGTGTGAAATTGGAAAGCTTTAAATTTTTCATCAATGGGATAGGGCGAACAGACCTCCTCAACAGAACCGTCTATCTGCAGCCCATTGTTATCTACAATCACTAAAAGGTTGTCCAGCTTATGATGTCCTGCAAACATTGCAGCTTCCCATACCTGTCCCTCCTGAATTTCGCCATCGCCAAGCAGCGTATATACACGATAATCTTTTTGATCCATTTTTCCTGCAAGAGCCATTCCAACAGCCGCAGAAACACCCTGTCCTAAAGAACCGCTGGACATGTCCACACCCGGCGTATGCTGCATACAGGGATGCCCCTGAAGATAAGAACCCAGCTTTCTAAGCTGAATCAGATCTTCCACCGGAAAATAACCTTTATGGGCTAATGCGGCATATAACCCGGGTGCTGTATGGCCTTTGGATAAAACAAAGCGATCCCTGTTTTCCATATTAGGATTTTCAGGATCTACATTCATCTCTTCAAAATATAAATAAGTAAAAATATCTGCTGCGGACAAAGAGCCTCCCGGATGTCCTGCCTTTGCGCTGTGAACTGACGCAATGATTCCCTTACGTACTTCATTGGCAATCTTTTTAAGCTCCAGATTATTCATGATAGCCTCCATTTCTGTAGCAATTATCTCATATGTATGTGATATATTCTGCATTTTTGAACAGAACCGTTACTATACTACCACATTTTAAAGTCAGCGTCTATACGCTATTCTTTGTTTTTCATCCTTCCTTTATGGGAAAAATATCCTCATAAGAATTTTTTATTTTTCAGACACATATAATCAAAGGAATACTCCTATGAGGTCAATACCTTGCTTTCAATAAAAAGGATAACTCAAAAACGCTGGCTTTTTGCTTCTATACTGGCTTTGCTGTCGGCAGGGCTTATTCTGCCCTCACTTCTGTGGTCAAAAGACAGCCGCAAGTTTGAAAAGCTCTCAAATGAACTGTTTTTCTCTGACCTTTCCAGCAATGCCTTAAGTCTTCATTACACCCTTGCCTATCCGGAAAACTATGGTTTTTCAGATGAAATTATTTTTTCCTCCTGGCAGCCGGAAAAAAACAGCGAGGGAACAGATATCCAGGAAGCTTTAGACACGCTTTCAGAAATTTCACCGGATAAACTAAATGAAAATGACGCCTATGCTTACAAGCTTCTTTATCGTTATCTGAATTTAAGGCTTTCAGGTATTCCATACAGCTTTTACAGCGAACCTCTCTCCCCTTCTTCCGGTATGCAGTCAGGCCTTCCTATCTTATTGGCTGATTATACCTTTAGAAATGAAAAGGATGTGGAAGATTATCTGCATATCTTAGATCAGGTGGATACCTATTTTGACGGATTAATTGTCTTTGAACAGGAAAAGGCAGAAAAAGGTCTTTTTATGTCCGACTACGCAGCAGAAGAAATTATAAAGCAATGTGATGCAATTATGGATAAAGATGCCCTTGCTTCCGGCAGTCACTTTCTTCATACCACCTTTCAGGAACGTGTGGATGCTTTAGAAAGAGAAGGCATCATTACTTTGGAACAAAAAAACAGCTGGGTGTCTGAAAATGACCGTCTGCTGACTACCGTGGTAGCTCCTGCCTACGAAAAGCTGGCAGATGCCTTTATTGTTTTAAAGGGATCAGGAAATAATGATAATGGCCTGTATTATTTCCCGGAAGGAAGCTCTTATTATGAATATCTGCTGGCTTCCACTACAGGCTCATTCCGGAGCATTCCGGAAATTAAGAAAATGTTGTACCAGAATTTTCAGGAAAATTATTCGGCCCTGGCTTCCTTATTTAAGGATCACCCTGAATTAGCTGCTCTTTCCTCCACTATTTATTCCTCCTTTCCTTATGAAGAGCCTGAAAAAATGCTGGAGGATTTAAAAAACCGCATGTCCCATGATTTTCCTGCTTTTCCTGTGACACAGGAGAATTTTGTTCCTTCATACACCGTAAAAAGCGTTTCTTCTTCTATGGAAGATTACTGCAGTCCTGCCTATTACCTGACGCCTCCCATAGACGACATGACAGATAATATTATTTACATTAATCACAAAAATACCCCTGACGTACTGACACTGTATACTACACTGGCCCATGAAGGTTATCCCGGCCATCTTTATCAGACCGTCTACAGCCAGCTTTATATGAATCAGCAGGAAGTTCCCAATATCCGTTATCTTCTACATTATGGAGGTTATGTGGAGGGGTGGGCTCTTTATGTAGAAAATATATCCTATTCCTACGCTCAGGATATAATTAAAGACAGCGATCCTGCCGCTGCCGCATGGTACGAAGCCTGCCGGCTTAACCGAAATATTCAGCTATGTCTTTTTTCCCTGCTGGACATAGCCATACATTACGAGGGCGCTACCTTTTCCCAGACATATGCTATCTTAAAGAAAATCGGAATTAATGATCCTGCTGCCTGTGCATCAATATACCGATATATTGTGGAAGAACCTGTAAATTATATAAAATACTATCTTGGATTTTTAGAATTTTTATCCCTGCGTAAATCCGCTGTTGACTTATGGGGCGATACTTTCAGCCTGCAGCGCTTCCATCAGTTTATTCTGGAAGCAGGCCCTTCCGACTTTCAAAACCTTCAGGAAAAACTGTTCTCCATGCAGTCCTGAAAATTTACTTCTGCCTGCCTTCCGCCATCATTTCTTCCAGATACCCGCCATCCCAAAGCAGAATTTTAAGCTTCCCCGCGGCTTCCACCGCTGGGGAAGTAAAATACTGGTTTGTCATCACTGCCCCCACCATGCGGTCATAATAATCCCTGCCTGCATAAGCTTCCTGAATGGCCTTCACTCCTACCGGCGTTCCATAGCGTTTACATTGGATCGCATAGGTTACCCCATCTTTTTCTGCAAGAATATCAATCCCGTAATCTCCACTGCCTCTGGTTACTTCTACCTCCACAAATCCTCTGTCCCTCAAAAGATCCGCACAAAAGAATTCAAATTCATGTCCTTCCATGTCCTCAAAGGCATCTGTTTTTTTCCTTTGCTTCCTTATAAATATCCATACTGCCGCCAGCGCCAAGAACAGAACAATTACTATCGCGGCAATGACCTGTGCTGAAAGTACTTTATCCATCAACCTTCCTCCATGTCAGAAGCACTGTTTAAGATTTATCAGATGTTCGCAAAAGGCACAATGCAGAAAGAGAAATTCATATCCTTTTCCGCATCCACATGATAAGTCGGTTCCACATCTGCCCCCCAGCTGTCAATTCCTCCAACACCCCTTACCGCTCCATAAATACACATTACCGTTCTGCGCCTTGGCGGCAGTTCTTCCTGGTGGTCAGCATTTTCCAGCTCGCAGGCGGTATAAGGCAGACAGGAAAAACCTAATTTTCCCATTTCAAACCTGATACAGGTCTGTTTTTCATCCTTTTTACAATTACTAAGCTGACGTCTGCGGTATACTTGCACCCACTTTGTATCCATATGCATACCGCAGTCCTGGGGACGCAGATAGGGCGTTACCGGAAGCCCCTCTACTTCATATATGCCTTCTATTCCTCCGGCTTTTCTGTCCGGATAAGTTTCCCCAGACAATCCTTCGTAAACATATTTATCTGCGCAGGTAGGCATAATAAACCGCATGCCAAACACGGGAAGCTGAGGGAGCCCTTTTCTGCCATTATAATAAACACTTATGAAAATCCTTCCTCCTGCTTTCACTTGGTAAGTAACCTGCACCCTTACAGGTGGATTGATCACAGTCTCATAGATATAAGTAATTTCTATTTCCCCGGCTCTCTCATCTTCACTGTATTGATTGTTGTGCCCCATAACAGGAAGCGGGATTTCTTTCCCATCTATTTTTAACAAAATATCCACACAATTGATAAACAAATCTGCGGCAATCCACATTCCGCTTTTCTGACAGAATTTATTTCCCCTGTCATTATCTGTAGCTGCCCGCCAGAAAGTAGGTTTAGGAACCGAATAAAGCCACTCTTTTCCTTCTGCGTATAAAGATTCCATTCCACCGGCGGAATAAGAAAAAATATAATGAAATTCTTTTCCTTCTTTGCATCCTCCGATCCCCAAAGCTGCATCTCCATATATTACTTTCAGTTTTTCTTTATTTGTACAGTCCATAATAGTACCTCACTTCCTGCATTGCTGGCTTTTCTGTTCTGTCTGCAAACAAAATACCATTTCCGGAAAAGGATCTTTCAGAAGGCCTGTCATCAAAATCTCCTCCATATCGAAGCACTCTTTTTCCGGTCAGTTCATCCTGCACAAATAATGCCTGATCGATAAAATCCCAGATAAATCCACCCTGATACATTTCATATTTATCTAATAAGTCCATATAGGAAGCCATTCCCCCCAAAGAATTGCCCATATCATGCATGTACTCACATAAGATAAACGGTTTCCTGGGGTTATGCTGCAAATATTCTTCAATTCGCTCAGGCGCAGCATACATACGGCTTTCCACATCCGAAATCCTGTCCTCATATGCCCTGTTATGAAATACACCTTCATAATGGACCAGTCTGCTTTTGTCCTTTTCTTTAAAGAAAGCATTCATTGCTTCAATGTTGTCTCCCGCATAAGACTCGTTTCCTAAAGACCAAAATAAAATTGAAGTATGATTCTTAAAAGTTTCAAAATTATTTCTTGCCCGGTCCAGCACTACTTCTCTCCACTGCGGCAAATCCCCCGGCACATTCCATGACGGATCCTGCCCGCCTGGATTCTGCCAGGAACCATGAGATTCTAAATTTGTTTCTGCCATCAGGTAGATCCCCTTTTCATCACACAAATAATACCAGGGAATCTGATCCGGATAATGGCATGTCCTTACTGCGTTTATGTTATTTGCAAGGATATGCTCCATATCCTGCTTCATTTCCTCTATGCCGATGCATCTTCCAGACTCAGCGCTCCATTCGTGGCGGTTCACTCCATTAATGATAAGGCGCTTTCCATTCAGGCAGATCACTTTATTTTTAATCTCCAGATTTCTGAATCCGATTAAATAAGGTACAGCTTCCATAAGCTCATCTTTTTCATCATACAATTTGATAAGCAGCCGGTATAAACAGGGAGAATGATTGTCCCAGCTTCTTACAGGACCAATCTCTGTTTCCTCCATTGCAAGGAATATCTCCTCATATGCTTTTTCACCTGCCTGCCCTGCACCCTGACAAGTTAGTTTCCTGTAAAGGCAAACCTTTCCCTCTTCATTCTGAAGCAGAACTTCCACTTTAACCTGACATTCTTTTTCCATTGACAGCTTTAAGTCCAGAGACAGCCTTCCGTCTCCATTTTCCAAAAGCACAGGCTTTGCCCACATATCTTCTACATGAATCTGCGGCTTTGCATATAAAGTAACATTACGGAAAATTCCAAAAAACCGGAAAAAATCCTGATCCTCCAAAAATGCGGCGGTACTGTGCTTGTACACTTCTACCGCAAGAACATTTCCTTTTTCCCTTATATAAGGTGTCAAATCAAATTCTGAGGGTGTAAAGCTGTCCTCCGCATAGCCAATAAACGCACCATTTAACCAAACATACATTGCCTGTTCCACACCTTCAAAACAGATTACAACCCTTTTTCCTGATAGTTCCTTTTCCAGGTCAAATTCCCTGATATAAGATCCCACCGGATTGTAGCCGGCTTCGCTAAACATTCCCTCCCATTTATGACTTCCAAAAAGGGTATACGCCGGACGCCGGTACATCTTTCCTTCCCAGGGATATAAATTATTTACATAATGAATCTGATCATAGCCTGCCATTTCAATGTGGCAGGGCACTTTCATTTCATCAAAGCTGCTGCTGTCAAAACCGGACTTATAAAAATCTTCCGGTCTTTCCGAGGGGCATTTGCTATAATGAAATTTCCAGATCCCATTTAAGGATTGAGCCAGAGAATTTTTTCCCTGCTCCAACTCCTGCTCATTTTTATAAAACTGATGATCACTGTGGGCTGCAAGCGTACCAACCCGAAAAATCCCGGGATCATCCAGCCACTTTAAATCTGCCTGCATATCTTAAACCTGTTCCTTTCAAAATTTAAAAATAATATACTGTCCTTCCGCCCCATCAGATCATAAATCCTGCAATCACAATACTTGCAGCTACTCCTGCCAGCGTGGACAAAAGGGCCCCCGTAAGAGTATACCTTGTTTTTGTAACCTTTGCCGCCAAAAAATACACACTCATTGTATAAAAGATTGTTTCCGTGCAGCTCATCATAATGGAAGTAATAAGCCCCACCAAAGAATCCGTACCATAATTTTTAAAAATATCCAATACCAGACCTGTAGCTGCGGATGAAGAAAACATTTTAATAAATATTAGCGGAACAATTTCCGCAGGAAATCCTGCTCTTTCACTGGCAGGCCTTACCAGCCTTTCCAAAAAATCAAGAAAACCGGATGCCCTAAGTACTCCTACCGCAGTCATCAGCGCAACCAAAGTAGGCATAATTCCTACCACGGTTTTCAGCCCGTCCTTTGCTCCTTTTACAAAATCCTCATAAACATTTGTCTTATTTGCAATTCCATAAGCTACAATATAAAAAATCAAAGCGGGAATTATAATATTGGAAATATTGGATAAAACAGAAGCCATATATTGTATCCTGTACAGTTACATTTGTTACAATATATGGCTTTAGGGCAAATTTTATTCTGTAACAGCTCTCACCAGCGCTTCCTTTGTAAGCGCATCCCTCTTTTTGTAATCAAAAATAACCAACGCCGGTTTACTTCTGCGTACTGTTATCTTTTCCCTTTCCTTTTCCCACACAGGATAAAAAAAAGCTTCCATATGTGTCATTTTTATTGTCTGTCTGGCATGATACTCCTTGTATTCTGCCAGTATTTCCGGCTTTTCCTCTTCCTTCCGATAAAAGTCCCAAATACTGTCCCGGTATAAGCTTAAGTCCCTGCAAAAGTCAGGACGGTTTTTGGCATTTTCCCGCAGATAGTAGTCAAAGGTGAGGAGTTCCCTGTACAGCTCCTCTTTTTCCGGCGCTATGCTTACTGCAAATGCAAGGATTACCTGATACCTGTAGCTTCTTGCAGGAGAATTAAGAAAATACCCTTTTTCCTCATAAAAAGCTGCCAGACTTCTAAACAATGCAAAAGGGCTTTCAAACATATTTTCTAAAACCGGAAGGGTATGGGTAAATTGGCCGGAATTATAATAAAGTTCCACCATTTCTTCCATCTGCTTCAGCTTAAGTATTTCCCCGTAGGAAATCCATTTGGTATACAGCACTTCATAGGGAGGCCTTTCCCCATAAGCAATCCCATACTCCCGGGACTTTTCCCATATCTTCGTTCCTTTAAGTACTTTTAGAAATCCAAGCTGTAACTGCTCCGGTTTCATGGCATACACATCATTAAAAGAATTCTGAAAGCTTTCATAATCCTCATAGGGAAGCCCTGCAATCAGATCCAAATGGAGATGTATGTTTCTGTATTCCCGAATACGTTTCACCACCTCCGCCACACACTTTAAATCTGTGCTGCGATTAATTTCCTTAAGTGTTTTCCTGTTGGTGGTCTGCACACCAATCTCCATCTGCAACAGTCCCGGGCGCATTCCCTTAAGAAGTAAAAGTTCTTCTTCATTAATCAGATCTGCTGCAATTTCAAAATGAAAATTTGTGACACCATTGTCATGTTCTTTGATATACTTCCATATTTCCATTGCATGATTATGATTGCAATTAAAAGTTCTGTCAATTAACTTTACCTGCGGAACCTTTTGTTCCAGGAAGAAAGCAAGCTCCTTTTTTACTATGTCAGGATTTCGCAGACGTACTTTTTTATCTATGGAAGAAAGGCAATAGCTGCACCGGAAAGGGCATCCTCTGCTGGTCTCATAATAAATGATCTTATGGGAAAAGTCCTGTAAGTCCTCATACAAAAAGGGCAGTGCATTGATATCTGTAAGCGGCCTTTCTCCGGTACTTCCCTGTCTTAAAACAAGTCCCTGTATTTGTTCAAGTTCAGAGTCTTCCTCATCTTTTTTACTGCCGCCTTTGGTCTCTTTCCTCTTCTTCGATGTGTAATAAGTCAGCAGTTCCTTAAAAGTCTCTTCCCCTTCTCCCACCATAATTCCTTTAATCATGGGAAGCTTTTTTATTAGAATTTCCCCATCATAGGAAACTTCAGGCCCTCCCAGCCAGATATCCGTATCCGGAAGTACCTTTGGAATTTCCCATAACAGCTCCTGTATCACATCAATATTCCAGATATAGCAGGAAAATCCAATTACGTCAGGATGTCTTTTATACAGATCACCTAAAATTTCTTCCGTCTTTTGATTGATTGTATATTGCGCCAGGGCAATATAAGGCTGTAACTGACTGCCGGCATATGCCTTTAAGCTGTATACAGCCGGATTAGAATGAATATATTTTGCATTTACCGCAGTCAGTAAAAATTGCATTAGTTTCCTTTCTGTTATGCATTTAAGCTTTGAGTAAAACGGTCAAACGCCTGCCTGCCTGCCTCATCACGTTTGTAAACACCTGCATCTGTAAGCACCTGCATAAATACGATTCCGATTTCTTTTTGTATAATATCATCAATATTGGATGCATCAATTTTTTCATATGCCGCCTTAAACTCATCCACCCAGTCAGCATGTTTCTCAAGCACTTCATCTTTATGCAGATCCTGTCCCTCTAAGATCGCCTTTTTCAAAAGTTCCATCTCTTCCTTTAACCGGGCGGGAAGCACTGCCAATCCCATTACTTCAATCAAACCAATATTTTCCTTTTTAATATGATGAAGTCCTGCATGGGGATGATAAACCCCCAAAGGATGCTCTTCGGTAGTGATATTATTCCGAAGCACCAGGTCCAGTTCAAAATATTCCCCTCTCTTACGGGCAATCGGTGTTATGGTGTTGTGAGGTTCTCCGTCCGTGTTGGCATAAATAAAGGCATCTTCGTCGGTATAGCTTCTCCACCGGTTAAGAATTTTATCTGCCAGTTCAATGATTCTGTCTGAATCTGCTGCTTTTAAACGGATTACGGACATAGGCCATTTCACAATTCCGGCTTCCACATCTTCAAATCCTGTAACCTTAAATGTTTTCTCTACAGGTGCTTTTGCCATTGCAAACTCATAATGGCCGCCCTGGAAATGATCATGACTCAAAATAGAGCCGCCCACAATAGGCAGATCCGCATTGGAACCCACAAAATAATGAGGGAACAGCTTAACAAAATCAAACAGCTTACAAAAGGTTCCTCTGTCAATCTTCATGGGAATGTGCTGTCCATTAAACACAATGCAATGCTCATTATAATATACATAAGGAGAATACTGGAATCCCCATGTATCATTCTGGATAGTCACCGGTATGATCCTGTGATTTTGCCTTGCAGGATGGTTAACTCTCCCTGCATAGCCTTCATTTTCCCGGCACAACAGACATTTGGGATATCCTGCCTGCTTTGCATTTCTGGCAGCTGCAATTGCCTTGGGATCTTTTTCAGGCTTGGAAAGATTAATGGTAATATCCAAATCGCCATATTCTGTAGAGGTTACCCATTTCACATCCTTTTTGATTCTGTACCGTCTGATATAATCAGAATCGCAGGAAAGTTTATAGTAGTAGTCCGTTGCTTTCTGTGCATCCTGCCCGTAATATTCCTGAAAGGTTTTTATCACTTCACTGGGACGGGGCATCAAAGTGCTCATGATTTTTGTATCAAACAAATCTCTGTATACTACTCCGTTTTCCTTTAAAATCCCCTTCTCGTAAGCATAATCCAGCATACTGGAAAGAATGTCCTCTAACTCCTCCACATCTGTTCCTTCAATTTCCTGTTCCTTTTGCTCATCCACATCCTCAAGTTCATCCAGTTCAAACAGCTCAATCAGCCTGTTTGTGGTATAAATCTTATCCTCTGCTGGAACAAGTCCGGTTTTTAGTCCATATACAATTAATTTTCTGATCGCTTCCTGAATTAACATTACTAACCCCTCCTATAATGTGCAAGGTCCATTCCCAATTTCAACTACATAAAAGTCTGCTTTATAACCGATTTTTGCAAGATAAGCTTTCCCTACCTGCTCCGTAAAGGCATCAATTGCTTCATCCTTTACCAGACTCACCGTACAGCCTCCAAATCCTGCCCCTGTCATACGGGAGCCGATCACGCCTTTTATCTTCCATGCCTCTTCCACAAGTGTATCTAGCTCAATACCAGTCACTTCATAATCATCCCGTAAGGATACATGAGAATCATTCATAAGACGTCCAAATAATTCAATATTGCCAGCCTTTAAAGCATCCACGGCTTTAATAGTACGCTGATTTTCATAAACTGCATGTCTTGCCCTCTTTACCCTGACAGAATCCTTAATTGCATCTTTATGCTGCTCAAACTCATCTTCCGCCAAATCGCCAAGTCCCTTAATATCTATTACTTTTTGCAATTCAGCAAGAGCGGTTTCACATTCGCTTCTTCTTTCATTATACTTGGAATCCCCAAGCCCGCGTTTTTTATTGCTGCATGCAATTACCAGTTTGGCGCCTTCCAGCTTTATAGGTGCATAAGTATATGACAGATCTGCCGTATCTAAGAAAATAGCATGATCTTTCTTTCCCATAGCAATTGCAAACTGATCCATAATACCACAGTTTACACCATTAAAATTATTTTCTGCATACTGGCCGATCAGCGCCAGATCCTGATTGCTTACTTCAAATTCAAAGAAATTTTTTAAAATATATCCGGTAAGCACTTCCACTGATGCGGATGATGACAGTCCTGATCCATTGGGAATATTTCCGTTTAAAAGAAGATCCATTCCGAAAGGAATCTGAAATCCCTTTTTTTCAAAAGCCCACATAACGCCCTTGGGATAGTTAGTCCAGCCTGCTTCCTTTTCTGCCTTTAAATTTTCAAGAGAAGATTCAATCACTCCCAAATGGTCAAAATTCATGGAAAAAAACCGCAGCTTACGGTCCTTCCTCACTCTTGCCACACCGTAAGTGCCAATGGTAAGGGCACAGGGAAATACATGGCCGCCATTGTAATCCGTATGCTCCCCAATTAAATTTACACGCCCCGGTGCAAAAAATGCTTTCGCTCCTTCCGCATCCCCAAACACTTCTTCAAACTTTTTTAATATAGTATCCTTCATTTGCTACCTCCAATTCTACTGTCAAAACAGTAACTCCGTTCCTTCCTTTATCTGTCCACATTATAAGGTAAATCCAAATGGAAAAACCAGATTTCTATGTTTAGAAAACCTGTCAAAATGTTAACTGTTAAGTCTGTTGACCTGATTGATAAAATCTTCAATCTGTTTTAAATATTCCTTATTTTTTCGAGTTTCCCCTTTTTGCATCTCCTTGCGGTAAGAAGAAGGAGACATCTTTTTCATCTGCTTAAATGATTTAGTAAACACAAGAGGATCTAAATAGCCGCAGGAAAGCGCAATGCTTTCCACCGGAAGGTCTGTAGTCTGTAACAATTCTGCGGCTTTCGTAATTCGGAAAGTAGTAAGAAACTGCTGGGGAGACATTCCCATTGCATTTTTAAACAATGTATATAAATAGCTTCTGTTAATACACACGTAATCCGCCACATCTGTAATCCTGATGGAATTACAGTAATTGCTTACAATAAAATCCACTGCCCTTCTCACATAATAATCAGCCTTATCTATTTCTCCCTTTTCCTCAACATGAGCGCTTTCCGCAATCAGGGATAAAAACAGATAAAGCTGTCCGTTTCTTCTTAAATCATTTGCCACACCAAAGGTATTATGTTCCATCATATCCATAACTGCTTTGGTAAACTCTTTGTCCCTATCCGATTTAAATATAGGAGTTGCCGCTGAAACCCCCATATCCCGCATTAGTTCTTCGGCCATATTTCCATTAAATCCTACCCACACATAAGTCCAGGGATCCATCTCATCCGCCTGATAAAAGGTAAGCACATCCGGTGGAATTACAAACCCGTATCCGGCCTCTAAAAAATAATCCTTATTTCCAATAGAAAATTTCCCCTTACCGCTAAGTACAAAATGCACCACAAAATGAGGCTTAATTGCCGGACCAAAGCTATGGAAAGGCTCTGTTCTGGATATTCCACAGCAGTTTACAAACAAACTTCCTTTTTTCTCACCGGAAAATTCTAATTCATACGCTTTTTCCACAAGGAAACCTCCTAAGTAGTCAGGCTGATTATTTTTTGCTCCGCATCATAAATAAGATTCAGCTTTATTCCCTCTTGCGTATATTCTCCCGCCAAAAGCTCCAATTGATAAACTGTCCCTTCCACGTCCACAAGTTCTAAAATCCAGGGAGTATTGTCAACGTCTCTCTGCAAAGTCAGTCCGGTGAGAGTTTCTCCCTGGGTAAACTCGTTAATTCCAAAAAGCAGATTTTCGTGTACCCCTACATCTCCACTTTCATACAGCTTGATTTCCGTAAAGGAAATTTCCGTCTGATTCACTAAAGTAACGGGAATTGGAACAAGAACAGCCGCTTCCTCTTCTCCCTTCATATTAGTTAGCGTATTCAAATGACGCTCATAAGAAGAAATTAAAGCATCCATGATCTGGATCAAAATATCAATCTCCTCATCATCCATTTCCACCAGATTGTAGCCTTCTACCTCTGTTATCTTTTCCCTTAACTCCGTTAAAGCTTCATCCAGCGAATTATTGTCAACATCATTATGTGCTTCTACCACCTGATTATGTATTTCAGCCAACTGTGCGTATTTTTGCTGTGCCTGGGCCACCTTTTCCTCAGAAGGCCCGCATGCTGTAACAAAAATGCACAAGCAGCATATTATAGATAAGAAAGTAATCTTTTTAAACATATCCTCTGTCTCATTCTTTCTATAAGTATAGTCTCTGTTATGTCTCTGTTATTCAGTATAAAAAAATAGAAAGAAAAAAGCAAGCTTGACAAAGCCTCTTCCTTATTTTATAATAACTCTTGTGCATTAGGTATCAATAGACAAATACAATATTTATTATGCGGGTGTAGTTCAATGGTAGAACACCAGCCTTCCAAGCTGGATACGTGGGTTCGATTCCCATCACCCGCTCTTTTTATATACTTTTGTAAATAAAAATGGCATAAACACAATTCCATTAAGAACCAACAGCATCAAAACATCCTCCCATCTATATACCTGATTTCCTATATCTGTACTTTGAGTCAGCACTACTCCCATATTATTATTTATATAATGAATCACAATAGGAACCCATAAATTACCTGTTTTGCAATAAGCATAGCCAAAGAAAACTGAAAATGTAATGCAGGTAATCTGATGCAGCAAAATACTGTAAATCCATGTATCCGGGCTATATAAAAACACATTAAGCGGCAAATGCCACAGTCCCCAGATTACACCCAGTAGTATCACACCACCCTTTAGTCCAAAACGCTTTTGAAGCATAGGCTGCAGGAAAAATCTCCATCCATACTCTTCCCCGAAAAAGGCAATAAATGACAAATAAAAATTAATTACCAGAACCACCATTGTAATCCATGTTTCAGGAGCAATAAATATTCCCCTTAACTCACCAAGCCCATCCGGAATGCTTGATAAAATCAAGCGCAGTATATACAATACAAAAAACAAAAGCATCATCAAAAAAGATTGCTTTACCTTATTCCCCCCAAATCGAAGCCCATAATCATCTCTTACTTCCTTCTTTTCCCAAAGCAACATAATCCATGATAAAATACTTCCCAATATTAGTACATAGTTTTCAGCCAAAAACCACATATCCGAAGAAAAAAATACACTTCCTATTGTAAGCAGCATAGAGATTCCTGCTGTTACTAAATAGGTAATAAAAAATTTTCCAGGTTTCCTTTTTTCTTTTCCGGTCGTCAGCAATAGTGCAAGTATAACTGCTGCTGCAGGATACATCATCTGCGCTGATGCAAATATGGTAACATCATTTCCTTTCCGGCTGCTGATTCCCATTAATAATCCCATAAGTATAGTTACACCAAAATTCACCACCAGAAAAATCTTTAACTGCTTCTTTTCAACATTCATCCACTGCTTCTCCTTCCTCTAACTTTATGCCAACGCAAACTGACTGTTATACAGCTCTGCATAAAATCCCTGCTTTTCCAGCAACTCATCATGATTTCCCTGCTCTATAATATGTCCGTCTTTCATCACCAGAATTACATCTGCATTCTGTATAGTGGACAAACGATGCGCTACAATAAAGCTGGTTCTGCCTTCCATCATTGCTGCAAATGCCTTTTGAATCTTAATCTCAGTTCTTGTATCAATTGATGAGGTAGCCTCATCCAATATCAGCATAGATGGTAGGGAAAGCATTACCCTTGTAATGCACAAAAGCTGTTTCTGTCCCTGGGAAAGGCTCCCACCGTCCTCGCCAATTACCGTATCATATCCGTCAGGCAGACGCCGGATAAAGCTGTGGGCATGAGACTTTTTAGCTGCAGCTACAATTTCTTCCTCTGTTGCATTTGGTTTTCCAAAAGTTATATTTTCCCGTATGGTTCCCCTTTTCAGCCATGTATCCTGCAATACCATACCATAAGAAGTCCTCAGGGACTTTCTTGTAATATTGCGGATATCTTCGCCTTCCACCTGAATACTTCCTTTATCTACATCATAAAAGCGCATCAGCAAATTAATAATTGTCGTCTTTCCGCAGCCGGTAGGTCCAACAATGGCAATTCTCTGCCCCGGAGTTACATGTAAGTTTAAATTCTCTATCAGTTTTTTATCCGGCACATAAGAAAAAGCCACATGTGTAAGATCAACTTTTCCCTGTACTCCATTAAGTAAAACCGCATTTTCCCGATCGGGTATCTGAGGCTCTTCTTCAATCAATTCAAAAATCCGGGCAGCACAGGCCAAAGCATTTTGAAGCTCCGTTATGACGCCGGAAATTTCATTAAAAGGTTTGGTATACTGATTGGCATAGGAAAGAAAGCAGGTAAGCTGACCTACGGAAAGGCCGCCCCTTATTACGGCAAGCGCGCCGGTAAGACCAACCCCTGTATATACAAGACTGTTTACGAATCTGGTACAGGGATTCGTAAGAGATGAAAAAAAGATGGCGCGAAGAGAGCATTTTTCCAGCCTTTCGTTAATCTCATCAAATCTTTTCAGCGTTTCATCCTCTCTGCAAAATGCCTGGACTACCTTTTGATTTCCCACCATTTCATTGACAAGATCCGTCTGTTCCCCTCTGGTCTTTGCCTGAAGCCTGAACATATGGAAAGTCTTCCTTGCAATAAAGCTGGCTACCAGTAAAGACACCGGTGTAATTACTACCACTACAATAGTAATTCCCACATTCACAGACAACATAAACCCCAGAGTTCCGAGAATCGTAATAATTCCTGTAAACAACTGGGTAAAGCCAATCAAAAGTCCGTCTGCAAACTGATCCACATCCGCTACTACCCGGCTGACAATATCTCCATGTGAATGGGCATCTACATACTTTAAAGGAAGAATTTCCAGCCTTCTAAATGCTTTTTTACGAATATCCTGTATAATATTGTATACTATCTTATTATTGCAAATGCTCATGATCCACTGCGCCAATGAAGTCAGCAAAATCACCACTGCCATTTTTTTTAATAAATGAAATAGATCATCCCAGAATCCGGCTTCACCTGCCTGTTTTAACAAATCTACCGCCTTACCTGTAAGTACCGGAAGATATAAGGTAAAAGCAACACTAATCACTGCCATTATAATCATTATGGTCATAAGGCCCCCATAAGGCTTAATATATTTAAGAACCTTGATTAAGGTTTCCTTCTGTCTGCTATCCTTTTTCTTTTCCATGCGCCCTTCCTCTCACACACTACAAGTCATTTTATGACACGATGCAAAATTAAATTTTGTCAGCTTTTTTGATACTGGGAATAATAAATTTCCTGATAAATCTCACAGCTTTCAAGAAGCTGCCTATGTGTTCCCATTCCTGCTGCTGCCCCATCATCCAGTACAATGATTTTATCTGCATGCATCAAAGAGGATGCCCGCTGGGATACAATAAATACCGTCGTATCCCCTTCCATGTCCTTAAGAGCTTTCCGCAGCTTTGCATCTGTTGCGTAATCCAATGCCGAAGCGCTGTCGTCCAGAATCAATATCTCCGGCTTTTTCACTAATGCTCTGGCAATAGCCAGCCTCTGCTTTTGTCCTCCAGAAAGATTCCTTCCCTCCTGCTCCACAAATGCATCCAGCTTTTCATCCTTTTGTTCCACAAACTCCTTCGCCTGTGCAAGCGCAAGAGCCTGCCACAGTTCTTCGTCACTGGCCTTTTCATTGCCCCAGAGCAGGTTATCACGAATAGTTCCTTTAAATAAAACCGCCTTCTGCATAACAATACCGATCTTATTACGAAGCTCCGGCAGTTCATAATCTCTCACATCCCTGCCATCCACTTTTACAGTTCCCTGTTCTACATCATAAAAACGGGGAATTAAATGTACCAGAGAAGTTTTTCCGGAACCGGTGCCTCCAATAATACCAATCGTTTCTCCTTTGCCCGCCTGAAAACTAATGTCTGTCAACGCCTCTTCCCCGCCTTCATGATAACGCATGGAAACATGGTCAAAGCAAACCTCCCCTGTTTGTCCAAAAGCTGCTGCCTCTTTTCTGCCAGTGTCCTGACTTGTTTTCTTTCCTCTTCCAGCCCCCTGATCCACTTCCCTCTCTCTGCCAGTTTCCTGATTTACCGACTGATTCATTCCTGCCGGTATTTGGAACACAGCCGCTACTCTGTTTCCACAGGCTGCCGCCTTTGTCACTGTTATAATCAGATTTGCCAGTTTCACTAGTTCCACTAATATTTGAGACATATAATTTACCAGTGCCACTACCTGCCCCTGTGTTAAAATTCCGTTTTCTACTCTTACGGCACCAGTATAAATCAGCCAAATCAAACCGCCGTTGATAATAATATAAGTAACCGGATTCATAAGCGAGGATATTTTTGCTGACATTACCTGCATCTGCTTAAGCACATCTGTCTGTCTGTCAAACTTTTCTATTTCATCCTGCTCTTTACCAAATGCACGAATCACCCTGATGCCTGTTAAATTTTCCCTTGTAGTGCTAAGTACCTGGTCTAACTGCCCCTGCACCTTTCCAAACAGAGGAATACTAATTAAAAGAATTCCAAAAACAACCAGCGCCAAAAGAGGAATCACTACCACAAAAATAAATGCTGCTTCCACATCCACCGTAAATGCCATAATCATTGCCCCGAATACAATAAAGGGCGACCGTAAAAAAAGCCGGAGCACCATATTAACGCCGGATTGAAGCTGGTTAATGTCACTTGTCATTCTGGTAATCAAAGAAGCAGTGCCCTGATGATCCATATTGGAAAAAGAAAGGCTTTGAATATGTTCAAACAATGCATGGCGAAGCCTGGTGGCAAATCCTACCGCTGCTTTTGCAGCAAAAAACTGGGCTGTAACGGAACTGACAAGCCCGGTAACTCCAAGAGCTGCCATAATCAGACACATTTTAATTACATATCCTTTATCATCATTTGCAATTCCCACATCAATCATGCTTGCCACTACCAATGGCACGATTAATTCAAAAGAGGCCTCCAGCAATTTAAAGGAAGGCCCCAATACCGTTTCTTTTTTATAATCCTTAAGATAGAGCAATAATTCTTTCACAACTTTACCCACCTGTCATTTCATGTGTCATAAATCAATTTAAGAAATTTTCTATAATAACAGCTTCAGCTTCTTCCCCGTTTAGCCCAAAGGTATTTAACTTAATAAGCTGTTCGTTATTAATTCTACCGATTGCAGCCTCATGTATAATGCCAGCGTCCACATGTTCCGCATCAATTTCCGGAATAGAACACACCTTTGCCTGATCCATAATAATAGAATCACATTGAATATGGGCATGACAAAGCGCCCTTCCAACTGCCTTCGGATGAAAGACCTGTCTGGATTCTCCTCTTGCAACAGATCTGGATATGATCTGGGCTGAACTTCCCCCTCCATTCAGGTAGACATCCATATTTGAAATGGCATTCTGCTTATCGTGCGTCATTAACTTTTCCATCACAAACAGTTTAGCATTTTCTCCCATTTCCACCTGAGTTTCTCTCTTTGTGGAGTCCACTCCTTTAATCTGTACCGTGTCCAGTGTAAAAACTGAATTCGCCTCCAGAATAATCTTTGTCACCGGATTTAATATTCTGCCTCCGGTTCCTTCTCCCTCACCATAATGCTTTTCCTCATAGCGTACATTGGCATTTTTCCCCACATGAAAGGTATGAATCCCGTCATGTCTACTGTCATTACAGCCACTGTTGTGAATGCCGCACCCTGCCACGATAGTCACCTGTGCACCATCCTCTATATAAAAATCATTATAAACCACATCTGTAACCCCTGACTCAGTTACCACCACAGGGATATGCACCTGCTCATCCTTAGCCGCACCACTGATAAATACGTCAATGCCCTGTTTATCTTCTTTTCTTTTGATGGTTATATGCTCTGTATTTCCATGACACAGGGAATATCCGTTATATCTTAAGTTATATGCCCCTTCTTGTTTAAACCCTTCGCTATCTATTTTCTCCAAAACAGATTTTGTCATCTGATCAATATCCGCCACTTTACTCTTCCTTTCTTTTGCTGTTCTGAACTATGCTTTATGTGATGCATTCATACAGACACAGCCGATATCTTCATTCATGAGTCCTGGCAGAACCTTTTCTTTTGTGTCCAAAGCTTCTATTTTTCCATCCTTAACAACCATGATCCGGTCTGCCATTTGTATAATTCTCTCCTGATGGGATATTAAAATAAGACTTTCTTTTTTATCTGCATGAAGCTGTTCAAACTGCTTTACCAGCATGGAAAAACTCCAAAGGTCAATTCCGGCCTCCGGCTCATCGAAAATACATATTTTATGAGGCTTGGCCAGCACAGTTGCAATTTCCAGCCTCTTCATTTCCCCACCGGATAAGGTATTATCAACTTCACGGTCTAAATATTCCCTTGCACACAAGCCAACACCGCTTAAATAATCACAGCATTTATTCTCCGGAAGTTCACATCCTGCTGCCAGTGAAAGAAGCCTTCTTACCGTCATTCCTTTAAATCTGGGCGGCTGCTGAAAGGCAAAACCAATTCCTGCATTTGCCCGCTCATCAATACGATAATGACTGATATCCTCACCATCCATAAAAATGCTGCCTTCATCCGGTGTCTCAATTCCCATCATCAACTTGGCAAGAGTAGATTTTCCACCCCCGTTAGGTCCTGTGATCACCAGCATTTCTCCGTCTTCCACAGTAAAGCTTACATCTTCTATAATGCTTTTTTCCAACCCATTTTCAAGGGGATGAAATACCAGATTTTTTACTTCAAGCATAAACTAATTCCTCTATTTTAAATATTCATTGTATTTTTCATTGGTTTCATTTAAGAAAACAATCCCAAGAATGCCCGGGCCTGTATGTGCTCCAATGGCGCATCCTACTCTGCCTTCCAAAAGTCCTTTTACATGGTACCTCTCTACCAGTTGAGCTTTGATATAATCATATGCCTCTTTATCCATTCCATAGCAGACGCCTACCACCTGATTTTCCAGGTCAGCTCCCTTTTCTCCTACCATATCAAGAATTCTTTTCTGCGCTTTTTTCCAGCCGCGGACTTTTTCTACCGCCTTTAAGGAGCCATTCTCGTCAACAATAATGATAGGTTTAATGTCCAGCACCGTACCTGCCAAAAAGGAAGTTCTGGTGAGTCTCCCGCCTTTAAACAGATAATTAAGCTCCATAACCGTAACTGCATGTTCCATATGTTCACAGAAAAAGTGTGCCGCTTCAATAATAAGTTCCTTTGGTGCACCATTTTTCTGCATACAAAGCAGCCTTTCCACCACCAGTCCATAGCCTACGGATGCACATTTAGTGTCAATAATGATAAGCTTAAACTCCGGATATTCTTCCAGGATTTCTTCATAAGCTAAAGAAGCAGCATTAAAAGTTCCTGCAATTCCTGTAGAAAAACACATATACAGAACTTCATCTCCTCTTTCCGCAAAAAGGCGGAAATGCTCTTCAAACATAAACTGACTTACATGATAAGTCTTTATCTCTTTTCCGGATGCCTGAATTTCATAAAATTGATCCGGAAAAATTGTATCTCCATCAAAATAATCCGTCCCCTCAATTGTAACAGGGGTTGGGATTACATGAAGCTCATATTCGTTAATTACACTTTCAGGCACATCGGATGCTGAATCCGTAATAATACAAAAAGCCATTGTCATCCCTCCTTAAATTGTAGCTATGTCAATTTTCCAATATAACTATACTACATTTACAAAATTTATGCATCTTAAAAATTTCTTAGCATAATATAAGGGAAAGCCATAACCACAGGACTTTGTTATGTATACAGATCAAATTACCCCCCGAATTAATTTTACCCAGCTATTACTTTATGAACGCCCCAAAGCAGCCGCCTGGATCACCGGCAATGCTGCCCATCCTACCCTCAGCGGTCTGGTAAAGTTCTATCAAACCAACTATGGAGGTGTATTAGTTGAAGCGGAAATCTTTGGACTTCCCAACATTGATACACAGGGTTCCAGCAATTTTTATGCCTTCCACATTCATGAATTTGGAGACTGTTCCGGTGATTTTCAAAAAGCCGGCGGCCACTATAATCCGCAGGGCTCTATGCATCCGGATCATGCTGGTGATCTGCCGCCTCTTTTGGGCAATCAGGGCTATGCCTGGGCTTCCTTTTACGACAAACGTTTTACCATCAATGAAATAATAGGAAAATCTGTTATTATACACGAAAACCGCGATGACTTTACTTCCCAGCCTTCCGGCGATCCGGGACCAATGATCGGATGCGGTGAGATAAGGCGCACTCTGTAGGGCATATCATCTGCCCAACAAACTTCACCACGCTTTGCAAGCCATCCTTATATTAAATCACACGTAAAGCCCCGGTCATTGCGATCAGGGCTTTACGAATTTTATCAGATAATTCATTTTCCTTTTTGTTCTCCTGCTTCGACCTCTATTTCTTCCAAATCATAAAGGCGTCCTGTGGCAAAAGGACTTCCCACATCACATCTTCCATGATGATAGGTTTTCTCTGCTTTTTTCTCCGAAACCTTTTCCGATACCTCCACCTTTATCCGGCTGACTCCTGCCTCTGTCATAGAATCCAGCATTTTAATTACTTCATCCAAACGATCCATTAAGCTGCCTCCCGGTCTTTCTCATAATGCCCCAAATGTATTCCTGTCCGGATTAATGATGGAACAGTCTGATACCGGTAAATGCCATTACCATATCATACTTATCGCAGCATTCAATTACCAGATCATCCCTGACAGAGCCGCCGGGCTGCGCAATATACTTTACGCCGCTTTTATTAGCTCTTTCAATATTATCGGAAAATGGAAAAAATGCATCTGAGCCCAAGGTCACATCCGTATTTCCATCAAGCCATGCCCGCTTTTCTTCTCTTGTAAAAACAGGCGGTTTTACCTTAAAGCGTTTCTGCCATTCTCCTTCACGCAGCACATCCTCATACTCATCACCAATATATACGTCAATAGTGTTGTCTCTGTCCGCACGTCCTAAAGAATCTACAAACTCTAAATCAAGTACCTGAGGTGCCTGACGTAAGTACCAGTTATCGGCCTTCTGTCCTGCAAGCCTGGTACAATGAACTCTTGACTGCTGTCCTGCCCCTATGCCGATAGCCTGTCCTCCTTTTACATAGCAAACAGAGTTTGACTGGGTATATTTCAGCGTTATTAATGAAATCTTCATGTCAATTACTGCCTCTTCCGGTAAGTCCTTATTTTTCGTTACAATGTTGGAAAGCAGATCTCCGTTAATATCCAGCTCATTTCTACCCTGTTCAAAAGTAATGCCATACACCTGCTTTCTTTCAATTTGCGCAGGCACATAAGAAGAATCCATCTGGATAATATTATAACCGCCTTTTTTCTTGGCCATTAAAAGCTCCATCGCCTCATCCGTGTACCCCGGTGCAATTACCCCATCGGAGACCTCTCTCTTAATCAGCCTTGCGGTATCTCCATCACACACATCAGACAGGGCGATAAAATCACCAAAAGATGACATTCTGTCTGCGCCTCTTGCCCTTGCATAAGCACATGCAAGAGGAGATAATTCCCCTAAATCATCCACCCAGTAAATCTTTGCAAGTGTATCCGTAAGAGGAAGGCCAACTGCCGCACCTGCCGGAGAAACATGCTTAAAGGAAGCTGCTGCCGGAAGCCCGGTTGCTTCTTTTAATTCCTTTACTAACTGCCATCCATTAAATGCATCTAAAAAATTAATATATCCGGGCTTGCCGTTTAAAACCGTAACCGGAAGATTACTTCCATCTTCCATAAAAATCCTGGAAGGTTTTTGATTGGGGTTACATCCATACTTCAATTGAATTTCGTTCATACTCTTCTCCATTTCTAATCTGTTTACACTGTTAATTACTGATTCTTGTTCATAATCCGGGTTTCATACTGCCCTGTTGCAATATCAATATATCTTACAAACAAAGAAACCTTATTTTCTTCATTTAAGCTATTCCAGATCATATCTGTAAATTCTTCAATGTCATCTGAAATTCCTACCAGTTTCGGTTCTCCCTCAAAGCTGGGAAGGGGATTTCCATCATGCATATAAGTATGAATAAAATGTCCTTCTCCCGCCACAGGATTTTCATAAGTATATGTATATCTATTGCATGCATCAGGATTTCCATTATTGCTTTTTAAGATAGACATGAAATAATCATATTTTCCGCCTTCCAGCTGCATCATACCGGAAATGCGGGGTGTAAAGTTGGGGGCATCCGGCTCAAATTCCCTGCATCTTAAAGACTGTTCAAAGGTAATCCCCGCCTTCATTCCATCATAAACCGTATCTGTCTGATCTCCGTTTGTTACAATGGTTTTATTATTTAGCACCCTTACCGGCGCATATATAATCAGACTGGGATCTTCCAGTTTAGAGGGATCAAAAGCTTCCGTTCTGATTCCCTCTCCTTCCACTGCAAAAATCCGATTGCGGCTGTTTCCGCTTCTTCCCATAATAAAATAGGCTGTTACCGCTTTCTTTCCATCCGGTGACTTTCCCATTACAATGCCTCTTCCCGGGTACGCATTTTCCTTTAATTCCTGTGCAAGTGACAACATCTTCATTCCTCATTCCTCCATAATTTAGATTTTATTTACGCTCCGCAGTCATCTTTATGTTAAACAACGTCTTCCATGCTCCGCATGTCATCCTTATGTCAAAAACCGCCTGGGCGCACCTTTACCATGCTGCCCAGACGGTCGGCTTATTATTTTATAATACACTCCCTGTAGGTTCTCCTACACAGGCTCATGCCCGTTTTCCGTCAGTCGCGTATCTGCCTATATAATAAAGGAAGTTTCAATAAATTGCAAGGCTATAGCAAGCGAAATTTCTAATGTCGTTAACTATAAAATATTATGCTCTGCATGCACCGTCTACAGATAAAATTTCACCTGTCACATACCCTGCAAGGTCACTGGCCAGATAGAGGAATGCGTTTGCAACTTCCTCCGGTTCTCCCGGCCTTCCGAACGGAATTTTAGCAGAAATTGCATCTACCATCTGCTGTGGAAGCGCTGCCACCATATCTGTCTTGGTCACCCCCGGTGCAACTGCATTTACTCTGATCTTATCCTTACCCAGTTCTCTTGCTAAAGAGATTGTCATTCCATTAACTGCCCACTTACTTGTAGGATATCCAACACCCGCTGGCTGACCGGAAATACTTACCATAGAGCTTGTGTTAATAATACAGCCACCGCCCTGTTCCTTCATAATCCTGGCCGCCGGAAGAATCGCATAAAATAATGCGTTTACATTTAAGCTGATGGCCTTGTCAAATTCTTCCGGTGTATAGTTGTAAAGTGGTGTATTTTGAGAAATTCCAGCGTTATTAACTAAAATATCAATTTTTCCAAATTTTTCCTTAACTGCAAGAATTGCTTTTTCAACTTCTGACGCATCTGTCAGTTTTGGGAACATTCCGTCCACTTCCCACTGACTGTTTTCTTCTTTCAATTTTTCAAGTGCCTTATCCACCGTTTCCTGTCTGGAACCAAACAAAACAACCTTTGCACCATTTGCAAGATACTTGCGCACAATCTCAAATCCGATTCCTCTTGTTCCGCCTGTTACAATTGCTACTTTTCCCTCTAATAACATAAGTAAACACCACCCTTTTCTTTTTTTATATTATAGCACCCAATCGGGACACTAGATACTTTTATTTGGCAAAAATGCCGATTCAATATAATAGTCTATAAACTTCATTGCAATACCTGCAGCTGATGCTTCCTGTTTCACCTGACAGCCTTTCAGATATGTAACATCCTGGTCAAACATGCTGTAATTTAAAACCCGTTTTCTCAGATCACCCATATATTTTTCTATAAAACCTCCTACATATCCTCCTAAAATAACATCACTGTCAAAAATATTTCTAAGGTTATTGACTGTTAATGCAAGATCCTCTAAATATTCATCCCAGATATGTAAAAACTTTTTATTTTTTTCATCCAACTCTTGAAAAAATCTTGTCAGATTGCCGCCTGCCGCATCGCTAAGCAGCTTTGCCGAACAGTACGCATCCACACACCCAACCCGCCCACAGTAACAATGCCTGCCATTTATTTTTAAAAGCATGTGTCCAAATTCTGCGCTCCGGTATGCATTGCCCTCATAAATTCTTCCATTTAAGAATATCGCTCCTCCTACTGTATTACTAAGAGATAAATACACGGCATCCTTACTAGTGTTGCGCATTTCCGCCCATGCTGCGCTATTTGCATCATTTTCGTACAAAACAGGAAATGAAAACATCTGACTTATATTTTTCAAGCTGACATTCTCCACCTGTAATGCATGAGAACGCACAAGTATCTCTTTTTCCCTGTCAATAATCCCAGGAAAAGAAATTCCTATGCCGAAAATCTGCTGCCTGTTTTGTACACAGGAATCAGCCAGAAAATCATCCATTTTTTTTACCAGATTTTCGAAATATTCCAATGTATTTTGAAATTTCATCCTTAAGCGTATTTTTTCAGTCACTTCTCCGCGCAGATTCACGACAACCATACCAATATGATTTGCTGTTATGTCGATTCCTGCTGAATATCCCAGGCTGCCAGAAAGCGTCAGCTTTTTGGCTCTCCTCCCCCCGGTGGATTCAAAAGCTCCTACTTCCTCAATAACACCTTCTGTGATTAGCTCTTTTGTCATTGCCAGCACTGTAGGCATGCTAAGTGACAGCCCTTTTGCTATTTCATTTCTGGATACTTCTTTTTCTTTTGAGATATACTTTAAGATCCTCTGCCGGCTGCCCAAATCGGCCTTTTTCTCCTGATTTTTCATTCCTGCATCCATTTCCCTTCTCTGTATTTAATGTTACATGAAATATCCTTTTTTTTCAATGAATTCTTTTGACTTACTGCCTTGAGTTTCCCCTCTGTTTTTGTTACAATAAGCATGTATTTTCATTGATTTTGAGTCCAAAAAAAGGGCCAAGTGAGAAAGGCACGGGTATAAAAATGACAAATTCCGAACTTAAAAAATATAACCGCAGCCAAGTCTATCAAATCATTTACGAACACCGTACCATTGCAAAATCTTCTATCACCTCAGAACTTCATTTAAGTTTTCCTACCATTTCCCAGCTTATTACAGAGCTTGAGGAAAACGGTCTGGTCACTAAAAATGGTTTTTTCGAATCAACAGGAGGACGCAAGCCCATTGTTTTCTCCTGTATCAGTGATGCGCGGATTGCTCTCGGAATTGAATTAATTAAAGAGCACTTCCAAATTACAGCAATTGATTTATATGGCGAAATATTATATGAAGAAGTTTATCGTATTCCTTTTGAAAATAAAGAATCTTTCTTTCAACAGTTTGGTAAAATTGTAGGGCAGTTTATCATCAGCCATAACATTCCCGCCGAAAAGATCTTAGGCATTGGAATCGCTTTGCAGGGTTTGGTTTCTTTTGATAAAACAGCAATTACATATGGAGCTATTCTAAAAAATAACGATCTGACAATTGACCGGTTTAAAAAATATCTAGATTATCCTATCATGTTGATTCACGATTCTGAAGCTGCTGCTACAGATACGCTTTGGAACTTCAGCAATATTAAAGATGCTTTATTTCTTTCCCTTAGCCGAAATATTGGCGGTGCATTGATTATTAACCGGCAGATACACTGGGGTGCTTTTTATCCCAGCGGCCTGTTTGAACATATGACTCTCATTCCCAATGGCGCTGCCTGTTATTGTGGAAAAAAGGGCTGCCTTGAAGCCTACTGTTCCGTTAAGAATCTTTTGGAAGGACTGTCTCCTACACTTGATCTTTTTTTTGCGCACCTGCGGGAAGGTGAACAGCTTCACCAAATCCGCTGGAACCAATTTCTGCTTAATTTATCTATTGCCATTGACAATTTGCAGATGGCTCTAAATTGCGATGTGATCTTAGGCGGCCATCTGGCACCATACTTAAATCAGGAAGATTTAAATACCCTTATTTTGCTTGTCACAAAAGACTCAGCATTTAACCAGGGACGTCCTGCCATTCATTTGTCCAAAAAATCCTGCATTGCACGCGGCGCTGCTCTTTACCAGATCAGGCAGTTTATTGATTCTGTTTAACAGATTCAGCAACCATTTTTAACTTATTCAGGCATTGATCAAAAAACATTTGATAGCCCGCACAAAAATAATTTTCATACATATCTGTGCCTTTTATGACATCTCTATTGCGCTGGCACCCTGCCCTGCATATTTTAAAGTATTTGCAGTTTTTACAGGCATCGGAAATTTTAAGAGAGCGCTGGACAAATCCAGTCTCTTCCCGCTTTTTATCCAAATCTGCCAGTCTATTTGCATTTAAATTCCCCAGCTTATACTCATCTATCATGTAAAAGTCACATGGATACGCACTTCCATCCGCCTCCACTACCGTTTGTATTCCACAAACGCCCCGCTGATCACAGGCTTCTGGATAATACCCTAAAAGAATTCCTACATAATTTTCGAATTGACGTATATAAGGCTGTCTTCCCTTCTTCCAGTCCTCAAACCACAATTCAAACAGTGTAATGAGAAATTCTCCATACTGATCCGGAGTAAGCCCGTAAGAATGATTTCCATGTCCCTCTCCTAAAGGATCAATACAGGCAATATACTGCTGATACCTCCATCCTTTTCCTGCATAACTATAATAAATTTTTCTGATATTTTTAACTACTTCTCCTGTAACTACCGTTAAAATATTAAAGGAAACTCCATATTTATCCAGCAGCTTTATATTTTCTGAAATCTCATTAAAAGTCCCTTGCCCGTCAGCCTTATGTCGATACCTGTCATGGATGTCTAAAGTACCGTCCACTGAAACTCCAACAAGAAATTGATTTTCCCTGAAAAATTGGCACCATTTCTCATCTATCAAAGAGCCATTTGTTTGAAATGCATTTATCACTTCAACATTGTTTTTATTATATTGCTTTTGAAGAGCAATAGCCCTGCGGAAAAAATCAATTCCCCGCAAAGAAGGCTCTCCTCCCTGAAATGCATATGTGATAGATCCTTCTGCATGAAGAATTGTTTTTCGAATAACATTTTTCAATGTATTCTCTGTCATAAACCCATAATTCTGCTGCAACCGTTTCTTTGATTCATCACAATAAAAACAATAATCGCATTTCATATTACATAAACCGGAAGCCGGTTTGATCAATACACTTAAGGGAGGCATCTTTTCATCTCCTTTGCAAAATTACTTTCTTCATTATAAAACAGACTGCAGTATGGTGAATCCACAGTCTGTTTCTTTTACAATATAATTGTCCATTACGACTAAAAACTGTATAGTCTGTGCATGGAATTATCCATGTTACATAAAACCGTATGGCTGTAGCTCTTTTGTATTAATTTTGCTTTTAGTAAACCATACTTTTCATCATCCCACAAATTCATAAATTCTTCAGGATCTACATCAAGGTCATATAATTCCCCATATTCTTTTCCATGGTAGCAGATTAGTTTGTATCTTCCGTCAAAATACATAGTTGCATCTATGTCTTCATGGGTTCCCTTAAGGGAATGATAAAATTCTGAATATACGGCATCCTTAAAGTAATGAGGATCAGCTTCACCTGTAAGTATTTTATAAAAGCTTTTTCCCTGCATAAAATAAGGTACTTCCAGGCCGGCAGCTTCCATAAGCGTTGGCGCAATATCCACCAGTTCCACTAAACCGTCACATTTTACATCCTGCTTAAAAACAGAAGGACAGGAAATAATCAACGGAATATGAACCAGTGCTTCATAAAAATATGCCCCTTTCCAATATAATCCATGATCGCCATTCATTTCTCCGTGGTCACTCATGAAAATAACAATTGTATGGTCGCGTTGGCCAGATTCCTCCAGATAATCAAGAAGCCTGCCCAGCTGGTCATCTATCAATTCTATCTCCGCATAATAATCACGAAAATGCTCTCTTTTTTCCTCTTCACTTAAATTTCCAATCGGTTCAGCCTGCCCATCCTGTCCCCCATAAATTACATCTTTTTGCTGATGAGGCGGTTTATTGTTCATTTCCCCGTCCTTCCAAAGAGGAAGAGGCATATCTTCTATTTTCAGACGATCCTTATACTCCTGTGGCGGATCTAGCGGCGGATGAGGATCAAAGGGATTAATGCTTATCAGCCAGGGAGTTGACTCGCTGCGGTTATTTTCTATAAATTCTATCGCTTTCTCCACGCAAAATGTTGTCTGATGGTACTTGGCCGGCACCCCTACCTGCTTTCCGGAAAAAGCCGGATTTGCCTTAGGCGGCCATGTTGCCATAGTCATAAATTTTCCACCATAAATATCTTCCCAGCGTACACCTTTTTCTGCCAGCCAGGTTTGATATTTATTCTCTCCTTCAGCCCAGTCATTATGGGGATGATGGCTGTACTCAAAATACGTATATCCATCATCTGTACGTTTTTCTACCTTCCCTTCTGCTGATGTCAAATGAAGTTTTCCGGTCAGTCCGCAGGTATATCCGTTATCTGCAAGAAGTCTTGTAACCAGTTTTTCATCCTTTGAAAACTTATCGTTTCCGTTAAAAATAGTTTTAGTGCTTCTCGGATACCGCCCTGTTAAAAAGCATGCCCGACTGGGCGTACAAACCGGCGATTGCGTATATGCCCTTGTAAATGCCACGCCTGTCTTTACCAGACGGTCAATATTGGGCGTTTTAATATAAGAATTACCAAGGCTGTGAATCGTATCCCAGCGCTGTTGATCTGTGCAAAACCATACTACATTTAATTTCTTATTCAACCTTACCACCACCTTATAAGTTCCGTAACCTGATTACGAAGTTCAACAAATTTAGGAGACGCTATATCACGAGGACGTGGAAGATCATTTACCAGTGTTTCCTTCACAGTTGTGGGTTTATTTGTAAGCACCATGATCTTATTGCCCAGATATACTGCCTCTTCAATATTATGTGTAATAAAAATAACCGTTGTTTTCGTCATTTCCCAAAGCTTAACCAGTTCATCTTCCAACTTAAAACGTAATTCAATGTCTAACTGTCCATAGGGCTCATCCATAAGTAAAAGTTCCGGTTCTGTCGCAAAGGCCCTGGCAATACTAACCCTTTGAAGCATACTTGCTGAAAGCTGCTTGGGATAATAATTTCTGTATTTTGTCAATCCTACAATATCCAGATATTTCTCCACCCGTTCCTTTTTTTCTCCAGAAGATATTTTTTTCAAATTTAAACCAAATCGAACATTTTCTTCCACTGTCAGCCAGGGCATGGTTGAGTCTCCCTGAAAAATGTAGGCAATATTTTGTTCTTTTGTATTTACCTGCTTTCCATCCAATAAAATTTCACCGGATGTAATCTGATAAATATTTACAAGGCTGTTAAGAAATGTAGTTTTGCCACATCCTGTAGGTCCCACTACGCACAAAAGATCTCCATCCATAACCTCAAACGAAACATCATTCAGTACAAGCAGATCTCCAAATTTTTTTGTTAAGTGATTTACACTTACTTTTACATTATCGCTCATTTTAACCCTCCAACTGTGAACTGTCCAGTATTCCTGTTATTTCTTTGCGGAGTGCTAAAAATTCTTCAGAAACCAGATCCCGCGGTCTTGGCAAGTCAATCCTGTACTCTTTTTTTACCGTGGCAGGACAATTTGTCAAAACAATGATTCTGTCCGCAAGATAGATTGCCTCCTCAATATTATTTGTTACAAAAATTACCGTTCTCTTTTCGCTACTCCAGATTCTTTGCAGTTCTTCCTGCATCATATAGCGAGTCTGTGCATCCAGCGCGCCAAAAGGCTCATCCATAAGCATTACTTCCGGCTCGTTACAATATGCCCTGGCAATACCCACGCGCTGCTTCATTCCTCCTGAAAGCTGCACCGGAAATGATTTCTCAAATCCATTCAGTCCAACAAGATCAATATATTTTTGTGCGTGTTTCTGCCTCTCTTTTTTATTTACCCCTTTAATTTTCAATCCGTATTCAACATTCTGCATGGCCGTCATCCAGGGAAATAAGGAAATAGACTGAAATACTACTCCCCGGGAAACATCAGGTTTTTCTATTTTTTTCCCGTCTGCCAGCATTTTACCTGTTGTAGCGCTTTCAAATCCTGCTATCATATTAATAATCGTAGTTTTCCCACACTGCCCTGGTCCGAAAAGAACAAGAAATTCATTTTCTTCTGCCGAAAAATTCAGATTACGGACAACCTCATGTTCTCCCTCAGGTGTCTGAAAAACCTTACCAACATTAACACAGTCAATTATCGTTTTTATCTTCCGCTCTTGTTCCATCGGCACATAACTCCTTCAATTGTTCTCATGATACAGGTCAAAACAAAACCACCAATACCAATCATGATAATGCCTGCAAGTATCTGAGTCATATTATTATTATCCATACCTGCCTGAATAATCCAGCCAAGTCCATTTTCAGCCTTTATCATTTCGGCAGCTACCACACTGGCCCAGCTACAGGAAATTCCCACCTGCAGGCCTGCAAATATAGCAGGAACAGACGCTGGTATCACGATTGTCCTGAAAATCTGTCCTTCTTTTGCCCCAAGCATACGTGCAGCATTAATTACCTGTGGATCAACATTTGCCGAACCTGTCATTGCATTTAATGTTGTATTGGCAAATGCAGCCAATATAATTAAAAATATTTTTGCCTGCTCACCAAGCCCTAACCAGATAATAGAGATTGGTATCCATGCAATAGGGGGAATTGGGCGGATAATGCGGTACAAGGGATTAAAAATTGCTTTAGCCAGCTCATAACGCCCCATCAAAAGCCCCAGAGAGACGCCAAGCATCGATCCAATGCAAAAACCAATCAGCACTCTGCGTAAGCTGTTAAATGTATGCATTATCAAGCTGCATTTTCCAACTGTACCTGTAATATACCCGCCCATAGCCTTAAGCACGGTTCCCGGATTTGGCAGAAGGTTTCCAAGATCTGTCTTCTGCGTTGCCCACCACCACAATCCTAAAAATGCTCCTATAGAAATTATTGCACATAAAACTGACAGTAGTCGTTCTTTTACCTTATCGTTCATTCCGCATTCATTCCTTTCGCAACTTTCCTTTCCAGATAGTGCAAAACCGTATCAAGCACAAGGCCTACTATACCAATCATCAGCATACCTACAAACACCAGCGCCGGTTTTGAAGAATAGCGCCCCTGCTGGATCATATATCCTAAACCTTCGGACGCTGCCAGCAATTCCGCTGCAACAAGAGCCATCCATGCTGCTCCCATAGCCACTCTTAAGCCTGTAAAAATCATTGGAAGAGCCGTAGGAACAGCAATCCTGAACAGCTTCTGGATATTCGTAGCGCCAAATACATCCCCTACCCACAAATGCTCTTCTTTCGTCTGCCTGATACCTGTATAACTGTTTACGATACAGGCAACTGCTGTGCTTAAAAAAATTACAGCCGCCTTAGAAGTGATTCCTATTCCGAAAAGAAGTATAAACATTGGGATCCATGCAAGTCCGGGAACTGGACGGATCAGGTCGAAAAGAGGTCTCACAAGGCGATCCACCCATTTCGACCATGCCATCATAATTCCCACTGGAACCCCAAACAAAACCCCAAGAAAATATCCCAAAAGGGCCACTTTTAAGCTTGAAATCAAATGAACCGGCAACGTTGCTCCATCAGGCGCTTTTGTATACAGTTTTTGAATAAAAGTTTTTACCACTGTGAGCGGTCCGGGAAAAACTGTTTCCGCCTTCAAGTGCAATACATTTATACACAAATACCAAACTATGACCACAAAAGAGACTGAGCATATTGAAATTAATGTATATTTCCATTTTTTATTTTTTGCCTTCATCATTCACATCTCCAACTTTCATCTTCATCAAGCTACTTATTTGCTGACCATCCTTTAACAGAAGAAATGTACTTATTATCAATACTTGCTTTTACATTTTCTAAATCTTCCTGCGTAATCTTATCATTTGAGAGAAGGAATTCTCCCGCAAATTCCATAAATCCACCTAATGCATATTCTCCTTCATCAACTGAATCAAGCGTAAAGTAACTCTTTAAACTACATTCATTAATTACATCCTGCTCACTATACTCAAGGCCTTCTCCTACATACCACTCATATGCCACTGCCACCCTGTTGTCCTGATTATTAAGCATATCTTCACATGCCCTGTAATAGCAGTATAAGAAAAGTTCCACATCCTGACTTCTTTCTTCAATCAATTCATTCTGACAGTAAATTGCATCTATAATATCCTGCTCTGAAATCTGATTATAGTCCGCTGCTCTCACATAGCCATCGGCTTCAAGATATGCAGCATAAGTCGGATTAACAGCAATCATATCCCCTTCGCCAGACGTAAATGCCGCAAGTCCTGATGAATAATCAAGGTTTGTAAAAGTAAACTGTGTTGCATCATACCCAAAATATGCCATATATGCTATTGCATTCATTTGTGCAGTTGTATTCATAGGGCCAAGGATAACTGCATCTTTCAGTGTATCGGTACTTCCGTAAACTCCATTCTCGTCGGGACCAGTTGCATAAATATCACTGTCCGGTCTGCAATAAATTGTTTCACCCTGAATGGTTAAGCATCCATCTCCAATATACGTATACATGCCTGTAGAAAGTGCATAAACGGAAGCCATTCCGGACACTGCAATATCACACTCATCTGCTGCCATTGCTTCATTTACCAGCGTGCCCTGTGATCCGAAATTTACAATTTCAACATCAAGTCCCACTTCTTCATAATAGCCTTCCTTATAAGCATACCATGCAGGAAGTCCTACCCAGTTTGCCAAAGTACCTATTACCAACTTTTCTCCTGAAGCTGCCGGCATTGTTGTTTGTGCTGTTTCTGTTTCTTCTTCCGGCTGCTGTTCCCCTGATTCTTCTGTCGTGGTTTCCGTCTGCACAGGTGTTTCCTCTGGTGTTTTTGTTTCCTCTTTGCTGTTTCCACATGCAGTAGCAGACATCACCATTACTGTTGCCAGCAAAATTGCCAACATTTTTTTTGCTTTCCCATACATCATTTTTACTTCCTCCTTTTTGTTAATTATAATCTCTCGGAATCTTTAAGCCAGTAAATATAAGGCTTTCAGATTCCTTTTTT
>OFEY01000068.1_pt1 | contig 106422 bp, 89 predicted proteins | sample 1521251 | NCBI WGS metagenome assembly OFEY01 (sample SAMEA3504100, study PRJEB24116) | mouse gut metagenome | biome: mouse gut; feature: mouse-associated habitat; material: faeces | place: Denmark | collected 2011
TGGCTCTACTATCTGCCTCTGCCGGAAGGAATATTTTAATTAGGAAAATCATTGCTCTTCCGTGTGCTGGTTGAGCATTCTATTTTTTTCATCTATGTGATGCTGTGAGATTAAAGAATTTGGAGCTGATTGGTTTGGCACGTATTCCATAATGTCACCAGGTTGGCAGTTGAGAGCTTCACATATATTGCTCAATACTTCGGTTGTAACAGTTTCACCTTTCGATAATTTGGCAAGTGTAGGAGAAGAAATGATTTTATTATATAATAAATCAGTTTTTTTCATTCCTTTGCGTGCCAATAAATCGAAGAGTTTATAGTACTTCATGCTCATTTTACCACCTCCTATATTTAGTATACACTAAAATTGTATAAGCGTCAACTAAAAATATTTTAGTGAAGACTAGTGACAAGAAGTTTAATGTATGCTAATATAATTTTAACAAAAGCAAAACAAAGCAAAAAGAACGCTAAAGTCAAGCAAAGGTAGACGGGACTACCGAAAAAGGAAGCAATTTGATGAAATGTCAAGGCATCCAAAAGTTTTGACGGTAACATGTGAGACCAGAGCGGCATGTATCAGGGAGATGAGGAAAAAAGTTGCTGAATGGAATGCATCACATGATAATGCCGAAGCGACGGCCAAACAGGAGCCCGTGTGGAGGAAATTGCCGCTTATATCGGAGACCTGGAGTCTACGACACGGCGGTATTATATAGCCATCAGGAAAAAGGTGAGTGTACAGGGGATAGAAAAACAGATTGTGCCGCTTCCGGATTCCATAAAAGAAAAAGAGCAAGAGGGACAGCAATGACGGCTGTCCCCTTTTTCAAAGCAGTCATGCAGTTTATCAAAAAATAAGATGTACAGGTGGAAAAAAGGAGAGAAGAATGGTATACTTAATTTGAAAGAAGGAGAAGAGGCTTTATGAAAGAAACGAAGATACAGTGGCATTCGGCTTTTGTGTCTGCCATGGGGTTAGACCTTGAGAAGAACAGGGCTGATTTGATTTTTGAGAAAGAGTACAATCTGAACACGAAGCCAAAAGGTCTTTTCCGCTACTTTAAAGAACACGGATGCGAGATTGTGAAATTCAGCAGTGGAATCTATTATATAGAGGGAAAGGCGTGGTTTCCTACCCAGATTATTGTTACGGGCGAACTGGACGAAGATTCCCATGTCTGGCTGAAGGCGTTATCTGGTAATCTACAGAGAGAAGATTTTCGGAAGATACTGGACAAGAGAAGTCAGCTGGAGGGAAAAGAGAACAGGGAACTGGCAGATTCTGTTTTGGAAGTAAGCATTAGCGCAAATAAAGATATGATTGATGAGTTGATAGGAGATGAGAGTATGTATGAAACGTTGATGGAAATTATGGAGCCTAAGCTGAAAGCAAGAGATGAAAAGATACGCATTAACGAAGCGGTATCTACTTTAAGGGACATTGGGTATGGGGATGATAAAATCAGACCTGCCATTATTAAAAAATATCATTTGTCAGCAGAAGAGGCGGAAAACTATTTGCAAAATGCTTAAGTACATTAGTGAGGCGGTATATCAGGGTAATGCAGTCATGACAGTTTAATTGGGCAGTGAGGAAGTGATTTAAGTGGTAAGTGGCAACCAACATACCTGATGAAGTCCTGTTTGATACAAAATGAATTCGGAAGAGGCAAATAAATTTGCGAGATGTGCGGTGGCAATGGGATGTTATACAATTGCCCCTGAAACAACGGACTCTGACTCCGTCATCTCAAGGTTCGAATCCTTGTAGCCCAGCTTAAACCCCTGATAGAATTTCTATCAGGGGTTTATAAATTTAACATAAAGATGGTTTACGAAATGTGACATCCATTGTTTCATTAACCAGCGCTTTAATGATTGAAAGTTTGAAATAAAAAGAAAGGCAGATAATCGGAACATGTATACATTTGACAGTAGAATCAGATACAGTGAATTAGATGAAACAGGGCATTTGAAGATAGAAGCACTATTGGACTATTTTCAGGACTGCTCTACATTTCATTCAGAGGATCTGGGGCTTGGAGTAGAATATCTGAAAAAGCTAAACATGGTATGGGTAATGTCTGCCTGGCAGATTGTTGTTGAAAGGTATCCAAAGCTTGGAGAAACTGTTACAATAGGAACAGCAGCATATTCTTTTAAAGGGTTTGTAGGACAGCGTAATTTTTTGATGACAGATGCAAAAGGCGAAAGGCTGGCCTGTGCCAATACGGTATGGGGGCTTATCAGTACGGAAAATGCGAAGCCTGTAAAACTCACAGAAGAAATGCGTGAAAAATATATTTTGGAGCCGCCACTTGATATGGAGTATGCGTCCAGAAAGATACATTTGCCCGAAATCGCTCAAAGAAAAGATCCGGTGCAGATCAGAGCGCATCATCTGGATACAAATCATCATGTTAATAACGGGCAATATGTTAAAATAGCTATGGACAGCCTTTTGGAGAAATACAGGGTAAGGCAGCTTAGGGCAGAATATAAAAAGCAGATGTTTTTAAACGATATTCTTGTACCTTATGTTTCCAATATTCAGGATGGAAAACATATTGTAGTACTAAAGGATGAGGAAGATAATATCTGCTGTGTTGTAGAACTTCAGGAAGAAAGGGAATAAACGTGATTGAATTAGGAAAAATACAAGAGCTGACAATTGTAAAAAAAGTTGATTTTGGCGTATATCTTGCAGATACCAGTAAAGAAGAAATGCCGGAGCAGAAGGTGCTTTTACCTGGGAAAGAAGTGGAGCCTGATGCGGAGCTTGGGGATCAGGTTGAAGTATTTGTTTATAGAGATTCCAGGGATCGTATCATAGCAACCACCAGAAAGCCGGAATTTACTGTTGGACAGACAGCGGTACTTAAAGTAAAGGAAACAGGAGAAATAGGCGCATTCCTTGAATGGGCGTTAGAAAAAGACCTGCTTCTTCCTTTTAAAGAGCAGACTGGAAAGGTAATTCCGGGAGAGAAATATCTGGTTGCATTATATATTGATAAAAGCGGCCGGTTATGTACGACAATGAAAGTGTATCCATATTTGAAGACAGACAGCCCTTATAAAAAAGACGATCAGGTGGAGGGGACTGTCTATGAAATCAGTGAAAAATTCGGTATTTTTGTGGCAGTAGACAATTGTTATCAGGCTTTGATTCCAAAGAGAGAGCCGGCATCAGGCATTAAGGTGGGAGATCATATAAAAGCCCGTGTCGCAGAAGTGCTAGGAGATGGAAAGCTGAATTTAAGTCTTCGGGAAAAAGCATATATTCAGATGGGCAAAGATGCGGACAAAATAATGGAAATGCTGAAACAAGAAGGGGGCAGACTTTCCTTTAATGACAAAGCAGATCCGGAACTGATCCGGCAGAGAACAGGTATGAGTAAAAATGAATTTAAACGTGCGGTAGGTAATTTGTATAAACAGAGGCTTATTGTAATTGAACCGGATGGAATTAAAATGGTGTAAGAAAGGGTAAAAGAATCAAAATGAACAGTAAAAAAGCGAATTGGGCATTTTTAATAACAATCATAGTATTCATTGCTTTTTCCTTTACAATGACTTTCTTTTTCCCGTGGGTGTCAGAGAGCCTTTTCTGGGGCAATTTTTTGGTTGAGGTGGTAATGATACTGCCCATTTTAATTTTTATGATTGCATCAAAAGAAAAACTGACAGTATTTCTTGGGTTTCACAGGATGAAACTTGGTTCAATTTTTATGATTGTATTATTTACTCTGTTAAGCATGCCGCTTATTACATTATTGAATGTTTTTTCTCAGATCTGGGTGGACAATGAAGTATCACTGATGATAGACAGTATGGACATGGGGAACCTGCCATTTTGGCTGCTATACCTATCTTTAGGCATTATTGCGCCGGTATTTGAAGAGATTACCTGCAGGGGAGCATACTATCAGTCTTATAAAAAGTCAGGAGGTCCTTTTAAGGCAATGATGCTTTCTGCAATTATTTTTGCAGTGATGCACATGAATTTTAATCAGGCAGCCTATGCTTTTGCAATAGGAATTCTGGCAGTGTTTTTGGTAGAGGCAACAGGAAGCCTTTGGTCGTCTGTTATTTATCATGGCCTGATTAATGGAAGCCAGGCTGTGATTATGTATGTTAATCTCCGTGCAGATTCGGAAATATACAAGGAATCTGCCTCTCTCATAACAGGTAATTTCCTGATCTATGCAATTGGAATTTATCTTGTATTGACGGCAGTGACTCTGCCGCTTGCATGGGCAGCGCTTGTATGGATCAGCCAGCATGAAGGAAGAAGCGGAATATTGTCTTATGTTTGGAAGGAAAGAAAAACAAAAAGAGATAAGATGGTCACTATACCATACATAGTGGCTCTTATCCTTTGTATAAGTGTTATGACAGGTGCATTTGGATGGCTGCTGGGGAAAATATTTCAAATCATGTAATTATAAATCAGGCTGCCGGTTAAACCAGCAGCCTGAGCTTAAATCAACATATCAATATTGCCTCCAAGATGAGGGTTAACTGACAGTTCCATGGATTGATTCATCATATTGATCATACTGGCACCTGTCATTTCAGAACTTTCTAAAGCTTTATCCAATACGGCAATGCCTACTTCGTTTGTCAGCTTTACATTTGCCAATGCAGTTGATAATTCAGGAATATTCATTTGATTACACCTCCTTCATTAAGCATTAAGTATATCACAAGTAAAAGAAAAATGGAATGCCTTCCATTTTTTCTTATTTGAACCATTTGTATAGGTTGCATATTCTTATAAATGGATAAATATGGTAAAAGACATCAAAAATACACAAAAATGTTACAAATACAGGTAGATTTTTTTGTATATATATATTAAAATGAAGAAGAAGTTTGTCTGGGGGGACAAATAAATACGAAAAAAATTGTTGAATTTGCATAAAAATTTTTATGGGATATAGAAAGAGAGGGGTATATGATTTCTAATCAGATATTACAAAATACAATTGAGGGGCTGAAGTCTATTGCCAGAGTAGACTTCTGCGTTATGGATACAGATGGCAAGGAGGCTGCATCCACATCCGATGAAATGTCACAGTGTGGGGCGGAAGCGTCAGAATTTGCCAAATCGCCTGCTGATTCTCAGGAAATACAGGGGCATCAGTACTTTAAAATCTTCGATGAACAGCAGCTGGAGTATGTATTAATTGCGGCTGGTATTGGCGAGGATGTTTATATGGTGGGCAAGATGGCGGCTTTTCAAATTCAAAATCTGTTAATTGCCTATAAAGAACGGTTTGATAAGGACAATTTTATTAAAAACCTTTTACTTGATAATCTGCTTTTAATAGACATTTACAGCCGGGCCAAAAAGCTCCATATTCAGACAGATGTTAAGAGAGTTGTCATGATTATTGAAACGGATAATGGAAAAGACAGTAATGTGCTGGAGGTAATGAGAACTTTTTTTGGAAGCAACAGCAAGGATTTTATTACTGCAGTGGATGAAAACAACGTAATTGTTGTTAAGGACTTATCTGAAGGCGACAATCAGAAAGAAATTGAAAGAGCAGCTAAAGGAATGGAAGCATTTCTTCTGAAAGAGGGAATGAGCGGAATTCATATCGCTTATGGTACGATTGTCAAAGAAATAAAAGAAGTCAGTCGCTCTTATAAAGAAGCAAAAATGGCTATGGATGTAGGGAAGATCTTTTTTGATGAAAGGAATATTATTGCATACAGTGAACTTGGAATTGGACGTTTAATATATCAGCTTCCCATTCCTTTGTGCAAAATGTTCATTAAAGAAATTTTCGGAGGCAAGAGTCCCGATGAATTTGATGAAGAGACTCTTACTACGATTAATAAATTTTTTGAAAACAGCTTAAATGTGTCAGAAACTTCCAGGCAGCTATTTATCCATAGAAATACTTTGGTTTACCGCCTGGATAAGCTGCAGAAGAGCACCAGGCTGGATATACGGGTTTTTGAAGATGCAATTACCTTTAGAATTGCTCTTATGGTAGTAAAATACATGAATTATATGGAAAATATGGAGTATTGAGAGACAGAAGTTTCTTAAGGAACTGTTTTAAAAAGAATAAGAAATAAAGTACAGGTGGTGGAATATTTTGGCTAAAAGTGAAGTGAGAGGTAAGAGAAGAAGAGCGCAGTCGTCAGCAAGCGGTGAGATCATCACTCTTAACAATGTGAGCAAAGCTTATGCAACAGGTGCACCGGCATTAAATGGTGTGGATCTACATATCCAAAGGGGAGAATTTGTATTTATTGTGGGTGACAGCGGTTCCGGCAAATCAACCATGATAAAGCTTTTGCTTCGGGAGCTGGTGCCCACTTCAGGGGATATCAGCGTGATGGGCTATGATCTGGTAAGAATCCGTCATAGGAAAATACCCAAGTTCAGAAGAAATCTTGGTATAGTTTTTCAGGACTTCAGACTGCTGAAGGACAGAAATGTATACGAAAATGTGGCTTTTGCACAGCGTATTGTCCAGGTATCCAATAAGGAGATTAAAAGGAACGTTCCCAGCATATTGGCTACCGTAGGACTGGCAGGCAAGTATAAGGCGAAGCCAAGGCAGTTATCAGGAGGAGAGCAGCAGAGAGTTGCCATTGCCAGAGCACTGGTGAACCGCCCTAGCATATTACTTGCAGATGAGCCTACCGGTAATCTTGATCCTAAAAATTCCTGGGAGATTATGAAGCTTTTGGAGCAGATTAACGAGAATGGAACCACAGTACTGGTAGTAACTCACAACCGCGAAATTGTCAATGCAATGCAAAAGAGGGTTGTTACAATGAAGAAAGGCGTCATTGTCAGCGACGAAGAAAAAGGTGGCTATATCGATGAGGATTAGTACGTTTTTTTATACGATTAAGCAGGGATTAATTAATATTTTCAGAAACAAGTGGTTTTCACTGGCATCGATTGCAACAATTGGTGCCTGCCTGTTTTTGTTTGGAGTTTTTTATGCCATTCTTACCAATTTTCAATATATTGTAAAAACGGCCCAGGAAGGGGTATCTGTCACAATATTTTTTGATGAAGGGCTTAGTCAGGAAAGAATAGAAGAAATAGGCGCATTGATTGATAAGCGCCCTGAAGTATCCAAAAAAGAATTTATTTCTGCGGATGAAGCATGGGAAAGCTTTAAGGAAGACTATCTTGGAGAATATGCAGATGGCTTTACGGAAAATCCGCTGGCTGATTCTGCTAACTTTCAGATTTATTTAAGTGATGTATCCCTACAGCCTGCACTGGTAACCTATCTGGAAGGTTTAGAGGGAGTAAGGATGGTAAACAGATCTGAAATTACAGCTTCCACACTGACAGGAATTAATGCGTTGATTGCATACATTTCAGTAGGTATCATCGCGATTCTGTTTGCGGTATCAATTTTTTTGATCAGCAACACGGTAACTATCGGTATTTCAGTGCGTAAAGAAGAAATTACTATTATGAAATATATTGGTGCCACAGACTTTTTTGTCCGTTCACCATTTGTAATAGAAGGTATGTTGATCGGAGTAATTGGTGCATTGATTCCGATTGGCATTATATATGTTCTCTACAACAAAGTTATTGAATATATTATGTTAAAATTTGCTACTCTTACACAGTTATTGTCCTTTGTTCCTGTTGAAATAATTTTTGGAAAACTTCTTCCTATATCTGTGATCATGGGCGTAGGCATTGGTTTCCTTGGAAGTATTACAACCGTTAGAAAACATTTGAGAGTGTAGTGAATGATTTAATGCAGGTGGGCCGGTTATCGGCTTGCAGGGGTATAGTGGATGAAACAATGGAAAAGAGTACTTTGTGTGATTTTGTGTTTTCTGATTGTTTTAGGCATTGCAGGAAGATATGAGACAACTGCCCATGCCAGTGAATTGACAAATGAGAGCATAAGACAAAAAGAACAGGAGATCAACAGGGCAAGAGAAGAAAAAAAGGCATTACAGAATGGTCTTACTGATGTAAAAGAATTAAAGAAAGAGCTGGAGGCTTCTAAAGAAAATCTGACCAATTATGTGACGCAGTTAGATGCGCAGCTTGTTGAGATTCAGGCAAAAATCAATAGTCTGAAAGAAATGATTCTGACCAAAGAGGAAGAGATCAGCGCAAAAGCGGTAGAACTGGAAGAAGCTCTTGGTGTACAGCAGGCACAATATGAAGCAATGAAATCCCGTATTAAGTTTATGTATGAAAAAGGCGACATGTTGTATCTGGAACTGGTTTTTGCGGCAGAAAGCTTTGGCGATATGTTGAATAAGGCCGAATATATAGAAATGCTTTCCGCGTATGACCGTAAAATGCTGGATGAATATGTAGCTTATGCGGAATATGTAGCTTTGTGCAAGGAGGGGCTGGAAGAGGAAAAGGCTGTTTTGGATGAGGCGAAAGCAGCGGTAGAAGAGGAAGAAAGATCCCTAAATGAATTAATTGCAGCTAAGGAGCAGGAAGTATACAAGGTATCAGCAGACATTAAGAGCAAGGAAAGTGCAATTCAGGAGTATCAGGCTGAGATTGCATCTCAAAATGAGACTATTGCGGCATTAGAAGCGGCTGTTGCGGAGGAAAGAAAAAGGCTGGCAGCGGAACAGGGTAGAAAATATGACGGAGGTGTTTTCACCTGGCCGGCTCCCTCATATACCAGAATTTCTGATGAATATGGAAACCGTATGCATCCTACCTTGGGCATTGAAAGATTTCATAATGGCATAGATATGGCGGCGCCGGGGGGAAGTGCAATTCTGGCGGCATATGATGGAACTGTGGTAGCAGCAGCTTACAGCAGCAGTATGGGAAATTATATTATGATAGATCATGGAGACAATCTTTATACGATCTATATGCATGCTTCTGCCTTGTATGTTTCTAAAGGTGCTGAAGTGTCAAAGGGACAGACAATTGCTGCTGTGGGAAGCACAGGACGCTCCACAGGCAATCATTTGCATTTTAGTGTACGTTTGAATGGAAATTATGTGAACCCACGAAACTATCTGGGGGGCTAAGGGGAATTTTTTTGAGAATGGAGAGATTTAGGTGGATAAAGTAGAAGAAGCAGAAAGCAGGCAGCAGTCAGGAAATTTATCACAGGGAGATCAAAAGAAGAAAACAAAAGATTTTCGTAATGGCATAATTGTAGGGGTGCTGATCACCGCGCTTATTTTAACAGGTGCATACGCTGGAAAAACAGCTTATCAAATTATAAAGATTAAAGGAGCTGCGGCGGAAGCTGCTTCGGAAAGCGTAGTCAATACGGAAACGATTCAAAAGATTAAACTGCTGGAATCAGTGATAGATGAAGTTTATTATTATGGTGATAATGTTTCCATAGACGATCTGCAGGAAGGTGTATATAAGGGGCTGGTTTACGCATTGGGTGATCCTTACTCTGAGTATTACACGAAAGAAGAACTGGAGGAAGTAGTAAATAGTAATAAAGGTGTTGCTTATGGAATTGGGGCTTATATTTCGCTGAATAAGCAATGGAATATGGCAATGATCAATAATGTGATGGAGGAATCACCAGCACAGGAAGCAGGCCTTATGGCAGGGGATGTTATTATTGAAGTGGATGGCGAGTCTACACAGGGAATGAGTGTGTCCCAGGTTGTCAGTCTTGTTAAAGGAAGAGAAGGAACTACGGTTTGCCTGACGATTTACAGAGAAGGCGAAGCTGATTACCTGGAAATAAACGCAGTCAGGGGCAAATTGATTGAAGCCACTACGGTAAACAGCGGTATGCTGGAAGGAACTGACCATATTGGCTATTTACGCATAATTGAGTTTGATGGAGTAACAGTTGACCAGTATGCAGAAGCTATGGCAGTTTTGAAAGAGGAAGGCATGAAAGCGTTGGTTCTTGACCTTCGCAGCAACCCTGGCGGGGATGTAAATGCAGTTGTGGAAATAGCGAGAAAGATACTGCCCAAAGGAATGATTGTATATACGGAAGATAAATATGGTAATCGTAAGGAATATACCTGCGACGGAGACAAGAAATTTGATTTGCCTCTGGTGGTGCTTGTAAATGAGTACTCAGCAAGCGCCTCAGAAATTCTTGCAGGTGCTGTTCAGGATTATGAAATGGGGACGCTCATTGGAACTACCACATATGGAAAAGGAATTGTGCAGCAAATTCAAAGGCTGGAGGACGGTACTGCAATTAAGCTTACTATCAGCGCATATTATACGCCCTTGGGAAGAAATATTCATGGAATAGGCATTACTCCTGACATTGAGCTGGAATATGATTATGATGCATATGAAGCAGAGGGAATAGATAATCAGGTGGAAAAAGCAATTGAAATTTTGGAAGAGCAAATAAGATAAGAACAAAAATAAAAGAAATGTATGTATAAAAGGTACAGAGCTAAAATTTGCCCTGTACCTTTTAACATAAAGATACCCGCAGCCAGCGGAATCCAATTCTTAATATAAGGTAAAATAATATGAAGAAACTGAAAAATTTATCAGTACAGAAAAAATTGTTTTTAGGAATGTTCGGCATTTCTGTTTTTATCGTACTTGTTATTACAGGGACAGCGGCTGTCAACACTTATAATGCCATGCAGGAACAATTAATTTACAACAGGCGGATGAGTATAGGATGGCTTAAGGAGCGACTGGAACTGGGATTATCTGACTATCAGGAACAATTTTATGAATTTGAGATCAACCAGCAGTATAAATCCATCATTCAGGATTGGTGCATTGAAGAAGAGGAACTTAACTATGCTTCCAGATGGAGTCTGATCACGGCAATGAATGGAATTATAAGCATGGATAGCAGCTTAAATGGCATTGAGATTTATAATTTTAAGAAAAATGAGGTTTTAATTAGTAGACGTTCCGGTGCCAGTCTTGAAGAAATTGGAGATCGATTGTCTTCCTGGCAGCAGCGGGGAGCGGACATGCAGAATAATCTTGTTTTTTTGCGAACGGAAAATGAAATTTTGATTTTACATCAGATGCACCGGTTTTCAGATAAGCAGCCCTATGCATTGATCGTCATGCATGTTCGTCCATATGAATTGCAGGATATTTTAAGTGATATTAAAATGACGGAAGATGAAACAGTATTGGTATTTAATGATGAAGGATTGTGGATAGAAGCAGACTATGGTGAATTAAGCGATGTAGACATTCCTATGATGCAGGATGTTTTGGAAACTATGAAGAAATTAAACAAAACAGAACTTATATGGAATGGAAATTTCTGGTTTTATCGGGAAGCAGGAGGCGGAAAGCAGCAGATTTTATTATCTGTTCCGGATCATGTGATTATAGATTCGTTAAAAGGAACCCTGATGATTGCAGCGTTGGTTGGTATAGCAGCAGTTACATTAAGTGTGGCAGGCGCTGTGCTGATTTCCAGAATATTTTCTTATCCTATTATTAGTTTGTCTGGAAAAATGCGGCGCTTTATGTTAAATGATACGGAGGAAAACTTTGAGGGGCAGGAGGAAAACTTTGACAGCATAAAGGAGACACAGAATGAAATTATTATGCTTCAGGATAGTTTTAACATTATGGTGGAGCGGAATAAACGACTGATTGCACAAAAATATCAGAAAGAGCTTGAAAAAAGAGAAGCACAGGTACATGCTCTTCAGGCCCAGATTAATCCGCATTTTATGTATAATATTATGCAGGTAATCGGAGGGATGGCATTGGATAAAAAAGCCCCTGAAATTTATAATGTTACCACTGCACTGGGAGATCTTATGCGGTACTGCCTGAATTTTTCCCAGGAAATGGTACCCCTGCGGGAAGAACTGCATTATTTGAAAAGTTACTGTATGCTGCAGAACGAAAGATTCAGAGGCAGGATAAAGCTGGAGATACTGGTCGAGGAGGAGCTGCAGGGCATTTTGATTCCCAAACTGATTTTACAGCCTATTTTAGAAAACAGCTTTCATCATGGGCTGGTCAACCAGTCAGGAAATTGGATTTTAAAGGTGGAAGGAGAGTTTTCAGCAAGGGAAACAGGAGAGATTGGTGTACTAATCTTGACAGTTACAGACAATGGGGGAGGCATTGCTAAAGAAAGGCTTATGGAAATTCAGAAAAATTTAAATAAGGAAACAAAGTCTGCCCTGAATGCCGGAGCGCATATTGGGCTTGGAAATGTAAATGCCAGAATCAAATTGATGTATCCAGAAGGTAATTATGGTGTTTTTATTGACAGTGTTGAAGGTATGGGAACTACAGTAACAATTAAAATGGAGGCCGGAATTGAAATATAAAGCAGTGATTATAGATGATGAAGTATGGACCAGAAAAGTAATTCGCAGTCTGGGGGAATGGGAAACTTACGGAATAGAGATTGCCGGAGAAGCATCTGACGGCGAGTACGGACTTGAATTGATCCGGCAGGTAAAGCCGGATATTATTCTGACGGATGTGTGTATGCCTCACATGAATGGATTGGAACAGATTGAGCAGCTCCGCAAAGAAAATCAATCTGTACAGGTTATTTTTATTAGTGGATATGATGACTATTCTTACGTAAGAAATGCTATGAAACTGGGTGCTGTAGACTACCTGTTAAAACCGGTAAAGCCGGAAGAACTTAATAATCAGCTTATGAACTGTACGCAGAGGCTGCAAACATTGGAAAGCGCAGGAAAAGGAGAAGATCTTTCCATGAGCTTTTTAAAAGAAGAATGGGCAGGCAGCTATTATCAGCTTAGGGACAGTCTGGCAGAAGCTGTAAGCTCTGGAAATCAGGAGATTCTTAAATTGAAACTGGAAGAAATGGGTTCCTTTTTGCAGGAAAAAATGGGAAATAAGCCGGATAAAGGAAGTATGATCAGCATTTATTATATGCTGCTTAACTTACTGCAAAGATTTATTTTAAGCAGAGGTTTCGGGATGGAGGATGTTTTTAAAGAGAAAAATACAACCTTTGTTTTTGAAGAGGGGTGTACACCCAAAGAAATGATTTATTTTATCAGCGGGCTTTACCTCCATGCGGCTTTAAAGATTCAGCAGCGGATGAAGGGAAGAAACCGGCTTGATACGTCTAAAGTTGAGAAATATCTTCAGGAAAATTTTAAGAAAGGGATTACGCTTGAAGGGACAGCGGAAGAATTTTTCGTGAGCAAGGAGTACCTGAGCAAAGCTTTTAAAGCAGAAGTTGGAAAAGGATTTCAGGAATATTTGACGGGGCTTCGAATGGAAAAAGCAAAAGAATTAATTTTGAATTACAGGGTGCCTATCAAGGATGTGGGAGAAATGGTTGGATATATGGATCAGTCACACTTTTATAAGACCTTTAAAAAGTATTTTGGAATGACGCCTGGTGAAATGAAGCCGGTTTAAAAATTGACAATAAAAAATAACCGTTCTTGCAAATGCTTTTCAGATTGGGAAATATTATGATAGAGCATATCAAATTACTGGTAAAGCTTTGAAAGAAGGAGAAGGAAGGTATGAAAAAGAAAAAAATTTTTGCACTGCTTATGGCAGTATGTATGACAGTTTCTCTGACAGCCTGCGGAGGAACCAAGGAAGAAACACAGGGAGAAACCACGCAAATGGATGAGATGGAGGAGGCGGCAGAGGATACGGAAACGAAAGTAGAACCTGCCAGAGAAGCAGAGTTAAATATTATGATGAGCTTCCCTCAGTACATGGATCAGTGGGAGACCTATTGCAGGCAGTTTGAAGAAAAAATGCTGGAAGAAGAAAATATTACGGTAAAAGTGAATTTGGAAATGCCCAGCTCGGATCAGTATGAGAGTGTGCTGCAGGCGAGGCTGACAGGAGATGATGCACCAGATCTTTATACTCTGCACAGCAATAATATTGCTGCCTATTACAGTGCAGGTAATTTGACAGATCTTTCCGGTGAGGAGCTGGCAGGAAAAATTTATGATAATGTAAAGGAAACGGTTACCACGGACGGAAAACTTTTGGCTGTGCCCATTGAAAGCCAGGCGTGGGGCGTTCTTTATAATAAGGACATTTTTGAGGAATGTAATTTAACAGCGCCGGACACACTGGAAGACCTGCAGCAGGTATGTGCTGTTTTGAAAGAAAACGGATATACGCCTTTTATGCTGGCTTTTCAGGAACAATGGGTGCCTCAGCTTATGACCGCACTTACCATCGGAGGCAAGGTTTCCGGCGAAGCAGCAGACTGGCTTGACAAGATGTATGCAGATGAAGGTTCCTATGCTGAAATTTCCGAAATTTTTGATGTGATTGATGTGATTATGGCAAATGGTACGGAGCGTGCTATGGAAGAGGGAAGTGAAGCAGGCAGTGCTGATTTTGCAAATGGAAAAGCGGCAATGTATGTACAGGGAACCTGGGCATCCGGTACGATTATGACAACAAATCCTGACATGAAGCTTGGTGTATTCCCTCTGCCCATTAATGGAAACAAAGATTGTACAAGGGTAAATCTGTCTACTTCCACTACGCTTGCTGTATATCCGGAGAGTGAAAATTTAGAGCTGGCTTTGAAATTTGCAAATTATGTGCTGGATGATGAAGATTCTTCTACCCTTTTTCAGGCATGTTCTTTTAATCCTCTGGCAAGCTGTCATAATTATGAGTCTGCTTCCTGGGTGGCAGAGGCATCCGAATATGTGGCGGCAGGAAGAGCCTATCAGGATCTGGTACTTCCCTCAGCAGTGACAGATGAGCAGGGAAAACTTCTGCAGGAGTATTATGTAGGCAGTGTGACAAAGGAAGACATTATTAAGACACTGGATGAGGCCTTTCAGAATGCAAATAAAATGAATCAGTAGGGGAAAGATCAATGTCAGCAAAGAAAAAAGAAAATTTATCCCTTTTGGTTTTTTGCGCACCGGCCCTTATGGTTTATATCATTTTCAAGTTATTTCCCGCAATTTCAGGTGTCTTTTATGCATTAACTGATTGGAACGGATTAAATAAGACATACCATTTTATTGGGATTGAAAACTTTGTGGAATTGACAGGGGACAGACATTTTTGGAGATCCATGCTTTTTACCCTTAAGTATGTTGCGGTGCTGCTTATAACTGCAAATTCATCGGCATTGCTTCTTGCGGTATTTATTGAAAGCAGGCCGAAAGGAAAAGGTTTTTTCAGGACGCTTTTTTATATGCCCAATATGATCAGCATGATTATTGGCGGCTATATGTGGAACTTTATTTTTACCAGAGTTTTGTATTATATGGCGGACAACTGGGGAATGAAATTTTTGGATCGGTCATGGATCGGTGATCCTAAATATTCTTTTGCGGCAATTATTATTGTGGCATCCTGGGGAGTAGCAGGCTATTTGATGATTATTTATATGGCTGCTCTCCAGGGAGTGCCCTCCCACTTGATTGAATCTGCAAAGCTGGACGGTGCAACCAGCCTGCAGTGTTTTTTTAAAGTGACAATGCCTATGATCCGCCATGCATTGACTATCTGTATTTTCTGGACGTTGAATTCGGGATTTCAGGTTTTTGATGTGATTTATTCTTTAACAGGAGGAGGGCCGGGAAGAGCAACCCAGTCGGCTGCAATTAATATTTATGAGGAAGCCTTTTCAGGCAATATCAGATATGGTTATGCCACAGCTAAATCTACGGTTCTCTTTCTTATTGTGCTGATTATCACGGTTATTCAGCTAAATCTAATGAAGAAGGGGGAGCAGGAATTATGAGAAAAAAACAGTTTATACAGAATGCGATATGCTATTTTCTGCTGGCAGCGGCAGCAGTTTTCTGGCTGTTCCCTTTGTTTATGGCACTTATTAATTCTTTTAAAACAAATGGAGAGCTTTTAACCAACGTGATGTCTTTTCCCACAAGCCTGCATTTTGAAAATTATACCCGTACTATTGAAAAAATGCATTATTTAAGAAGCTTTCGCAATACAGTGGTGTTGTCTGCTTTAAGCGTTTCCATGATGATCTTGTTTTCCGCATTGGCAGGGTGGAGGCTGTGCAGGACAAAGACGAAACTTTCTTCTTTTATTTTTGGTATGTTTGTTTTTTCCATGTTAATTCCTTTCAGTTCCATTATGATTCCTTTGTATAAGGTAGTGCTGGCATTAAAAATCAAAAATTCTCTGCTGGGGCTTTCTTTTGTTTATGCAGGGCTGGGAGTCAGTATGGCAATTTTCTTATATCATGGCTTTGTGAAAGGAATTCCTCAGGAATTAGAAGAAGCGGCAGCGATTGACGGCGGAAGCAGAATGAAAATTTTTTTCCTTATAATACTTCCTCTTTTAAAGCCTATTACAGCCACAATCTGTATTACAAATGTTTTATGGGTATGGAACGATTTTCTTCTTCCCCTTATTGTGATTTCAGATAACAAAAAATATTCTTTGCTGCTGTCTACCAATACCTTATTTGGACAATATAGCAGCGATTGGACAGCAATTTTAAGCGCCTTGATTTTGGCAGCCATTCCTGTTATTATTTTTTATGCCCTCTTTCAAAAGCAGATTTTAAAGGGGATTGCAGATGGAGCAGTGAAGGGTTGATAAAACAGAAAGGAATATGCAGCAATGATCGATGGATTTTTACATGCGGATGGAAAGAAAATACTGGATGGAAGCGGCAGAGAGATTTTACTAAAAGGCTGGGGGCTGGGAAACTGGCTGCTGCAGGAGGGTTATATGTGGCTGTCAGGGGAAACATGCTTTGACCGCCCACGCAGGATTGAACAGAAGATAGAGGAGCTTACAGGGGCAGAATATGCAGACCGGTTTTGGAGAGAATACCGCAAAAATTATATCCGGCGTGAGGACATTTTAAAAATGGCGCAGCTTGGCTATAATTCTGTCAGAATTCCATTTAATTATCGGTTGTTTCTGTCAGAGGACGGGAAACTTACATGCGGCACAGAGACTGCGTGTGATGCAGAGGTCAGAGATGATAATTGTACCATATGGAAAAAGGAAGGGTTTGCACTTTTGGATCAGTGCCTTGAATGGTGCGAGGAAGCCGGAATTTATGCGTTTCTTGATCTTCATGGCGCACCCGGTGGACAGACAGGATCAAATATTGATGACTCTGTGGATAATGTTCCCCAGCTTTTTATGGAAGAGCAGTATCAGGAAAAATGTATTGCGCTGTGGGTGAAGCTGGCAGAACGTTATTGTGAGAGGGAAGTGGTGGGAGGCTATGATCTTTTAAATGAGCCGATTATACCTCCCTATGCAGGAAATGGAGACTTTGACTATTTGATACCAGAACTGGCATCTTTTTATGATAAATTAATTGGCGCTATCAGGCGGGTGGATCAAAAACATATGCTTAGCATAGAAGGGGCGCACTGGGCAACAGATGTGCAGATTTTTGACCATAAATATGATGAAAATATGGTGCTTCATTTTCACAGATATGCGGAAATTCCTGATATTGCCTGTCTGAAAAAATTTATGGAAAAGGCAGAGGAACTAAATGTTCCCTTGTGGATGGGTGAAACCGGGGAAAATGTAAATGAATGGTATAGCGCATTATATCCTCTGGCGCTTAGTCTGGGAATCGGCTATAATTTATGGCCCTGGAAAAAGATGGAATGTACGAATTCGCCTTGCTCTATCTGCAGGCCGAAAGAGTATCAGGTGCTGTTGGATTATTTCAAGGAGGGAATAAAGCCTGCACAGGAAAAGGCGCAGGAGATTTTGGATGAATATCTGGAAAATATAAAAATAGAAAATTGTGTGGAACATCCGGAAGTAACATGCTATGTTTACAGAAGGCTTCCTTTTTCGATCAGAGCTACGGATTTTGATGAATGTCCCGGCAGGGGAAAATCCTTTAGCGGAACCGGAACGGAAAATCCTGAGATATCCTATCGCCGGGGCTGCGGAATGAAAATAGTTGAATTGCGGGAAATACAGGAAAAGCAGTTTGTGTTTGACTGCCAATGGGACAGATTCGGACTTGTTTTAAGGGAAGGCGAATTTGCCTGCTATAGCTTGGATGCGCAGAAGGATATGGAAGTGGAAATTACATTTGCCCCCGGATATTCGGGCGGAACGCTTTCTTTGGGGAGAGGGCAGGAAGAAGAAATTGTATCTGTCAGCTCAGAACAAAGAAAGGTAAAAGTACATATTGGAGCCGGAAGCGGTGCACTTACCGCAAGAATGCTGGAAGGTGAAATCTGTTTGGAAAGATTGGGATTTCGGGAAATGTTTTGAAGTTCACTGTGAAATGCTGGCAGGGCTATAAAAGTACAGAACAAAAGTTCGATTTTGTCTGTACTTTTTTTATTTTATGTGTTATAATGAAAAGCCAAATGACCAGATAATAATACTATCTGTATTGCCTGATATTTGGTGCTTTTTGTGCTGCTTGGTACGGATTCTGCCGGCGAAATAGCAGGAAATGGATTAGATGGAGAAATAGAATTTGTGACTTTTAAAAATTTGGGATTTAAAAAAATAAAAAGTGGAAATATTAACGGGAGGAATAGTAAATGGCTAATAAAGAGGAAAGATTTGTTGTGACAGAGGAATACAAACATTGGATCAATGAAGTAAAAAAGAGAATAAAGCAAAGCCAGATAAAAGCCTCTGTTAAAATAAATTATGAATTATTAGATTTGTATTGGGAAATGGGAAGGGATATAGTAAATAAGCAGGAAAATACGAGATGGGGTGATTCCTTTTTAAAGGTAATGAGTAAAGATTTGCAGAAAACTTTTCCAGGAATGTCTGGGTTCTCTATCCCAAATTTGCGAAGTATTCGATTTTGGTATAAATTTTATAATGACAATGTAAATTGCTTACAAGTTGTAAGCAATTTTGAAGTGATAGAAAAAATGGTGAAAAGCATACCATGGGGGCATAATCAACGTATTATGTACAAGTGTAAGGATATAAATGAAGCTTTATTTTATGTACAAAAGACAATGGATAATAATTGGAGCAGGAATGTTCTAGAACATCAAATAGATTCTAATTTATATGAGAGACAAGGGAAGGCAATTACAAATTTTCAAGTGAAACTTCCTATTCCGCAGTCCGATTTAGCGGAACAAACGTTGAAAGATCCATATAACTTTGATTTTCTTACATTACGAGAAGAATATGACGAAAAAGAATTGGAAGATGCATTAGTAAATCAAATTACTCAATTCCTTTTGGAACTTGGAACGGGATTTTCATATATAGGAAGACAAGTACATATTAAAGTTGGAAAAAGTGATTTTTATATGGATTTGTTGTTTTATCATGTTCGTTTACATTGTTATGTTGTGATAGAGTTAAAAACAGAAAAATTTAAACCAGAATTCGCAGGAAAATTAAATTTTTATGTTACAGCAGTTAATAAAAATATGAAATTGAAACAGGATAATCAGACAATAGGAATTCTTATTTGTAAAGATAAAGATGATGTTGTGGCAGAATATTCTTTAGACGATGTATCACAGCCAATTGGAATTGCACAGTATGAATTGACGAAGGTGTTGCGAGAGGAGTTTAAGAGTAGTTTGCCTACGATTGAAGAAATTGAAAAAGAATTATCGGAGTGATAAATAAAAAAGAATGAAAATTAATTACAAAGGAGGAGATGAAAATTAAACGTGATATACTTATTATCTTAGGAAATGGATTTTCAATTGATTTGGTTAAACATCTTAATCTCGAAAAAGAGATCAATTTGATAAATTTATTTGAAAATGGAGATAAGGTTCCATGGCCAGCTAATAGTGAGCCGGGATTTCTTTCGTGTTGTCGTTGTCCAGCATTATGGCAATTGGGAGCAAGGCCAAATATTGAAAATAAAGAGGCATCTAAAATAATAGAAGATGTTATTACCTGTGCTAATGTTAATGCTTTTTCAAGAGAAAATAGTGGACATTTTGAGTTGTCAAACACCTATTTAAGAGCTTATCATGAACTGGTTCTTTATTTGAAATATCTTTTCATTTATTATAACCATATTTTGAGTGATAATATACTTACTAAAGAAAGAATAGAAGAGTGGGGGTGGGGAAAATTATTTAAAACTTTGAATGATAGTGTTAATATAACGTCTGTTAATATCATTACATATAATTATGATATATTGCTAGAAAGAGTGTTAAAAAAATTGAAAATTGAATACAGTATGCGGGGGTTTGATAAAAGTAATTTGAAAAAAGTCAAGATAATAAAACCACATGGTTCAATTAGTTTTAGATCGGCAAAAGAATATGATAAAGATGCATTTTCTATAAAGTATAATAGAGATGGATTAGGAGGCAAAATAGAGGATTTGGTTGTTGATGAAACATTGAATTTAGAGATAATGTCCAATATAAATACAATGATTCCACCAGCAGGAGAATCTGAACGTTATCAATTAGTTTGGTCTAATGTTTTGAAAAAGTATGCTATAGATGCAGCCAGAGAATTGAGAGAAGATGATGAAGTAATATTTGGTGGAGTGTCATATTGTAATGTTGATCGACGCGAAATTGACGAGGAATTAATAAATATTGATATTGGTGCTAAAATTAAGGTGGTAAATCCAGATACTCAGAATACATTTGGGGCCGTAATATCAAGTTTGTTTGGGGAGTATACGCATTTTGTGGATTCAAAAATTTTAGGAGGATTATATAATGATTGATTTTTTAGATATGGATAGCAATAAATTAGTTATTTCAGAATTTTATGAGAATAATAAAGCTGGGAAATATGATTATACAGCCGTCTATCAACGGGAAAAAGTTTGGAGCGAGGAGAAAAAGAGTTTTTTAATTGATTCTATTTTAAAAAATTATCCTATACCACCAGTGTTTTTTAGAATGAAAATTGATCAAGATACAGGATTAACGTTATATGATGTTATAGATGGAAAACAGAGATTGACTACAATTATTGATTTTATTGAAGGAAAAATAACTCTGCCAGATGACTTTGGCGATGATTGTGTTGGAAATAGTGAATTGAATGGTGTGACTTTTAAAGAATTAGATCAGCATGAAAAATATAAACGACAATTTTGGAAATATAGAATCCCTGTTATTTTCATAGATACTGATAGTGATGAGTTGATTAAAAATGTGTTTGATAGATTGAATCGAAATGGAGAACCGCTAGTTTCGCAGGAATTGCGTCATGCCAAATATGGAGATAGCAAATTATATAAATTTATAGAAGAATTAGTGGAAAATAATGTTTGGGAAAAAATGTTTTTGGATATTTTAGAAACAGATCGAATGGAAGATAAAGAGTTTATGTCTGAATTATTATTTTTGACTCTTGAACATAAAATTCTTTCATATACTAAAAATACTCTAGATGAATTATATACAAAATGGAAAAATTTAATTAAAGAGAGTGATATTGAAAAATGTAAAAATATTATGGGATATATTGATAATTTAAATTTAGATTATAAGGGGTTTAAAATTAATAAGGTTAGCCATCTTTATGCCATTTGGGGAATAGCAATGTTGGCATTCGAGCAAAATATTGAATCTAAAAAACTTGTTGATTTATTAAATGGATTTTATACAAATTATAGAGAACGACGTGACTGTGTAGGTGCTGATGACTACAAAAAGAGTATGAGTTCAGATACAAAGGGACAATTTAGTAGAAAGCGAAGGATTAATGCTTTAATTGCATATTGTTTAGAAAATCAAATAAAGATTGAAATGACATTGTAAGATGGGGAGCTATTCAAAAAGATTTAGAAATTGTATTTACTCTATTTTTCTTCTTTAAATAATAAAATTATCAGTTACAAAGCGAGTAATTGAATCTTAGTATTAAATAGAGAAGTTTTGTGCATATATTATTCAATTTGAGGAAATTGATTAGCTAAAGTATCGAAATAGGTCAGATGTAGTTAATTATTATGACCGAAAGTTAAAGTGGATGGATATTTATGACCTTTGGCAATTTGAATTTGTAAGTTCACTATTAGGTGACTTGTTTTTGCAATTTTGAGTTTTGGTTACGAATTTTTACGAATGAATATGAAAATGTGGCTGATATTGAACATATGAAAGTCACATGTGGAGGTATTCGACTATGGATAAATTCATTTTAAAAGCTCCATATAAACCCACCGGAGACCAGCCCCAGGCCATTGCAGAACTGGTAAATGGTTTTAAAGCTGGGAACCAGTTTCAGACGTTGCTTGGTGTTACCGGTTCCGGTAAGACTTTTACTATGGCAAATGTGATTGCCGCATTAAATAAACCAACCCTTGTTATCGCTCATAACAAAACGCTGGCAGGCCAGCTTTATGGCGAATTTAAAGAATTTTTCCCGGAAAATGCGGTGGAATATTTTGTGTCCTATTATGATTATTATCAGCCGGAAGCCTATGTGCCTTCGTCGGACACCTATATTGCAAAAGATTCATCAATTAATGATGAAATTGACAAACTGCGTCTGTCAGCGACAGCCTCTTTGTCAGAGCGCAGGGATGTGGTGGTGATTGCCAGTGTGTCCTGCATTTATGGTTTGGGAAGTCCTGATGATTATCAGGAAATGATTGTGTCTCTTCGCCCGGGAATGACTAAGGACAGGGATCAGGTAATTCGGGAATTAATTGACATTCAATATGACAGAAATGATATGGATTTAGGCAGAGGATGCTTTCGGGTAAGAGGAGATGTGGTAGAGATATACCCAGCGGAAGGCGGAGATTATTTAATCAGAATTGAATTTTTTGGAGATGAGATTGACAGGATTGCACAGACCGATCCATTAACCGGACAGGTTCATGCAACTTTAGAGCATATCGCAATTTTTCCGGCATCCCACTATGTGGTGCCTCAGGAGAAAATTAACGAAGCATGTAAAAATATTGAAGTGGAACTGGAAGAGAGAGTTCGTTTTTTCAAGAGCGAGGACAAGCTTTTGGAGGCACAGAGAATTTCCGAGAGAACAAATTTTGACATTGAAATGTTGAGAGAAACAGGATTTTGCTCCGGCATTGAGAATTATTCCAGACACCTTGCGGGAATGCCGGCTGGCTCCATGCCCCATACGCTGATGGACTTTTTTGGAGATGACTATCTGATTATTGTTGATGAATCTCACATAACAATTCCCCAGATCGGAGCTATGTACACCGGAGACCGGTCCCGAAAGACCACACTGGTGGATTATGGATTCAGGCTTCCTTCCGCACTGGATAACCGCCCTTTGTGCTTTGCCGAATTTGAACAGCACATTGACCAGATGATGTTTGTGTCTGCAACTCCCTCCAATTATGAAAAAGAACATGAGCTATTTCGAACAGAGCAGATCATTCGCCCCACAGGGCTTCTTGATCCGGAAATATCGGTGCGTCCGGTGGAAGGGCAGATTGACGATCTTGTTTCAGAAATAAACAAGGAAACAAAAAAGCATAATAAGGTTTTAGTTACAACCCTCACCAAACGAATGGCAGAAGACCTTACCGCTTATATGAATGATGTTGGCATCAGAGTAAAATATCTGCATTCGGACATAGATACATTAGAGAGGGCGGAGATCATCCGGGACATGCGGCTGGATGTATTTGATGTTCTGGTGGGAATCAATCTGCTGAGGGAGGGACTTGATATACCGGAAATCTCTTTAGTGGCAATTTTGGATGCAGATAAGGAAGGATTTTTAAGATCGGAAACTTCTTTAATTCAGACCATTGGACGTGCTGCCAGAAACGTGGAAGGACATGTGATTATGTATGCGGATCACATAACGGATTCCATGCAGGCGGCCATAGATGAGACCAACAGAAGACGAAGTATCCAGCAGAAGTATAATGAAGAGCATAATATTACACCTCAGTCTATTAAGAAGGCAGTCCGTGATCTGATCAGCATTTCCAAGGTAATTGCAAAAGAAGAGCTTCGGTTTGAGAAAGATCCTGAATCCATGAACCGTAAAGAATTGGAGAAGCTGATAAGCCAGATTGAAAAACAGATGAAAAAGGCAGCGGCTGATCTTAATTTTGAAGCGGCAGCGCAGCTTCGGGATAAGATGGTGGAGTTGAAGGTTAAGCTAAAAGAACTTGAGGATGAAAAGCAGGATTAAATAATACGAAAGGTATGGTTATTTTTAGATGAAATTATCAGATCAGCATGTAGAAACCCCTAAAATGCGTCCAAGAGAATATATTAAAATCCGAGGCGCCAATGAGCATAACTTAAAGGATTTAAATGTGGATATTCCCAGAAATGAGCTGGTAGTGCTTACCGGACTTTCTGGTTCAGGAAAATCTTCTCTTGCCTTTGATACCATTTATGCGGAAGGACAGAGAAGATATATGGAATCTCTTTCTTCTTATGCAAGGCAGTTCCTTGGACAGATGGAAAAACCCAATGTTGAAAAAATAGAAGGACTTTCACCGGCCATTTCCATTGACCAGAAGTCTACAAACAGAAATCCCCGTTCCACAGTAGGAACCGTAACGGAAATATATGACTATTTCCGGCTTTTGTATGCAAGAATTGGAATTCCTCACTGCCCCAAATGTGGAAAAGAAATTAAAAAGCAGACGGTTGATCAGATGGTGGATCAGATCATGGAACTGCCGGAAGGAACCAGAATACAATTACTGGCGCCTGTTGTACGGGGAAGAAAGGGAGAACATGCAAAGGTTTTTGACAGGGCTAAGCGCAGCGGTTATGTGCGGGTGCGTGTAGATGGCAGTCTTTATGAACTTACAGAAGAAATCAAGCTGGACAAAAATATTAAACACAGCATAGAAATCGTAGTTGACAGACTGGTGATCAAAGAAGGAATTACAAGAAGACTTACTGACTCGGTAGAAAGCGTGCTGGCGCTTGCAGAGGGTTCTTTGATGGTGGATGTGATTGATGGAGAAACCATTAATTTCAGCCAGAGCTTTGCCTGTCCGGACTGTGGGATCAGCATCAGTGAAATTGAACCGAGAAGCTTTTCCTTTAACAATCCCTTTGGAGCCTGTCCGGTGTGTTATGGTTTAGGCTATAAAATGGAATTTGATCCGGAGCTTATGATTCCTGACCGGTCGCTGAGTATCAATGAAGGAGCCATTCAGGTGATGGGATGGCAGTCCAGCAGCGATGCGGGAAGCTTTACCAATGCCCTCTTATGCGCACTTTCCAAAGAATATAAATTTAGTCTGGATACGCCGGTGGAAGAACTGCCGGAGGATGTTTTTCATATGTTGATACATGGAACCGGCGGAAAAGAAGTCAGGGTTCATTATAAAGGACAACGGGGAGAAGGTGTGTATCCGGTTGCCTTTGAAGGACTGATTAAAAATATGGAGCGTAAATACAGAGAAACCGGCTCTGATATTATGAAGCAGGAGTATGAAACCTTTATGCGGATCACGCCCTGTAAAGAATGCGGCGGCATGAGGCTGAAAAAAGAATCTCTGGCAGTGACAGTCTGCGATAAGAATATTTACGAAATCACTTCTATGTCCATTCGTAACTTATATGCTTTTCTTAAGGACATGAAACTGAGCAGCCAGCAGCAGATGATCGGTAAGCAGGTGTTGAAAGAAATTCATGCCAGGGTAGGCTTTCTGGTGGATGTGGGGCTGGAATATTTGTCTTTGTCAAGAGCGACAGGAACATTATCCGGTGGAGAGGCCCAGCGTATTCGGCTGGCTACCCAGATCGGCTCCGGTCTGGTGGGCGTCTGTTATATATTGGACGAGCCAAGTATCGGGCTTCACCAGAAGGACAATGATAAATTATTAAATACACTGAAAAATCTTCGTGATCTGGGCAATACATTGATTGTGGTGGAGCACGACGAGGATACCATGCTGGAAGCAGATCATGTAGTAGATATCGGTCCTGGTGCCGGTTCTCATGGCGGAAAAGTGGTAGCCCAGGGAACAGCTCAGGAGATTATGGAGATAGAAAATTCTATCACTGGACAGTACTTAAGTGGAAGAGTGCAGGTGCCCATACCGGAAGTGCGTCGCAAACCAAAAGGCTGGCTTACCATTACAGGTGCACAGGAAAATAATCTGAAAAATGTTTCGGTGGATATACCTGTCGGTGTCTTTACCTGCGTGACCGGTGTTTCTGGTTCCGGAAAAAGTTCCCTGGTAAATGAAATTTTATATAAACGCCTTGCAAGAGATTTAAATCGGGCAAGAACCATTCCGGGTAAACACAAGAACATTACCGGTATTAAGAAATTGGACAAGGTTATAAATATTGACCAGTCTCCTATTGGGCGTACACCCCGTTCTAATCCTGCAACCTACACAGGAGTTTTTGATTTGATCAGAGATTTGTTTGCAGGAACGCCGGATGCCAAGGCAAAAGGATACAAGAAAGGACGGTTCAGCTTTAATGTTAAGGGCGGAAGATGTGAAGCCTGCGGCGGAGACGGAATTATCAAAATAGAAATGCATTTCCTGCCGGATGTATATGTGCCCTGTGAGGTATGTGGAGGAAAACGTTACAATAGAGAAACTCTGGATGTGAAATATAAGGGAAAGAATATTTATGATGTGCTGGATATGACTGTGGAAGAGGCGGTTCCCTTTTTTGAAAATCTGCCTTCCATCCGCAGAAAGATAGAAACATTAAATGACGTAGGGCTTTCTTATGTGAAGCTGGGGCAGCCTTCCACCACATTATCCGGTGGAGAGGCCCAGAGAATTAAGCTGGCAACAGAATTAAGTAAGCGCAGTACAGGAAATACCATTTATATTCTGGATGAGCCCACCACCGGACTTCATTTTGCGGATGTGCATAAGCTGGTTGAAATTTTAAATAGAATTGCAGACAGTGGAAACACCATTGTAGTGATTGAGCACAACCTTGATGTGATCAAAACCGCAGACTATATTATTGATATGGGGCCTGAAGGCGGTGACAGAGGAGGGCAGGTAGTGGTCTGTGGAACACCGGAAGAGGTTTCTGAATGTTCTGATTCTTATACAGGGCAATATATTAAAAAAATGTTGAAAAAGTATAAAGATAATTTAGAAAAGTACCGATAAATGATTTAAAGCATGGATGCGGCAATAAAACGGACGGAACCGTTTTATTGTTTGCGTCCATTTTTATTAATTTTTTGTGAAATTACTTTGAAAATATTTTTCTATGGGTTATAATAACTTTATATGCGTCTGATTATTGAAACTTTTAATAGATTACTCATAGAAAGGGGTACAAAGTAATGCAGTACACAGATATAGGAATTGATTTAGGAACCGCGAGTATACTGGTTTACATCAGAGGGAGAGGAGTTGTTCTTAAAGAGCCTTCAGTTGTAGCTTTTGATAGAGATACCAACAGAATTAAAGCGATTGGTGAGGATGCAAGATTAATGCTGGGAAGAACGCCGGGAAATATTGTTGCTGTCCGCCCCTTACGCCAGGGTGTTATTTCTGATTACAGAGTAACGGAACAGATGATGAAATACTTTATCCAGAAAGCGTTGGGTAAGAGGAGTTTTAGAAAGCCAAGAATTGCAGTTTGTGTGCCCAGCGGGGTAACAGAAGTGGAAAAAAAGGCCGTTGAAGATGCAACTCTTCAGGCGGGAGCAAGAGAAGTTTCTATTATTGAAGAACCCATTGCGGCAGCCATTGGTGCAGGAATTGATATTTCCAAGCCTTGTGGCAATATGATCGTAGATATAGGAGGAGGTACCTCCGACATTGCCGTTATATCGCTGGGCGGCACTGTTGTAAGTGCTTCTATTAAAATTGCGGGAGACGATTTTGATGAGGCGCTTGTAAGATATATGCGTAAGAAACATAATCTGCTGATTGGTGAAAGAACAGCGGAGGACATTAAAATAAAGATTGGATCTGCTTTTAAACGTGTGGAAACTGATTATATGGATGTAAGAGGACGTAATCTGGTTACAGGACTTCCTAAAACAATAAAAGTATCTTCTGAAGAAACAGAAGAGGCACTTAAGGAAACTACGGCACAGATTATTGAAACAATCCACAGCGTACTTGAAAAAACACCTCCGGAATTGGCAGCGGATATTGCAGACAGAGGAATTGTTTTGACAGGAGGCGGAAGTCTTCTTCGGGGGCTTGAAGATCTGATTGCAGAGAAGACAGGAATTAATACCATGACAGCGGAAGATCCAATGACAGCAGTTGCTATTGGTACTGGGAAATATGTAGAATTCCTTGCCGGCTATAAAGAAGATTAAGGCAGATTAGGGAAACTGTTTTAAGGGGAAAGGAAAAGGGTGTTTTATGGTTAAAGGGTTGTATAGTGCCTACACAGGCATGATTCATCAACAGCACAGAATGGATGTGCTTACAAATAATCTTGCAAATGCAGATACTACAGGATTTAAGAAGGAAGGGGCTACCAGCCAGTCTTTCGATTCCATTCTTGCGTACAAGATTAAGGACACTTCCGATGGGTTTTACACTTCCAGAAGAATTGGAGTAAATAATCCCGGAGTTAAGATTGGGGAAGGATATACGGATTTTTCACAGGGACCTTTGAGGACTACAGGAAATACTTTTGATCTGGCGCTTACAGATTCAGGTTTTTTTGCAGTTGAATTTACCAATAAGGCAGGCGAAACTTCCATTAAATATACCAGAGATGGTGACTTTGCACTGACGCAGGATGGCCGGCTTGTTACCAGAGATGGGGACAGTGTTCTGGATGAAAACGGATCTCCAATAGAAATTGATCCGCTGGATACTACCGTGATCAATACACAAGGTGAAATTATTCAGAATGGAAGAGTAGTTGCAACAATTCAGGTTACTGATTTTGAAGATTATAATTATTTGGAAAGATATGGTGAAAATTATTTTCAGCCAATAGAAGGTGCAGAGGAAACCCAGGCGCAGGCACAGGTCTATTCAGGATACCTTGAGGCAGCAAATATGTCAGTGGTAACAGAAATGGTTAATATGATTGAAGTTTCCCGTGCTTACGAAAGTAATCAAAAGGTGATCACTACCTATGACAGTACACTTGAAATCGCAGCAAATCAGCTTGGTAAAATTTAAGGAGATAAGATATGGTTAGAAGTTTATGGTCCGCAGCGACAGGTATGAATGCACAACAGACAAATGTTGATACGATTGCAAATAATCTTGCCAATGTAAATACGGTGGGATATAAATCTCAGGTAGCCCAGTTTAAGTCATTGCTTTATCAGACATTACAGACAGCTACAACATCAGCAAACGGAGAGGCTAAACCTACAAGTTCGCAGGTGGGGCTTGGTGTTAGAAACTCTTCCATTGATTCTATTTTCAGACAGGGAAGTCTTTTGGCTTCTGAAAGCACTACTTCATTTGCCATTGAGGGAGACGGATTTTTTGCTGTCCGGGGTGAAGATGGAAATACATATTATACAAGAAATGGTGATTTTACCTGGGCAACTAATGGCAGAAGCGGTATGATACTGACAGATCAGGATGGACGTCCGGTATTAAATTCCAGAGGAGCAATTATTACACTTCCATCAAATTATGTTACAAATAAAGTAACAATTACCGGAGATGGTCAGGTCTGTTATCCGGATGCTGATAACAATCCTCAGCCGATTAACGGAATGGCAATAGGCCTGTATCAGTTTAATAATCCAGGCGGACTTGAGAGACAGGGAAATACCTTATGGGCAGAGACAGAAGCAAGTGGAACGGTTTTAAATGAAGCTACTAATAGAAACCTGACCAGAAGCAAGGTGGTGCAGGGTTATCTGGAAGGCTCCGGTGTACAGGTGGCAGATGAGATGGTTAATTTAATTGTTGCACAGCGTGCCTATGAAATGAACTCAAAAGCAATCACTACTTCAGATGAAATGATGCAGACAGCAAACAATCTAAAGCGCTAGTAGATGCAGTTTTACTATTTGAGTTATCATTGATAGAGGAAAGGTATAAGGTGTTGATATGGAATTTGGTGGAATTTCATCTGCATATACGGATTATGTACAGAGCCAGAATACGGCAGAATCAAAATTAAGACAGGAAATTACAGATAAAGATTATTCTAAAGCTACAGATGATGAACTTTTAAGTGCCTGCAAACAATTTGAGGCATACTTTTTAGAGCAGGTATTTAAGGGAATGCAAAAGACGGTGGATTGCATTAAGACAGAAGAAAGCAGTGGCTCCGGCAATAGTCTGGTAGATTATTTTAAGGACAGTGCAATGCAGGAATTGGCTTCTACTTCTACGGAGACACAAGGGTTAGGTCTTGCACAAATGTTATACGAACAAATGAAACGGAATTATGGTTTATAATTGAAGATCATATATTGTATAGGGGGCTGCTGAAATGAAACGGATTACCGTTTTGTTTGGCAGCTTTTTTACGGGAGGATTTTTTTTGGAAACAGTCACAGGCTATGTGGATCATGTTATTTTTCATAATAAGGAAAATGGATATGCAGTGGTGTCGCTGGAATGTGAAGGGGAAGAACTTATCTGCGTAGGTAATTTTCGTTCTGTAGAGGCGGGTGAAACACTGGAATTAAAGGGCAGTTTTGTAGAACATCCGGTTTATGGGCATCAACTTAAGGTGGAAAGCTGTCAGGTGGTGACGCCGGATGATGAAATTTCCATGCAGCTTTATTTAGGCTCCGGTGCAGTCAAGGGGGTAGGTGAGGCCCTGGCAGCAAGAATAGTCAGAAAATTTGGAAAAGATACTTTCAGGATCATAGAAGAGGAACCGGAGCGCTTGGCTGAAATTAAAGGAATCAGTGAACGCAAGGCAAAAGAAATAGCGCTGCAGATGATAGAAAAAAAAGATATGAGGGAAGCTTTTGTTTTTTTGCAAAAGTATGGTATTTCCAATACTCTGGCGGTAAAGATATACAACAGATATGGAATGGAACTATATGGAGTTATGAAAGAAAATCCATACAGACTTGCGGAAGACATTGATGGAGTGGGATTCAAAATTGCAGATGAGATTGCCTCCAAAATAGGAATTCATACAGATTCTGATTACCGGATACGCAGCGGTATTCTTTATGTTCTTCTGCAGGCGTCTGCCGAAGGTCATACCTATCTTCCTGCCAGGGAACTTAAAGAGAGAACGAAAGAAATATTAGGAGTGGATGCGGAGTTGATTGCACCCCATCTTTCCAATCTTTCCATGGACAAAAAAATTGTTGTGAAAATGAAAGAAACGGAGCAGAGAGTCTATGCGCTTTCCAGCTATTATGTGGAGCTGAATTGTGCAAGAATGCTTTATGACCTGAATGTATCTATGGAGGAAGAGCTACTCCCCTCAGAAGAGGAAAAGGTACGGATAATGCTTAAGGATTTGGAAAAAGAACAGGGAATTGTGCTTGATGAACTGCAAAAACAGGCAGTATTACAAAGTGTTAAATCTGGTCTTATGATTTTATCCGGGGGACCTGGAACAGGAAAAACAACTACAATTAACACAATAATTCGTTACTTTGAAGGGGAAAGAATGGATATCTTGCTGGCAGCACCTACAGGAAGAGCGGCAAAGCGGATGACGGAAGCTACCGGATATGAAGCACGCACAATCCATAGACTTTTGGAGATCAATGGGGCTGTGGAGGAAGGCAAACGGGCACAGTTTGAGAGAAATGCAGAAAATCCCCTTGAAGCTGATGTGGTTATCATTGACGAGATGTCTATGGTAGACATTTATTTGTTTAAGGCTCTTTTAGAGGCTGTCAGTGTAGGCACCCGTCTGATTATGGTAGGAGATGTGGATCAGCTTCCAAGTGTGGGACCGGGGCAGGTTTTGCAGGATCTGATTGAAAGCAGAGCTTTTCCGGTAATTATGTTGAAAAGAATATTCAGGCAGGCAGGAGAAAGTGATATTATAGTAAATGCACATAAGATTAACAGAGGAGAAAAAATTGAACTTAACAATAAAAGCAGAGATTTTTTCTTTTTAGAGAGGTCGGATGTAAATGTAATATACAAACATATGATACAGCTGATACGTGAAAAGCTTCCTTCTTATGTGAATGCGGCATTATATGATATTCAGGTGCTTACTCCCATGAGAAAGGGAAATCTGGGAGCGGCAGCTTTAAATAATATTCTTCAGAAATACTTAAATCCGTCTTCCGGGGAAAAAAAAGAATATGAGTCGGGAGAACGTCTTTTCAGAGAGGGAGATAAGGTAATGCAGATCAAAAATAATTATCAGATCCCCTGGGAAATTGTAAGCAGGTACGGTATTGCAATAGATAAAGGAATGGGCGTTTTTAATGGAGATATGGGAATTATTCGGGAAATTGACCATACTGCCCAGACTCTTACAGTAGAATATGACGAGCATAAAAGAATTGAATATCCTTTTTCAGGATTAGACGAAATAGAACTTGCTTACGCTGTGACCATACATAAATCACAGGGAAGTGAATATCCAGCAGTAATTCTTCCTGTTTTATCCGGCCCACGAATGCTTTTTAACCGAAATCTTCTTTATACGGCAGTTACACGTGCAAGAAAATGCGTTACGATTTTGGGAAGCAGGCAGACCATACAGGAAATGATAAAAAATGAAAAGCAGCATGAACGTTATACCAGTTTGTGCGACAGAATAGTAGAAATCAGGGAAACGGAGGCTGAATGGACGTAAAGAAAACTTTATTAAATCTGTTATACCCTGTAAGATGTGTGGTATGCGATGAAATTACGGGTTATGCGAAAGAAGCCGTATGCAGAAAATGCAGGGGAAAAATTGTATATATAAGAGAACCTTTTTGCATGAAATGTGGAAAACAGCTAAATAAACAAGAGCAGGAATATTGCAGTGACTGTCAGAAAAAGAATCATGCCTATATACAGGGGACTGCATTATATGATTATGGAAGTATGGCTGATTCTGTTTTTCGCTTTAAATATAAGGGGAGGATGGAGTATTCAAAATTTTATGGAAAGGAATTGTATAATGAAAAAGCCTGCTGGCTTTCTATGATTAGTCCGGATGCACTAATTCCCGTACCTGTTCATCCATCCAGAAAAAGGAAAAGAGGATATAATCAGGCTGAGCTGATAGCAAGGGAATTATCAAGGTGCTCAGGCATTCCTGTGAATGCCCGTTTGATACGAAGAGTAGGAAAAACCATCCCTTTAAAAAACCTCAATCAATTAGAAAGGGAGAAAAATTTGAAAAGGGCTTTTAAAATATATAAAAATGATGTAAAATTAAATACGATTGTTATTATAGATGATATTTATACTACGGGCAGCACTATTGATGCTATGGCAGGGATTTTGCATAAAGCAGGGATTCCGAAAGTATATTTTATGGCATTGACAATTGGCAGGGGTATTTAATAAATAAAATGCAGGAGGTATAATTATGAATGTACGTAATTGTAAAAAATGCGGCAGGATGTTTAATTATGTTATGGGGCAGGTTATTTGTCCCAGATGTAAAGAAGATCAGGAAGCCAAATTTCTTGAAGTAAAAGAATATGTACGTGAACATCGTGGGGCTGATATTTCGGAGGTATCAGAGGCATGTGAAGTAGAACATAATCAAATCCGCCAGTGGATCAGGGAAGAAAGACTGGAATTTGCAGATGACTCTCCGATCAGAATTGCCTGTGAAGGCTGCGGAACTATGATCAGATCGGGACGTTTTTGCGAAAAATGTAAAGCAGATATGGCAAGTGGGTTTAAGCATGCCGCTGGATTAGATAAGCCGAAACAGCCGGCACCTCAACCTGCACCCCGTAAAAATGAACGTGATAAGATGCGTTTTCTGTAATTTTTACGTGATATGATATCCTGTTATGTACGTGGAAAGAAAAGGTTTTAAATAATATGATAAATGAAGAAAAGGTCATCCTTATGACCAGACTGGCTTCTTATGAGTCGAATGAAGGTAAAAAGGATATTTCTATCGTCAATTATTTTAAGGGCGATTACATTGGATTTCAGATCTTAAAGTCAGTGATTGCTGCAACAATTTCTTTTTTGGCATTGTTTGGAGTGTATGTTTTTTATAATTTTGAGGAATTGATGCAGAATATTTATAAGATGGATCTGCTGGGCTTTGGAAAAGACGTTATAATATTATATTTATGTACAGTAGGTGCATACGGTGTTATTACATATGTGCTTTTTACATACAAATACAACAAAGCAAAAAAGAATTTAAGAAATTATTACAGTAATCTTAAAAAACTGGCAGGCATGTATGATAAATAATGAGGAAGACCATATGATAACCTTACTTGTTGTAAAACAGTATATTAAAACTTTTATCAGTAAATACGAAGTATATTTAAAGCCGCTATTTAAAATGATACTGGCCTTAATCTCTTTAATGATGATTAATGGAAAGATCGGCTATATGCACAGATTAGATAATATATCAATTGTGCTTATCATTGCGCTTATGTGTTCTTTTATGCCAATGAATTTTATTATTTTTGTGGCGGCGGCTTTTATTGTATTACATTTATATGCATTATCGCTAGAATGTGCAGCGATTGCACTTATAATTTTTTTGGTAATGTTTTTGCTGTATTTTCGATTTTCACCAAAGGATACACTTGTCCTTTTACTTACACCCATTTGCTTTGTGTTAAAGATTCCGTATGTGATTCCCCTTGCAATGGGACTTTTGGGAACGCCTGCATCGGCAGTTTCTGTGGGATGCGGTGTAATGGTAAGTTATTTAATTTCTTATTTTGCCGAAAGTGCTACGGCATTGTCTGGAATGGCAGCAGAAGAATTGACAACCAAGTTCAGATTTATCATAGATGGATTTATTGATAATAAAGAAATGGTTCTTACAATTGCAGCGTTTACAGTTACAATTATCCTGGTCTATACGATTAAGCGGCTTTCCATAGATCATGCATGGACAATTGCTATTGTTGCGGGTGCAATTGCAGATGTTGTGGTTCTTTTGATAGGGGATATGGCATTCGACACGAATGTATCTATTGTGGGCATTATATTTGGTACAATTTTTTCAGCTCTTATTGTTAAGGTGATTGAATTTTTTGCTTTCCATGTAGACTACAGCAGGGTGGAAAAAGTACAATTTGAAGATGATGAATACTATTATTATGTAAAAGCGGTGCCTAAGATTACGGTTGCAATGCCGTCTAAAACGGTTAAAAAGATTAATACTCCCAAGAAAAAGTATAACAAATAGCAGGCACGAAAATAAGCGGGAGAATTTCTAGAAATATATTTAAAAGGGAATGACTAGATGGAACGTGGATTAGAATTTATTCAATTATATCTATCGCGGGTTACAGGTGTCAGATGGGCAGATGTGGTCGAGATTGTGATCATATCTTTTCTCATTTATAATATCCTTGTATGGGTTAAAAATACCAGAGCCTGGTCATTACTTAAAGGAATACTTGTTATTGCAGTATTTGTTTTTGTTGCTGAATACTTTGAAATGAATACAATCCTGTGGATTGTTAATAACATGTTTGGTGTTGCAGTAACAGCTGTGATAGTAATTCTCCAGCCGGAGCTTCGAAAAGCGGTGGAGGAGCTGGGAAGAAAAAATATTATAGCTTCCATTTTTCCTTTTGAAGTAAGTAAAGGCTTGGGAGAAGGCAGGTTTTCGGATAAAACAATAAACGAGATAGCAAAAGCGTGTGTGGAAATGGGCAAGGTAAAAACCGGTGCCCTTATTGTTATAGAACAAAACCAGTCTCTTTCTGAATACGAGAGGACTGGAATTGATGTGGATGGTATCGTTACCAGCCAGTTGCTCATTAATATTTTTGAACATAATACGCCGCTTCATGATGGGGCAGTCATAATAAGAGGAAATAGAATTACATCTGCAACCTGTTATCTTCCTCTTTCAGATAATATGCAGCTTAGCAAAGAACTGGGTACCAGACACAGGGCAGGTGTGGGGATTTCTGAGGCAACAGATTCCCTAACCGTGATTGTTTCAGAAGAAACAGGAAAAATTAGTGTAGCTTATGATGGAAAAATAGAAAGAAACCTAAGTGGCGATACCCTTAAAGAAAGACTAAAAACAATACAGAATAAACCGGAGGAAGAAAATCGCAAGAGAATTCTGTGGAAGGGACGGGCTAAAGGTGAAAAATAAACTAACACGCAATATAGGTTTAAAAATAGCATCTGTTTTTTTTGCAATTATTCTTTGGATGGTAGTTACCAGCGTGAATAATCCTATAAATACAAAAACTTATGATAATATACCTGTAAAACTTTTAAATACTGAATTAATCACAGAGTCAGGGCAGATATACGAAGTTCTGGAGGATACTGATGTTATTGGAAGAGTAACAATCAGGGCTCCTCGTACTGTTCTTAGTGAGATTAAGGAGGAAAATGTTATTGCAACGGCAGATGTTGCTGAACTGAGTAGTCTTGATACTATTTCCATTAAACTTACAACCAATATTGCAAACAGAGATAAAGTTACAAGTATTACTGGAAATATTGATACTATAAAATTAAATATTGAAAACAAGAGAACAAAGGCGTTAGCGCTTAAATCTACTGTTTCCGGCCAGGTACCGGAAGGATATCTTACAGGGGATATCACTACGGATCAGAATCTGGTCAGAATATCAGGACCTCAGTCAATTATTGACCAGATTGTAAAGGCATCCGTAGACGTAAATGTTACAGGAATGACCAGCGACATTGTGACAAACGCTGATATTGTCTTTTATGATGCAGAAGACCGCGTAGTGGCAGATACAAGTAGTATTACCCAAAATATCAAGTCTGTGGGAGTGAAAGTAAGCATCTGGCAGACAATTGATGTTCCTATTATTTATAATATTACAGGGGAAGCAGCATCTGGCTACCGGGCAACAGGAGAAATTAATGGTAATGGAGAAGTTGTTAAAATAGCCGGAAAGTCAAATGCTCTCAAAAGCATTACTGAGATTAATATACCTGCTGAAGCATTGGATATTTCAAATCAGACGGAAGACTATGTGGCTGACATTGATATTCGTAAGTATCTTCCGGATGGTGTATTCCTTGCAAATGCAGAAGACGCATTAAAAACTGTTACGGTTTATGTAGCACCTGAGATATCTAAACGCCTGGAAATCCGTGAGGAAAAGGTTAGGATAATTAATCTTCCAGAAGGGTATAATGCCAGCATTTCAGGCCTGGAGGAAAGCTTTATCATTGAGGTAACAGGGCTTTCAAGGGATGTGGCAGGACTGCAGGCAAACAGTATTTTTGGCACGGTAGATATAGCGGAATGGATGAGAAGCCAGGGAATGGATGAACCGGTGCCAGGCTATTATACGGTGGAGGTTGATTTTGGATTGTCTGATGATGTAGCTTTACGGGAACCAGTTGTAGTAACTCTGCATATTTCAGAAATAGAGGAAGCTTAGTAAAAGGGAATTTTTAATCAGGAACATGGAGGAATTGTTATGGGCAGATTATTTGGCACAGATGGAGTCAGAGGTGTGGCAAACGATGAATTGACACCGTTGCTTGCCATGCAGCTTGGGCAGGCGGGAGCATATGTGCTCACAAAGGAAAATATGCATAAGCCAACGATCATGGTTGGGTGTGATACCAGAATTTCAGGGGATATGCTTGCCAATGCACTGATGGCGGGAATTTGTTCCGTGGGCGCAAATGCTGTTTATGTAGGGGTTATTCCTACTCCGGCAGTGGCTTATCTTACCAGAAAGTATAAGGTGGATGCAGGAGTTGTTATTTCAGCATCACATAATCCGGTTGAATTTAATGGAATTAAGTTTTTTGATGGAAATGGGTATAAATTGCCAGATGCGTTAGAGGACGAAATTGAAAATATTATCAGAAATGATATGAATGGAATTAAGTTTCCTATTGGCGCAAATGTAGGGAAAATCAAATACCGTACGGATGCCAGGGAGGAATACATTAATCACTCTATTCAGGCTGTAAATGTGGATTTATCCAAATTGAAAATAGTAGTGGATTGTGCAGAGGGAGCATCCTATTACACTTCTGTAGAGGCACTTAAGGAACTGGGTGCAAATATAGTAGCAATCCATAATATGCCCGATGGAACAAATATTAACGCCAACTGTGGTTCTACACATATGGAAGAGCTAAAGGCAAGGGTGGTTTATGAGAAGGCAGACATTGGCCTTGCCTTTGATGGAGATGCCGACAGACTTATGGCAGTGGATGAAATGGGAAATGTTGTAGATGGGGATCAGGTTATGGCGATTGTGGGAAACCATATGAAAGAAAATGGCGACCTTGTTGATAATACCATTGTTGCAACAGTTATGAGTAATTTAGGCTTTTTCCTTATGGGAGAAAAAAATGGCATTCATATGGAACAGACCAAGGTAGGCGACCGTTATGTTCTTGAAAGAATGAAGGAAATTGGGGCCAGCTTGGGAGGAGAGCAGTCAGGTCATATTATATTCTTAAAAGAAAATACCACAGGAGACGGACTTTTAAGTGCATTGCATCTATTAAAGGTAATGGTAGAAACCGGAGAATCTTTGTCACAGCTTGCGTCTGTTATGGAGGTACTTCCCCAGGCACTGGTAAATGCCAAAGTGCCAAATCATAAAAAAGAAAGATATATGGAATATCCCGAAATCGCTGAAGCAATTAAGAATCTTACAGATAAATTTGCCGGTGAGGGAAGAGTTTTGATTCGTCCTTCCGGTACCGAACCGCTGGTTCGTGTTATGATTGAAGGTAAGGATCAGAAAATGATAGATAATGAAGCCAAAAAACTGGCTGAATTAATCCAGAACATCATGTTATAATAATTCAGCCGATCAATTATATTGTCAGGAAAGGTCTGTATTCTGATGGCTTATGAATTGCACGGCTGAACGCTTACAGCAAAGAGGCTGAACCTAATAATTAGACTTGAGAAACATAGGGAAAAATGTTATAGTATATTAAGAGTATTGTGGGCGAGAGAATCAGACAGAAAATGAATTGGAGGGAGTTGTATAACAATGGTAAGCCAGAAAGTGGTCATTAAGAACCCAACAGGTCTTCACTTAAGGCCAGCCGGAATTCTGTGTAAAGAAGCAATGCAGTTTAAGTCATTGATAACCTTTACATTTAAGGATAATACGGCAAATGCCAAAAGTGTGTTAAGTGTTTTAGGTGCCTGCGTTAAATGCGGAGATGAAATTGAATTTGTATGTGAGGGAGAAGATGAGATTGAAGCACTTCAAACTCTGGTTAAGGCGATTGAAAACGGTTTAGGTGAATAATCTGAAACCCAAAGACATGTTCAAACCGGCCCCATTTTGATTCGGGCCGGTTTTTATTACAATAAGCTGCTCGCGAAGCGGGCAGTGTTTGTTACAATAAGCTGACTCGCAAAGCGTGACAGCATTTGTTTAAAAGGAGAAAGAAATGTTAAATTATAAACGTTATAGAAAAAATCCGGTTGTAGATTATCCTGAGAGAAAGTGGCCTAACAAAGAAATCGAAAAAGCTCCTATATGGTGCAGCGTGGATTTGAGAGACGGAAATCAGGCACTGATTGATCCTATGGTGGTAAGTGAAAAAATTGAAATGTTTCAATATCTTATTAAATTAGGATTTAAGGAAATAGAGATTGGTTTTCCGGCAGCCAGTCAGATAGAGTATGATTTCTTACGTCAACTGGTTGAAAGAAAAATGATTCCTGACCAAGTACGGGTACAAGTGCTTACTCAGTGCCGTCAGGAATTGATTGACCGTACTTTTGAATCCATTGAAGGATGTAAAGAGGCCATTGTGCATATTTATAATTCAACTTCTACCCTGCAAAGAGATGTAGTTTTTGGAATGTCTAAGGAGGAAATTATAGATATTGCAGTAAAGGGAACTTTAATGGTAAAGGAGAAAGCAGAAAAGTTTCCCGGTAAGATCATTTTAGAGTATTCACCGGAAAGCTTTACGGGAACAGAGCTTGATTTTGCTCTTGAAATCTGTACTGCGGTTCAGGAAACCTGGGGGGCGACAAAAGAAAATCCTATGATAATTAATCTTCCATCTACGGTGGAAATGAATACGCCTAATGTATATGCGGATCAGATTGAATGGATGAATACCCATTTTAAAAACAGAGACAGCATTATTTTAAGTGTTCATCCCCACAATGACAGAGGAACAGGAGTGGCTTCCGCAGAGCTTGCCATGCTGGCTGGTGCAGACAGAGTGGAAGGAACATTATTTGGAAACGGTGAAAGAACTGGAAATGTAGATGTGCTGAACATAGCCTATAATATGTTTTCTCAGGGAATTGATCCTGAACTGAATATTGAAAAAGTAAATGAGACGATTGAGTTGTATGAAAGGTGCTGTAAAATTCCAATTCACCCCAGGCATCCTTATGCAGGAAAGCTTGTATTTACCGCATTTTCAGGATCACATCAGGATGCAATTAACAAGGGCGTTAAGGCAATGAAGGAAAGGAATAATGAGTACTGGCAGGTACCTTATTTACCCATAGATCCTTCCGACATTGGAAGAGAATATGAACCTATTGTCCGCATTAATTCCCAGTCAGGAAAAGGCGGTGTGGCATTTGTTATGGACACTTACTTTGGGTTCAAGCTTCCTAAAGGCATGCATAGGGAGTTTGCAGATGTAATACAGGCAATTTCAGAAAAACAGGGAGAAGTATCACCAGAGCAGATTATGGAAGCATTTCGAAAGGAATATTTGGACAGAAAAGAACCGATTCATTTCCGCAAGCTTCGTGTTGATGATTTGAGTGATGAAGTTAAATCAGAATTTGATACAAGAGTAACTGTAGTTTATACAGATGCGGGAAAGGAAAAGCGTTTCGAAGCTGTGGGAAATGGGCCAATTGATGCGATCCAAAGAGGACTTTGGCATGAACTGGACAGAAAGATTAAGATTTTGGATTATGAGGAACATGCACTTCAAAGTGGATCTAATTCCCAGGCAGCAGCATATATTCATGTATTGGATGCAGAGACTGGAAAAGTGACTTATGGAGTGGGAGTAAGCTCTAATATTACAAGAGCATCTGCACGTGCAATTTTCTCTGCGGTTAACAGATTGGGATTGTAATGATATAGAATATCTTTTTCGTTGAAAAAGCCCTTCGGATTTCCGAAGGGCTTAAATAATGCAAAGTATTTATTTAGAACTGATGCTTTTGCCATCTACTATAAATGTATCACCATCTTCTAAAATACAAACCATAGTTTTACCAGTATTTAATTTGATTTCATTTCCGGCATCATCATAATATCTGGTAGCACCATAATCCGAAGTTTTTTCCCAGGTCACGTGGATGCCTCTCCCATTCGTAAAGAACCAGCCATCACGTGTAGTGTCATGACACTGGAAAGCAAGATAACCTTTTTGATCTCTGACTTCATGATATGTATTTTGAATCAAAATATTCTTAAATGCTAGCTGCTCATTATTGGCCAGATCTATATGAGGACCATCACTGTCACCAGAAAGATGCTGAAATCTTTCATAAAGCCCTGTACCTTCATTGTATACAAAGTAGCAGTTAGTAACAGGATAAGCAGGAGACATATCAACTTTATCAGCAGTAATTGCATCAGAATATTGCTCAAGTGTGTTAGGCTCCTGATCAGATGAGAATAAATAATGCTGCTTGTCTGCATATCCATCTCTGTATTCTAAGGGATAATTATAATAATTCATGGCATCAATAATCTTGGAACCGGATGTAAATGCATTATCAGTTGAATTTTTGGCTGTTTCCCTGAAAGAAGCATTTCCATAGCTGATACAGTTAATATTCTGTGTATCTTTGCGGCCAATAATTTCATCAATGTAAAATGGACCGCCAAAGTGAATATAAATAGCATCCCATTCAAAAGCCCAGTATACATAGTAGTCACGACAGCTCCTGATGTTACCCAGTTTTTCAAAATTTTTCCAGTCATCAAAGACAGCCATTAGCCTGGTCATACTTCCTTCCACATTACACTCATAGAGGACAGATGCCTGAGAAAGACCATAATGACTTGCTGTTTTGGAGTTGGGAATCATTATTGCAATAGGACGTGTATTGGCAGCGTCTTCACTTACCCATTCATTTGTAATTCTGCTCCTCGCCATGCCTTCAGCAGGAGGAGTATCCGTATCTTCTTCTGTTTCTTCAGCCGGTGCTTCCGTCTCTTCCTGAGTTTGGGGCTGCTCTTCTGTAAGTGGCTTTACAACAGGGCTTACCGTATCATCAGCATCCTTGCCGCATCCAAACAGTAAAAGAGATGAAGATAAGGCCGCAAGAAAAAGAATCTGTAATCTTTTCATCACATTTCCTCACTTTCATTCATAAAAATAGTGATTACAAAAAAATCACTGTTTAATATTATAACATACAACCTATTTATCGTCACTAGCAAATTGTGTAAAACCCTGAATTAAAATATTAAGAAATTATTATGATAGGCACAAGTATTGCCATCTTGTACTTGTCTAAAATGAGATTAGAGGTTACAATAATAATCGGGTATACTTATTCTGTGAAAGGAAGATTTTATAATGAAAAAAATAATCGTGACTGGCTGTAATGGGCAGTTGGGACGTGCTGTCAATTTGGAATTTCAAAATAATTTGGAAGTTGAGTTTGTGAATACGGATGTAGGAGAGCTGGATATTACTAATATCGACATGGTGATGGAACTTGTAAGGGAAGTAAAGCCTTATGCAATTATTAACTGTGCGGCCCATACAGGAGTTGACGCCTGTGAAGATGAGTGGGATAAGGCATATAAGATCAATGCCATAGGTCCCAGAAACTTAAGTATTGCCGCTTCTGAAACAGGTGCAAAAATGATACATGTTTCAACCGATTATGTGTTTAACGGCAAAGCAGACAGGCCTTACACAGAGTTTGATAAACCTGATCCACAAGGGGCATATGGTGTAACAAAGCTGGCAGGTGAAAACATGGTTAGGGATTTTGCAGACAGGTATTTCATATTGCGTACAGCATGGCTTTATGGAGATGGGAAAAATTTTGTAAAAACCATGCTCCGTCTTTCTGAGAACAATGATAAAGTCAGGGTAGTTGGTGACCAGGTGGGAAGTCCTACCAGCGCAAAGGAACTTGCAGCAGCAATTGACCAGCTGATTTTTACGGAAAATTATGGAATTTTTCATGCTACTTGTGAAGGAAGCTGCTCTTGGGCGCAGTTTGCTGAAGAAATATTTAAAATGGCAGGAAAAAAGACGGTGGTTGAGGCTATCACTACAGAAGAATTTGGTGCAAAAGCACCCAGGCCGGCTTATTCTATATTGGAAAATTATATGCTGAAGTTGACTACGGATTACAGATTTGCCGACTGGCATGATGCACTTGATGTATACATGAGAGGATAGAAATGGATTTTATTGTAGAATTGCTTAACAATCAGGTATTTGTTTCTGCAGCATTGGGATGGCTTGTGGCGCAGGTATTAAAAACCCTGATTCATTTGATTCTGACCAAACGCTTTGTGGTGGAGAGAATGGTAGGAAGCGGTGGAATGCCCAGCTGCCATTCCGCGACCGTTTGCGGATTAGCGACGGCCGCAGGGATAAAATATGGTGGAGGAAGCTTTGAATTTGCAATTGCTGTTATGCTTTCCATTATTGTGATGTATGATGCAATGGGAGTTCGAAGGGAAACCGGAAAGCAGGGGCAGGTATTAAACGAGATGATGGAGATATTTACCAACATGGGAAATCAGATCAGCCCTGAGGCAAAGCTGAAAGAGCTGGTAGGGCACACACCTTTACAGGTATTGATGGGAGCTATTCTTGGTATTATTATAGCAGTGACAGTAAATGTTATTTGGTAAGAAATTTAAAAAATTAAAGATAGATATAAAGGAGAAAATTATGCAAAATATAGCTTTGATTACTGGTATTACCGGGCAGGATGGTTCTTATCTGGCAGAATTTTTATTGGAAAAAGGGTATGAGGTACACGGATTGATCCGCAGACATAGTACCAGCAATACCTCTCGTATTGATCACATTATCAACTCAAAATATAATAAGGTTAAGTTTTTCCTTCATTTTGCAGACACCACAGATTCCAGTAATTTGATGCGTCTTATTGCAGAGATTCGTCCTACGGAAGTTTACAATCTGGCAGCGCAGTCGCATGTAGGCATATCTTTTGAAGTTCCGGAATATACAGCAGAGGCAACAGGCGTAAGCACCTTGAAGCTTCTTGAAGCCATACGTGTAAATGGTGGGAACTGTAAATATTATCAGGCGTCTACCTCTGAGCTTTTTGGCGGTCTTCCTGAAACTGCACCCCAAAGCGAGGCAACTCCTTTTTATCCCAAAAGTCCATATGGAGCGGCTAAGCTGTATTCGTACTGGATTACAGTAAACTATAGGGAATCTTATAAGTTGTTTGCATGTAATGGCATTTTATTTAATCATGAGTCACCCAGACGAGGTGAAAATTTCGTAACAAGAAAAATTACACTGGCTATTGCAAATATCATTGCAGGCAGACAGGAAAAGCTTTCTTTAGGGAATATGGATGCAAAGCGCGACTGGGGATTCGCAGGTGATTATGTGGAAGGAATGTGGATGATGCTGCAGCAGGACAAGCCGGATGACTATGTGCTTGCAACGAATGAAACGCATACGGTAAGAGAATTTGTAGATGCTGCCTTTAAACAACTGGGAATAACCGTTAAATGGGAAGGCAAAGGAATTGATGAAAAAGGTTATGACAGTGAGACAGGCAGGCTTTTAGTAGACATTAATCCTGAGTTTTACCGTCCGGCAGAAGTGGAATTTCTTTGGGGAAATCCGGCTAAAGCAGAGCAGGAATTAGGCTGGAAGAGAAAAGTAAACTTTGAAGGTCTGGTTGCTATGATGATGGACCATGATTTAAAGGAAATTGAAGGAATGAACTGTGAGGAATACAGGTCGCAGAAAAATAAATAAATGTTATTTACACTAAGAGGATAACGAAATGCTATCTGTCATACTTATATGGCTGTATATGCTGTTTACCTGTTATGTGACGGGATTTGCCTGCATCAGGGTTATTTCGGGTAAAAAAACATTTCAGTTTGGAAAAAGAACTAGTTATTTATATGCCGGTATTGGAACGGTGACAGTCTATGCCCAGCTTTTCAGCATTTTTTACAAGGTTGGACTTATGGCTAATGGAATACTGCTCCTTATCTGCCTTTTATGTATACTGGCGTTTAGAAAAGAAATATTGGAAGACCTGCATACCTTCAGGCTTACTGTCCAGCCAGCCAGGATTGTAATATCGGTGGTACTTTTACTGTTGTTTGCCTATGGTACATCTACAGGCATTATACATTATGATACAAGCCTTTACCATGCGCAGAGCATCCGATGGATTGAGGAATATGGAGCCGTATTAGGACTAGGTAATCTGCACAGCAGGCTTGCATATAATAGTGCGGCGTTTTGCCTTTCGGCATTTTACAGCATGTCATTTTTAGGGGGGCAGTCTTATCATTGCTGTGCAGGATTTTTAGCATATCTTCTGGCATTGGTCTGTTCAGAAATGTTCTCTAAAAAAAGAGAAAGAAAACCATTGCTCTCGGATTTTGCCAGAATAGTCAGCATTTATTATTTACTCATGGCGTTCGATGAGATGGTATCACCGGCATCTGATTATTTTATGGTTTTTCTGGTATTTTATATAGTGATCAGATGGCTTGAATTGATAGAGAACAAAGAAAAGTCTTATTTTCCATATGCATTACTGAGTTTGTTGTGTTTGGTGGTTTTGACGGTCAAATTATCCGGAGCATTTATTTTGCTTCTTGCCTTAAAGCCTGCAGTTATGATGATGAAGGAAAAAAAGGGAAAGGATATCGGAAAATTTTTAGGACTGGGATTTTTGACGGTAATTCCTTTTTTAATTCGGAATGTAATGCTTTCAGGATGGCTGATTTATCCTTTTACTTCAATTGACTTTTTTTCTTTTGATTTTAAAATTCCCAAAGGAATGGCTGAGTATGATGCAAAAGAAATACAGGTTTGGGGGCGGGGATTTAATGATGTGTCAAGATATGATGATCCGCTTATGAAATGGCTTCCAGAATGGGTGGAAAATTTAGATGCCAGCAATAAGGTATTTCTGGTTTTTGCAGTAATCGGAGTTGTGCTTTTTATATTGACTACTGTCTATGGAATAATAAAAAAGAAACGGGATATGGCAGACTTTCTTCATATAACAGGAACAATAACCATTTGTTTTCTATTTTGGCTGTTGAGTGCGCCGTTGATCCGGTATGGCTGTGTGTTTTTATGGTTGTCGCCGGTTCTTGTATGGGGAAATATTTATTTAAAAATCAGCCCTCATTTGGACAGGTTTAAAATATATTTGATTTTTTTATTATTCTTTGGCGTATATAAGTTTGGAGTGTTTGGCATAGAGGTTTCTAAAAGCGCTACACTGAAATATCTGATTTGCCAAAAAGATTATGAAAATTTTGAGACAGAATCTTATGTGCTTCATGGATATACTTTTTATTACCCAAAGGAAGGGGATAGAGTCGGATATCGGGATTTTCCGGCATCACCTGTAAAGGCAGAGGATATTTTCAGGGGAGAAACCATAAAAGAAGGATTTAAAGATGTGATTCATTAGTAAACATACGGCAGACGTAATGCTTTGCCGAAAGCAGGATATGAGAAAGGAAACTGATAATGGAAAAGACAGATAAGATTTATGTTGCAGGCCATAGAGGCTTGGTGGGAAGTGCAATAGTAAGAAATTTACAGGTAAAAGGATATACAAATGTTATTGGAAGGACGCATAAGGAGCTTGATCTGAAAGATCAGGCTATGGTAAGAAAATTTTTTGAAGAAGAAAAGCCCGATGTTGTTGTGCTGGCGGCTGCAAAGGTAGGTGGAATTAATGCGAACAATACCACACCGGCGGATTTTGCCTATGAAAATCTTCAGATTCAGTGTAATGTAATTGATTGCTGCCACAAGTATCAGGTGAAAAAGCTGCTTTTTTTAGGGAGTACCTGCATTTATCCTAAAATGGCGCCTCAGCCGATTCCGGAGGATGCATTGCTTACAGGGCCCTTGGAGGAAACCAATGAAGCATATGCCATAGCTAAAATTTCCGGACTTGAAATGTGCAAGTTTTATAAGAGACAGTATGGAGATGATTTTATCAGTTGTATGCCCACAAATTTGTATGGACCATATGACAATTACGACTTGCAGGGTTCTCATGTAATGCCGGCGATGATCAGAAAGTTTCATGAAGCAAAAGTAAATGGAGCACCCTCTGTAGAACTTTGGGGAACCGGAACTCCTCTCCGAGAGTTTTTGTATGTAGATGATATGGCAGATGCCTGTGTATTTTTACTTGAAAATTATGATGGTGAACAGCACGTGAATATTGGCACAGGGAAAGAAGTGACAATTAAGGAATTGGCTGAAACTGTTAAAAAGGTGGTAGGATATGAGGGTGAGATTGTATGGAATAAGGATATGCCCGATGGAACACCAAGAAAACTTACCAATGTGGATAAACTTCATGGTCTTGGCTGGACGCATAAGGTAGAGCTGGAAGAGGGAGTTGAACTTGCCTATCAGTGGTTTAAAGATAATGTAGAAAATGCCAGAATGTAAAATATAAACAAAACGGACAGTGCATATTGCAGGCTGTCCGTTTTATAGTATAAAATGGAGTGCTATATTCAGCATCCATTATTTTAGATGGAAAATTGTCAGTAAAGCTGGTACTCAACTGTAATGGAAGCCTCTACCTGAATTTCCCCAGGCATTACGCTTCCGGCAGTATCAAACGCCATCTCTTCTTTAACTGCCATACTGGAATACTTTCTGGCAAGGGCATTATCCGTATAGCGCGCTTGAGAGTAGCCGCTGGTTTCCTGAATGTTTATTACCTGTCCCACATTACAGCCGGCGGCTTTGGCCAAAACCTGTGCTTTTTGATATGCGGTGGTAACAGCGGCTGACAAGGCCTGCTGATAACTTTCATCATATTTGCTGGCCTGATAGGTAATGGATTCAATGGTGTTGATGCCGGTAGAAACAGACTGGGATAATATACTATCCAGACCATCAATAGGAAGATCTGACACAGTCAAAGTGGCAGTCGCCTCATACCCGGTAACTCTGGCAGTGCTGCCGCTGTAATTGTAAATGGGATTCATGTAATAATCAGAAGTCTGAATGGATTTTTCTTCAATATTCAGACTCCTTAAAAGATCAATTACCTGACTTACCGCTTCAGCATTTTTCTGCTGGCAGTCAGCAGCTTCCTTAGCCTGTGTACGGACAGAATAAACTACTTCTGCAATATCCGGAACCACAGTTACCTTTTCACTGCTGTTTATGATGATAGAATTTGTTTCATAAAGGGAAGAGGGATATACAGTCTTATCACTTACAGCAATATTCTGTGGTGATAAGGCTGTAGGTGAAGCACCGACAGAGCTATCTGTGGAAGGTACCTTATTACCACAGCCGGCAACTCCTAAAGATACTATCCCAATCATAAGTAAAAATTTCATTCTCTTCATACCAATCCTCCTTGTTTTGCGGAGCAAAATGCGACTGTCCATTCAGGAGCAGAGGATTTAGCCTCCTTATTTTGCGAAGCAAACTATGTAGTCTTATTTTAGATACGAAGGAGAATAAGAATTTTATGGAAAATTTTATTTTTTCCAGTGAAGTCTGTGAAGTTCCCCTTCCAACTGCATATTTGAGAAATTTTGCTGGCGCAGCGCCTCATAAAGGACTATGGCCACAGAGTTGGAAAGATTAAGGGAACGTATTTGAGACAGCATGGGGATGCGGATGCAGGTTTTTTCATAGTCAACCAAAATTTCTTCGGGAATTCCGGCGCTTTCTTTGCCAAACATAATATAATCATCAGGTCCGAAGGAGACATCTGTATAGATATGTTTTGCTTTTGTAGTAGCCATCCATATTTTGGCGCCCAAATGAGTGGATTTAAATTCCTCAAAATTCATATACCTTGTTACACTAAGATGCTCCCAGTAGTCCATTCCGGCACGCTTGATGTCTTTTTCTGTGAGCCGGAAGCCTAATGGTTCTATCAGATGCAGGTCAGTTCCTGTTGCAACGCAGGTTCTTCCAATATTTCCGGTATTTGCCGGTATTTCAGGTTGATGTAAAATAATATGCATATAATAGCCATGCCTTTCTTTCAATTTGAAATCTTATATTTTAATCCTCATTTGCTTCTTCTGCCAAAGCCAGAGAAAAAATAAACTCTGTTCCTACCCCTTCGGTACTGATTACATTGATATGTTCTCCGTGGGCATGAATAATTTCTTTGGTAATGGAAAGCCCTAATCCGGTACCTTTTTTATCTTTACCTCTGGAAAGGTCAGATTTATAAAACCTCTCCCATATCATTTTAAGGGCGTCTTTTGGAATGCCAATGCCGCTGTCCTTAACAGATACAAAAATTTTATTGTGCTTTTCTGTGGTTTCAATTTTAATAATAGAATCCGAATGACTGAATTTGATTGCATTATCAAGAAGGTTATAAAGTACCTGTTGGATTTTTCCTACATCTGCACTTACAAATAACTCATCACCAGTTAAGATCAGCTCTATTGCAATCATTTTGTTTTTACAGGTTCCTTCAAAGGAAGCGGCAGTATTGCGGATAGTTTTGTTAATGTCAAAAGTACTTATATCCAGTAGCATGCCTTTGGTATTTAGATTATTTAAGGTAAGCAGACTGTTGGTAAGTTTGGTCAGGCGTTCTGTTTCATTTAATACAATGGTCAGGTACTTTTCGTGAAGTTCAGGAGGAATTGTTCCGTCCAGCATAGCTTCCAGATACCCCTTGATAGAAGTTAAGGGGGAGCGGAAATCATGGGAAACATTGGCAACAAACTTTTTTTGATCATCCTCAGAGCGTGCAATCTCACTTGCCATGTAAGAAAGTGTTGCACCCAGATAACCAATTTCGTCCTCACTGTCAATTTGAAATTCATAGTGCATATTTCCTGAAGCATATTGCTCCGTTGCTTCCGTGATTTTGCGCAGGGGCAGATAAACCATTTCCGTAAAAAAAATTAAAATGATCATGGAAAGCAGGAATAAAATAATCAGCATTAAATAAGAGATATTTAAAAGGCTGTTGCAGGAAGCGGTGATGTTGCTGATAGGGTAATGGATCACCACATAACCCCGCACCGTATAATCTGAAGTAATAGGAGCAAGCACGCTTAACTGGTCATAGCTAAAGCTGTCAAAGAAGTTACCAATGGTGTAATAGGAACCTGAAGTGATGGCAGGATCAAATCCGGAAATTACAGTTTCATTTTCCACGTCAACAGGAGATTGGGAGTCCAAAATCATCCGCCCTGAAGGGTTAATAATCCACAAATTGGCAGAAAGATAAGTGTCCAGCGTGTCTAACTGCTTTTTTACGGTGTCCAAAGAAGTTTCATTGTTGTACAAATCTGAAGCATAGGTGTTGGCAATCAGTGTAGCTTCCCTGTAAAGGGCATCCGCTCTTTCCCGTGTCAAATGCTCCATAGTCATGCTGCTCACAAAGGTGGCAACGATCACGAATCCAAAAACACCAAAGATAAAGTACGCCAGCAGAAACTTAAGGTAAAGGGTTTTTCTCATTGTGTTACCTCAAATTTGTAGCCGATTCCCCAGATTGTGGCAATTCTCCAGCCGGCATGATCACTTATTTTTTCTCTCAGGCGTTTAATGTGAACATCGACAGTTCTTGTATCGCCAATGTACTCATAGCCCCAGATCTGATCAAGAAGTTGTTCTCTTGTAAAGACATGATTGGGGGAGGAGGCAAGGAAATATAAAAGTTCCAGTTCTTTGGGCGGCATTTCTACAGTTTTACCCTTGTAAATTACGGAATAATTAGTCTGGTTGATAACAAGATCCGTATATTCCACACATTTAACGTCAGAAGCCTGCGGCATTATGGCGGCTGGCTTATATCTTCTAAGAACTGCCTTTACACGTGCTACCAGTTCTTTGGAATCAAAGGGTTTTTCCATATAGTCATCAGCGCCTAATTCAAGTCCCAATACCTTATCAAATATTTCGCCTTTTGCGGAAAGCATAATGATAGGTATGGAGGATTTGGCACGTATCTCGCGACAAACCTGATATCCGTCAATACCGGGCAGCATCAGGTCTAACAGGATCAAATTGGGAATAAAGGAATCTGCAAGAAGCAGGGCGGTTTCTCCGTCACCTGCAATCATGGTTTCAAAGCATTCCTTGGTAAGATATAAGGAAATTAATTCTGCAATGTTGGCATCATCATCAACAATTAATATTTTTTGTTTATTTACCATAAAAGTCTCACTTTCTGTCAATTATTCTTTAAAAGTTACAATAGTGACACCTGCGTCACCTTCTCCATATTCGCCAAGCCGGTAGGATTTTACATATTTTATCCTTTTTAAATGGTTTTGTACTGCACTACGCAGGGCTCCGGTTCCTTTTCCATGCACAACTCTTACAGTGGATAAATGGGCAAGATAAGCATCATCTAAATACTTATCCAGGGCGGAAAGAGCTTCATCTACCGTTTTACCAAGCAGGTTGATTTCAGGTGAAATACTAAGGGATTTTGACATTTTAACCTTACTGGTATGGCTTTTAGATGAAGAAAGAGCTGGTGTGGCAGAGTCTTCTTTCAAAAATACCAGATCTTTTATATTTGCCTGGGAGCGCATAATACCGCATTGCACAAAAAGATTTCCTTTGTGGTCGGGAAGGGTGCTGACAGTTCCCTTAAGCCCCATGGAAAGGATTTTAACATTGTCGCCAATTTTAAGCTGATCCGGTTTTACCTGTCCCGACTTTTGGGATGTATTTGTTTTTAAAGCCAGTTTGTCATTTTTCTTTCCAATTTCGCCGCGTAATTTTTCTCTTGTTTTTTCTAAATCTTTTAAGGATGCGCCAGGACCAGCCTTTTGGTAAATGCGGATGGTTTCATCAGCCACGCTTTTTGCTTCCTGTAAAATTTCACGTGCCTGTTCGTTTGCCTGTCTTAAAATCCGTTCTTTAGCATTATCTATCTTTTCATTTTTTACTTGTAATTTTTCCTTTAAGGATTTGACTTCTTCTTTATAGGAAGCAATTTCCAGACGTTCTTTTTCTATGGTTACCCGGCTTTGCTCCAGGTCTGTAAGTAGATCTTCAAAACTTTTATCTTCTGTGGAAATCTGACCTTTAGCAGCATCAATAATATAATCCGGCAGTCCCAGTTTTGAAGAAATGGCGAAGGCATTGCTTTTTCCGGGAATTCCAATTAACAGCCGGTAAGTAGGGGCCAGGGTTTCTACATTAAATTCACAACAGGCATTTTCCACGTGATCAGTGGATAAAGCATAAACCTTAAGCTCACTGTAGTGAGTAGTTGCCATAGTGCGGATGCCTTTTTGATGAAGATGATCCAAAATGGCAATGGCGAGTGCGGCGCCTTCCGTGGGATCGGTGCCTGCACCCAGCTCGTCAAAAAGACACAGAGAATTTTCATCAGCATTTTTTAAAATGGAGACAATACTTGTCATATGGGAGGAAAAGGTACTGAGACTTTGCTCAATACTTTGTTCGTCGCCGATATCTGCAAAAACTTCCGTAAATATGGAAAGCTCCGAGCGGTCAAGGGCCGGAATATGAAGCCCTGCCTGTCCCATTAAAGTAAAGAGCCCCACTGTCTTTAAGGATACGGTTTTTCCGCCGGTATTGGGCCCTGTAACCACTAAAAGATCAAACTCTTTTCCCAGGTGAATGTCAATTGGAACCACCTTTTTAGAAGGAAGCAGGGGATGGCGCCCTTTACGAATATTAATAAAATGGTTAGTGTTAAATAAAGGCATAGTGGCGTTTTCATCCATAGCAAGCTTAGCTTTGGCAAAAACAAAATCAAGGAAAGTCATAATCCGCTGATTTTCTGAAATTTCTCCAATATGCCCGCCGCATTGCATACTTAAGTCTGCAAGGACGGCTTCTATTTCTTCTTTTTCCTTAATGGAAAGTTCCTTCAACTGATTGTTTAAATTTACAATGGCGGCAGGTTCAATAAAAAAGGTGGAGCCGGTGGAGGACTGGTCGTGAACCATGCCGGGCACCTGACTTTTATATTCAGCTTTTACAGGGATACAATATCTGTTATCTCTCATGGTGATCACTGCGTCCTGTAAGTAGCTGCGGTAAGAACCATTAACCATACTGGTCAATTGAGAATGAATTTTTTCTCCCGTGAGGGTAATGGAGCGTCGTACATGTTTTAGCCCCGGGCTGGCATCATCTGCAATTTCTTCTTCGGAAAGAATACAGCGGTTAATTTCACCGGCAAGGGAAGTTAAAGGCTCAAGGGCATGAAAATAACCGGTAAGAGAGGTTTCTTTTTCCTCATCTTTTGGTCCCCGGCCATAGGATTTAATTCGATTTACATTATCCAAAAGGCCGGCGATTTTAAGCAGCTCGGATGCGGACAATGTACTTCCAATCTCAAGGCTTTTAAGCGCCATAGCCACATTCCGGTTTCCTCCAAAAGAAGTGGAGCCTTTGGCAAAGAGCATGGAAAGGGCATCAGAGGTTTCCTGCTGAGCAAGGCATATGGATTCTAAATCAGTCATGGGAACAAGAGCCTGACACATATCCCGCCCCGGCTGGGAAGATGCCTTTTGGACTAATAAGTTAATGATTTTGTTATATTCTAAAGTGTGCAGTACTTTTTCGTTCATATAGGTCTCCAATATTGTCTTACTTTTGATGCTGAAAATTTAAATGCTTTGTGTTTCAGTATATCATATTTTTATTTTTGGCACCAGCGGCATAAATGCACATGTTAAAAAGGTGGAATCAGTCTGTTTTCGGACAGGTCCGGCGGGGAATATAGGGGGTGTCAATAATAATTTCACGCTGATCAGCGGCAATATTAAGGGGAAATAATTCTACAAGGAGCCTTAAGCAGTTGATAGCCATTTCCTCAATGGGAATATAAACCACCGATAAAGGCGGGTAGGTAAATTCTTCCATTTCCCGGTCTCCATTTCCCACACTGATTAATTTTACTTTATCCGGTATTGAAACACCGGCTTCATTTAAAGCGTAAAGGACGCCCATAGAAATCATATCGGAAGCGCAGAAAATACTGTCGGGAAGGTAAGGCAGATTTAAAAGCTTCCTTCCTCCACTATATCCGCCGCTTATAGAATTATTAACTTGGAAAGTATCAATAAATTCTATAGAATATTCTTTTATTCTTGATATAAAACTGTCAGTTCGTTCCAACATACCGGCAAAAACTGATTCCGAGGTTATGATACAGGAACGCCTGCAATGATGTTTGTAAAATTCATCTGCGGCAATCCGGCCAATCAGTTTGTCGTCAATTGAAACGGTGGAATATATGGGTGAACGTCTGTTATAGAGGACAATGGGTTTTAAAAAGGTTACGCTTTCTATGTACATAATGTCTTTTTCGGAGGCATTACATACAATAGCACCATGAAACATATTAAAGGAACTTTCTGTTAATGTCATGGACAGAAAATCATTTTCATATTGTCTGATAAAAAATTCAATGTTTAAACCGGATGCATCAATTGCTTTTTGCAGGCCGCGTAAGAAACGTACAAGCATGGATGCACGAAAATCGGAGGTCCAAAAAACAGCAATAGTATATGAATACGGAGAATTAATTTCCCGAAGGCGCTTAGCCACAATATTGGGCTGATAATCCAGTTCTTTTGCGCATGCAAAGACCTTTTCAATTGTAGATTTTGAAATATTTCTTTTTTCTCCATTTCCCCTTAAGACAATAGATACTGTGGAGGGGGAAATTCCCAGAGCCTGTGCAATGTCCTTAATGGTTGCCATTTTTTCTGACCTTTCATGATAAAATGTATATCTCATAAGATTATAACAGAATAACTAAAAAATGCTATTGACAATTGGAAAAAATATAATATAATAATAGTACAACGTTATAGTATAACGTTGTACTAAAACTGTCAAGCAACAGACCATTGATTATTAAGGGGAAAAGGTTGAAAAATCAGTTATCAAGCTGATTGTATCAACCAGGAATTTGTGCCGGAGCATCACAAATTCTGAGATGGCAGAGCGAGATCTGATACTTTGCCCGCCTTCTCAGCGTAAAACGCTTCGAAATGGAGGAAAATATGAGGAAGGTGAGAATTGGGGGAGGCCAGGGATTTTGGGGCGACAGTAATGATGCTGCAATCCATATGATGAAGCATGGCGGGCTGGATTATATGGCCTGTGATTATCTGGCGGAACTGACTTTGTCAATTATGGCCCGTCAAAAGTTAAAAAATCCTAAAAAAGGATATGCGGCAGATTTTGTAGAACTGTTTAAAAATGTTGTCAGAGAAAGTCATTATCATAAAACGGGTATCCTGACAAACGCAGGAGGAATGAATGTTTTAGGAGCTGTGGATGCATGCAGGAAGGTCTGCGCTGATGAAAAAATAAAAGGATACCGCATTGGATATATTCTGGGGGACGATATTAAGGAGGAGCTGCCGGAACTGATTAAAGAAGGAATAGAATTTGATAATTTGGACGACAGTGGCTTAAAACTGAAAGATATTTTGCCTGATATCGTTAATGCAAATGTGTATTTTGGACATGAACCCATTTTAGAATGCCTTAATCAGGGTGCAGATCTGGTTTTGACAGGCAGGGCGACAGACTCGGCACTATTCCTGGCGCCAATTATGAAAAAACTTGGGTGGGATGGCAGTGATCAGGATAAAACAGCAAGAGGAATTATGGCGGGACATTTACTGGAATGTGGAGGCCAGGGCTCAGGAGGAAATTTTCAATATGACTGGAGAAATGTGCCGGATATGGACAGGCTGGGATTTCCCATTGCAGAGGTATCGGATGATTATCTACATATTACGAAAGCTCCGGACTGTGGCGGAATCATAACAGAGCAGACCTGTAAGGAACAGTTTCTCTATGAGGTACATGATCCGGCAAATTATATTACACCTGATGTTACAGTTGACATAAGTAAGGCTCAAATCATTGAAATAGGAAAAAATCTGGTAGATATCAGAAACATTAAAGGAAGAAAAAAACCCGATAAGCTGAAATTAAATATCGGTTATCATGCAGGGTACAAAGTAGCTGCCTATTTGTGCTATGCATGGCCGGATGCATACGAAAAAGCACAGTATGCAGCACAGATTATTTTAAAGAAGATGCAGAGAAAAGGTCTCAAAGCAGAAGAGATCCGTATTGATTATGTGGGACTGAATGCGCTGCACTTAGATGCTGCAGATATGACAAAAGAAATGTGTGAGAACATAAATGAAGTAGTTCTCCGCATTGCAGTCCGCACGCTTACCAAAGAGGAAGCATATAAACTGGTTCCTGAAATTTCCCCCCTTCAATTAAATGGGCCGCCTGGCGCCAGCTTCTTCGGAGGGAGGGCAAAGGTGGAAGAGGTAATTGGTTTGTGGCCCACGCTGATTCCCAGAGATGCGCTTCATCTGAAAACATATATAGTTGATACATAAAGCTGCAAAGCTAAGAGGGGGAGAGGCTGTATGAAGGAAATTTATTTAAAAGAGATTGCGCATGGAAGATCCGGAGACAAAGGGGATACCAGTAATGTTTGCGTTTATGCAAGAAAGGCGGAATACTTCCCTGTTATAAAGGAGCAGGTGACGGAAAAAAAGGTTAAGGATTATTTTGGAAATATGGTAAAAGGTGAGATTATTCGTTATGAGGTGGACAGCCTAAAAGGATTTAATTTTGTAATGAAGCATGCGCTGGGAGGAGGTGCAACACATTCTCTCAGGCTGGACAGCCTTGGAAAATCCTTGGGATCTGCTTTTATGAGAATGAAAATCCAGGTTGATGATGATTTTGGAAAAGATGAGAGGGCTGGAAGAAAAACACTTTCAACCTCCCTGATGAGTGCCGCTAAAGCGGAGGATGGGAGCAAAAATGAGTAGTTACAGGGCATTGGAAAACCTGATTATATTAGATCTTACACGCGTAGTAGCCGGGCCCTACTGCACAATGATACTGGCAGATTTAGGGGCTGATGTGATAAAAATTGAAAATCCCAAAGGCGGGGATGACACCAGAAGCTACGCGCCTTATAAAAATGGTTCCAGCATGTATTTTGCCAATATTAATCGAAATAAAAAAAGTATTACATTAAATTTAAAAAGTGATGAGGGGAAAAAAATTTTTCTGGAACTTGTTAAAAAAGCGGACATCATTGTGGAAAATTACAGGCCCGGCGTCATGGAGCGGCTGGGGTTAGGGTATGAGGAGTTAAAGAAAATTAATGAAAGAATCATTTATGGTTCCGTAACGGGATTTGGCATTACCGGGCCTTACGCCCAGAGACCAGGCTATGATATTCTTTCTCAGGCAATGGGAGGATTAATGAGCATTACGGGGCAGCCTGAAGATCCGCCTACTCGTGCAGGAAATGCAATGGGAGATGTGCTTGGCGGTTTGAATCTGGCAGTTGGCATATTGGCAGCAGTACATGAGAGGATGACAACTGGAAAAGGAAAAAGAGTGGATATTGCACTGCTGGATTGTGTCATTTCAAGTCTGGATTCAGCTACCCAGAGATTTTTTTCCAGCGGCAGGGTGCCGGAAAGAATTGGAAACAGATATGCGCCCTGTGCACCTTATGATGTATTTAGCGCCAGGGATGGAAAAATTGTAATAGCCTGCGGCAATCAGCATTTATATGAACTTTTATGTACTAACGTTATGAAAAGGCCGGAGCTTCTTTCTGATGAAAGGTTTCGGATTATGGAAGACCGGGTGAAAAATCAAAAGGAATTAAAGCAGATTATAGAGAACTGGCTGCAGGACTATAAAGTTTTGGAAATGGTTGATCTTCTTTTAAAAAATGGGATTCCGGCTGGCCCCATTAATAATTTAAAAGATATTTCTCAGGATGAACATATTGTAAAACACCGAAAAATGTTTGTGGAAATAGAGCATCCGGAGATTGGAAAAATGAAGGTTAACGGATGCGCAGTGAAATTGTTGGGAGAGGAAAATATTCCTTTTAGGCCGGCACCGCTTTTAGGTGAGAATAATAAGGAGGTATTGACAGAATTTCTTAATATTGATGAGAAAAAGCTGGAAGAATACAAAAAAAGGGAAATCATATAGGAAGGAGGAGTATGGCAAAAGAAAATCAACTATGTAACTGTAAACTAAATTTTAGATGGAGGTCAGGTTAATATGAAAAAGATTATGGCAATTTTATTATGTGCGGCTTTAATTGCTTCTTTTACCGGATGTGGGAAAACGGATGAGGGAGAAGTAAGCCAGAATGCACAGGAAGCAGAAAATCAGGGAACGGAAAATACAGATGTTGCCAATACGGAAAAGGAGGAGGAAACAGCAAAGGAAGATTATAAGTTTGCTATTATTATTCCAACTTCCGGAAATGAATATTTTCAGGGGGAAATTGATGCACTGCAGGCAGTTTTGGATGAATATGGCTATGAGCTCAATGTCATAAGCTATGATATGGACGCAACCAAACAGGTATCATCTGTTGAAAACCTGATTACGATGGGAGTTGATGCGGCGTTAATATTCCCTATGGACAAGGAATCGGTAGATACAGCATGTAAAAGTGCAATGGATGCGGGAGTTAAGATTATATCAGGCGGTATTGCATTAGACAATATGAATGCTTTGTATAATACAGACCAGGTGGAAGCCGGAAATACTATTTCAGGAATGGGCTGTGATTATATAAAAGAAACATATGGAGATAACGAAGTAGAAGTGGCAATGCTTGTGGACACCTCCAATTCTAATATGGCAACAAGAAGTGAAGCAATGAAAGAAACACTTGCAAAAGAATGTCCCAATGCTCTTTTAGTAAAAGAAATTGAAGCAAATGATACAGAATCCGGCATGAGCGCTGCTGAAAATATTATTCAGGGAAATCCTGATGTTAAAGTAGTTATTTGTATTAATGATGCGTCTGCATTAGGGGTAGTGGAGGCTTATAAAGCGGCAAATGTTACTGAAATTGCAGTGTTTGGTTCGGACGGAACTGCGGAAGGACTCAAAAAGATTTCTGAGGGTGAAAGCCTGAAAGGAACTATTGCATTTGGAGCAATTAATTTGGGAGAGCAGCTTATAAAGCTGGCAAAAGGGGAAAATGTGGATGAGCTTCTTTCTCCTCCCATTATTAAGATAACGGAGAGTAATGTTGCTGAATATATGGCAGAATAATGGTGCATGACGAAGAAAGGTATGGAGGATTTTGGAATGAATACAGGGATCGCTTTATCAGTGGAAAATCTGACAAAACATTACCCGGGTGTGGTGGCTCTAGATCATGTGTCGTTTGAAATCCGAAAAGGTGAAATACATGCACTGTCAGGTGAAAATGGCGCCGGCAAATCAACTTTAATCAAGTTAATTGCTGGTGCTATAGAGCCGGATGAGGGCTTCATCCATATAGGAAATGACAGCTATGCGAAAATCTCGCCTAAAGAATCCAGAGCACATAAGATTGAGGTTATCTTTCAGGAGTTTAATCTGGTTCCCACGCTGACGGTGGCAGAAAATATTCTTCTTGGAGACCACAGAGGCAGATTGGCAGACTTTAAAGAAATGGAGCAGGTTGCAAAAAAATTATTGGAATCTCTGGGGATAAAAATCAATCCCAAAAAACTGGTCAGGGAATTGACACCGGCGCAGCAGCAGATGGTGGAAATATCAAAAGCCATAGCGAAAGATGTAAAAATATTAATTATGGATGAACCTACAGCCCCATTAACCATGCATGAAACAGAGCTGCTGTTTGAAATTGTTGAAAAACTGAAAGAAAAAAAGGTTACAGTAATTTATATATCCCATCGAATGGAAGAAATTTTCCGGATTTGTGACAGGGTAACTGTGATGCGGGACGGAAAATATATTAAAACCCTGAACATTTCTGAAACGGACAGGGATGAATTAATTCAACTGATGGTGGGAAGAAAACTGGAAACAAACTATCCCCTTAGAGACTGCAGGAAAAACGAGGCAGTTCTTAAAGTGGAAGGGCTGACTGGAAATGGCGTGTCAAATATTAGTTTTTCTCTTTACAAAGGGGAAATACTTGGAATTGCCGGTCTGGTTGGCAGTGGAAGAACAGAAATCATGAGGGTGCTTTATGGGGCAGAGCCGGCAGAGGGCGGAGAAATTGTTTTAAATGGGAAAAAGGTTTGCATTAAGTCGGTAACAGATGCCATTCATTATGGGTTTGGCTTGATTCCAGAAGACAGAAAAGAACAGGGACTATTCCTGGGAATGGATATTAAGTGGAATATTACCTTTAACAGCATTAAGTCCATAGTAAAATATTTTGTGGTAAACGAAACAAAAGAACGGGAAACAGCAGAAGCATATTGCAGAAAATTAAAAATAAAAACCCCTTCACTGAATCAAAAAGCAGTCAATTTATCCGGTGGAAATCAGCAGAAAGTGGTTCTTGCCAAAACACTGGCGCAAAATGCGCAAATTCTGATTTTTGACGAACCCACAAGAGGAATTGATGTTGGGGCAAAACAGGAAATTTATCTTTTGATGAACGAGATGGTATCAGCAGGAAAATCAATTATTATGATTTCTTCTGACATGGAAGAGCTTTTGGGGATGAGCGACAGAATTTTAGTTCTATCAGAAGGAAAACAGGCGGGAATGGTGGAAAAAGAAAAATTCAGTCAGGAATATATATTGAATCTGGCATCAGGAGAATAAAAAGAGGAGATAAGCAGATGTTTATAATATCATTTTACAAAAAATGGGGAATATATATTTTTCTTCTTGTAGAAATTATTATTTTTTCCATATTGACTGATAATTTTCTCACCTGGAATAATATGATGAATATTATCAGACAATCTGCAATGCTGGGAATCGTAGTTGTAGGTGTAAGCTTTGTTATGATATGTGGGGGAAGCGATTTGTCCGTAGGCGGACAGATAGCGGTAAATGGAATTATTTCCGCCCTTTTAATGATTCAATTGAAATGGAATCCTGTTATAGTATGTATATGCGCATTGATAATTGGAATGCTGATGGGTGCAGTAAATGGAATAATCGTAGTAAAATTAAGAATTCAGCCTCTGGTAGTTACCCTGGGAACCATGACGATTTTACAGGCGATTGCCTATATCGTAACAAGCGGAAAGCCAATCTATGGACTTCCGGAAGGTTTCAGCGTACTTGGACAGGGGTATATGGGACCAATTCCTGTGCCGGTGATTGTATTTCTGGCCATTGCGTTAATAGCCAGCTTTGTTTTAAAGAAAACTTATTTTGGAAGATATATTTACGCAACAGGGGGAAATTCAGAGACTGCCAGACTGGCAGGAGTAAATATAAAACGTCTTCAAATTATAGTATATGCAATCTGTGGATTTGTTACGGCAATTTCATCCCTTATCATGCTCTCCAGGGTTAATTCGGCACAACCGGCAGCAGGAGCCACCTATGCCTTTGACTGTATGACAGCGGCAGTACTAGGAGGTGTAAGCTTTTCCGGCGGTGAAGGAAAAGTCAGCGGGGCAGTGATTGGTGTTATTATCATAGCAGTTTTGGGAAATGCACTTGTGCTTATGAATGTGAATGAATATTATCAGAATGTTTTTAAGGGAATACTGTTGATATTTGCAGTGGCACTGGATAATCTGCAGATTAAAGATAAAAGGCTTTTATCATAAAAACTTTTATGTTAAGAAGGATTGGAGGTTGTTATGTTATATACCTGTAATGGGCACTCGGCTGTACTGAAAACATATGTTACTTATTATGTAATTATTCCTTCCTTTTATCAGGGAGATACAAAAGGAGCAGCACTTGATGTGATATATCCTGAAAAGAGAAAAGAGCTTCCGGTACTGTATCTGCTTCATGGCGGAGTTGCAGATGCTTCCTGCTGGATTCGCTTTACGGAGATTGAAGCTTTGGCGGAGGAATATGGCATCGCTGTGGTTATGCCCAATGTTGGAAACAGTTACTATACGGATATGGTGCATGGACCGGCATATTATACGTTTGTGGCGGAAGAACTGCCCAGAATGATCCGTTGTGTATTTCCCATTTCAGGAAAAAGGGAAGACAATTATGCGGCGGGACTATCTATGGGAGGATATGGAGCTTTAAAGCTGGCAATGGGTAATCCTGACAGATATAAGGGAGCGGTTTCCTTATCCGGTGTAGTGGATATTATGGATCTTTTAAATTGCGGCTTATATGAAGAATTGCTGGATTTGGATTCTATTTATGGAAAGGAAAGAGAAAAGGTAAAAGGAAGCGGGGATGATATTTATTTTCTTACCCAGAAGACAGCAGATGAAAGGAAGGAAATACCCCGAGTTTATCTTGCAGTTGGAAAGGACGATTATTTTGCAAAAACAAATCAGGCATATGCCCAAATGATTGGTCAATTGGGAATTGATTATCATTTTGATTTGGATGAAGGCGGCCACGACTGGAACTTTTGGAATCCTCATTTAAAAAGCGGATTAGAATGGATGCTTAATGGATAAGTGTAAGGAAATACTGGAACAATTAAATAGAGAAATCAGGCGGATCAGAAAGGCGGACTTGAAAGCAGGAAAAGAAAAAACGGTAATGATACCAATGAGAGACGGGGTAAAGCTGTTTACACGTTTTATTTTTCCTGAAGGGGTAACAAAAGGAATTGTAACCTTTCAAAGGTCCTGTTATGCTTTTCAAACACCAATTTTTGAGTGGATGGCGTATCAAATGGCGTGCAGAGGGTATATTTCCGGTTATCAGTTATGCAGGGGAATCGGACAGTCCCAGGGGCAGTGGGAGCCTTTTGTCAATGAGAAAAATGATGGTCTGGATACACTTTACTGGCTGGAACAGCAGGATTTTGCAGAACAGATAGGATTGTACGGGCTTTCCTATGGAGGTTATACACAGTGGTTTGTGGCGGATGGCTTAACGCCAAAGGTGAAAACAATGGTTATTATTCAGGCGGGAACTGACAGATACCGTTCTGCCTATACAAATGGATGCTTCCGCCATGATGTATATACCGGCTGGGCTGTGGAAAATGCAAAGACTGAAAAAAAAGAGATTTACCCTGACTGCTGCCTTTACAGGCCTTTTTTGAAGATGGATGAAGCTGTTATGGGAAAAAGACTTTCATGGTTTCGAGACTGGCTTTTACATGTAGATGAAAAGGACACCTACTGGACGGAAGGAATATGGGGGGATTTAAAGAAAACAGCAGAGAAAATTTCCGTACCGGTGTTTTTAACAGGGGGCTGGTATGACCATCATCTAGAAGGAATGTTTTACGCATGGAATCATTTAAAGGAATCTGTCAGAGAAAAAAGTGTATTTCTAATTGGTCCGTGGATTCATGGCATGGAGAATGGGGTGGATGCATATGACATAGACGACCATACACATGACAGTCCTTTTGGCTTTAATGAAGCCTTTCGCTTTCTGGATTCATTTTTCTGTAAGAGGGAGTACTTAAAGCCCGGCATAACCGGTTACATGATAGGAAAAGACAAATGGATGCATAAAGATACACTGCAGGAAGGAAATATAAGGACATTTGGTTTATTCTGCAATGGAAGCAACAAATTTATCCATAATCCTGACAATCCGGTTAAGGCAAAAGGGGCGGAATCCATGCTGTATGCACCGCCAACGGACAGAGGTTCCAAAAGGCAGGAAATAAAAGAAGACAACAGAATTATTTATCTGCATACGAAAGAGCTGGAGGAGCCACTGACAATCTGCGGCAGCGTAAAGGTAAGTCTTGAAATAGAATCAGAGGCGTCAGATACAATGATTATAGTAAAGCTTTTGGAAGAGTTTCAAAATGGAGAAGTTTATAATATCAGAACTGGAGCATCAACAATTGGCTATAGAAATCAGGCGAAAGAAAGGGTAGACGACTATATACCCGGCATGCCGGTCAGGATGGAATTTCAATTATGGCCGATTATGTGGGCTCTTCAAAAGGGTTCTAAAATAAGGGTTTCAGTATCTTCCAGCAATTTTCCAGAGTTTCATGTGCACACAAATATGCAGGGGAGCTGGTCAATGCAGGATAAAATAAAAACAGTGGTAAATAAGGTTAATGTGGAGAATTCCTTTTTGGAACTTCCATTGTCAGACAGAAAAAATGAGGAATGATAGGATCAGACGATAAACATGGGCGGTTGCATTCCACTCTCAGGTTTGCTAAAATGAAATTCAAGTTAAAATAGAGAGGATGAGCCTGTGGCAGTTTTTATGGAAAAACATAGAAAACAAATATTCTGGCTGATATTGGCAGCAGCTTTTATAACGATTTTTATTTACAATTTCTTAACGCCTTATTTATCGGATGATTATTTTTATGCCTGTGAAGTGCGTCAGGCAGAATCTTTTTGGGATTTAATCAAGCAGCAGTATGGAGAATATCTTTCCAACAGCGGAAGAGTAGTGGGGCAGTTTAATGTGCGTCTGTCGCTGGTGTTTGACAAGCAGGTATTTAATCTGGTGAACAGCGGAATGTTTGTTATACTGGTGCTTTTAATGTATGCAAATATCCGGCGCAAAAAAAAGTATGATATATTTGTACTTCTGCTTATTATCACCTTTTTATGGAAGTTTGCTGTTGATTTCGGACAGACAATGCTTTGGATTTGTGGCGCCTGTAATTATCTGTGGGGAAGTGTATTTATTTTGGGATTTATCACATTTTACAGATATTTTTTAAATCATCCTGAAAAAATCAGGCACAAAGTACTTTTGGCGGCAGGTACCTTTTTCTTTGGCGTGCTGGCCGGATGGTGCAATGAAAATACTTCCGGCGGCGGTCTGCTTTTGGTGATTATGTTTGCCCTTAATTTCTGGTGGATGGAGAAAAAAAGAGGCGGAAAAGGCTTACATGGATTTATGATAACCGGCGTGCTTGGCATGTGCTGTGGAATTCTGGGAATGATCTCAGCGCCCGGGGTGAGGAACCGAAGCCAGGTTATGTCAGATGGGGAATATACCGGTATTGTGGGGCTTCTTTCAAGAACCTATAAGATTACTCTTAATGTACGTGAATTATTTTTTCCAGTTATTTTGATTATGGTTATTGTGCTGGTACTTTTGGTTCTGCAGAAAAAACTGTACAGTTTCAAGCAAATCCGCAGTAATGAAACAATTTTGTTTTTGATTGGGGCAGCAGCTACAAGTTATGCCCTTGCATTAGCCCCAACTCCCATGAACAGAGCCTTTTTTGGAGCAGGTATTTTCCTGCTTATCGGCTGTATCCAGGGAATTGTGGATGTGACAGACCATGAGCTTTTTATACGGACAGCAAAGTATAGTCTGGTCAGTATTTTATGTGTATGGCTGTTTTTCACTTATGTGGATAATCTGGTAAACCTGGCCAGAATTTACAGGGAAGAAAATGAAAGAATTACTTTGATTATGGAAGAAAAGGCAGATCCTTCATCTGATGGGGTGGTAGTAATTCCAAAGTTCCGGGAGGCATTCAAAAATCCCTACAGCGTTGCTCATGATTCTGATATGGAGGAGTATGGAGGTTACTGGATTAATCTATTTTATGAAACTTATTATGGTGTGGACAATATAAAAGCCATTCCCCGTGATGAATGGAACGAACTGTACGGAGAAGATTAAAAAAGAACTGGTGATTTATGGATGAGATAAAACGTACAGGTATAGGCAATAGTCCCTGTAATCTCTGCCCCAGAGAATGCATGGCCAAAAGAGATCAGGGACAGGCCGGATACTGCCTTATGGACAACAGAATTTTTCTTGCAAGGGCGGCCCTTCATATGTGGGAGGAGCCCTGTATTTCAGGGAAAAGAGGATCAGGTACGGTGTTTTTCTCCGGCTGTAATCTGCGGTGCGTCTATTGCCAGAATTATGAGATTGCATATGGTAAAAAGGGAAAGGAAGTTTCTGTAAACAGGCTTGCGGAAATCTTTTTAGAGCTGCAGAACATGGGAGCAGCCAATATAAACTTTGTGACGCCGGATCATTATATTTTGCAGGCGGCGCAGGCAGTTTTACTGGCCAGAAAACAGGGACTTAAGCTGCCAATTGTCTATAATGGAAGCGGGTATGAAAAAAAGGAAGTGATCAAAAATCTGTCAGGAATCATAGATATCTTCCTGACAGATTTTAAATATATGGATGCAGCGCTCTCTGCAAAGTACTCCAATGCTCCTGACTATCCGGAAAGAGCAAAAGAAGCGCTGAAAGAGATGGTGAATGTTGTCGGAGAGCCTGTATTTGACAAAGAAGGAATGATGAAAAAAGGGGTTATTGTCCGCCACCTGCTTTTACCGGGGCATAAAAAGAACGCAAAAGATGTGATGCATTATGTATATGAAACCTATGGGAAACAGGTTTACATAAGTCTGATGAGCCAGTATACGCCCTTTGACCGGCTTAAAAGTAAGCCGGAATACAAAGAGCTTTGCAGAAAGGTTACAAAAAGAGAATACCAGGCGGTGGTAAATTATATCATAGAGCTGGGAGTGGAAAATGCCTTTATTCAGGAAGGGGATGTGGCAAAAGAAAGCTTTATCCCGGGGTTTGACGGAAAGGGAGTTGATCCGGTTTAGTAATTTATGGAAGGGTTCCTGCATCATAAGAAGCAGGCTGATATAAAAAAGAGCCATGTTGTAAATGGTGTATCTTGTCTGACAGAATATGACCAGAGACACCAGACTTACATTTACAAAAATGGAAATCAAAGTAAACGTGGCAAACAGGATGGTTTTTTGATTTTTGCCAACCCAAATATGCCAGGCAAGCAGCGTAAAATAAAACAGATAGATAAACAGGCTGTACCAGATTAAAATGGAATTTCGCTTTGCAACGGTAGTAACCAGACCGGATAAAAAGTTGTCTGCAAATGTTTCCAGAATTTCCGGTATATGGTGGGGAATAATGGAATGATTTATGGTGTCCATAATCTGGTCGCCATACTCGCTGGCATCAACCAGGTTATCCCGGCGTTCTGAAGCAAACTGGCTTACCATAGGTCTTAAGGTATCTATTTGAATGCAGTCATAGTAGTCGCCAAAATGGGATACCCGATTTAGCCAGCCCTGTCCTGCAGAGTTTTTTAAATAACCGTTTTCATCACAGATGTCATAAATTTGAAGAAATAAATTTTGAATTTCTTTATCATTAATAAATTGGGCATCATTTCTATCGGCGGTATAAAGAGCCATTGTAGTGATAAATCTTGTATCACCGGAGTGCTTTGTCAGCTCTCCGCAAAGAACGTAATTGTATCCTAAATCCAATAAAACAGTGCTAAGTAAAATGCCGGCCATACATAAAAAAGAAATAATAATTCCCTTTAAATAGCGTCTTTCTTTAATAAAATGATAAAGAATGCCTATTACCAGCATAATAAGTGCAATGGCCATTTGCTTTCTTGTGGAGATGAGTAAAAATGCCAGAAGGCAGCAGAAAATCAATGCTTTTTTTCTTTGATGGAGAAGGAATTCCATTAAGCAGCGGAAGAAAAGAAAATAACATGGAATGGCAATGCCTTCCGTTAAGATACTATTTGAATACATAGAGCCCCTCTTAGCGGCAAAGCGGCATAAAAGTGAAACCACGGGGGGGTGATAAGAATAATTAAGGAAAACAGTTTTGTAAGTTTAAATTCCTTTAATGCGTAAACAGCGAAAGCCCAGGTGGTAAGAGCAGCCAGGATACTCTGGAAAAATGCGGTGGCTGTTAAATAGAAATCAGAGGAAAAATTTGAGAAAAGACTGCGGAAAAAGGCTAAGATTATAGGGTATAAAGGTTCTCTGGAGATACTCATTCCAATATAGCTTGGGGAGTCAACACAAATAACTGCGCCATCATAAAAAGCAAAGAAAAGATAAAAAACAGTTACAATAGCCAGCATAAAAATAGAAAATAAGTGACGGTTTGCTAGTTTTTTCATTAGTATATTCCTTTCCATATGAATTAATTTTTATGGAAAGTATAGCATAAGTATATGGAAATATAAAGGTAAAAAGGAGAGGTATGGGTATGAAAAAGGAAAAATTAAAAGAATTAATTGGGCAGATGACTTTAGAAGAGAAGGCTTCCTTTTGCTCGGGGGAAGACTTTTGGCATACACAGGGGCTGCCACGACTGGGAATACCGGCAGTTATGGTTTCGGATGGACCTCATGGACTTAGGAAGCAGGATGAAAGCGCCGACCATTTAGGGTTAAACGGAAGTATTCCAGCGGTCTGCTTTCCGGCCGGCTGTGGTTTGGCAGCGTCTTTTAACAGACAACTGATTCAGGAAATGGGTAAGACACTTGGGCAGGAGTGCCAGGCAGAAGGAGTCAGCGTTATTTTAGGGCCGGCAGTAAATATAAAGCGTTCTCCCTTGTGCGGACGCAATTTTGAGTATTATTCGGAAGATCCGCTGGTGGCGTCTGAAATGGCAGGTGCTTTGATTGAAGGGGTGCAGAGTAAGAATGTGGGTACCAGCATTAAGCATTTTCTGGCAAATAATCAGGAAACCAGAAGAATGTCCTGCAGTTCACAGGTGGATGAAAGGGCACTGCGGGAAATTTATCTGGCAGCCTTTGAAGGAGCGGTTACCAAAAAGAAACCCTGGACAGTAATGTGTTCTTACAACAGGATTAACGGAGTTTATGCTGCCGAAAATAAAAAATATCTGACAGATGTTTTGCGCAGGGAGTGGGGATTTGATGGCTATGTAATGAGCGACTGGGGCGCAGTTAACGACAGAGTGGCAGACCTGGAAGCAGGGCTTGATCTGGAAATGCCTTCTTCTATGGGGCTTAACGACAAGTTAATTGTGGAGGCAGTCAGGAATGGCACTTTAAAGGAAGAGACAGTAGATCAGGCAGTAGAGAGAATTTTAAATATAGTATTCAGGTTTGAGGAAAACAGGGACAAAAATGCAGTTTTTGACAGAGATAAGGATCATGAACAGGCAAAACAGGTGGCTGAGGAAACAATTGTCCTTTTAAAGAATGAGGATAACATTCTGCCATTTTCAGAGAATAAAAAGATTGCCTTTATTGGGGAATTTGCAGAAAAACCCCGTTATCAGGGCGGCGGCAGTTCTCATATTAACAGTCACAGGGTGGTAAGTGCACTTAAGGCGGCCAGGGATAATACAAATATTATTTACGCCAAAGGATATCTTGCAGAGCAGGAAGAAACAGACGGGCAGTTACTTATGCAGGCTGTTCAGGCAGCAAAAGAAGCAGACGGGGCAGTGATTTTTGCAGGGCTTCCGGACAGCTTTGAATCGGAAGGATTTGACAGAACCCACATGTCCATGCCGGAATGCCAGAATAAGTTAATTGAAGAGATTGCCCGGGTTCAGCCTAATGTAGTGGTAGTACTTCATAATGGTTCTCCGGTTGAAATGCCCTGGATTTCCAGAGTAAAAGGAGTGCTGGAGGCTTATCTTGGGGGACAGGCTGTGGGAAGTGCGGCGTATGATATCCTTTTTGGAAAGGTGAATCCCAGCGCAAAGCTGCCGGAAACATTTCCTGTTAAGCTTGAGGACAATCCTTCTTATTTAAATTTTCCAGGAGAAAAGGATATTGTTGCGTATAAGGAAGGTATCTTTGTAGGATACCGTTATTATGATAAAAAGAAAATGGATGTACTGTTTCCTTTTGGCCACGGATTGTCCTATACTGCTTTTGAATATAGTCATTTAAAACTGGACAGTCATAGAATTAAGGATACTGACAAATTAAAGGTTTCCCTGGACGTGACAAACACAGGAAACAGAGCGGGCAAAGAAATTGTGCAGATTTATGTATCAGATAAAGAAAGCACGGTAATTCGCCCGGTAAAGGAACTGCGGGAATTTGCCAAAGTGGAGCTGCAGCCGGGAGAGACAAAAACAGTTTCCTTTACCCTGGACAAACGGGCATTTGCCTATTATAACACCCAGATTCATGACTGGCATGTGGAAAGTGGTGATTTTGCGGTTATGGCAGGCAGATCATCAAGAGATATTGTTTTAAGTGAAGATGTATACGTAGAATCTACCGTAACGATTCCGGTTCATTTCACTACAGATTCCACATTAGGAGATGTAATGGAGAATCCCGGAGCAAGGCAAATCGTGGAAAAGCTGTTTGCTGAAAGCGCATTTGGAGGTGGGCAGAAAGAGGAAGAAACATCGCCTGATACAGTGGCTGCGTCAGATGGAATGATGGAGGCCATGATGCGGTATATGCCTCTTCGGGGCATTTTAAGCTTTGGCGGCGAGGCGGCAATTGGGATTGACCAGCTGCAAAAGCTTGTGGACAAACTGAACCAAGTATAGATTTTACAGTGAAAGTGCAATTATTTTAGAAACCATAGATTTCCTGCTTTATATCCTGTATAACGAAAGAAAGAAGATGAAGAGGATAAGGAGTGGGGATATGAAAAGATGGAGAAAAGTAATTGCGCTTTTTCTTTTGGCAGTGCTTGTGACTGTGGGCTGTGGAAGCGGCAAAGAAAAAATGGAAACAGAAGTGCAGTCGGAAAATGAAGCATTGAATCAGGAAGGCAAGACACAGCCTGAGGAGTTGAATGAGCCGGAGGATGTGCCGGTAGAAGGCACAGAAGTTGATAAAAGTGTATATATGGATGCCGGTCAGGATGTGGAGATACGCATAGAGGCATTACTTGCACAAATGACATTAGAGGAAAAGGTTGCACAGATGGTACAGCCGGAGCAGGCCGGAATTACTTCTTCCGATGTGGAGCAGTATGGCTTTGGCTCCGTATTAAGCGGCGGAGGCTCAAGTCCTTCCAGTGGTAATCGGCCGGAAAACTGGCAGGAGAGAGTAAATGAGCTAAAGGCGGCAGCATTAAACACAAGACTGGGAATTCCACTTTTGTACGGAATTGATGCAGTTCATGGAAATAATAACGTGTATGGGGCTGTAATCTATCCCCATAATATCGGACTTGGAGCCACCGGAGATTTGGAGCTGGTGGAACGTATCGGGGAAGCTGCTGCGGAAGAAGTAAGGGCAGTCGGCATACAATGGACGTTTGCACCAACCCTTGGAAACCCTCAAAATGAGTGCTGGGGCAGAACTTACGAGTGCTTTAGTGAGGACTTGGAGGAAGTAAGCAAGTATGGGAGAGCCTATATTCGAGGCTTTCAGGGGGAGGCAGGAACGGAGAAATATCTGGATGAATATCATGTTCTGGCCTGTGCAAAGCACTTTGTGGGAGAAGGATATACAGATGAGGGTGTAAATCAGGGAAATATTTCCATGACGCAGGAAGAATTTGACTTACTTCTTGAGAGCGGTGTGATTGATCCATATACTGCAGCATTAGATGAAGGCGTGCGCACTGTTATGGTGTCTTTTCACAGCATTGACGGGGTAAAATGCCATGAAAACAAGCATTTAATTACAGATATTTTAAAAGGAGAGCTTGGATTTACCGGGCTGGTAGTCAGTGATTATAATGGAATACAGCAGCTTTCAGGTGTTACATACAAGGAACAGGTTCGTCAGGGAATTGATGCGGGAATTGATCTGTTTATGGAAGTGTATGTGTGGGAGGATTTTATAAAATACGCAAAAGAACTGGTAGAGGAAGGAAGTATCTCAAAAGAGCAGATCGATGATGCAGTGAGAAGGATTCTGCGTGTAAAATTTGAGGCCGGATTATTTGAAGAAGAGATTGGGGGAAATACAGAACAGGAAATGCTAAACCAGGTGGGGAGTATAGAGCATCGTGAAATAGCAAGAGAAGCAGTGCGCAAGTCTCTGGTGCTTTTAAAAAATGATAAGATCGGAGAGACAACAGCGCTGCAGGCACTGCAGAATGCTCAAAATATCCGTGTATGCGGGCAGAAAGCATATGACCTGGGAAGCCAGTGCGGCGGATGGACCATAAGCTGGGAGGGCAGTGCCGGAAATATAACAAAAGGAACAACTATTATAGAAGGAATTGCCAGTCAGATTATGCCGGAAAAAACCATATCCCATGATTTGAAGGGAGAAGTTTTAGAAGAAAATGATGGGGTAATTGTTGTCTTTGGAGAAGGTCCTTATGTGGAAAGCGGTGGCGACAGAACAGCTGCTGATTTAAAAATTAGTGCTGCTGATGAAGAAATGCTTGAAAATTTAAGAGCGTCGCTTGCACAAAAGAACAGACAGGATATTCCGGTCATAGGGATTATTATAGCGGGAAGACCTGTTAATATTACAGAATATATGGATATTTTTGATGCTGTGATTATGGCATGGCTTCCGGGAACTGAAGGAGAAGGCGTTGCAGATGTATTGTTTGGGGATTTTGACTTTACTGGTAAATTAAATTTTACGTGGATGAAAAATCCTGAAGATATGGATGAAAAATTTAAAGAAGGAAATGAAGATAAAATTTTATTTGTGAGAGGGTTTGGCCTTGACAAAAATGGAGATATTTTAGAGTAGGCTTTAAGTAAATTATTAATTCAACACAAAAACTTTGGTATATTCTCTCACTTTTTACAAATACTACTGATACACTAAGATTTGTAAAAAGGAGAAAAGATAATGAAAGCAACAGGTATTGTGCGAAGAATAGATGACTTGGGGCGTATTGTTATACCCAAAGAAATCAGGAGAACTTTAAGGATCAGGGAAAGCGATCCTTTGGAAATATTTACTGACAGAGAAGGAGAGATTATATTAAAGAAGTATTCCCCCATTGGAGAAATGAATACATTTGCAAAGCAGTATGCGGAAAGTCTTGCCCAGGTTTCAGGCCGGACAGCACTGATTGCAGACAGAGACCAGTTTATTGCAGTTTCTGGAGGGTTTAAAAATGTTCTTGGCAAATCTATCAGCAAAGAACTGGAGGATAAGCTTAATAAAAGAGAAATTGCAGTTGCATCCAAAGAGGAAGCGGGGTTTATTCCCATTACACAGGATGTAACAGATGATTTTATGAACGAGGCAATCAGCCCCATTATATGTGAAGGTGATATTATAGGCGGGGTGGTTTTGATTGATAATGGCGAAAAGGGGAAAATGGGTGAAGTTGAAATGAAACTGATTCAATCTGCAGCAGGGTTTCTTGGAAGACAAATGGAGCAGTGAAGTATTGACCTGCCATTCTCACCTGCTATTATAGAAAAAGATGAAAAATCCGGTGTGCGTGAAAGATTTCCATGCACATCGGATTTTAATCTGAATAAGAAAGACTGCATTTTTATGATTTTTTCAAGTCTGTGTTAAACATAACCAAAGCCTCTCTGCAGCAGGGTTTTCCCATTTCGTAATAATCAGTTGTAGTGCGGTTTAACCGCTCAATTGCTACGGAACGGTTGGCCTTTTTAGGCTGGTCGTGAATAAAAAGAATTTCGTCTGTTGCATATTCTTCATCCAGATCAGGATCGTCCTCCTCTTCATAGTAGGGATCAAAGAGAAGAATTCTATCGTTTTCAATGCCTGTCAGTAAAACGTAATGAGCCACTTCAAGAAAAACATGAAGCAGTACGACACCGCCATTTTTCAAACCTTGAATAACAGGAGATTCGGGAGTGAGAGTTACTTCCTCACCGGAATAAAATTCACAGTGAAGAGGGAAATTCTTTATCTGACTAAAGTGATTCAGCCAGCTTGTGATAAAGTTCATGGCAGCGGCGGAGGTTCCGTGCTTGCATAATTCTCCTTCTTCATTATAAGTATCCATACTGTACAGCATAATAAATTTTATAATATCGGGATAGATATCTTCCCGATCAAAAAGATATCTGATTCCGTTTAGCAGCGTGACAGGACCACAGTCATATTCTGAAGTCTGGTAATTTAAAAGATTTTTCATTTGTTTCATCCCTTTTATGTGAAGATATCCATAAATTTCTGCATATTTGCATTAATTGATATCTAAACTGCTATATTAATATATGATGCAAAGTGATTATAATTTACTGCTGTACAAAGCATTTGTCAAGGAGGTTCGGGAGTTTGACAGTTGAATATGAGAAAAAGTGCGTGAAAGCCTTGAAAAAAGGCTTCTTTTTTTGTCAAATATTTTGTGTTTATGTATGTTATTTTATGCTATTGTATGCTATAATAAGGCATAGGAGGAATGCGCATGAATCTTCATATCACAAAATCAAAAAATGCGGAATCGTTTTACATAGCAAAGTCCTATGCCAAATCAGGCGGCGGTACTTCATCAAAAATCATCCGTAAACTCGGAACATTGGAACAACTTCTTCCCGAACACGGTCCAACAAGGGATGATGTGCTTGCATGGGCAAAAAACGAAGTAAAACTGGAAACAGAAAAATATAAAAAGGAAAAAGAAGCCAAAACCATAATGATCCCATTCCGCGCTGACCGGCAGCTTGACTATGGGGTACAGAAATTTTATCGGGGCGGCTATCTGTTCCCACAGTCCGTTTATTATGGGATGCAAATGCACAAACTATGCAGAAAACTGAAAGCAAAATACAAATTCAGATATGACATCAACGCCATCCTCTCGGATCTGGTTTATGCAAGGATTCTGGAACCTGCAAGCAAGCGTTCCTCCTATAAAACCGCCATGGAATTTCTGGAAAAACCATCCTACGCCATCCATGATGTTTACCGTGCCCTGGATGTTCTTGGAACGGAATGCGATTTTATCCAGTCCGAAGTATATAAAAACAGCAGCTTCTTAGGAAAACGCAATGATAAAATCCTCTACTACGACTGCACGAATTATTACTTTGAAATGGAACAGGAAAGCGGCAGTATAAAATACGGCAAAAGCAAGGAACACCGTCCTAATCCAATCATCCAGATGGGACTGTTCATGGATGGGGACGGAATCCCCCTCTCCTTTTCCCTGTTTCCCGGCAGTACAAACGAGCAGAAATCCCTGAAACCTCTGGAAGAAAAAATACTGCGTGACTTCGGATGCCAAAAATTTATTTACTGCTCTGACGCAGGTCTCGCTTCTGAAAGCATACGGACATACAATCATATGGGCGAGCGCGCATTTATCGTAACGCAGTCCATCAAAAGGCTGGCAAAAGAGGACAGGGAATGGGCGTTGAGCAGGACAGGTTTTAAGCGGGTTTCTGATGATAAGCCTGTTGATATCACAGTACTTGATGAAGATGATACCGGGCTGTATTACAAGGACATACCATATACCCCGAAAAAACTCCACCAAAGGCTCATTGTCACATACTCCCCCAAATACGCGCGGTATCAGAAATCCATCCGTGAAAAACAGGTGGAACGTGCGGAAAAAATGCTTGCATCCGGAAATACAAAAAAAACCCGGAAGAACCCAAATGACCCGGCAAGGTTCATCGGGAGCGTATCTGTGACGAATGACGGTGAAATTGCAAAAGAACACAAATATCTTGATGTGGAAAAGATTTCATCAGAAGCACAGTATGACGGGCTTTACGCCGTATGCACGGACCTGCTGGACGATGACGTAAACGACATCCTGAAAGTAAGCGAAGGACGCTGGCAGATCGAGGAGTGTTTCCGTATCATGAAGACGGATTTTTCCGCAAGACCAGTTTACCTTCAGGATGAAAACAGAATAAAAGCGCATTTCCTGATCTGTTTTCTTGCACTTTTGCTTTACCGGATGATCGAAAAAAGGCTGGACTACCGCTATACATGTGATGAAATCCTGCATACATTGAAAACCATGAACTTTGCCGAAGTTGAGGAACAGGGCTTTATGCCTCTTTACAAGCGGGAAAAGATAACGGATGCCTTACATGATTCCTGCGGATTCCGAACGGACTACCAGTTTATTACCAAGAGCAGTATGAAAACAATCCAGAAAAAAAGTAAAGGAAGAGAATAAAATACTATATCTTAAAACAGAAGACAAAACCGCTGTAACATCCATAAATACTGGTCTACAGCGGTTTTTATACTTAACAAACTGTCAAAGACGGGATTATAATTTACTGCTGTACAAAGCATTTGTCAAGGAGGTTAAAAAAATATTTGACATTGGGAAAATCAGGGAATATAATACATATCATATAATTCATACTTAATAAGTAGGAAATAGTATTTACTATAGTGAGCAAAAAGGGTTGGAATGGAGGTATATATGAACAAGATTAAAGAAAGTGCATTAGAACTGATTGGAGGAACTCCTGTTTTAAAGCTGAGTCGTTACGCTAAGAAAGCGGGAGCGGAAAATGCAGTGATACTTGCAAAATTGGAATACTTAAATCCGGCAGGCTCGGCAAAAGACCGCATTGCGCTGGCAATGATTGAAGATGCAGAACAAAATGGCAGTTTAAAGCCAGGCGCTACAATTATTGAACCAACCTCAGGAAATACGGGAATTGGTCTTGCAGCGGTGGCGGCAGTAAAAGGCTATAAGACAATTTTAACATTGCCGGATACCATGAGTGTGGAAAGAAGAAATCTTTTGGGGGCCTATGGGGCGGAACTTGTACTTACGGAAGGTGCAAAGGGTATGAAAGGGGCGATTGCCAGGGCGGAGGAATTAAAGGAATCCATACCGGGAGCAGTGATTCTCGGGCAGTTTGTAAACCCTGCAAATCCCAGAATGCATACAGAGACGACAGGACCTGAAATTTGGGAACAGACAGATGGAAAAGTTGATATTTTTGTGGCAGGCGTGGGTACCGGTGGGACAATTACCGGTGTGGGAGAATACTTAAAATCTAAAAATCCTGAGGTTAAGGTAGTTGCAGTAGAGCCTGCATCCAGCCCGGTTTTGTCTAAAGGAACACCTGGTGCACATAAAATTCAGGGAATAGGTGCAGGCTTTATTCCAGAAGTTTTAAATACTGAAATCTATGATGAAATTATTGTAATAGAAGATGAAGAAGCTTTCAAAGAAGGGAGAGCCTTTGCACAAAGTGAAGGTATTTTAGCAGGGATATCTTCCGGTGCGGCTTTGAAGGCAGCAGTTATTCTGGCTAAAAGGCCGGAAAATGCAGGAAAAAATATTGTTGTGCTTCTTCCTGATTCCGGAGACAGATATTTGTCCACACCTTTATTCAGCAACAACTAAACACATTTTTAACGTACTTATTGACATTTTGGTGTCATAACAGTATAATGAACCAACTGTGAAATTCAGCTTTTTGTGCTGGATTGCAGGTGAGGTATATTGGAGGAGAGAAGAGTGATGAAAAAATTTATGACAAAATTTATCAGTCTGACGCTTACAGCAGTACTTATTCTGGCTGCAGCCGGCTGTTCTTCTAAGGATCAGGGCAGTCCGTCAGGCGATGGGACAGGTGAGACGGTAAATGAGTCTTCCGAAGAAGGAAAGATTATAAATGTGGGAGTTACAGATTCCCTTGGAGGGCTGAATCCTTTTGTAATTGATCAGACGGAAATTAATAAATATGCGGTTGGTCTTATGTTTCTGCCTCTTATGGAGCTTGATAAGGACATGAACTTCCAGGGAATGCTGGCTGATTCCATTACCACAGAAGATAACATGAATTTTGTGGTGCACATTGATGAGAAAGCCACATGGTCTGACGGGACGCCTGTTACGGCAGAAGATGTGGAATATACGGTCCGTCGTCTGGCAAGCCCTGTTGTAAATAATACAACTTTAATGCTTTATGCCTTTGAAGGAACCAGTGAGGAAGGCTTTGTTGAGGAAGGTGCTGAAAGTATGGCCGGTGTTCAGGTCATTGATGAAAAAACAGTTCAGTTTACTTCCAAGTACCCTATGGCGCTTACTACATTTGAAAACACATATGCAAGATATATTCATACATTACCGAAAAAGGTGCTTGAGCAGTTAAGCGAGGAAGAGCTGCTGACATCAGACTGGTTTAATAAGCCGGATGTGGTGAGCGGGCCCTTTTTTGTGACAGATTTTGATAATGATCATTATATTTCCTATGAGGCAAATGCGGATTACTGGAAAGGTGCACCGAAAATTGATAAGCTGAACATCAGAATCATAGATGCCAGCCAGGTCTATGCAGGACTTCAATCAGGAGAAATTGATATTACCCATCATACGATGACTGCAATTCCACAGGAAGATTATGAAAGCATAGAGGCTCTTGAAAATGTGGAGGCAGTATATGGCTCTCCCATTACAAACCAGTCAGCCTTTATTCAGACAGCAAACATTACAGACGCCCGAGTGCGTCAGGCTCTTGTCTACGCAATTGACAGACAAAAGCTTGTAGATGAGCTTTTAAAAGGCCACGGAGAGGTAGTAGACGGATTTCTATCCTCTGCAAGTCCATTTTTTGATGAGGGAATCACACCGATTTCTTATGATCCTGAAAAAGCAAAAGAGCTCCTTGCACAGGCAGGCTGGGATGGCTCACAAACACTTCGGTTTTATGTGAATTCCGGAGATAGCACTTTTGTAAATGGAGCACAGGTGCTGGTAGCACAATGGGCAGCAGTGGGGATAAATGTGGAAGTCCAGACAGTTGATTTGGCAACACTTATGACGGTAGCAGGAACCACCGATTATGATATCCTTGCAGTTCAGTATACGTATGCACCGGTAGATCCTTATCCTGACGTAGACTGGCTCCTTAGTGGGGAAGGAAGCTGGACCGGATATCATAGTGACGAAATTAGTGAAGCATTGGCGGGAACACAAAAGACCAGCGATATAAATGAGATTAAAAGTCTATATTCTGTTGTGGATAAGAAGGTACAGGAGGATGTTCCGATGTTTTCTGTATATATTATCAGTGCACAGGGGGCAGTGAGCAAGCGTATAAGCGGTGCAGCACCCAGCGCATATGGTTTCTTTAATGAGGTACAGAATTGGGATATTGTGCAGTAGTTTAAAGTGGTGAGGAAAGACAAATGTCGCATTTACTTGAGGTAAAGGGATTAACCACCGTTTTTGCCGGTGATTATGGTAAAAATATCACTGTGGACCATATTGATTTCCACGTAGATGAAGGAGAAGTAGTCTGCATTGTAGGAGAATCCGGATGTGGAAAAAGTGTAACCTCATTATCAATTATGGGATTATTAGGAAGAGGCGGAGCTGTCATTGACGGCTCTGTCTTCTTTGACGACAGAAATCTTCTTTCTATGAATGAAAAGGAGCTGGATAAAATTCGGGGAGATCAGCTTACTATGATCTTTCAGGATCCGCTTACCTCGTTAAATCCCGTTTTTACGGTGGGGAAGCAGATAACGGAAAGTATAAAAACACATATGCATTTGTCGGCAAAAGAGGCCGGCGAGCGAGCCGCAATGCTGCTTGAAAAAGTAGGAATGCCGGATGCACGTGGAGTCATGAAAAAATATCCCCATGTTCTTTCAGGAGGAATGCGTCAAAGGGTAATGATTGCAATGGCTTTATCCTGTAATCCAAGGCTTTTGATTGCAGATGAACCTACAACTGCGCTGGATGTGACCATTCAGGCTCAAATCATGGAGCTTTTAGGGCAGCTGCAGAAGGAAACAGGAATGTCAATGATATTGATTACTCATGATATTGGTCTGGTTGCAAACACTGCAGACAGAGTGTTTGTGATGTATGCTGGGCAGATTATTGAGGAAGCGTCTGTGGAAGAGTTGTTTGAAAATCCTATTCATCCTTATACCAGAGCGCTTCTTGATACAGTTCCCACGATACGCGATGACGCAGACCGCCAGCTTACAGCGATTCCCGGCATTGTACCGGAAAACTATGATGGCATTAAAGGATGTCGTTTTGCAGACCGGTGTAAGTATAGAAAGCCACAGTGCAGTATGCCCCAGGAGGATTATGAGTTTGGAAAAGGCCACAGGGCAAAGTGCATTGTAATGAAGGAGGAGCAAAACAGTGGAAATTAAAAAAAAGACTCCCCTCATTCAAGTGGAGGACATGAAAAAATATTATCCCATTAAGGGAGGAATCATTGATCATGTAACAGGTCATGTAAAGGCAGTTGACGGGGTGAGCTTTTCTATTATGGAAGGAGAAACCCTTGGACTGGTAGGAGAATCAGGCTGTGGGAAATCAACGGTGGGACGCCAGCTGGTTGGATTAGAACGTCCTACGGAAGGAAAAATAATTTTTGATGGTCAGGATTTATCCACGCTTAAGAAAAATGAAATGATGAAGATAAGGACTCAGCTCCAAATGATTTTTCAGGATCCTTATTCTTCTTTAAACCCCAGAAAGCATATATACGAGATTCTTTCCCAGCCTATGTTGTACCATCACAGGTCAACCAAAGGAACAGTGGAAAAAGACATATTGAATATTTTGGATATGGTAGGGCTTTCCAGAAATATTTTGGGCAGGTATCCTCATGAATTTTCTGGAGGGCAAAGGCAGAGGATCGGTATTGCCAGGGCGCTTTCCCTTAATCCAAGATTTATTGTCTGTGATGAGCCGGTAAGTGCGCTGGATGTGTCCATACAGGCTCAGATATTGAATTTGTTAAAGGAACTTCAAAAGGAACTTCATCTTACGCTCCTTTTTGTAGGACATGGTCTGGGAGCGGTAAACTATGTCAGCGACAGGATTGCAGTGATGTATCTTGGGAAAATTGTAGAACTTGGAGATGCAAAAGAGATTTTTAATCAACCGGTTCATCCTTATACCAAGGCGCTGTTAGATGCGGTTCCGGTGCCGGATCCCAGGGAGAAAAAGAAGCAGCGGAAGCTTCTTCAGGGAGAAATAGGAGACAGCATTCATCCACCAAAAGGCTGCCATTTTCATCCAAGGTGCCCTTACGCGGCTGAAATCTGCAGCCAAAAGGAGCCAAAATTATCAGAAACTAAGGCTGGTTCCATGCACTATACTGCCTGTCCTATTATGCTTACAAAACATTGATAAGTTTCGTGGCTCCTTATGGGAGCTAAACAAGGAGGAACGGGATATTGGGTAAATATATTATCAAGAGAATTTTAATCGCCATTCCTGTGCTTATAGGCATTACGATCATTGATTATGCAATTATGTGCATGGCGGGAAGTCCTTTAGAAATGCTGCAGGGGCCCAGAGTATCGGAAGCTGCGGTGGAAGCAAAGAAAATAGCATTAGGGCTTGATAAACCCTTTTATATACAATATTTTGTGTGGCTTTCACAGCTCCTTCATGGAAATATGGGATATTCTATGAAATCTTATCAGCCTGTGAGTGAGATGATAGGAAGCCATTTAGGACCTACACTGCTTTTGATGGGAGTTTCTCTGATTGTCAGTCTTCTTATAGCTATTCCGGCAGGGATTTACAGTGCAATCCGACAGTATTCAAAGGGAGATTATGCGGTAGTTACCCTTTCTTTTTTAGGAAGCAGTATTCCGGGATTTTTTTTATCCCTGCTGTTGATTTATCTTTTTACCGTAAAATTGGGATGGCTTCCTTCAAGCGGAATGACCACCCTTGGAACACAGGGGGGATTTGCTGATGTTGCAAAGCATATGGTTATGCCTGTGATAGTACTTGCTGCCTCTATTGCGGGGCGGAATATCAGATATATAAGGAGTGCAATGCTGGAAATTCTGCAGCAGGATTATCTTCGCACAGCACGTGCCAAGGGAATTGGAAATTTTAATGTAATCAATAAACATGCGCTTCGCAACGCCCTGGTGCCCATTGTAACGGTAGTTGGCATGGAAATTCCCGTCATGTTTGGCGGAGCAGTTATTGTAGAACAGATATTTTCGTGGCCTGGGCTCGGACTTATGACGATGAGTGCCATTACCAGCAGAGATTTTCCGGTAATTATGGGAGTATGCCTTTTGTCAGCAATTGTGGTTTTGATTGCCAATCTGATCACAGACATTTTGTATGCATTGGTAGACCCTACAATTCAATTGAATTAGGAGGGGAACATGGTAAAAAAAGAAAACCAACAGAAGATAATAAAAGATATAGCAAATGAAAGTTACTTGCAGACCGTATTCAGGCGTTTCTGCCATCACCGCCTGGCAGTGGTCAGTTTAATGGTCTTGATTATTCTTGGCGGTGCGGCGCTTTTAGCGCCGGTGATAGCTCCTTATTCACCTGATGAGATTGTAGGACCTTTTAGCGGGGCGCCTGATAAGGAATTCTGGCTTGGTACGGATCAGATAGGGAGAGATGTATTCAGCAGAATCTTATATGCCATGAGAATTTCACTGTTGGTGGGAATTATGGCAACTTTGATTTCTACGGTGGTTGGCGTTGCATTGGGACTGATTGCAGGCTATTTTGGCGGTATTCCAGATATGATTATAATGCGTTTTACGGATATGGTAATGTCATTTCCTTATATTTTGCTTGTTTTGGTGGCTGCTGCAATTTTTAAGCCGGGATTATGGAATATTATATTAATTCTTGGTTTTGTTGACTGGCCGGGGATAGCAAGACTTGTGCGTGGAAATGTATTAAACTTACGGGAAACTAATTTTGTAAAAGGAAATATCGTGGCTGGAATGCCTCTTAGGCATATTTTGTTTTCAGAAATACTTCCGAACACAGTAGCTCCTATTTTGGTATATGCCACTTCTGTGCTGGCCCTTTCTATGCTGGATGAGGCAGCGCTTAGTTTTCTTGGGCAGGGGGTTCTGCCTCCCACTGCAAGTTTGGGAAATATGTTAAATGGTGCACAGTCTCTTACGGTTCTTACAAAACAGCCCTGGTTGTGGATTCCGCCCGGCGTTTTGATAATAGTACTGGTTATGGCCATCAATTTTATTGGTGATGCACTGCGGGATGCGCTTGATCCTAATAGTGGCAGGTAAGCAAAAAACTGGTGGAGCTTTACAGCTTTTGTAAGGAAAATGGGGTGTAGTCACAAGAGGGGATTGGCATGGAAAAACAATTAATTGAATGGTTTGAATGGTTTCATAAAAATCCGGAATTATCTTATGAAGAGTATAACACAACAGCAAAAATCAGAGAAATTCTAACTCAGGCAGGATTAGAAATCCTTCCATTTGAACTGGAAACGGGGCTTGTTGCAGTCATCCGGGGAAAGGGACCAGGACCGGTAAGCGCTTTGCGCTGCGATATAGATGCCCTTCCTATTGTAGAGGAAACAGAGCTTTCTTATGCATCTTGCCATGAAGGGAAAATGCATGCCTGCGGTCATGATTTTCACATTACGGCGGGACTTGGATGTGCTCTTTTATTGAATGAAAGAAAAGAAGAACTTGCAGGTACTGTGAAGATTATATTTCAGCCTGCTGAAGAAAGTTCTTTAGGAGCACTTAAAATACTGGAAACTCCGGTGATGGAGGATGTGGAGGAAATTTGGGGGATTCACGCAGATCCCACAAATGAAGCAGGGGTACTGGGAATTCGCGAAGGAAGCGTGAGTGCTGCAGTGGACAGATTTGTGGTCACGGTAAAGGGAAATAGCTGTCACGGGGCACACCCGGATGACGGGGTAGATCCTATACCTGTTGCAGCGGCAATTGTGCAGGCCTTCCAGACAATTGTGACCAGAAATATCAATGCGTTTCATCCTGGACTTATCAGTGTTACAAGGATGGAAGCAGGAAACACCTGGAATGTGATACCGGAAAGTGCAGTGCTGGAGGGAACTGCCCGCACAATGGACAGGAAGGACAGAGTATTAGTTGAAAAAAGAATGAAAGAGATTGCGGAAAATACTGCGAAAGCTTATGGAGCAAAAGCGGAAGTTAAATGGATTCCAGGACCTCCTGCCGTATTTAATGACGCTTTGATGGTGGAAAAGAGTATTCAGACAGCTCATGAATGTGGATTTGACGTAGTGCCGGAGGAAGCCTCTATGGGAGGAGACGACTTTTCTTTTTATGAGGAGAGAATTCCCGGATGCTATATTAAAATAGGTACTGGAAAAGGGCAGTTGATTCATCAGCCAGGATTTCAAGTGAATGAAAAAGTAATTTGGCCGACAGTAAAATTTTTGACAAAATTATTAAATTGCTAAAAGTATATAAAATTTTATAAAAGCTTTAAAGATAGACCAGCAAAAGGAAAAGATGGCGCTGAGACTGAACTTTCTTGAAGGAAGAATGGATCGTTTGGAAGCAAACGCCATGGGCTCGGCATAAAGGTATGGAGTAAATATAAAAACAGGTGCTGTCCTGAAAAATGTGGGGCAACACCTGTTGTTTTATTTTTGCAGTCATTTGTTCGGGGAACCACAAGTTTACTGTGCTGATGCCTGTGAATCTGATTTTTCGCTCATTTGATCTAACAGGTCAATTTTAATATCATATAGTTTTTTAGATAGATCCACATAAACTTTATGAGGATTTACAAAACGTTTGGTTTCTTCCCATAGGGTATCTAATTCCTGCTGACAGTAATCTCTGATCTCCATAACCTTTGGTGAATTATAACAGCATTCTCCATTTTTAAATACGGGAATCATTAATTCACGTAAGGTAAAGGTACCTGCTTCCAGTCTGGTTTTCTTCCAAGGCTCTAAAGGATCAAAAAGAAGGAGAGCTTCTTCTTCTGAAAAATTTTCTTCAACAAGGCAGATTAAATCTGCTTTCAATTTACCTGTGTCCTTTTCATATATCCTATAAATTGTTTTATTGCCGGGATTTGTTACTTTTTCAGTATTTTCCGATAATTTAATTTTAGGAATAAAGCTTCCATCTTCTCCCATCAGGGCTGCCAGCTTATAAACACCGCCAAAGGCAGGATTGTCCTTGGAAGTAATCAGGTTGGTTCCTACTCCCCAGGAAGTAATTGCGGCTCCCTGAAGCTTTAAACTTTCAATTAAATATTCATCCAGATCATTGGAAGCAGAAATAACTGCATCTGTAAATCCGGCATCATCCAGCATTTTGCGGGCCTTTTTGGACAGATACGCTAGGTCGCCGCTGTCCAAACGGATCCCATAATAAGTAAGAGGAATGCCTTCTTTCTGCATTTCCTGAAATACCCGAATGGCATTTGGAACACCTGATTTTAACGTATCATAGGTATCCACCAGCAAAATACAGGCAGAAGGATACATGTCTGCATAGGTTTTGAAAGCAGTATATTCATCAGGAAAACTCATAATCCAGCTATGGGCATGTGTGCCTTTAACAGGGACATCAAAAAGCTGTCCGCAAAGTACATTGGAGGTGCCGATACATCCTCCGATTACAGCAGCGCGTGCTCCATAAATTCCGGCATCAGGCCCTTGTGCGCGGCGGAGTCCAAATTCCATAATACCGTCTCCCTTGGCGGCGTAGCAAACCCGGGCAGCTTTTGTGGCAATCAGACTTTGGTGGTTAATGATATTGAGAATGGCAGTTTCCACCAGCTGGGCTTCCATAATTGGCGCAATTACTTTGACCAAAGGCTCCCTTGGAAAAACAACAGTGCCTTCCGGTATGGCATAAATATCACCGGAAAATTTAAAATCTGCAAGGTAATCTAAAAAATCATTATCAAAAATGTTTAAGCTTGACAGGTAATCAATATCTTCTTTGGAAAAATGCAGCTCTTTTATGTAGTTGACCAATTGTTCCAGACCGGCGGCAATCGCATAACCGCCATTGCAGGGATTGGTTCTGTAGAAGGCGTCGAAAATAACAGTTTCATTTTGATCCTTGTGTTTAAAGTAGCCCTGCATCATGGTTAGTTCGTAAAGATCTGTCAGCAGAGTTAAGTTTTGTCTGTCCATAAAAAGCTCCTTTTTAAAAGTAATCTGAAAAATATGGTTTTTCAACGGGAATTAATCGTTCCAGCCAGGTCAGCATATAGTATTCTGTCTGAATTTTTTCATGTTCATAAAGGTAGGAAGGACGCTTATATCCCATCATCATGGCAGTTAAAGTATTTACATCAAGCTCGACCACATTGATGGACTGATTGTTTTCCACCTGTTCACAAATGGTTTCGCCCTCATGCCAGAAAACCATATAATCGCCTTCATTCCAGGGAGCCATTGGATCATGAACCTTAAAATGAAGTTTAAAATCTTCGGGCAGGATTTGATAAGGATAGTATTCCAGAAAGTCGCGTACATTAACAATTCTTGCCATAATATAGGGGGAAATTGTTTCTGTGATTTCACTGTCCTCAAAAAGATATGCCATAGGCTCGCCGGAGTAGTTGTCGCCCTGGACTTGTGTGACCATAGAAAAGTGAGCGCTGATGTAATTCCACAAGCCATAGTTGGCTTCAATATTTAAATAAACCATTTCCTTAATGTGAAAAATTTCATTGGCAATGTAGTAAACCACATAGCCTAAAGGCTTGTGATCTTTATTGTAATAGACTGCTGCAATCATATCATCATTATCCCAGCGCCAGTATTCTTCCCAGGATAAGGTGTCCCGGATCAGGCAGCCATGACGCTGCAGGGCAAAGTAAGAATGCACATTATGGTAATCATCAGAATCAAGACTGACACGCTCCACCATTCCCGTAACAGGGCGGGGTTTAGGAAGCTGGGTGTCTTTTACGGTAAAGGTTAATTTATCTGAAACGATCTCCCATCCCATTTTCCTGTAAAAAGGAATGGAATAAGGATAAAGAAAGGAAATCGGCATTTCCTGTTCATGAATATAATTGAGGGCATGTTTCATAAGAGAATGAATCAGGCCTCTTCCTGTGTATTCCGGATAGGTGGCAACACCGGTAATGCCGCCCATGTCCATTATTTCGTCATGAATATTAACTTTCATGGAATAAACCACGATCATGGATGCCAGTTTTTCTTTATAAAACCAGCCGAGAACGTAAGCTTCCTCCAGAATCGGCCTTTTTGCGTATTTGATTTCATCTTGTTCCCAGCCGGTTTGAAATAAATCGTAGGAAGTAACCTGAAAAGCGTATTGGAGCAGGGCATTAAATTGTTCCAAGTCACTTTTATCAAGTTCCCTCATTCGAAAATCTCCATTTGATTCCAAGTAAATTTCTTCTTTTTTGTCTTCCATAACCTGATGCCTTTCTGAAGCAGAGAAGAAACGCTTCAATCCTTTTACGTATTTATTTTACACCAGGAAAAAGCACCCGTCTATGAATTAATGAAATTTATTTTAAGCAACTACTTGACAAAACCAGCCTTTTTGATGTACGTTTTTAAAAGTAAAGGCAATGATGAAGACAGTAACTGTTTTTTGAACATTTAAGAGAGCTGGAAAAGGTGGGAGCCGGTATAAGTAGAAAAACAGCGAATATCACTTCTGAGCTGCGGACTGAAAGCTTATGGCAAGTAAGTTTAGCCGGTGTCCACCGTTACAGGATTGCATATTAATCCGTAGTCTAATCGGTGCGTATGAGTAAACAGGTGGTTTAACGTGGCTGAGACGGCCCCGTCCTATTTACGGACGGGGTTTTTATTTTGCGGCAATAAAGATATTTGAACTGTTTTGATGCAGAAAAACAGCTCAAGATTAAAAAAGAAAGGAAATAGTTATGTATCAGAAAGTATCTTCAGATTTAAATTTTGTAAACCGGGAAAAAGAAATTGAAAAATTCTGGCGGGAAAATGACATTTTTAAAAAGAGCATGGAAAACAGAAAAGAAGGTCCCACATACACATTTTATGACGGTCCGCCTACCGCAAATGGAAAACCCCACATCGGTCATGTGCTGACGCGCGTTATCAAGGATATGATCCCCAGATATCGTACCATGAAAGGGTATATGGTTCCTAGAAAAGCCGGATGGGACACACATGGACTTCCGGTGGAGCTGGAAGTGGAAGGACTGCTTAACTTAGATGGAAAAGAGCAGATCGAGGAATATGGTCTGGCTCCATTTATTGATAAGTGTAAGGAAAGCGTATGGAAATATAAAGGCATGTGGGAAGACTTTTCCGCAACAGTTGGTTTTTGGGCGGATATGGATGATCCTTATGTGACCTATCATGACAATTTTATTGAGTCAGAATGGTGGGCATTGAAACAGATTTGGGATAAAGGGCTGCTTTACAAAGGCTTTAAAATTGTTCCTTACTGTCCCAGATGTGGAACGCCGCTTTCCTCTCATGAAGTTGCCCAAGGGTATAAAGCAGTTAAAGAGCGTTCTGCTGTAGTGCGCTTTAAGGTAGTGGGAGAAGACGCTTATTTTCTGGCATGGACCACAACGCCCTGGACACTGCCTTCTAATGTGGCCCTTTGCGTGAATCCGGAGGAAACTTACGTAAAGGTAAAAGCGGCAGATGGTAATATTTATTATCTGGCGCAGGCACTGCTTGATACGGTGTTAGGAAAACTTGCAGAAGAAGGAAAAGCAGCATATGAAGTTCTGGATACTTTTACAGGAAAAGATCTGGAATACAAAGAATATGAGCCTTTGTTTGCCTGTACAGGAGAATCTGCGGCAAAGCAACATAAAAAAGGACATTTTGTGACTTGCGATAATTATGTTACTATGACAGACGGTACTGGTATTGTTCATATTGCACCTGCTTTTGGTGAAGATGATGCCCAGGTGGGACGCAAATATGATCTGCCTTTTGTTCAGTTTGTGGATGGCAAAGGAAACATGACCGAGGAAACTCCTTATGCCGGTAAATTTGTGAAGGATGCGGACAAGGATATTTTAATTGATCTGGATAAAGAGGGAAAGCTGTTTGATGCACCTAAGTTTGAACATGATTATCCTTTCTGCTGGAGATGCGACACCCCGCTTATTTATTATGCAAGAGAATCCTGGTTTATTAAGATGACAGCGGTGCGTGACGATTTGGTGCGCAATAATAAGACAGTTAACTGGATTCCGGAATCCATTGGGGAAGGCCGCTTTGGAAACTGGCTTGAAAATATTCAGGACTGGGGTGTTTCCAGAAACCGTTATTGGGGGACGCCTTTAAATATCTGGGAGTGTGAGGACTGTGGACATCAGCAGGCTATTGGTTCCAGAGAAGAATTAGAAAGTTTAAGCGGCAACCCATCGGCAAAGACAGTGGAGCTGCACAGGCCGTACATTGATGAAATCACCTGTACCTGTCCTAAGTGCGGTAAGACTATGAAGAGAGTGCCGGAGGTAATTGACTGTTGGTTTGATTCAGGTGCAATGCCTTTTGCGCAGCATCACTATCCTTTTGAAAATAAAGAGCTGTTTGAAGCACAATTTCCAGCCCAGTTCATTTCGGAAGCAGTGGATCAGACCAGAGGATGGTTTTATTCGCTAATGGCGGAATCTACGCTGTTGTTTAACAAAGCACCCTACGAAAATGTAATTGTGCTTGGGCATGTGCAGGATGAAAACGGGCAGAAAATGAGTAAGTCTAAAGGAAATGCGGTAGATCCTTTTGAAGCCCTTTCCACTTACGGCGCAGATGCCATCCGCTGGTATTTTTATATTAATTCTGCACCATGGCTTCCAAATAGATTTCACGGCAAGGCAGTGATGGAGGGACAGCGCAAATTCCTGGGAACCTTATGGAACACTTACGCATTCTTTATCCTTTATGCTAATATCGATAATTTTGATGCAACAAAATACGCTTTAGAGTATGGTCAGCTTCCTGTGATGGACAAATGGCTTTTGTCAAAGCTGAATACCGCAATTAAAGAAGTGGACGCAAATCTGGATAACTACAGGATTCCCGAGGCGGCAAGGGTTTTGGATAATTTTGTGGATGAAATGAGCAACTGGTACGTGCGCCGCTGCAGAGAACGTTTTTGGGCAAAAGGTATGGAGCAGGATAAGATCAATGCTTATATGACACTTTATACTGCGCTGGTTGAGATTTGCAAATGTGCGGCACCGATGATTCCTTTTATGACGGAAGAGATTTATTTAAATCTGGTAAAGAGTAATGATAGGGAAGCGCCTGAAAGCATTCATTTATGTGATTTTCCTAAAGCGGATGACTCCATGATTGATAAGAAACTGGAAGAGAATATGGAGGAAGTGCTGGATATTGTGGTGATGGGACGTGCTGCCCGCAATGCCGCGAATATTAAGAACCGCCAGCCTATCGGGGTTATGTATGTGAAAGCACCTCATAGTCTTGATGAATACTTTAAAAACATTATTGAAGATGAGCTAAATGTAAAGGAAGCAGTATTTAAAGAGGATGTAAGCGATCTTACAAGTTATAGCTTTAAGCCCCAGTTAAAGACGGTAGGTCCCAAGTATGGAAAACAGCTTGGAGGCATCAGGGAATATCTTCAGACAATGGATGGTACCAAGGCAATGAAAGAGTTAAAGGCAGAAGGAGCTCTTAAGTTTGAAGTAAATGGTGTGGAGATTTCTCTTGCGGAAGAAGACCTGCTCATTGATGTGGCACAGAAGGCAGGATTTGTGACTGAGGCTGATAATCATACCACGGTGGTTTTGGACACCAATCTTTCCGAAGAATTGATAGAAGAGGGATTTGTCTATGAAGTGATCAGTAAAATTCAGACTATGCGTAAGGATGCAGGTTTTGAAGTTATGGATCATATCAGGGTTTTTGTAAATGGAAATGTTAAAGTGGCTCAAATTGTTATGGCAAATAAGCCGGCAATTGCAGAAAAAGTATTAGCGGACGAGATTCTTACGGATACGGAAACTGTAAATAAAAAAGAATGGAATGTAAATGGTGAAAAGGTTACAATTGGCGTGGAGAAGATATGAGCAAATCTTGAGGTTCTTCTCCGGATATAGTATAATATTTTAGAAATAATTTACAAAAATAAAACCAATGGAGTGGAGGGAAACTATGATTAAAAAAATGGCGGCACCGGCATCAGTGCCTGTATCACCTACTTTTGATAAGGAACTGTTTAAAAGAAGCGTCTTATATAATATAAAAACATTATATAGGAAAACATTGGAAGAGGCCAGCCAGCAGCAGATCTTTCAGGCCGTTGCCTATGCAATCAAGGATGCTGTGGTTGATAACTGGCTGACATCCCAAAAGGAATTTGAAAAGCAGGATCCCAAGATGGTTTATTATCTGTCTATGGAATTCCTTATGGGGCGTGCTCTTGGAAATAATATCATTAACCTGCAGGCTTATCAGCCGGTAAAGGAAGTGCTGGAGGAATTGGGGCTTGATTTGAATGTGATTGAGGATCAGGAGCCGGATGCTGCTCTTGGAAATGGCGGTTTAGGGCGTCTTGCAGCATGTTTTTTAGATTCCCTTGCCACATTGGGATATGAAGCTTATGGATGCGGTATCAGATACCGTTATGGAATGTTTAAGCAGGAAATCAGGGATGGCTATCAGGTGGAGGCACCGGATAACTGGCTGGTTGACGGAAATCCTTTTGAACTGCGCAGACCTGAGTATGCAAAGGAAGTTAAGTTTGGCGGATACGTAAATGTACATATAGATGAAAATGGAAGAAGTAATTTTGTACAGGAAGGTTATCAGAGCGTTAAGGCTATTCCTTATGATCTTCCCATTGTAGGCTATGGAAATGGAATGGTAAATACACTTCGCATTTGGGATGCGGAACCGGTAGAATGCTTTAAGCTGGATTCTTTTGATAAGGGTGACTATCAAAAGGCGGTGGAACAGGAAAATCTGGCAAGAAATATTGTTGAAGTTCTTTATCCCAATGACAATCACTATGCAGGGAAAGAACTTCGTTTAAAACAGCAGTATTTCTTTATTTCTGCTTCCGTACAGGCCGCAGTAGCCAAGTACATGAGAAGCCATAATGATGTGAGAAAGTTCTATGAGAAAGTAACTTTTCAGTTGAACGATACGCACCCCACGGTAGCGATTGCGGAATTGATGAGAATTCTTATGGACGAATTCTATTTAACCTGGGATGAAGCGTGGGCGGTTACCACGAAAACCTGTGCTTACACAAACCATACAATTATGTCGGAAGCATTGGAAAAATGGCCTATTGAACTGTTCTCAAGGCTGCTTCCCAGAATTTATCAGATTATTGAAGAGATTAACCGCAGATTTATTATTAAAATACAGGAAATGTATCCTGGAAATCAAGAGAAGATTCGTAAGATGGCAATCATTTATGACGGTCAGGTGAAGATGGCTCATCTTGCAATCGTGGCAGGTTTCTCCGTTAACGGTGTGGCAAGGCTTCATACGGAAATCTTAAAGAACCAGGAGCTTAAAGACTTCTATGAAATGATGCCTGATAAATTTAATAATAAAACCAATGGCATTACACAGAGACGTTTCCTGCTTCATGGAAATCCTCTTCTTGCCGATTGGGTAACTGCCCATGTGGGTAATGACTGGATCACAGACCTTCCTAAAATCAGCAAGCTGAAGATTTATGCAGATGATGAGAAGGCTCAACAGGAGTTTATGAACATAAAATACCAAAATAAGGTACGTCTTGCGCGCTATATTCAGGAGCATAACGGAATTGAAGTTGATCCCCGCTCTATTTTTGATGTACAGGTTAAGAGACTTCATGAATACAAACGTCAGCTTTTAAATATTCTTCATGTAATGTACCTGTACAATCAGCTTAAGGATAACCCTGATATGGATTTTTATCCAAGAACATTTATCTTTGGGGCAAAGGCGGCAGCAGGATATTATAATGCCAAGATGACCATTAAGCTGATCACTTCAGTGGCGGATGTGGTAAATAATGATCCTGCCATCAAAGGAAAAATTAAGGTTGTATTTATAGAGAACTACAGAGTATCCAATGCAGAGCTTATTTTTGCGGCGGCAGATGTTTCGGAGCAGATTTCAACAGCAAGTAAAGAAGCATCTGGCACGGGAAATATGAAGTTTATGTTAAATGGTGCATTGACAATTGGAACGATGGATGGTGCAAATGTGGAGATCGTGGAAGAAGTGGGAGAAGAAAATGCATTTATCTTTGGACTATCTTCTGACGAAGTAATTAATTACGAAAATCATGGCGGGTACGATCCATCGGAAATTTTTAACAATGATCCTGATGTGAGAAAAGTGTTAATGCAGTTGATTAATGGGACATATGCACCAAATGATCCTGACAGATTCCGTACACTTTATAATTCACTGTTAAATACATTAAGCACATCAAAAGCAGATACTTACTTTATTTTGAAAGACTTTAAGGCTTATGCTGAGGCACAAAAGAAAGTAGAGAAAGCTTATCGTGATGAAAAAGAATGGGCAAAAAGCGCTATCTTAAATGTGGCATGCAGTGGTAAATTTACGTCAGACAGAACCATTCAGGAATATGTGGATGAGATATGGCATCTGGATAAGGTGACACTTCCCAAAAGAAAAAATAAAACTTGATAAAAGTTGCGTATGTGCGGCAGGAAACTGCCGCACATGTTGTATATCTTAAACAGGATATGACAGGAAGGCTTTGAAGAGAAACATTGACAAAGGATTCATTTCATTTATGGGTATGATTATCGATTAGAAAAGGAGACAGAGCATGTGGGAGCAGTTTTCAAGGACGGAGCGTCTTTTTGGGAAAAAGGCAGTGGAGCAGCTTATGCAGGCAAAGGTGGCAGTGTTTGGAATTGGCGGAGTGGGAGGCCATGCCCTGGAGGCGCTGGTACGAAGCGGCGTAGGATCAGTAGATATTATTGACAATGATAAAGTGTGCTTATCAAATTTAAATCGTCAGATTATTGCTACTCATAAGACGCTGGGACAATATAAGGTGGACGTGGCAGAAGAGAGAATGAAAGAAATTAACCCGGATGTGGTTATCCATAAATATCAGGTCTTTTTTTTGCCGGAAACGTCTGACCGGTTTGACTTTTCCAAGTATGATTATGTGGTGGATGCTATTGACACGGTGGCAGGAAAGATAGAGCTTGCAGTCAGGGCAGAGAAAGCAGGTGTTCCCATTATCAGTTCTATGGGAGCAGGCAATAAGGCGGATCCAACTGCATTTGAAGTGGCAGATATTTATGAGACCAGTATCTGTCCTCTTGCAAAGGTGATGCGCCGGGAATTAAAAAAGAGAGGAATAAGCAGGCTGAAAGTAGTTTATTCAAAGGAACTGCCTCTGGCGCCTGTAAAATGTGACACAATATCCATAGGTCTGCCGGACAAGGGATGTAAGGAGAACGGGATGGCAGAAAACGCAGAAAACAGGCGCCGGCAGACGCCGGGAAGCAGCGCTTTTGTACCTTCTGTGGCAGGACTTATTATGGCAGGCGAGGTAGTGAAAGATCTGATCAATTTTAGACAAACAGAAAGGTAAAATTAAATATGAAAAAAAGGAAACTACCTTTAAAAACAGTATATTATTTTTCCTTTTTATGCTTTATAGTTATTCCGATCCTGATTGTACTTTTGATTGCACTTTTTATCCTTAACAAGCAGTTTAAACGTCAGGCTATTGAGAATATTAAGCAGGCACAGGAAACTGTAATTACAAAGCTGCAGTCTGATATTGATGTAATGTCAATGCGGCTTTCACATTTGATTAATACAAATAACAGTGAAATACTTGCCTATGCGGCAGAAACAGACACTTTTGATTACAGTAGACGCTATGAATATGAACAAAAGCTTCAGCAGGCGGGAAATCTGGCATTGGAACCTGTAAAAGATATTATTTCAGTTGAGTTTTATATGAAGGATGGAAGCGGACGTATATCAAAAATGAAATAAATCGTACAGGTGATGAAATCAGACAGATGGTCTGGTATCAAAAGGCGCTTGAAAAAAGCAATACAGTTTGTCTGGGACATTATGATACGGTATCTTTAAATGATTTGTATGTGGGAGGAAAAAAGGATCTTTTGATTCTGGTTTTTGCATTGGCGCCGGATGTGACCACAGATCGTTCCCAGAAAATAGAAATGGTAGTTTTTTATCAATCTACCGATGCGGCCAATCGGATACGCGAATATAATCAAAGCTATCTTGCAGGAAAAAATAAACTTGGCATCACACAAATCAGGGATGAGGAAGGAACTCTTATATTTTCCACCTTGGAAGATTATGATGAAATAAATATATATGATAAGAAATATACCTGTGTAAAGACGCCTCTGGAGCTTAATGACAACGTTTGGTATATTGAAAGTTATATAAAAACCAAAGATTTGACAGTGGAGTACTGGAACAGTGCAATATTAGTACTTTTTGCGGCAATTGCTGTGCTTATGTTTGCCGGGTATTATTCCAGATACTTTCTTAGAAGTATTGTAAAGCCTGTTGAGGAGATGAGTAAAGGACTGCAGCAGGTAGAGGAGGGAAATCTTGATATACATATTTCGCCCAGCGGACAGTCTGAGGTGCGGGGAATGATTCACCAGTTTAATGCGATGGTGAGGCGGCTTAAGGTGTTAATCGGAGAATACGAGGAGAGAATCCGTAGTATTGATTTAAAACCGGAAGAATATTTTGCCGCTATGATGAAAAAAGAAATGACACCAAAGGAAGTGAACCAGAGAATAAAAGAGTTTTTCATAGAAGATTATGTCTTGCTGGGGCTTTATGTTACCTATGAAAATCAGGCGGAAAATGAAAAAGATCTGATACTGAATTTAAAGAACAGCTTTGAAAGAAATCCAAGATATGCTTCAAGGTGCTTTGCCTACATTGAAACATCCCGTTTTATCTTTGTCTTTTACAGAGTGATGGAGGAGGAATATATAGACAGGATTACAAAAATGGTAAGGGAGCTGCAAAGGGAAGCAGGAAAGGAATTTGAGGCTAAAATTTCAGTTTGCATAAGTGAAAAGCTTCTTGGGTATGAAGTTTTCCAGGGAGGCATTCAGGATATAAAAGAAAAGATATGTCTAAGGCATCTTTTTGGTGAAGGCGCTATGATTGATTTAAGCGTGGACAGACAGGAGAAACAGGATATTCTGGAGATGGCAAAGAAATATGAAAGGATAGCAGGAGCGCTTTATATTGCAGATGAAAAAAATCTGGCGGAAGAGAAAGAAAAAATGTTTGCAGAATTTACAAATCAGGATATGCATAAAAACAGAAAAATGGTGTTTGCCCTGATTTTGGCCATTGGAAACCGTTTTAGCAGTGATAATTCCAATTTCGCTGATATATTTGGACAGCAATATAATTATCGGGATAAAATAGGGCGGATTGAGGACAGCAGGAGTATGAAGCTGTGGCTTACCAATTATTTTGCATGGATCATGGACTATTCTGCTTCCAAGCTTAATGTGTCGGAAACGGACGTGATTATTAAGGCAAAGCGTTATATATCGGATCATTATGAAGATCCGGAGTTATCTTTACTAAAAGTAGCGGAATATGTGGGATTAAATGAAAAATACTTTACGAATCGATTCACTAAAGAAGCAGGGGAAACATTTTCTTCTTATTTGACAGCCTTAAGGATGCAGAAAGCAAAGGAACTTTTAAAAACAACTACCTTTAAAGTATACGAGATATCTGAGATAGTGGGATATCATAATGTAGAGCATTTTAACAGAATGTTTAAAAAGTTAAATAAAGTTACACCGGCAATGTATCGGAAAACCATGTAAAATGCATGGTTTTTCTTACTTTTAATCAAAAAAACTTACCATAAATCAAAAATCGTTTTTTAAAACATCTGAAAAAATATCAAGAAAAATGAAAAAAAGAAATAGCAGGAAAAATAACATATTGCTATCCTGTAAACACAGTTTGGCCAACTGAAAAACATTGACAAAAAAATATGGGAGGTATCAACTGATATGAAAAAAAGATTACTTGCATCTATTTTAACATGTGCATTATCAGTATCTTTATTGGCAGGATGCGGAGACAAGGAAGTTCAAAGCAGCAATAACGATGCGCCTGCTGCTGAGCAGACACAGACTGAAAGCACAGAAAGCGCAGGAGAAAGTGCACCTGCAGTAAATGAAGATTTAAGCGGTACATTGACTTTTGCTATCTGGGATAACAACTTAAATGACTTTATTGAAGAAAATGATATGGTAAGCAAATTTCAGGAACAGTATCCTAATATAGATATTGAGGTGGAAAAGATTAAGGATGACTCTGAGTACTGGAATGCAATGAAAATGCGGGCATCTGCAAATCAGCTTCCTGACGTTATGTTTAACAAGCCCTTTACCTTATCAAGATTTAAGGACTATTTAATTGATTTATCTGGAACCACAGCATGTGCTAACAACGAGCTGGCAGCCGGTTATGCTTTGGACGGGAAGGTACTTGGTATTCCCATGACTTCCGGATATGAATATGTATTTTACTGGAAAGACATGTTTGAAGAGGCAGGAGTAGAAGTGCCTACTACCTGGCCGGAGTTTGAAGCGACAGCAAAAACACTGCAGGATTACTATGGAAAAGACAATCCGGACTTTATGGCAATTGCCTGTGGATTAAAGGATGAATGGCCGGATTATCCTTATATGGAGTTTATGCCTGCACTTGAGTCTGCAAATGGACAGAACTGGAATACAATGGCATCTATGGATGCACCTTTTGCAGAAGGAACAGATATTAATAAGGCCTATAAAAAGGTTTATGAACTGTTTACGTCAGGGGTACTTGGAAAAGATCCTTTAGGTCTTGGAAATGATCAGGTAACATCACTTTTTGCAACAAAAAATGCTGCAATTTTGGCATTGGGAGACTGGGGACTTCAGAACATTCAGGCAGGAGCAGAAGATATTTCACAGCTTGGTACATTTTATCTTCCTACAAGGAATTCGGAATCCGATCCTTATAATGTTATTGTTCAGGGAGATTCCTTTATGGGCGTAACTACACATTCCAAAAATCCGGAAGCTGCAGTTGCATTTGTAGAATGGTTTTATTCAGACGCATGGTATCCTTCTTACATAAATTATGTATCATCTGCTTCCTCAATGACCAATTTCCCCAAGGAGAAAGATCCTGTTTTGGCAGAGGCTGATGCGCTTTGCCCGGATATGGTTCTGGTTATGTATGATGGTGGCGGCGATGACTTTACTGCAATTCAAAATGAAACAACATTTGATTATAAGAAGCTGGGAGTACAGATGATGACAGAAGGCTTCGACCTGGATGCCGCTTTGGCAGAGTTGGATACAAAGTGGGCGGATGCAAGAGCAAAATTAGGTATCCAGTAAACTGGATTAAAATTGATAACAAAAAGCGGGGCTGCATAAAGCAGCCCCACATCATTACCGGGAGGTAGTTATGAGTAAACTTAGCAAAAAAAGGAGACAGTTTATCATAGCGTCATTGATAATTCCAATGCTGCTATTGGTTGCATTTGTCGTTTTTCCTGCAATTGACTTATTTCGAATGAGTTTTACCAATTGGGATGGTTACTCGGCAGAAAAAGATTTTATCTGGTTTGAAAATTATATTTCCATGTTCCAAAATAAAGATCTTTGGATGTCGCTGAAAAATAACGCTGTATATTTTGTGATTCATTTCTTTATGATTTTTGTTGAGCTGGCTTTTGCCGTACTGCTCACAGGAAAACTTCGGGCAGCAAAATTTTACAAGACAATAGTATTTATGCCGTACATAATTAACGGGGTAGCAATATCCTATGCATTTTCCTACTTCTTTTCACCTATTAATGGGGCATTTGATGCTATTTTAACAACACTTCATCTGGAATCCTTCATTAGAAGCTGGCTGTCTGATCCCCAAATTGTAAACTATGTGCTGGCCTTTGTATCCTTGTGGAGATTCAGCGGTTATCATGTGATTTTGTTTATGGCCGCACTTCAGTCAATTCCTCAGGATGTGCTAGAGGCGGCAGAAGTGGACGGGGCAAATACCTGGCAGCTTTTCCGATATGTACAGATACCGGCTATTATGCTGATGGTTGATTTTGTACTGTTTGATAATATCAGAGGTGCGCTGCAGGTATTTGATATACCTTTTGTAATGACTGCCGGAGGACCGGGTTATGCATCTTCCACATTTACTTTATATACGATAAAGACCGCATTTACGTTCTCCAATTTTGGTCTTGCATCTACTATGGCAGTAGCGATAATGTTTATGATTATTATCATTTATGTAGTTCAAAATTTCGTGATTCATGGGATTGTTTTGAAGGATAGGAGGAAATAGGTATGCATAAAAGATTATTAACACAGATCATGAAGCAGATCGTATGTCTGTGCATGGTTTTAATTGTTTTAGCGCCGATTCTCCTCACCCTTTTTGCCGCGCTTAAAACAAAAGGAGATATGGCCACCACTTCGCCGCTGCTTTTACCGGCATTATTTTACTGATTTCCCTTTTCTTTAATGTAATGTTTGGTACAATTACCGCGTTTATTATAGAGCGTTTTGAGTTTAAAGGAAAGAATATTGTTGTGGCGCTGTTTTTTATGGGCATGCTGATTCCTACTTTTGTAACTGAAATTGCCAGATTCCAGATTATACAGGGACTTCATTTGTATAATACCATATGGGCGCCTATCGTGATTTATGTGGCTTCGGATCTGATGCAGTTGTATATTTACAGACAATTTATTTCAGGGCTTTCTGTGGCGCTTGATGAGGCGGCGCTTTTGGATGGATGTTCTTATTTTGGACTGTTTGTAAGAATAATTTTTCCGCTGCTGGCACCGGCAACTGCAACCGTATGTATTATAAAGGCAATTAATATCATTAATGATATGTATATTCCTTATTTATATATGCCCAAAAACAAATTGCGTACGCTGACTACATTTTTAATGAATTACGCCAATGCACAGCAGGGTTCGTGGCAGACACTGGCAGCAGGCATTATAATTATCATGATTCCCACAATTGCAATTTATATCTTTTTCCAGAAGTATATTCTGGCAGGAGTGGCGGCAGGTGCGGTAAAAGAATAATTTCATTAAAAAGAAATGAGGTTAAATGTGAAAGCAGAAATCAAGTGGCTGGATGATCCGGAAATATTTCGTGTTGGTCAGCTTCCGCCCCATAGTGATCACCGGTTTTATCAAAATGAGCTGGAAATGCAAAAAGGAAGCAGTATGTTGAAGCAGTCTTTAAATGGTGTCTGGAAATTTCACTATTCGAAAAATGCACAGGAAAGGCCTGTTGATTTTTACAAAGAAGGTTTTGACGATAAGAATTATGATACTATTAATGTACCCTGTCATATTGAAATGGCAGGGTACGATAAGATTCATTATATCAATACTATGTACCCCTGGGAAGGACATTTTTACAGAAGACCTGCTTATTCATTGGATGAAGGCATGGAGTGGAAAGGAATGTTCAGCAGGGATTCTTACAATCCGGTAGGATCTTATATCAGGGAATTTGATCTGGAAGAAGGACTTATTGACAAAAGGGTGGTGATCTGCTTTGAGGGAGTAGAGCAGGCGGCATATGTATGGCTTAATGGGCACTTTATAGGATATGCGGAAGACAGCTTTACTCCGTCGGAGTTTGATCTGACACCCTATATCAGGAAAAATGGAAATCGTCTGGCGGTGGAAGTGCACAAGAGAAGCACAGCAGCTTTTTTGGAAGATCAGGATTTCTTCCGGTTTTTTGGAATTTTCCGTAATGTAACATTATATGGAAAACCAAGGTTGCATCTGGAAGATTTATGGATTAAGCCGGAGCTTTCAGAAGAGGGAACAGGGAGCTTATCTGTAAATTTAGTAATTTCCGGAGAAGAGAAATTTATAAAAAAGGAAGTTCTGGACGGATGGGCAGAAATCAGCTTAAAAGATCATGAGGGATGTTCCCTTATGAACTGGCGGGTGAGCTTTGCAGGAGACGAATTTCAGATTCAGGATGAGAAGCTATATGGAAAATTGGAAAGACAGGAAATTGGAAGAGTGCATCCCTGGGATAATCAAAATCCATACCTTTATCAGCTTATTATAAAATTACATAATGGAGCCGGCGAGGTACTGGAAGTGGTTCCCCATTTGGCAGGATTTAGAAGAATAGAAATTCGGGATAAAATCATTTTGTTAAATGGCAGGCGTCTTGTTATAAATGGTGTCAACCGTCATGAATGGAGTGCAGAAAAAGGGCGCTGCATTGGCATGGAAGAAATGGAAAAAGATATAAATATTTTCCTTAAAAACCATATCAACGCGGTGCGCACCTGCCATTATCCTGATCAGATTCCCTGGTATTATCTTTGTGATGAAAAGGGCATTTATGTAATGGCGGAAACCAATCTGGAGTCTCACGGAAGCTGGCAGAAAATGGGAACTGTAGAGCCTTCCTGGAATGTGCCGGGAAGCATCCCTGAGTGGAAAGAAGCAGTATTGGATCGGGCAAGGACTAATTTTGAGGTATTTAAAAATCATACTTCCATTTTATTCTGGTCTTTAGGTAATGAATCTTATGCGGGAGATAATTTGGAAGCAATGAATGCTTATTTTAAAGAAAAAGCGGATGGAAGGCTGGTGCATTATGAAGGTATATTTCATAACCGGGATTATGAGGATACCATTTCAGATGTGGAAAGCCGTATGTACGCATCACCGGAGCAGGTAAAAGAATACCTGGAAAATCAGCCAAAGAAGCCTTTTATATTATGTGAATATATGCATGATATGGGAAATTCTCTGGGAGGAATGGGCTCATATATAAAACTTCTGGATGAATTTGATATGTATCAGGGCGGATTTATCTGGGACTTTATTGATCAGGCAATTTTGGTAAAGGATGAAGCGACGGGGGCAAAGGTACTGCGCTATGGAGGAGATTTTGATGACCGTCCGTCTGATTATGAATTTTCAGGAAACGGAATTGTGTTTGCTGACAGAACTGAAAAGCCTGCCATGCAGGAAGTGAGGTACTATTATGGACGCTGGAAATAAAAATCTGCTTAAAATTATTTATGGAGACTGCACTCTGGGAATTTGGGGGAATGCCGGTAAAAAAGTATTTCATTATATTTTTTCCTATCAGACGGGCGGCCTGGAATCCCTGTGTATTGATGGAAAGGAGTGGATTTACCGAACACCAAAACCTGCCTTCTGGCGAGCCCTCACCGACAATGACAGGGGAAATAAGTTTGGATTAAAATCAGGAATGTGGATGAGCGCGGATTTGTTTATGGACTGTGTGGAAATTACGGTGACAGTGGATGGAAAAGAAGGTCCTTTGCCGATTGCGCCGGTAAATAACCGATTTGGACATGAGGAAAGGGCAAAGGAGGTATTGGTAACATTTCTCTACGAAACCATCACATATCCCAAAACAAATGTAAAAGTATCTTATAAAGTTGGCGTTGGAGGAAAAATATCTGTAAAGGCTGAATATGAAGGAAAAAAAGGACTGCCAGAACTTCCTGTTTTCGGAATACGTTTTATCATGCCCGCAAAGGCAGAAGGATACAGCTATGAAGGGCTTAGCGGAGAAACCTATCCGGATAGAAAAGCCGGCGGAGAAAAAGGAATTTTTCATGTGGAAGGACTTCCGGTTACCCCCTATCTGGTTCCCCAGGACTGTGGAATGCATATGGACACAAAATGGGTGGAAATAAGGAGACGCCAGGTGCTGGATAATTTGGCAAAGGATAAGGATTTATTTTGCCTTAAGTTTTCAGCCTTAAATGAGCCATTTGCATTTAGCTGTTTGCCCTATACAGCGCAGGAATTGGAAAATGCGCTTCATCAGGAGGAACTTCCTATAACAAGAAGGACGGTTTTGTGCATATTTGGGGCAGTAAGAGGTGTGGGAGGAATTGACAGCTGGGGAGCGGATGTGGAAGAATCATACAGGGTATATGGAGATAAAGATATATGTTTTTCTTTTGAAATTATGCCCTAAACATTTGAATGTGACATGCCGATAAACATTAAAATAAAATATTCTTGTTATGAATGTGAGAACGCAGCTAAGGACAGCATTATGATTTCCAGGATGGATACCGGAGACCGTAGTGCTGTTTTTATTTCCGCGGGCAATAAGCCAGGCAGACGTGCCGGCATGTCCATTTGACTTTATAGGAAATTGCTGTAACTATGGCAGATTTAAGAAGTGACGTCACGTTTTCAAACAAGAAAAAGAAAGGGGAATATAGATATGCAGGTAGGGGACATGAGACAGTTTATGGAGAATCAACAGGGGAAAGTGAGAATGAGAAAAGAGGAGGAGAAACGGATTAAAAAGGGCATTTATCAAATGCAGGTGATGATTGACGGTCAGAACATGGAAACATTTGATAAAGAGGAGAAAAAGAGTAAGGAACGTGTAAGTAAGTCTGAGGAAGGGCAAAAGGAAGCGGAAAGCCAAAGCAGGGAACGGAAAAAAACAGATGTGAAAACAGAAATGGAAAAGATGTTGTCAGCAGTAGGAAAGAATTTGAATTTTGCAAGCGGTGGTAATGCCCAGACCTGACCTTTTCAGTAAAAAGAATTTCTTTGCTTGAAAAAAAGGATGGTTGGTATAAAATAGAATTATAGAGCGAAGAAAGGGAAGGTGTGTTATGCTGAAAAATATAGTTTTTACGGAAAAGCCAGAGGAAGAAGAGCTGAAGGAACGTTTAAAGAACGCCAGGGAAAAGCTTATGGATCAGCAGATGCAGATCAAAGAGCACAAGGTTCCTGTTTTGGTGCTTGTGGAAGGATGGGGGACAGCAGGCAAGGGAAGCACTATAGGTCAGATCATTCAAAATATTGATCCAAGATTTTTTAAGGTGGCGACTATGGATCAGCCTACAGAGGAAGAGAGCAGGAAGCCATTTTTATGCAGGTATTTTACCAGGCTTCCGGAGGCTGGTAAATTTATGCTTTTAGATTCCGGATGGATGGATGAAATTACCAGAGAACGTCTTCATGAAAAGATGGACAAAAAAACCTATGAGCAGCGGATTGACAGTATTAGAAGATTTGAAAGACAACTGACGGATAATGGGTATCTGGTAATGAAGTTTTTTTTCCATATTAGTGAAAAGGAACAGAAAAAACGAATAGACCAGCTGAAAAAGGATATAGATACCAGATGGCGCGTCAGTGAAAATGATAGGTGGCAGAATAAGCATTACAAGAAATGCGAGGAGATATTCGGGCAGTATATGGAGGACACCAATACCCCTTCCGCTCCCTGGTATATCATTGATTCCAAGTCAAAAAAATGGGCAGAGCTGCAGATGCTGGAAACTTTAACCCAGGGAATTGAGATTGCAATGCAGAACAGAAGTCTTGCAGTTCCTCTTTTGCAGAATGTATTTCCTCTTGTAAAGATGCCGAAGCTTTCAGAGGTGGATTTGAATAAGTGCATGGAGGAAGATGAATATAAGGAAGATCTTGAGAGACTTCAAAAGCATTTGGGAGAGCTTCATAACCGTTTATACAGAAAACGGGTGCCTGTGATCATTGTCTACGAAGGATGGGATGCAGCGGGAAAAGGCGGTAATATCAAACGTATTACAGGAGCACTTGATCCAAGAGGGTATGAAGTGCAGCCCATTGCAAGTCCTGAACCCCATGAAAAGGCAAGACATTATTTGTGGCGTTTCTGGACCAGACTGCCAAAAACAGGACATGTTACTATTTTTGACAGAAGCTGGTACGGGCGTGTCATGGTGGAAAGGCTGGAAGGTTTTTGCAGTGAAAACGACTGGAAGAGAGCCTATAATGAAATCAATGAATTTGAAAAAGAGCTTTATGACTGGGGCGCTGTTATCATTAAGTTCTGGGTGCATATAGACAAGGATACCCAGCTTGCCCGCTTTACGGACAGGCAGAATACGCCGGGTAAACAATGGAAAATCACAGATGAGGACTGGCGCAACAGGGAAAAATGGGACGACTATGAAGGGGCGGTCAATGAAATGATTCAAAAGACCAGCACTACCTATGCACCTTGGCATATTCTGGAATCAGTGGATAAAAAATATGCAAGGATTAAAGCCCTAAAGATTGTAATTGAAGAATTGGAAAAGGTTTTGAAATAGCCTGAAACAGTATCAAGGTAACTAAAAAAATTGGCTGCCATACAGGGAGTAGAAAAGGACGAGTGAAAGGTGATGCCTTTACCCGTCTTTTTCGTTTATTGCATTATCTACATTGATCTCTTATTTATGCTTATTGAGACTCTCTCTAATTTTAATTTGAAATGTCAGTATGGTTAAGCCATTCCTCCATTGCCTCTTTTGAAGTACCGGATTCAAATCGCCTTCCCTCCATCCACAATGTGGAATCAGCACATAAAACATGTAGATTATCTGCACTGGAACCAATCCCACTGCTATGGGAAGTACAGAACGGTACTATTGTTTTCCCGGAAAAATCATAGCTCTCTAAAAATGTACTGATAATACGGGGAGCCTGACCGTGCCAAATCGGATAACCGAGAATTATGGTATTATATTCGTTCATATTCTCCACACCGCCGGAAATCGCCGGGCGCACATTCGAGTCATTTTGCTCTTGATCTGCCCGGCCATTTGTATAATATGCCAAGTCTGCCTCCGTATATAGATCTTCAGGAACAATCTCATAAAGATCCGCTCCCAGAATTTCCGCAGCATATTCTGCCAATTGCTTTGTTGTTCCCGTACATGAAAAATATACAACCAATGTTTTTGTACTCACATCTGCCTCCTGTTCCTCTGTTTTCTGCACGGCAGACTGTATTTGCTCCTGCTTTTCAGATGCAGCAGACTGACTGCAGGCTGCCAAAGCAAAAATCATCCCAAAAGAAAGCAACAGACTAACGATTTTCCTCATTACCCATTCCGCCTTTCTTCCAGTGCCTTCAACAAATATGCCATATTCTGACCAAGATTTCTCATTGTATCAAGACCTTCCTCGTCTTTCTGGACATCTCCCGGTATTTGCCCGTAGCCAATCGCCCAATAAGAGGAACCAACCACAAACATATTTTGCAGCATAAAGAAATGATACATTGCATCAAGGGTAGTAAGTGCGCCTCCTCTGCGTGCAGCCGTAACAGCCGCACCAACTTTGTGCTGAAACAGATTTTCATTCCGATTCATATCGGTTACTACTGATGCCCGTTCTAAAAATGCCTGCATATTCGCAGAAATATTTCCCGTATAAACCGGTGATCCGAGAATGATCCCATCAGCCTGTGTCATCTTCTCGAAAATTTCCTGAAACATATCCTTATTATGCACGCAGTTTTTTCTCTCGCCGCAAGCTAGGCAAGCCTTGCAGGGTTCAATGATTTTTCCAGAAAGCTGCACCATCTCCGTTTCAATTCCTGCCTTGTGCAGTTCCTCAAATACTGTATTGATTAGGATTGCTGTGTTTCCGTCCTTTCTTGTGCTGCCGTTAATCGCTAAAACTTTCATATACTACCTCCACTTTACAAAATTTTTTAGTACCAATCATGTTTCTCGCCACGGTCAAGGGCACCCATACGCTCCATTTCCTCCTCCGTCAATTCAAAATCAAACAATTCCGTGTTTTCCTGAATATGATCGGGATTGCTGGAGCCGGGAATGACTACGACACCCTTTTGCAGATTCCACCGAAGAATAACCTGCGCCGATGATTTTCCATGTGCCGCTGCAATTTCGGAAATTATCTCATTTCCAAGCAGCTCTGCCGTATATCCCCTGCCGCCAAGCGGATACCAGCCCTGCACCACAATTCCAAGACTGTGAATGTATGGGATTACATCGTTCTCCTGATAATACGGGTGTATTTCATTCTGCACCAGAGCCGGGGTAATGTTTATCTGCGGTAAAAATTCCTCCAGTTCTTCCACATACCAGTTTGATAAACCAAGGGAGCGGATTTTGCCGTCTGCAACCGCTTTTTCCATTGCAAGGTAAGCCTCCACATCGCCTGTTCCGGGGTGGTGGAGCAGCATCATGTCTGCTTGTGTCAAGTAAGGAATAAAAAAAATTTCATTTTTTTAGCGAGCCACAGGCAGATTTGCCTATGGCTCCTATTTTACCATTACTTTCCGCAAATT